>Ga0224525_1000005_pt1 | contig 372928 bp, 296 predicted proteins | sample CFST100metaG_FD_179874 | JGI IMG/M metagenome (GOLD analysis project Ga0224525, IMG submission 179874) | Peat soil microbial communities from Stordalen Mire, Sweden - C.F.S.T100 | ecosystem: Environmental > Terrestrial > Soil > Wetlands > Peat | place: Sweden: Norrbotten County, Stordalen Mire...
AATTATAATAATAAATATATATAATATGTTTTCTAATAAAAACATAATTGAATTTGGATTTTTGAAAATAGATATCGATCCCAAAATAGATATTATTAAAGAAATAAATATACTGCGTAAAGAAAAAAATGCAGTTATTCTTGCACATTTTTACCAGATTCCGCAGATACAGGATATTGCCGATTTTATTGGTGATAGTTTAGCCCTTTCGCAGCAGGCTCAAAAAACAAAAGCCGATATGATTGTATTTGCTGGGGTTCATTTTATGGCTGAGACTGCAAAAATTTTAAATCCTGATAAAAAAGTTATAATACCTGATTTACATGCCGGCTGTTCATTAGCAGATTCATGCAAACCTGGTGATTTTGAAAAGTTTTTATCAGAACATCCGGATCATGTGGTTGTTTCATATATCAATTGTTCCGCTGAAATAAAAGCCATGTCGGATGTAATTTGTACTTCAAGTAATGCAGTTAAAATTGTTGAGAGTTTTCCCCGTGAACAAAAAATAATTTTTGCACCTGATAAAAATCTTGGAGCCTATATAAATAATATTACGGGCAGAAATATGGTTCTCTGGAATGGAAGTTGTGAAGTCCATGATTTATTATCCGTTGAAAAAATTATAAAACTAAAATTACAGCATCCTGATGCTAAACTTATTGCTCACCCTGAATGTAAAGCTGTTATTTTGGAAATATCAGATTTTATTGGATCTACAACTGCATTATTGAATTTTACCAAAAAGGATAATGGAAATAAATTTATTGTTGCCACTGAAACAGGCATTATTCATCAGATGAAAAAAGAATCACCAGATAAAAAATTCATTATTGCTTCAAACGATGAATCATGCGCCTGCAACGATTGTCCTTATATGAAAAAAAATACAATGGAAAAATTATATATATCAATGAAGCATGAATTGCCTGAAATATTATTGCCAGAAGATTTGATTTCTAAAGCTAAAAAGCCAATTTTACGAATGCTTGAATTATCATAAAACAATAACATTATTGAATTGTAAATTCTGATGAAAAAAATAATTCTTGTCATATTCCTATTTATTTCCTGTAATATATTTGCACAGGACACTAGTAAAATTGAGGGTTTTACAGTATTTAAATATGAAAATGGAAAAGTATCCAGCGAAGGTGTTATTAAAAATGGAAAACCCGATGGATACTGGAAAACATATTTCGAAACAGGCATTCTGAAAAGCGAAGGAAACCGTAAAAATTATGAACTCGACAGTATATGGAAGTTTTACAATGAAGATGGTAGGCTTATTTTAGATATTACATATGCTGTTGGAAAAAAGAATGGAATTAAAACCACGTACCTGCAGAATGAAGTGGTAAAAGAAAATTATGTCAATGACATTAAAGAGGGGTTTACCAGTTATTATTATCCAAATGGTGCGCTGAGATTATCTATAAAATTTATTAAAGGAAAAGAACAGGGATTTGCGCGCGAATATTCAACGAGCGGACAGGTCATTACTTTACTTGAATATAAAAGCGGTTACCTGATAAATAAAGAAAAAGTCAACAGGCTTGGTGCAGATAGCCTTAAACTGGGGAAGTGGGTAGATTTTTATGACAATGGAAATCTTAAATCAGAGGGGAATTATAAATCGGGAATAAAACATGGATACTTTAAAGAATATTCCATTGATGGCAACCTTGTAAGTATTGTAAAATATATAAATGGCGAAATACAAAAGGATGCAACCGAAACAGCCAAACTTGATCTTAAAACAGAATACTATCCAACAGGCCAGGTAAAAAAAATAGGCAGTTATAAAAACAATATTGCCGAAGGAGTAACACGCGTTTACTCGCAGGAAGGAAAAATTACTGCTGCCGATATTTATCACGAAGGTATTATTGTAGGCGAAGGTATAGTAGATGAAGGGGGCCTGAAACAAGGCGCCTGGAAGGAATACTTTGAAACCGGTGAACTAAAGGCTGTTGGAAAATATTCCAATGGTATGAAAATAGGGGAATGGAAATACTATTATCAAAATGGAAAAATAGACCAGGTTGGCACTTATTTAAAAAATGAAAAACCCGACGGGGAATGGAAATGGTATTATGATAATGGAAATATTCTGCGTGATGAAACATATTCCGCTGGCCTTGAAAACGGCACCATGACTGAGTATACTGACAGCGGTACAGTGATATCAAAAGGCGAATATGTGGATGGACTTGAAGAAGGGCCATGGTTCTATCAGCTCGGTGATATTAAAATGGAAGGTTCTTACAAAGAAGGACGTAGAGACGGGGAATGGAAATATTATTATGATAATGGCAACCTTAATTTCGAAGGAAAATTTTTAGATGATAATGCCGATGGTAAACATATTTTTTACTGGGATAATGGAAAAGTGAAAGAAGAAGGCATTTATGTGATGGGAAAACGCGAAGGCGAGTGGTATAAATATAATTATGATGGTACGCTTTTCCTTACCACCACTTACAAAAATGGAATTGAAATAAAATACGATGGTATTAAAATTAAACCTCCCACTGAAGACAATTCTGACGATTAATTTTGATTAGTGAAGCTAACAGAAATTTATAAATTTAAGAGTTTATGGAAGAAAATTCCTGTCTTCCGGATGTTCCTGTTGATAATGATAATTATTACGTGTTTGTATTCTTTGAGGTTTATAAAGACCGATAGTGACATCCTGCTGAAAATCAACATATCCTTTTCAATTTTATTTTTTTTATTCTTCGCCATTTCCTTAAGCAGGTATATAATTAATTTATATTCAAAGTACATTGTTTCCTTTATTCATATAAGCTTAACTGTGTATGGATCATTCCTTATATTTTTCAATATCAATTATGTTTTTGTTGTAATTATTCTTGTTTTTCTGTTTAGTTATTTTTTCAGGAAATACCGCCAGCTATTATATTTTGGAACGCTTACAGCCATATTGCTTACATTAATTTTTGTGTACAGCGATATTTCTTTAGTGAATAAAATCAACCTGCTCATTTTCGTGCTGGCTTACAATCTTACCGCTTTACTGTATCTCAAAAAGAATATTAGAATGAGTAAGGAATTATCCTTTAATGATATTCTTTTAAAATCAATTTACGAAGAGATAAGCGAAGGCTTGATGATCGTCGATTTAAAAAAAGAAATCATTGTAAAGCACAACACCAGGCTTGGTGAATTATTTAACGCCCCCGAAGGAGAGCTTACAGGTAGCAGGGGTTATAATTTTTTTGTAAAAGCACTTGAGGAATTTAAACAAAATGTAACCGATTTTAATCATGTATGGAATGGACAATTTCCCTTTACCACCTATACTGGCAAAAAGTTTTTTGGTGAAATTGCAATATCATCCATCGAAGTTGAAAAAAGAAAATATTTTGTCGTAAAGATAGCCGATGTTTCTGAAAAAAAACAAAAGGAAGAAACCATCGAAAAACTATCGCTGGCGTTAAAACAAAACCCCGGTATTATTTTAATTTTTAACAGCGATGGTTTTGTTGAATATGTCAATCCTAAGTTTTCTGAAATAACAGGCTTTTCTTATAGTGAAATAATAGGGTCAAGGATTCTTACCCTTGGGTTTAAGCTCAGTGAGCCTCTTCATAAAATTTTATTAAAAATAAAATCGGGACAGGCATGGGAAGGCGAAGCCCAGACCTACAATAAAAAAGGAGAACAAATAATCGCCAAATCCATTATAAATCCTGTATTTACTGATAATAATAAAATAGAACGCTTCATACTGGTAGCTGAAGATATCACAAAACAAAAGCTTGCCGAAAAGGCCGTACTTGAAGCAGAATATAAGTATAAAGCAATACTGCAGACCATTCCTGACCTGATGTTTGTAATTAACAAACAAGGTATTTTTACTGATTATAAAAAAGAAAATGATGAAGAACTTTATGTTCCGGAGGAAAAAATTCTTGGTGGAAACATTAGGGAAGTGGGACTGCCCGAAAGTATTGTTAACCTTACACTAGAGCATTTGTATAAAATACTGATCAGTGGTTCGAAATCTGAAATGTTCGATTACCAGCTTTTTTCAGATGATGGTGAAAAGTACTTTGAATGCCGCATGATTGGCTTTGGCCCGGAGGAAGTGCTTTGCATAGTCCGCAATATTACTAAAAGAAAAAATGCGGAAAAAAATGTGCTCGAGAGTCAGAAGAACTATAAAAACCTGGTTGAATATTCGCCAAATGGTATCATCCTGCATAAAGGAAAAGAGGTTTTTTATGCCAATAAAACAGCAATGAATATTTTGGGATATGTCGTTTTCGAGCAAATGCAAAACGTAACTGTTGACGATTTGATTTTACCTGAAAACAGGCAACTGGTGCGAGAAAGATGGGACAAAGTAAAAAATGGTGAAGAGGTTCCGTTTATTGAAATGACCATTCGAAGCCCTTTCGACGGGCGTTTGATTGATATTGAAACCATGCCTACTATGCTGCAATATAATAACGAGGAAGTTTTCCAGATAGTTTTCCGTGAAATATCCGTTCAAAAACGCTTTATACAGGAAAAACTCCGCGCCCAGATCGCTGAAGAAACTGCTGAAGAATTAATGAAGGAAATGCAGGTAAGGAAAATTGCCGAAGAAGATTTAAAAAAATCACTCGAAGAGAAAGAAGTATTATTAAAGGAAGTTCATCATCGGGTGAAGAATAACATGCAGATTATCTCAAGTATATTGAATCTTCAGGCAAATTCCATCAAGAATAAAGCAATCAGAAAATTGTTCGAAGACAGCCAGGACCGAATTAAATCAATGGCACTGGTGCATGAAAATCTTTATAAGACCAAGGATTTTTCACGCATCGATTTCGAAATATATGTTACCTCGCTTGTGCAGAATCTTTGCAGGTCTTACGGCATGGTAGAAAAGAATATCAAGTGCAAACTTGACCTCGAAAAGGTATATCTTTCCATCGATATCGCCATACCCTGCGGGCTTATCATTAATGAACTCGTGACGAACTCCCTTAAACATGCTTTTGTTTATTCGAATAAAGGTGTTATTTTTGTACAATTGAAAAAATCGGGCAATGAAATTTCAATTATTGTTGCTGACAACGGCAAAGGCATGGAAAATGCGGTTGATATGCAAAATATCCAATCGCTTGGTTTACAACTTGTTTATACTTTAGTTGAGCAGATTGACGGAAAAATTTCACAGGAAAGTGTAAACGGAACAAAATTTATTATTAATTTTAGCGTTTAATCGCAATAAAATAATCAGTCATGGCAAAATTAAAAATCTTAGTCGTAGAAGATGAAAGTATAGTTGCAAAGGATATACAAAATAGTTTAAAAAAGCTCGGATATACTGTTCCTGTTGTTGTTGCTTCAGGCGAAAAAGCTATTGAAGAAGTGGAACAATCGCGTCCCGACCTGGTGCTGATGGATATCATGCTCAAAGGCGATGTAAATGGTATTGAAGCTGCAAATGCAATCCGCGACAGGTACGATATTCCGGTGATATTCCTTACAGCTTACGCCGATGATAATACCCTTAGCAAAGCAAAAATTGCAGAACCTTATGGATATATTATAAAACCTTTTAAAGAAAAGGAACTGCAGACAACCATTGAAATGGCTATGTATAAGCATGAAAAAGATTCGCAGGTAAAACGCGAAAGGGATCTTTATCATTCAATTGTTGAAAACAAAGAATCAAAGGACAGCATTTTTGTAAGGGCCGATTACCGCCTGAATAAAATAAAATTCGAGGATATATATTTTGTGGAAGCATTAAAAGATTATGTTGTTATCAATACATCAGATAATATTTACACCACTCACACAACTATGAAAGAAATGATGCGCATACTGCCTGCAAAGGATTTTGTAAGGGTGCACCGTTCATTCATTGTTCGCCTTGACAAAATATTCTCTATAAAATATCCTGACTTAGTGATAGAAGGCAAAATGAAAGTTATTCCTATTGGTGGCTTATACCGCAAGGAACTTTTCAGCAGGCTGAACCTGATCTAGAATAAAATCATCATAAATAAAGGCTGCATATTTATGCGGTCTTTTTTTTGTTTTAACTTTACTATTGGTAAACTGCTTATCCCGCTCCTCGCGATTCTGTTTGAGTTTAACTGCATACTTTTTGGGTCTTTCTGTCTTCTTTGCAAGTTTCACATCCAAGTTTTTCTGTTTCGCGGGGTTCTGGGCCAGTTTATAAAAGATCTTTTACTGTTTCGCAGTGTTCTGTGTTAGCTTGTCGGAGATACTATTCCTGCCCGCGTGGTACCCTGCGAACTTTTAAGGGAAGCTATTCTGTCGCGCAGGGTATTGTGTGAGCTTCTCGGGGAACCTGTTCTGCTTAGCATGGTTCTGCGCGAACGTAATTACTTTAACATGAATTCAGGATTGCATCTGTAAGAATTGATTGAAATACTACTATGAGAATTTTTATATTATCGATTTTAGTGGATTTTAGTGATTTAGTGTTTTAGTGGCCATAACAATATTGTAATTAAAACAACAAAACACGAAATTTCATAATGGATATGTAATTTATAATTTTTTCTTTCAATTATATTAATCAAAAACTCATGATTACTCTGCAAAAGAGCTGTATGCATAAAATGGCACAATACTTGGTTGTGCATTCGGCATATTATTAACCTTTAAATTCAGAAAGGGTTTCATTATGTCACGATTAAAGAAAATCAGTTCAAGGGTTATTGACGATGCAAAGAAGAAACTGGCCGGTTTAAAGGCCATTTCGGAAACTATCGACCTTGGAAACGGACTTTCGGCAACAGCTTATGAAGCAATAATTAAGGACACGGAAACTATACTTGAGTTTTACGACGAATTGCTTTCACAGGCCGATGCCGCTCTTAACGATTTCCTGAGGAAAGAAGCCGCTCTGCGCGAAATAAACCTTAGAATGGTGGATGCCGTTGCATCAAAGTATGGTCACGACAGCAATGAGTACGAAAAAATTGGCAGAACCCGTAAAAGCGATCGTAAGCGCCCGGTGAGAAAGCCTAAAGCCGCATAACATTGCCCGCCAGCTTAAAACCCGCAGTTTGTTTCTGAATGCGGGTTTTTTAGTTAAATGTTAATTTGATGGTAAATTAATAAAAACTCAAATTATTCCTATCTAATAATATTGATAACCAACTTTGAACTTTTATCTTTCAAACCTTGAACTTTTAACTTTCGAACCTTGAACCTTGAACTTTCAAACTTACCAATATTTGGTTTCCTGTTTTTTTGTAAGATCATCAGCTAATCCAAAATCCAGTTGTTTCCTGGAAAGATTTGCTCTCTTTACAATTATCTTTATAGTATCGCCGAGTTTGTATTTATGCCCGTGCCTTTGTCCGGTAACACAGTAATTATCTTCATCAAGGTAATAAAAGTCATCTTCCATATCGCGCAGCGAAACCATTCCTTCGCATTTGTTTTCGGCAAGTTCAACAAATATTCCCCATTTGCTCACTCCCGAAATAACGCCATCAAAGGTCTGCCCTACTTTATCAAGAAGGAATTCTACCTGCTTGTATTTAATGGAAGCGCGCTCGGCATCGGCGGCCAGTTTTTCCATTTCGCTGCTGTGCTTGCATTTTTCCTCGTATTCATCCTTGTTTGCCGAAGGACGGTTGTTAATGTATTCAAACAACAGGCGATGTGCCAGCAGGTCGGGATAGCGGCGGATGGGCGATGTGAAATGCGAGTAATAATCAAAGGTAAGCCCATAATGCCCTATGTTATCAGTGGAATAGTATGCCTTTGCCATGGTGCGTATGGCAAGGTTTTCAATCATATTCTGTTCGCCTTTACCGGTAACATCTGTGAGTAATTTGTTAAAGGAATCAATAGTGCTTTTGCGCGAAGTAGTTTTCATTCCGTAACCCAGTTTTTTTACAAATTCACTGAATGTATTCAGCTTTTCAGGATTGGGTTCATCGTGAACGCGGTAAACAAAGGTTTTAACGTCATTTTTGTTTTGTTTCTTGCCAACAAATTCGGCAACTTTACGATTTGCAAGCAGCATGAAATCCTCAATGAGCCTGTTGGAATCCTTATATTCTTTTATATATACGCTGAGCGGCTTTCCCTTATCATCCAGCCTGAACTTCACTTCTACGGTTTCAAAGGCAATAGAGCCGTTCCTAAAGCGTTCCTCGCGCAATATGGTGGCAAGCTGGTTCAGCTTCAGTACCTCTTTTGCAAAATCTCCTTCACTTGTTTCAATTATTTTCTGCGCCTCATCATAATTAAAGCGCCTGCTTGAATTGATGATGGTTTTTCCAAACCATTGCTCGATGATCTGCGCTTTTTCATTCAGTTCGAAAACTGCCGAAAAACAAAGTTTGTCGGTATGCGGCGACAGGGAACACAACCCATTTGATAAACGTTCGGGCAGCATGGGAATAACCCTGTCCACAAGGTAAACTGATGTTCCCCTTTCATAAGCTTCGGCATCAATCGCAGAACCCGGCTTTACATAATAGGAAACATCGGCAATATGAACCCCTACCTCATAATTGCCGTTAGGCAGAAATGAAATGGAAAGAGCATCATCAAAATCTTTGGCATCCTCTGGATCAATAGTAATGGTAATGGCATTCCTGAAATCACGGCGTTCTTTTATTTCTTTTTCAGGTATAGAATCAGGTATTATTTCTGATTGGTGTTCAACTTCTTTTGGAAACGACAGCGGAAATCCGAATTCAACAAGTATGGAATTCATTTCAACATTGTTGTCGCCCGGTTTTCCAAGTACATCCGTAATTTTGCCAAAGGGATTCTTTGCCTGTTCGGGCCATTCAATTATTTCGGCCACTGCTTTTTCGCCATTCTTCGCATTGTTAAGATATTCTTTTGGAATAAAAATATCTACCGGCATATTAATATTGTCGGGAACTAGGAATGCGAAAGTGGGGGATATCTGCATTGTTCCTACAAAGCGTGTTTTGGCTCTTTCCAGTATTTCAATAATTTCGCCTTCAGTCTTGCGTCCCTTGCGTTTCGGAAAAATAAATACTTTTACTTTATCGCCATTCAGTGCTTTGTTGGTATTGTTTGGTGCAATCTCAATGTCTTCGCCGGCTTCATCAGTTATCACAAACGCTTTGCCTGTGGGTTTCATGTCAACACGCCCTGTCATGGTTGATTTAACTGTGCTGTGAAACTTCACCATCGAAGGATTTATCTGGTACTTTCCTCTTTTTACTTCGGTAAGTGAGCCTTTTTTCAACAAATCCGCCAGTATATCATTCAGAAGGTGTCTGTTGCTTTTATCACTAAGAGAAAGTTGTGCAGCAAGCTGTTTATAATTGAACGATTTACTCGGATTATTAGCAAAAACCTTCAGAATTTCATTCATTAACTGATTTTTTCCTTCGCTGTTTTGCTTTTTTTGATGTGCCATATTTTGCAGTTTTTTGTAAAAGTAGCAATAATTCAACTTCAATTATCACTACCTTTGTGGAAGTATTGTAGTTAAAGCATCAGGGGGGAAAACCCAAATGATAAAAACATAAATGGTTATTCCGATTTAAAATGCTGAGGAAGTATTAAGTTTATTTAAGAAAATAAATAATAATATTATAAGCTCAGGTGCGTTGTAAAGTATCATAGAAAAAAGTGGCTGACAGTTACAAGATATTAATTCTTAAGCTCGATGAGTTTATCCGTAAATTCTACCGGAATCAGCTCATAAAGGGAGGACTTTACAGCCTTGCCGCGCTGCTGATATTTTATGTAACCATTGCATTACTTGAATACCTGGGACATTTCGGAACATTGATGCGTTCAATAATGTTCTACACTTTTATTTCAGTAAACCTTGCAATTATTATTTATTATTTCATAATACCATTGTTAAAGCTGTATAATATTGGGAGGGTTATTTCGCATGAACAGGCTGCATCCATTATAGGACGACACTTTACGGATGTGCAGGATAAATTGTTAAACACGCTGCAGCTTAAAAAACTTGAAGATGAAAACCCGCAAAATACAGCTCTTATAAGAGCAAGTATTGATCAGCGCATATTTCAGCTTAAGCCAATTCCATTTATTAGTGCTATTGATTTTAAAAGCAACAGAAAATATATTAAATATGCTGCCATTCCGCTGCTGCTAATTGTATTGCTGCTTTTCGCAGCTCCAAGCCTTATAACGGATCCAACAAACAGGCTTATTCATCATGGAACCTATTTTGAAAAGGAAGCGCCTTTTCAGTTTATGGTTATAAACAGCAAACTGGAAGCGGTTCAGCAGGAAGATTTTTTGTTGAACATTAAAATGGCCGGAAACGAAATTCCCGAAAATACATTTATTGAAGTTGATGGAAATCAGTATCAGCTTGTAAAAGACAACACGGTTAATTTTCATTATACCTTTAAGAATCTGCAGAAAGATGTTCATTTCCAGCTTTACGCTGATGGGTTCTATTCAAAAGAATATACGGTAACAGTATTACCAAAACCCATTATCCTGAATTTTGACGTTTCGCTCTCCTACCCTTCTTATATTGGGAAAACAAATGAATCCCTCCAGAATACAGGCGATTTGGTTGTTCCTGAGGGCACCGAAATACGATGGCATTTTATTACCAAGGATACACGCACTATTGCGCTGAGGTTTAAAGATAAATCCATAAACACTGCCAATAAAGGCGAAAACAGTTATTCGTATTCTACGATATTTAAGTCGAGCCAGAATTATTCTATTATTCCAAGCAATGAACATCTTACCAATAAAGATTCATTGGTATATACTATCAGTGTAATTTCAGATGCTTACCCTACCATCAAAGTGCTTGAGGATAAAGACTCGGTTATTGAGAACCGGCATTATTTCAAAGGGATGATCAAAGATGATTACGGATTTAAAGGTCTCACATTTAATTATCGTAAACTGAATACTGCCGATTCTTTAGTCACCAAAAGATCCGAAGTAAAATCAATTACTATCAATAATTCGCTTACGCAGCAGGAGTTTTATTATTATTTTGATTTCAATACCATTGCAACTCAACCTGGTGATGAGTATGAATATTACTTTGAAGTTTGGGATAATGATGGCGTGAATGGCAGCAAAGCAACAAGGTCGCAGAAACTAGTCTATAAACTGCCTTCGCAGGAAGAACTAGATCAGAAAAACGAGAAATCAAATGAACAGATAAAAAATGATCTTACTGAATCCATCACTGAAGCCAAGGATTTGCAGAAGCAGATGGAAGAGTTCAATAAAAAGCTTGTTGATAAGAAATCCCTTAGCTGGCAGGAAAAAAAGCAGATGCAGGACCTGATAGACAAACAGCAGGCATTGCAGAACAAGGTTGAACAGATACAAAAGGAAAATCTTCAGAAAACAAGTCAGGAGAAGCAATCTCAGAGCGACAATACCGGATTGCTTAAAAAACAGGAAGAGCTGAACAAATTGTTTGATGAGCTGATGACTGATGATATGAAAGAATTGTTTAAAAAGCTTCAGGATATGCTGGATAAGCTCGATAAAAATAAAGTGAGCGAAATGCTTGATAAAATGAAGTTGTCAAATAAAGATCTTGCAAAGGAGCTTGACAGAAATCTCGAACTCTTTAAGCAGCTGGAATTTGAGAAGAAGATGAATGAAACAATTGACAAACTTGATAAGCTTTCAGAAAAGCAGGAAAAACTTTCAGAAAAAACAGAAAAGTCTGATTCAAAAAATGCCGATTCATTAAAAAGCCAGCAGGAAGCACTGAATAAGCAATTTGATAATGTTCAGAAGGATCTTGACGATCTTGCAAAACAAAACAAGGAACTTGAAGAACCTAACAAACTGGACAGTACGAACACCGAAGAAAATAAAATAGACCAGGATATGAAAAACAGCCTGGAAAACCTAAACAACAAGAAAAATAAAAAAGCAGCGCAATCGCAGAAAAGTGCTGCTGAACAGATGAAAGATCTTTCGGATAAGCTGTCTGAAATGCAGCAGTCAAGCGAAGATGAAAGCACTTCTGAGGACATAGAATCATTGCGGAGCATACTTGAGAACCTTATTAAGGCATCTTTCGATCAGGAGGACCTAATGACTGACCTTGCTGATGTGAAAACTACAGATCCCAAGTATATCACAGTGATGGAAGATCAGAAAAAACTGAAAGATGATCTTGAAATGATAGAAGATTCTTTATTTGCTCTTAGCAAGAGGCAGGTTCAGATTGAATCATATGTCAATCAGCAGATAAGTGAAATAAACGATAATGTGGAAAAAGCGCTGGCATTTCTTAATGCACGTAATACCACTTCGGGAAAATCTAAGCAGCAACTTGCCATGACATCCATAAATAACCTTGCACTGATGTTGTCCGAAACATTAAGTGCAATGCAGCAGCAACAAGCTGCTCAGCAACAGGGCAGCGGCAAATGCACCAAGCCGGGTTCATGTAAAAAGCCTGGAAGCGGGAAACCCTCTTTTAAATCAATGAGGCAATTGCAGGAACAGTTAAATCAGGCAATGGAAGATCTGAAAAACGGAAAGTCGCCAGGACAAACAGGCCAGCAGTCAATGAGTGAACAATTGGCAAAGCTTGCAGCTCAGCAGGAAGCCATTAGGCAGCAATTGCAGGAACTTATGGAGCAATTAAAGGAAGAGGGAAGTACTAAAACTGGCGGCTTAAATGATTTACAAAATAAAATGGAGGAAACAGAGAAGGATATAGTTAATAAAGTGATTGATACCGAAACAATTAAAAGGCAACAGGAAATATTGACACGGCTTTTAGAATCGGAAAAAGCAGAAAAAGAACAGGAACTTGATGAAAAAAGAGAATCAAATGAAGCAAAAAATGAAAATTATAGTAACCCTGCCAAGTTTTTTGAGTATAACAGTATAAAAATTAAGGATGTTGAATTGTTAAAAACAGTTCCTCCTTCATTAAAAACATTCTATAAGAATAAAGTTAATGAATATTTTTATAATTTTGAGGACTAGGAGTTATTATGATTTCAGATAAACTACAATTAATATTACCCTCTTTGCCCGAGAACATTCATCAGGTTGAACGATTTGTTGAAGATATTTGCGACGAGTTTAATATAAATAACACATACTTTGGAAATATTCTGGTAGCCTTAACCGAAGCTGTTGAGAATTCCATGAAACATGGCAATGGAAATGATGCCTCGAAAATGGTGCAGGTTATTTTTACATCTAAACCCGAAGGTTTATCATTTACAATAAAGGACCAGGGAAAAGGTTTTGATATTAACCAGATTCCCGATCCTACAGATTTAAATACTGATCCTGATGAAATAAAAGGCCGAGGTATCTTTCTGATTAAATCTCTGGCTGATGAGGTGAAATTTCTTGATAATGGACGCACTGTTGAAATTATTTTCGCAATTTCAAGCATCAACAGCGAAATGGCAATTGACAGGATTAATCAACTGAAAAAATATTCCGGATCAAAAGAAGCAACTGCATCCCACCTGAATAATAATCAGAAGTCTTCTTAGGCTCACGTTCCATATACGTATAATTCGATGCATTCTGCCATAAGCTATAATGCCGAAAATATTTCTTTCAATCTGAAGAATAAAAGAATTCTTACCGACTGGATAAAAGAAATAATAAAACGTGAAGGAAAAAATCTTGCAATAGTTTCATTTATTTTTTGCGATGATGCATTTTTACTCAGGCTGAATAAAAAATTTCTGAACCATGATACATATACTGATATAATAACTTTTGATTATTGTAAAGACAATTTAATTTCAGGCGATATCTTTATAAGTATTGAAAGAGTAAGAGAAAATGCAGTTAAATTCTCACAACCATTTAAAGAAGAGGTATGTAGGGTTATGTGCCACGGTGTACTACATTTGGTGGGCTTTTCAGACAAGAATATCCGCAAAAGGCTTGATATGAGAGCGAAAGAAGATGAGTGCATTTTAATATTGAAAGAAAAATTTACGTTCCACGTGAAACAATTTAATGTTTAATAAATACGATATCATAGTAGTTGGAGCCGGGCATGCCGGTTGTGAAGCGGCTGCAGCTGCAGCCAAACTGGGGTCCTCTGTATTATTGATTACTATGAATATGATGCATATTGCCCAGATGTCATGCAATCCAGCCATGGGTGGAATCGCAAAAGGGCAGATTGTTCGTGAAATAGATGCACTGGGTGGAATGTCGGGAATAATTACTGACAAAACGATGATTCAGTTCAGGATGCTGAACAAATCAAAAGGACCCGCTATGTGGAGTCCGCGAGCACAAAGTGACAGGATGAGGTTTTCTGCAGAATGGCGGAGCACATTAGAAGGTATAAAGAACATTGATTTCTGGCAGGATACTGTGGTTGAAATATTAGTAGAGGGAAATAAGATTTCCGGGGTTAAGACATTCCTCGGGCTTAAGATAAAATCAAATGCCGTAATTCTTACCAATGGTACATTTCTGAATGGAGTCATACATATAGGAGAGAAAAGTTTCACTGGTGGACGATACGGAGAATCATCTGCTGTAGGATTAACAGGATCATTAGTTAATGCAGGTTTTTGTACAGGACGTATGAAAACGGGAACACCGGTACGGGTGGACGGGCGTTCTTTGAATTTTAGCAAAATGCTTGAACAGCCAGGAGATGAAAAACCCGAGAAATTTTCTTTTACTGGCACACCAAAACTCACACGGCAGAAAAGCTGTCATTTAACATATACTAACTTAGAAGTTCATCATATATTACGGGAAGGATTTGATAAATCTCCATTATTTGTTGGAAGAATAAAGGGAACAGGTCCCCGTTATTGCCCGTCAATAGAGGATAAAATTGAACGGTTTTCTGACAAGGACAGGCATCAGTTATTTGTTGAACCAGAAGGTTGGGATACTGTGGAATATTATATTAATGGATTTTCCTCTTCACTTCCTGAAGAAATACAGTATAGGGCATTAAAAAAAGTTCCTGGGTTTGAGAATGTAAAAATTTTCAGACCAGGTTATGCGATTGAGTACGATTACTTCCCTCCTACTCAGTTAAGACAATCGTTGGAAACAAAATTGATTGAAAACTTATATTTCGCGGGACAAATTAATGGAACAACAGGATATGAAGAAGCTGCATGCCAGGGCTTAATGGCAGGAATAAATGCTCATAGGAAGATAAATAATCTTAATGAATTTATATTAAAAAGGCATGAAGCTTACATTGGTGTACTGATAGATGATCTTGTTACAAAGGGCACAATTGAACCTTACCGGATGTTTACCTCGCGGGCAGAGTACAGGATACTATTAAGACAAGATAACGCAGACGTCCGATTGACTCCGATTGGTTTTGAAATCGGACTGGCTGGAAAAGTGCGGATGGAATTGCTAGAGAAAAAAATATTCAATATTGATCAGATTTTAAATTTTATTAAGAGTGAAAATGTTGAACCTGATGAAGTAAATGAATATTTGATTTCAGCAGAAACTCCTGAAATTACTCAAAAAGCCAAAATAGGAAATATCCTTTTACGCCCGCAGGTTAATATGGAAGGCCTAATAAGTTGTTCGGGGAAACTAAATAGTTTTATATCTTCATTGAACTTTCAGAGTTCTCAGGTTGAGGTATTAGAAGCAGCCGAGGTAGTTTTTAAATATGAAGGGTATATTGAAAAAGAAAAGGAGATAGCTGAAAAAATAGGTAGACTTGAGGATATTGAATTGCATGAAGATTTTGATTATGGGAAATTAAAGTCTTTATCCAGTGAAGCAAGAGAAAAATTAACAAAAATTAAACCAAGCACTCTTGGACAAGCATCAAGAATAAGTGGCGTTTCGCCATCAGATATTTCAGTACTAATGGTTTTTTTAGGAAGGTAATGTTTCACGTGAAACAATTTTATTAAAATGGAATCAATAAAACAGTGCTTGATATGTAATAACAGTAAGTTTGAAAACTTCCTGGAATGTACCGATTACTTCTTATCCGGGGAGAATTTCACTCTGGTTAAATGCTCAGAATGTGGATTTGTTTTTATAAATCCGAGACCATTTCCCACAGAACTTTCAAAGTACTATGACTCTCCTGATTATATTTCTCATTCGGGAACAAGTAAAGGATTGGTGGGTTTTATATATAAAAAAATCAGAAGATATACTCATTCAAAAAAAGTAAAACTTGTTTCAAAATATACAAGGGGAAAGTCAATTCTCGACATTGGTTGTGGAAGCGGTGAATTACTTAATCTTTTTAAGCTGAATAATTGGGAAACTCTTGGTATTGAACCAAACCAAAGTGCCAGGGATTTTGCGAAAACCAATTATAACATCAGTATATTAAACGAAAATGAGCTTTCATCCATTCCATCAAATTCAAAAGATGTAATAACATTATGGCATGTATTGGAACATGTTTCAGGGTTAAACGAAAGGATGCTTGAGCTGAAAAGAATATTAAAAAATGATGGAGTTATTTTTATTGCTGTTCCAAATAGAACATCTTTTGATGCGGAGTATTATGGAAAATTTTGGGCGGCATATGATGTTCCGCGTCATTTATATCATTTTTCGCAAGAAACAATGAAAAGATTATTAGAGAAAAATAATTTCAGTTTAGTTAATATTCTGCCAATGAGATTTGACTCCTATTATGTGAGTATGCTGAGTGAAAAATATAAATCAGACAAAAACAATTTACTTAAAGCTATATATATTGGCATGAAGTCAAATTTTATGGCTAGGAAGGATAAAATGGATTTCAGTAGTCTGATATACGTAATAAAGAATACTAAGCTGACATAAAAGAAATACCACATATTGAACTTTTAATTATTAGTATCTTTATAACTTGATTTCGGATTTGTCGCTTTTTCAATTGAATAATACATCATTCCAATGATATCAGGGTGAAAAGAAAAAAAATATACCTGCCTTTCATATTATTTCTGCTGTTCTTTTGGGCCGCATACCTTATTAGATATGTCTATCTTAAAGAGCCCGATTATAACAAAAAAACCATTGAATTTACCAATACACTTCAGGAAAAAGAAGTGCAGTTGAATACACTGATGGAAAAGGCAATGGGCGAAATCAAAGCTAACCGGGATTTCACGAAATTTAAAAATGCCCGATATTATGAAGATGAATATACAAACAATGATATAGCAATTATTGTTTCGAGAAGTGATTCAGTAATATATTGGTCAACGAATGCGATTCCTGTTGAAGATATTGCCGTAGATACATTATATATTTCCGAAATATTTCATCTGAGTAATGGCTGGTATGAGATTCGTGAGAAAAGATATAAGGACTACCTTGTGCGGGGAGCTATTTTAATAAAGCGGGAATTCCGTTATCAAAATGATTACCTCGCAAATGAGTTTCAAAAAGATTTTAAAATACCTGATAATAGTGATATTCAGCTTTTTGAAGGTGAATACAATATTTTTTCTTCTGAAGGGTATTTAATGTGTTCCATATTATATAAAGGAAACACAGCTTTTCATAATATTTTGGAACATGTTTCTTTTGTAAGTTTCATTTTGTCGTATATATTCTTCATTTCATTTCTCTTCCTGTCTTTGAAAACTGCTGCAGGTAAGGTGAAGCGGCATACCCTGTGGTTAATTTTAATGAGCTTTTTCGTAATATTGCTTCGCTATTTCTTCTTTAAATTCCGGATCCCCGATTTTATTTACAATTTTGATGCATTTGGACCTAAATACTATGCTAACTCAGATCTATTACCATCGCTGGGCGACTTATTGCTTAATGTTATTACTGTTTTTCTGATAAGCGTTTTCCTTTTTATAAATTTTCGGACACATAAAAAACTTCAGTTTAGCAAGCCTATTGTAATCAATGGTATGCTTGCAGTTGGCCTGTTTATAATGGTTTCGGTAATGTTTTTGGAAACCTTTAACATAATTAAAGGTTTGATTATAAATTCAAGTTTGGTTTTTGACCTGAACAATATTTTTAGTTTTGATTTTTACAGCATTATAGGACTTGTTATTGTCTCAATTATCTTATTATCTTTCTTCATGCTTGCGTTTATATTGGTTGAAACTGCTTTCTTCCTAAGTAATAAAACCATTATACGCTATTTCTTGTACTTTGGCATCAGTACAATTTTAGTTTGTGGATTTAATTGGTGCTTGGGATTGTTGGAGTGGTACTACCTGGGGTTTGTTTTTGTTTTAATGATATCAATAGGATTTTATTTAAATAAAGATAAACTTCGATTTACAATGCAGGCTATTGCTTTCTATATTGTTATATTTTCCCTATTCTCCACTTATTGCTTTTATGAATACAATACTTACAAAGAAAAGGAGAAAAGAAAGTTGTTGGCTTCACAGCTTTCTGTTGAGCAGGATCCGATTGCAGAATATTTATTTGATGATGTAGAGCAAAAAATACTTGCTGATACTACCATACAACAGATAATAAGTTCAAGCTCGGATGATAAAGAGGCTAAAATCACTGATATTGTTCAGCAAAACTATTTAAATGGTTACTGGTCAAAATATAATTTTATGGTGATTGTTTGCCAACCAGGACAGAGACTTAATGTTAAACCTGACAATATTAATACTGATTGTGATTCTTTTTTCCAGAAGATGATTACCGGTACTGGCACGACTACGATGAATCAAGATCTTTTCTTTCTTAATGATGGATCTGGGCGGAATAGTTATCTGGCCAAGATTCCATTCTATAAAACCAGTTCTGATAGCATTCCTTTCTCTTATCTGTATCTAGAACTTGATTCCAAATTTCTTGATAAAGAAATGGGTTATCCCGAATTGTTGATAGATAAGAATATCAAAATCAACCGGGATCTCTATAATTACTCATATGCTAAATATAATGACAATCAACTTCTTTTACAGTATGGTAAATTTTATTATAGTCTTGATGCATCAAGTTACCATCTAAATGATAAAAATGAATTTACTTTTTTTGAAAAAGACGGTTATGATCATTTATTTTATAGAATCGATAAATCTAATAATCTCATTATAAGCAAGAAAGCAGAGTCGTTGCTCTATATTATTGCGCCTTTCTCCTACCTTTTCATTTTCTATTGCATGTCCGTATTGGTATTCCTATTTGTTCTGCATTTCCCAATGAAGAAAAAAGAAATCAATATGAATTTTAAAACGCGCATTCAAATCTCAATGGTTTCTGTTCTAGTTGTTTCCTTTGTGATAATCGGGGTTTCAACTTTATATTATATCATTGGTTTGTACGATAAAAAGAATATTGACAGTATAAGCGAAAAGGCACATTCAGTTTTAATTGAGGTTGAAGGAAAATTGGGCGACGTGGATAGGGTTACACCCGACATGAAAGATGATGTTGCAGATCTGCTGACAAAATTTTCAAATGTCTTCTTTACAGATATAAATCTGTATACGCCTGGTGGAATGCTTATTGCTTCTTCAAGACCTCAGGTTTTTGATGAAGGAATGATATCTCGGAAAATGGACACAAAGGCTATGTATGAGTTATCAACTAATAGACACACATTATATATACATGAAGAAAATATTGGAAAGTTAAATTACATCTCAGCTTATGTCCCATTCAGAAATAACAATAATGAGCTTATAGGATATATAAACCTTCCATACTTCGCAAAACAAAGTGAGTTAAAAAAAGAAATTTCTACATTCCTGATAACCTTTATTAATATCAATGTAATACTTACTGCACTTGCCATTATTATTGCATTGCTCGTATCAAATTATATCACACGACCAATGAAGCTTATTAAAGATAAACTGGGACAGATTAAACTTGGCAGAAAGAATGAAAAAATAGGATGGGACCGCGATGATGAAATTGGCGGGCTGATCAGTGAGTATAACAGGCTGATAGATGAGCTTACTGAAAGTGCTGAATTGTTAGCTAAATCTGAAAGAGAAACCGCATGGAGGGAAATGGCCAAACAGGTTGCACACGAAATTAAAAACCCGCTTACTCCCATGAAGCTTGGAATACAATATCTGAAAAAATCATGGGAGGATAAAACCCCCGATTGGGGTATTCGATTTGAAAAGTTTACGAAAACAATGATAGAGCAAATCGAATCTCTGAGCAAAATAGCTTCTGAATTCTCAGATTTCGCTAAAATGCCACGAGCGAATAATGAAAATATTGATTTAAAAAACCTGATTGAAAGTGCGGTAATTCTTTACCAGGATAATAAACAAACAATTGACCTGAAAAGTTCTAAAGAAATTTCTTATATAATATTTGCTGACAAAACTCAATTGCTAAGGGTCTTCAATAATTTAATAAAGAATTCCATTCAGGCAATTCAGGATATTGAACACGGAAAAGTTGAGATAGAAATTCGGGAAAATGCAGATCATATTTTGATTTTATTTACGGATAATGGTGTAGGTATAACAGAAGGGCAAAAAGAAAAGATTTTTTCACCTAATTTTACAACCAAAACCGGCGGCATGGGCCTTGGACTGGCCATGGTAAAAAATATTATTGAAAGTTATAATGGAGAAATCTGGTTTGAATCAGAAAAAGGAAAAGGTACTACGTTTTTTATTTCTCTACCTAAAGCAGAAAATTTAGCCTAAAGTACCAGTTTACAGAAATGAGCGTTTATTAAAAAAATTCAAATTTGAATCCCATAAAACAACTAGCCGGACAAACGGCCATTTACGGATTAAGCAGCATAATAGGAAGGATGATTGGTTATCTGCTCATTCCTTTATACACCCGTGTTTTTATACCCTCTGAATATGGGATTTCCAATGAGCTTTATGCCTATAGTTCTTTATTACTGGTATTGATAACATATGGAATGGAAACTGCCTTCTTCAGGTTTTCCGCTATGGAAAAGGACAATCGTAAAGTTTACAGTACAGCATTAATATCGCTGTTGGCCTCTACCGTGTTGTTTTTAATCATTGCCCTTATAGTGGCAAGACCAATGGCCGGATTAATAAGGCATTCCGACCATGTGGAATATATTATATGGTTTGCTTTAATTGTTTCAATGGATGCACTTACTGCCATTCCATTTGCCTATTTGCGTGCCGTTAATAAGGCAAAACGTTTCGCAACCATCAAATTGCTGAATATCTTTTTCTATATTGGTTTGAATTTGTTCTTTCTTTTGCTCTGTCCGTATTTGATAAAAAAAGGATTGTTCACAGGAATTATCAACCATATTTACAACAAAGAGATTGGGGTGGGGTATATTTTTATTTCGAATCTTATAGCAAGCGCACTGACCATTGTTCTGCTTCTACCTGAGTATATTGGAATAACATACAGTTTCGATCGTATTTTATGGAAACGAATGATGCGCTATGCTTTACCATTATTGATTGTGGGATTTGCAGGTATCATAAACGAAACCATGGATCGTATTTTCCTGAGGTTTCTGCTTCCCGAAAAGATTGCAATGGCGCAAGTAGGCATTTATGGCGCCTGCTACAAAATATCATTGATTATGACGATATTTATCCAGGCATTCCGATTTGCGGCTGATCCATTCTTTTTTGCAAAGGCAAGGGAACAAAATGCAAAACAGATATATGCTGATGTAATGAAATACTTTGTAATAATCTGTTCATTTATTTTTTTAATAGTAACGCTTTATATTGATGTGATAAAATATTTCGTCGGAGAGAAATATTACGAAGGCCTTCCTATTGTGCCAATTTTACTGATTGCAAACATGTGTCTTGGAATTTATTACAATCTTTCCATATGGTACAAACTTACCGACAAAACCAGTTTCGGGGCATATATTTCCATTATTGGGGCAATCATTACCACCGTTCTTAATATTTTGCTTATCCCGATTATTGGATATATGGGCTCTGCATGGGCTACATTGATTTGTTATGCCTCCATGATGGTTCTCTCGTTTATCTATGGACAAAGGCATTATTATGTGCATTACAAAATGAAAAAAATACTTGGATATATGTTACTTTCGCTCGCACTGTTTTTTATGAGCAAATACATTCATTTTGAAACGCGCTTTCTGCAATACATTTTCAATACAATTCTTCTGCTGATTTTTACTGCTGTAGTTTATTATTTCGAGAAATCCAATTTTATTAAGAAACCTGTTTCAGAGTAATGATAAATCTTTTTATAGATTTTAGTACTTTTGCCTTGTAAATTAGATATATGAAGATTAAAATTGTAAATCGGTCTAAACATCCGTTGCCTAATTATGAAACTGAGTATTCTGCTGGGATGGATTTAAGGGCAAACCTGGATGCTCCATTATTATTAGGAACGCTTGAAAGAGCATTAATACCAACAGGCCTTTTTATCGAACTTCCTGTTGGTCATGAGGCCCAAGTTAGGCCAAGGAGCGGACTTGCTGCAAAAAAAGGAATTACAGTTTTGAATACTCCGGGAACAATTGATGCAGATTACAGGGGTGAAATAAAAGTTATTTTAATAAATCTTTCCAAAGATGATTTCCTAATTGAGGATGGGGAGCGGATTGCACAAATGATAATTGCCCGGCATGAAAAGGCTGAGCTTTTTGAGGTGGATGCATTAGCCGAAACTTCCAGAGGCGATGGTGGCTTTGGCCACACAGGAACAAAATAGCAATAACAGGTTGACACGTCAGGTGATATACATAATTAGTTTTTTTCAATGAAAATAATAATTCCTATGGCAGGTATGGGAAAGCGAATGAGGCCGCATACCCTTACGATTCCCAAACCATTAATAAAAATTGCTGGAAAACCAATTGTTCAGAGGCTTGTTGAGGATATTGCCTCGGTTTGCCAGGAAAAAATCGAAGAAATTGCATTTATTATTGGCGATTTTGGAAAGGAAACAGAGGAAATGCTTCTGGAAATTGCTTCAAATGTTGGTGCTCAGGGGAAAATTTATTACCAGGAAACACCTCTTGGAACGGCGCATGCAATATTGTGCGCTGAAAATTCACTCAGCGGGAAAACAATTGTGGCATTCGCAGATACGCTATTCAAAGCCGATTTTAAACTGGATGAAACTCGTGATGGCATAATTTGGGTGCATAAGGTTAAAGATCCCAGTTCGTTTGGAGTGGTTAAAACAAATCAGGATGAAGTAATTACCGATTTTATTGAAAAGCCAAAGACCCATATTTCTGATCTTGCAATCATTGGCATTTATTATTTTAAAGATGGGTTATTCCTGAAAGCACAATTGCAATACCTAATTGACAATGAAATTCAGAAAAATGGAGAATTTCAGCTTACGGATGCCCTTGAGAATATGAAAAAGAATGGAACATCTTTTTATACTGGAAAAGTGCTTGAATGGCTTGACTGTGGAAACAAGGATGCTACTGTTTACACAAATCAGCGTATTCTGGAATTTCATAAAAACGAGAAACTTATAAGCAAAACTGCCATAATTGAAAATTCAATTATTATTCCTCCCTGCTATCTTGGTGATAATGTTAAAATAAGTAATTCTATTATAGGTCCGTATGTTTCGGTTGATGCAAATACCAATATTGATTTTTCTGTTATCACTGAAAGTATTGTGCAATCAAACACCAAAATTTCCTGTGTTAATCTTGATAACTCAATGATTGGAAATTATGTTGAATATTTTGGGAGCAAAAAAGAAGTCAGCATTGGCGATTATACTGTTCTCAGCTAAGCGAATGAAATTCATAAAAAAAATAGTTCCTTTTCTGCTGCAGTTGGTTATCCTGCTCACTTCGTCATGCGGTATTTTAAAACACGAAAAAAAACACAGCCTTTCACAGAATGAAAAACTTCAAAATACAGAAGTGTTTATTAATGGCTGCAAGGAACAGATAACGGGTGATTATGATAAGGCAATTATAAGTTTTTTAACCTGCATCAAAGCCGATCCTGAAAATTCAGCTGCCTTGTATGAATTAGCCGGGGTTTATTACATGCTTAAAAAAGATACCGATGCAATGCCCTTAATAAAAAAGGCTGTAGAACTTGAACCGGATAATGTTTGGTATCAATTGCTTTATGCAAATCTTCTTATTGCAGGCAGGCAGTACAAAGATGCTACAGCAATTTATGAAAAACTTGCAAAGGCTCATCCTGAATCACTGGATTATTACTTCGACTGGGCTGAAGGATATTTATATATGGAAAAATATACAGATGCAATTGCCGTGTATGACCTTGTTGAGGGAAAAATTGGTGTAAGTGAAGACATATCAGTACAGAAAGAGAAAATTTATCTGGAATTAAAAAAAATTGATAAAGCAGCTGATGAAATTAAAAAATTAATTAAGGCATTTCCTTCCGAAACCACTTATTATAATTATCTGGCTGACTTGTATCTTGATAATAATATGGTTGATAAAGCATTCGAAATATACCAGCAGATTTTGGTTTTAGATCCCGATAATGCGAATGTGCATCTTTCATTGGCTGATTATTATCGCAAGGAAGGAGATAATGATAAATCTTTCAACGAACTGAAGCTTGCTTTTTCAAACGAAAATCTGGATGTGGACACCAAAGTTAAAATTTTGTTGTCCTATTATACACTTACTGAAAAATCAGATGACCTAAAATCACAGGCTTATACACTTATTGATTCATTAATCAAGACCCATCCCGATGAAGCAAAAGCATATTCAATATATGGGGATTTCCTGCTAAGGGACAAAAAATATACTGAAGCCAAAGTGCAATACCTTAAAGTAGTTTCTCTTGATAGCAGCAAGTATGATGTATGGGCGCAGCTATTACTGTTGGAATCAGAATTGAATAATAATGATGCGCTCTTAAGCGAAAGCAAGAGAGCAATGGAATTGTTCCCTGATCATCCGGCACTATATTTGTTCAATGGGGTGGCAAATTTTCAATTAAAAAAATACGATGAAGCAATAATTGCGCTGAATAAAGGTGTGGCCCTGGTGGTGTACGATGATGACATGCTGAAAAATTTTTACACATATCTTGGTGATTCATATTATGCAAAGAAAAACAGCAAAGACGCATATGCCGCTTACGACAAAGTTTTGGAAATTGATCCTAAGAATACATACGTTCTGAATAATTACAGTTATTATCTTTCTTTGCAGGGAGACAATCTTGATAAAGCCGAAAAAATGGCAAAAAAATTAGTTGATCAAAGCGACAATAACGCTTCTTATCTTGATACTTATGGATGGGTCTTATACAAAGAAAAAAAATATACCGATGCTGAAATATGGCTGAATAAAGCGCTCCTGAACGGTGGTGACTCAAGTTCAGTAATTCTTGAGCACTACGGAGATGTAATGTTCAACCTTGGAAGTTCTGATAAAGCATTAATTTACTGGAAAAAAGCAAAGGAAAAAGGAAAGGGGTCTGAGTTTCTTGATAAAAAAATTAATTATTTGAAATTATATGAATAAAAAATTTGTCAGTGCGCTTGGTTTTGTGTTGTTGGGACTTATCCTGCTGACTGTGTTTTCCTGCCACCCACAAAAAAAGATTACCAGGGAACCAATCAAAGATAAAAGAGCTGACAGTCTTTTTGGCTTATTGAAAAAAAATGAATTCAAATTCAACTACTTAAGTATTAAGTTTTCTGCTGATGTATCATTTAATAAAAATAACAATTCCTTCAATGGAAATGTCCGGATAAAAAAAGACAGTGCAATATGGATTTCCATTACTCCTGCGCTTGGGCTGGAGGCAGCGCGTATACTGATCACCATTGATACGGTAAAAATGATTAACCGACTTGCATCAACATATTTTATTGGTGATTTTAAATATATCAACAGCCTGCTGAAAACGGATCTTGATTACGACATGCTACAATCCTTATTAGTAGGAAATGATTTTTCCTCTTATGAAAATGATGTATTTAAGGCATCCATTGACAACAAACAATATTTATTGAGTACAGTTGGCAGAGGAAAATTAAAAAAACATTTGAAAAATACCGAAGACAGTTCCAGGATTTTAATGCAAGACATCTGGCTTGATCCGGAAACTTATAAGATTACAAGAGTGCATATCAAAGAATTACAAGAAAATAAAAAATTGGAAGCAGAATATTCCGATTTCGCAACAGTAAATTCTTTGTTGTTTCCAAACAAAATAGAATTTGTTGTGGTAAATGAAAAAACAAGAATGGAAATTAAAATTGAAAATTCAAAGGTTTCAACTACGGGTCCGCTTGAGTTTCCATTTAATATCAGTAGTAAATATAACAGGATAAATTATTGAACAAATCAATAACATATAAACTTAGCTCCCTGTTTCTTTTAGTTATGGGTTGCATGTGCATTCAGAACGGCATTGCCCAGAAGACCAAGGAGAAACTCCAGGAGGATAAAACCAAACTGGAAAATGATATTGCTTACACTAATAAATTATTATCTGAAACAAAAAAGAATAAACAAATATCATTGAATCAGCTGATAATTTTAAACAGCAAGATCAATCAGCGTCAGGATCTGATTGGCAATATCAATAATGAAATTGACGATATAGATGGGAAAATTTTAAACAGTGCAAAGGAAACTTATAAATTAGCTGGCGAACTCAAAACGCTCAAAGAAGAATATGCAAAGATGATTGTTTTTGCATACAAGAATAGAAATGCATTTACCCGCCTCATGTTTTTATTTGCCTCTTCTGATCTCAATCAAGCTTATCTTCGGTTGAAATATTTACAGCAATATACACTTTACCGTCGAAAACAGGCAGGATTAATTATGCAGGCAGCTTTGCTACTGAACGAAAAAATCATAGAGCTGAAGGACATTAAGTCAGGCAAATCGACTTTACTTCAAAGCGAAGAAGCCGAAAAAACACTTTTAGCTCAGGAGAAGGATGAAAAAAATTCTGCCGTTAAAAAATTACAGCAGAAGGAAAAAGATCTTCTGGCCACTATAAAACAGAAAGAAAAAGAATCTAAAAAACTCAAGCAGTCAATAGAAACATTAATTGCAAATGAAATTAAAAAAGCCACTGAAAAAAGTAAAACCAGTACTTCAACTTCTACAACTACCACTTCAACGTCCACTACAGTCACCTCTACCTCAAAGGAACTGGGGCTTTCAGATGCCGATATCACACTTTCAAACAGTTTTGCCTCTAATAAGGGAAAATTACCCTGGCCTACCGAAAAAGGAGTTGTTACCAGTACATTTGGGGTTCATTCCCACCCGGTGCTTACCGAAATTAAAGTGAAAAATAATGGAATTGATATTTCTACAAGTCAGGGTTCAAAAGCACGTGCTGTATTTGATGGAAAGGTTACTGGAATAGTGTCAATTCCCGGAGCTAATATGGCTGTAATTATCAGGCATGGCGAGTATCTTACTGTATATTCTAACCTTACAGAAGTGTATGTGAAAAGCGGCGATGCTATTAAAACCAAGCAAAATATTGGACTTATTTCCACCGATACTGACGATTCCAAAACCGAACTGCATTTTGAGGTATGGTATGGTAAAATACTTACCGATCCCATGAACTGGCTTGCTCCAAATTAATGTTTTGTAAATTGTTTTTTATTGACAATCGATATTGTTTTTTTGTATTTTTGACAACTTATGGCAAATATTCTTTTAACTCAGCAGTGTGTGCGTTCGTGCCCTTATTGTTTCGCGAAGAAACATATGGCCGACTCAGAACCGGACGATATTTTAACGTGGGATAACCTCATTTATATCGCTGACCTTATGGAACATTCGGGCGAAATGGGAGCTTCACTTTTAGGAGGAGAACCTACCTTGCATCCCCAGTTCGTCGATTTCGTAATGTATCTCCTGGAAAGGAGATTTCATGTTAATGTATTCACTAGCGGAATTATGGGTGAAAAAATGTTCAACGAAGCGGAAAGAGTTCTTAGTGGCATCAGCCCCGACAGGTTATCTTTTGTCTGCAATGTTAACAATCCCGATAAATCTTCTTTTTCCGAACTTGAAAATGTGCGCAGGTTCCTCAAATCATTCGGGCACCTTACCACCGCCGGTTTTAACATTTATAAACCCGATTTTAATTTCGATTTCATTTTTCAGTATGTAAATGAGTTTGGCCTCAGGCGTCATTTAAGGCTCGGAATTGCAGCTCCTATACCTGGGAAACATAATTTATATATTCCGACTGATAAAATGAAAGTAATGGCAAACACACTTATCAATTATCTGCCGGTATTGGAACGTTTAAAAATAAAAGCTGGCTTTGACTGTGGTTTCCCTCTCTGTATCTTTACCGAAGAACAGATTGGTAAACTGTATAAACATAATGCCGGGCATCTTAGCTTCGGTTGCGGACCAGCTATAGATATTGGTCCAGATATGACAGTCTGGGGATGTTTCCCTTTATCAAATATTCATAAAAAATCCATTTATGAATTCGATTCCATGAGGGATATCAGAAATTATTACATGGACATTCATCATAAAGTCAGAATTGAAGTTGCAGGTATTTTTGAAGCTTGCGACGACTGCGTTTACAGGGAAGAAATGCTGTGCATGGGAGGATGTCTGGCACATGCATACAATCATTTTTACAACGAAGCAGAGAATGTTAGATTCAGGGAGATTTATCAATGAGAGAAAGAGAGCATATATTAGTTTTTCATTTTGACGAAAACCTGGTAAATCGCTTGCACAACAAAAGAGTAGTTGTGATCACATCCGATTTTGAGAAGGTTCATCATATTTGCAAATTAGTGAATGATCGTCACAACAGTTTGCATTGCCTGGTTATTCATCATAAAGGATCATTGGCTTCAATTCCTTTCAATGAAAACTGGAGGGGAATTCCGATGGCTATTTTTGCAAATGAAATGGGCCCGTTCAAGGAAATGATGGCTAAACTTCAGCTAATGCGTAGTTTAAGTACACGGATATTCCTCAGTTCTGCCAATAAGGCTAACTTTACCAACCTTCACATTCTTGCCTCTTTGGGAATTGATTGCGGCATAAGTTTCGATGAAAATAACATAGACTGGGAAGCCATGAATGATTTGATGACCTATGCTGTTTATTCGAAGGTTAATCATGCATCAGTAGAGCCCTTTCAGTTTGTAACTCAAGCCTACGAACCATCAAGGTTTACAGAATTTAGTTCCGTATATTTTGATAATCCTCAAACTTATTTGCACATCGATAAAGATGAAAACATTGCACTTAATTCTAAAGATTTAAAGCAAGGAAATTTTATTGCTAAAGGATTAGATGTACTTCCTGGCATTTATGGTAATGAAAAATTTGTTGAATCCCTGCATGCGTGGCAGTCATTTTTTCTAAAAGAAAATGGTTGTGCATATTGCCAGGCTTGGAGAATTTGTCTTGGAAAATTTTCAGAATCATATGATAAAAATCCGGGTTGTCGTCAGTTCTTTATTGACCTGATGGAAGGTGCAGATCATTTTCGTGCGCTGCAACACAAGAATAAAAGAAAGGAATTATGGCAACCATAATATTTAAACCGACCGAAAAGTGTAATTCGAATTGTATTTATTGCGATGTGGTGGTTAAGAAACAGCCCAAAACCATGTCGTTCGAATTACTCGAACATATTTTTAAAAATATTGACGAATATCTTAAAGCAAAACCACAGGAAAGAATACAATTGGTTTGGCATGGTGGCGAGCCTTTATTGCTTGGAGAAGATTATTTTCTGAAAGCAGCTGAAATGCAGGATAAATATTGTCCTGAAACAAAGCACAGGATTCAGCATGCTATACAGTCGAACCTTACACTCCTTAACCAGAATTTCATAAACATTTTCAGGCGGATGGGGATTGACCAGATAGGTACCAGCTTTGAGCCTATAGCCAATATGCGCGGGCCCGGTGCAAAACGTGATTCCCTCGCTTACAATACTCAGTTCATGAAAGGAATTAATCTTCTTGAACAAAACAATATTGGTTGGGGTTTTATTTATGTTGTTACTAAAAAGGCACTTGCAAGACCATTGGATATTTTCTTTTATCTGTCGAATCTTAAATTAACAGGAAGCTTTATGCTGAATCCAGTTTTGGTTTATGGCGAAGACAAAGAAAATATTGGAATAACTTCTGAAGAATATGCCGATTTTCTGGGTGCTATTTTTCCACAATGGTGGAAATACAGGGACAGGTATCCCATTGTGAATCCATTTAAAATGTTTACAGAAAACCTTGTGGAGAATAAACTTACAACCGGATGCGAAGATACTGGCATGTGTGCTTATGGGCATGTTTATATCGGACCCAGTGGTGAAGCTTCTCAATGCGGCAGGGCTGGCGACTGGGAAATTATTTCATACGGCAATATAAATGAACGTTCTCTTATTGATATTATGCAAGATGAACAAAGGGAACAGTTCATAAAAAGAAATGATGTATTATTGGCTGGTGAATGCAAAGATTGTCCTTTCTGGGAGTTTTGCCATGGAGGTTGTCCGTTGGATTCATTCATACAAACAAAAAGTTTCATGCACAGAACCAACAGGTGTGAAGGAAAAAAACTATTTTTGGAAAAATATTTCTTCCCAATAACAGGGATTCGGTTAGAGGATAAATATGGCAAAGACAATAAAAAAAACAACTGAAAAATCCAGCGCAAAGCCAAAGCCAGTCGTAAAAAAGAATAACGATTTGCCTTGGATTAATCCTGTTGGTGGGTATGGCGATATACTGATGCTTTCGGGTGTGCTTAAAATAGCACACGATCAGGATCCTAAAAATAAATACAACCTTGTTAGGCGTACTAAATACACTAATCTGTTAAAGGGTCATCCTGCAATTAACGAAATAGGTTTCCCACCAAAAGATGCCCATTTTGTAAATACAAATTATTGGAACGCTGAAAATTATGAAAGTGGTAATTTCAGGGCATTTCAGTTACTTGCTGAAAGTTTTGGAATAAAAACACCTGTCGAGGAAAAGTTGTTTTTATCAGGCGAAATTGAAGAAGATCCGGTACTAAACAAACTTATTCCCTGGAAGAAGAAAAATATTATTATTTCTCCGACCTCCGATTCTCCCAGAAAAATGATGCATCCGATGGCATGGCATGGAATAGTTGAAAGACTTGCAGCAGAAGGAGTTTTGGTGATTCAAGTTGGCAAAATTTCGGATCTTCATATCAAAGGGGCATACTCTTTGTTAAATTTAACTTCACCCAGACAGTTGATTTCTTTAATTAAAAAATGTAATTTTGTCGTATCTTGTGATAATTTCATAATGCATGCAGCCAAGTTGGTTGAAAAACCGGCAGTGGTAGTTTGGGGTCCAACAAAGCCGCAGGTATATGGTTATAAAGATCATATTCATATACAGGCACCGCTGGAACATTGCCAGTTAAGGAATGAATGTCTGGGTCCCAGATTTTCACAAAATTACGCTACAATGTGCCCATTAGGACCGGAACATTGTATGAATAAAATACCATTGGATCAAATTTTTAATGCGATATTTACATTGTTGTAGAACCAAAATTAATAATATGAGCAACTCCTCCAATGATTCAGAAATCCAGAACAGCTTAGATCCCGAGAACAATCAGGGTAATGAAAACAAGCTGTCAAGAAGGGATGCCCTAAAGCGTGCCGCCAAGCAAACATTAGGTTTGGCTGGTCTTTTTGCAGCTCTTCCAGCATTTTCTTCCATTGCCAAGGCTGGTGAAGATAAACCAGGAAATCCGGACGGCAATTACTACAATTATTATAATTATTACAGCTATTATTATTATAGCTACTACTACAATTATTATAGCTACTATTATTACAGCTATTATTACAATTATTATAGCTACTACAATTATTATAGCTATTACTCCGATTACTATAGTTATAGCGGATATTACAACTATTACAGCTATAGTAGTGGATATTACAATTATTATAGCTATTACTCCGATTACTACAGTTATAGCGGATATTACAACTATTATAGCTATTACTCCGATTACTACAGTTATAGCGGATATTATAATTATTACAGCTATAGCAGTGGATATTATAACTATTACAGTTATTATAACAACTATTACAGCTATTATTATAACTATTATAGCTATTACAATTATTACAGCTATTATTACAACTATTATAGCTATTACAATTATTACAGCTATTATTACAACTATTATAGCTATTATTACTATTACAGCTATTATTACAATTATTATAGCTACTATTATTATAATCAGGATCAAAATCAAAACCAGAATCAGATCCAAAATCAATAATTTTAATAGTCTTAATTAGATTTGAATATGCATAAACCGGCTATCGGAGGAGTAAGCCGGTTTATCATATTTTTTAAATAGATATATTTAACTTAATACAAATAATATGGGTGGCAGAATAGGTATTACTGAAATTCTCTTAATTCTTCTAATAGTTCTTTTACTTTTTGGTGGTAGAAAAATTCCTGAACTTATGAAGGGTTTGGGTCGCGGGGTTAAAGAGTTCAAAGATGCTTCGAAAGGCGATGACAAACCAGCAGGTACGGAAAAAACATCAACTGAACCGGAAAAAACGAAAGAAAAAGAATAATTCGGGGATTGTATAAATGTTATTCTAACTAGGATTATTACATTGCAATATAAATTATTCACTTTTAAATAAATATTAAACTACGTTGTATGGGAAGAGAACTTTTTCAGCCAATGCATCTATTACTGATACTTCTTGTAATCCTTTTATTATTTGGAGGGAAAAAAATCCCTGAACTTATGAGAGGATTGGGCCATGGTGTTAAAGAATTCAAAGATGCTCAAAAAGGAGTTGATAAACCTTCTGATATTGAAAAAACAGATACTGAAGCGGAAAAAGCCAAATTCAAAGAATAATTTATTACTTGCCGAATAAAGCAACGTTGTAAAAAATCTCCAACTTTTCTCTTTTATCAAATTCAAATTAAATATCAATCAGCTATGATTTACCTCGATATTTAACTGAGATTTGAAAACAAGCATTTATATTTCCAGTATTATTAACAACAACCTGTTGTTGAAAACTTGTTAATAGACTTACATTTTTTCATTTTTTTTTGTATCTTGCAAACCTGAAATTGAAATAAAATAACCATTTCAGACGTTATATAAAACAAGATCCATTAATAACAAATCATACAGGGGATGAAACATCTGAAAGTATTATTATTGGCGGTAGTTGGAATGGTCTGTTCCAATAACAACGCACTCTTTGCTCAAACAAATAAAGATTCAGCGAGTGCATATAAAGTGCCAATTATACAAAAAGACAATCCTATTGTTGCATCGCTTGATAGTCTGGCAGTCTTAAAATGTTTTGAACAGGCTAATAGTGTTGCTAATAAAAATTTGAATATTTATAATTATGCTGCTGGGTATGTTCCAGTTTTCAGTGACTCTGTTTATGCACTCAGGATAGCCAAGCTAAATGCAAAATCACCTTTTGGATTAGTTTATAATCAGGATGTAAAAGATTTTATTGATCTCTATGCCGTTAAAAAACGACAAATGACTTGCAGAATTCTCGGCCTCGCACAATATTATTTTCCGTTGTTCGAAGAATACCTTGATAAGTACCATGTTCCATTGGAATTGAAATATCTTGCCGTTGTTGAATCGGCGTTAAATCCTGTTGCAAAATCGCCTGCGGGAGCCAACGGGCTTTGGCAGTTTATTTACAGTACGGGGAAGATGTATAATCTTGGTTTGACTTCCTATGTTGATGACAGGTTCGATCCAGTTAAATCTACCATTGCTGCATGCAGGCATTTTTCAGATCTTTATGCAATATACAAAGACTGGTCTTTGGTTCTTGCGGCATATAACTCAGGTCCTGGTAATGTAAACAAAGCCATCAGAAAGGCTAATGGAGAAATGGATTTCTGGAAAATTAAAAAATATTTACCACGCGAAACCCAGGGTTATGTGCCCGCATTTATTGCCGTGGTTTATGTGATGAACTATCCTGCAGAACATAATTTATATCCAGTAGCACCCAAATTCAGCAGTTTTGAAGTGGACACGGTTACGGTAAAGCAAAAACTTACTTTTGACCAAATTTCTGAAGCCCTGAATATTCCGAAGGATGAAATAGAATACCTGAATCCAACATATAAAGATGAGGTTATTCCTGCCTTTGCGGATGATGTTTATAGTTTACGTCTGCAAAAAAAATATATTGGCGATTTCATGACCAATGAAACAGCGTTATATGCATATAAAACCAAGGCAATGCTTGAAGAAGAGAAAATCCTTGCTGAAAAGCAAAAAGAAATTCACAGGAAGGATTCGTTGCTGGCAATAAAGCAGTATGTTTATAAAAAAAGCACTACTACTACAGTAACCACTAATGATGCAAAAACAACTACCGGTTCGGACGCAACATATACAGTAAAAGCAGGTGACGGGCTCGGGCTTATTGCATCGGTTTATGGTTGCACTATAACCCAACTTCAGGCATGGAATAAATTAGCTACGTTGAATATTTTTCCCGGACAAAAACTTTATGTCCATGATCCTGCGACAATAGCTGCAAAGAGTGACAGCAATGCTGCAAAAACAGATGTAAAGGCTACTACCACAACCACTACACAGACAACTACTGTTGCCACACAATCAGCAAAGACAGCCAAGTATGTCTATCATACCGTGCAAAAAGGAGATACTCTTTGGGGTATTGCAAATCAGTATAAAGGAGTGACTGTAGAAGAAATAAAATCCCTGAACAACCTAACTAATGCCAGCATGCTTTATGTTGGTCAGAAATTGAAAGTGGCTGTAACGAGTTAATTTTTCAACATGATTAACTTATGTACAGGATAAAGCCCAGGAATATTTCTTCGCAGAACAATTTAAGATTTTTACAAAAGATAACTAATTCTGAAGTGCTACTTCTTCAGCTAATTTATGCTTAACCGAATTTTGCATCGATAACCAGGTAATTTCAGCAATATCTTTAACTTCCGATTTTGAATCTCTCGCAAATGTTTTTTTACATAATGGACATGCTGTAACAATTACATCCGGATTGTTTTTTTCAAGTTTGCTTAAGGCGTGTATGCGGATAAGATCGCGTTGCACTGAATTTAGCTCTAACCCCCCAAGACTGTTGCCACAGCATAAACTTTTTTTCAAGCTTTGATTAATTTCCTGAAACTCGGTGGCTGAATTTAACAGTTCGCGTGGTTCGTTATATACAAGGCTGCCTCTGCCTAATTCGCATGGATCATGATAAGCCGATGATACTGGCATTTTATTCAGTTGAATTTTTCCTTCCTGCTGCAATCGAAGAATATACTGGCTATGATGCAATACTTCAATATTCAGAAGGTAATCTTCTTTAAATACTTTTAAGCATATAGGGCATGAAGTGACCAGGGTTTTTGCTCCCGATTCTTTAATCAGTTTTGTGTTCTTTTCAATCAGCTTATGCGCTTTCAGTATTTCACCAGCCGTCATCAATGGTCTGCCACAACAGATGCTTCCATCTTTATCAAGAAACAAATATTCTGTTCCTGATGCTTTTAAAATGGATTCCATCGCAATTTTTATAGAAGGAGTAAGATGTGTCATACAACCGGCAAAATATATAACAGGTGCGGTTTTTTCAACAACAGGGGACAAGTATTCAAAATTATGATTGCCGGTAGCAAGCTCAACTCTTTTTGAAATTCTGATATTATTCAGGTTAATCCCAACAGGGCAATATTCCTGGCATCTTCCGCAAAGCAAACAATCAAACGCTTTTTCTTCCCTTACATTCTTGTATCTAATGGACTGTAGAAAATATACGCTTTGTGTATCTTTTATACGGGCAGCTTTTAGCAACTGGCATTTGTCGAGGCAAATACCACAACGGGAGCAGGAATGCACTTCAATTGCTGAAAATGAATTATAAACTTTGCAGTTTTTAATTCCGAAATTTCTGAGAATTATCAATACTACTTCTGTAAAAATATGCATATACCTGGAATAGGGAAGTGCAATAAAAAAGATTCCCAGAGCGAAAGAATATGCCCACCAGGTCATATAAGAAAGGTTTTGTAAAGGCAGGAACGATGCAAAGAATGTTCCTGCAGAACCTGTGAGGAAGCCACCATTGTGATACATTCCCGAGGTGAAGCTTTCGGCTAAAAATCGCAATGGGAAAATGAACCACAAGGTCATCATTGCAAGCCAGTCGCCAAGTTTGAGGCGTGTGGTTTTCTTCATTCCAAACATGCGGGAATAAATTCTTTTTATCAAAGCGAGCATTACTCCTGACAGAACAAATAATAGAAGTAAATCCATAAGGAATTGAAATTCGTTCGCCCAAGCATATGAAGAAATATCATGATTGAAGAATTTGAAAAAGATAGGTTCGTAAGGGGCGTTGAATGGGCGGTGTGAATGAATTTTTGATTCGATTGATCCGCCAATAATAAGCAGCAGCCAGCCCAAGGCAAAGCTCATATGCATATAACCAAGCAATGGATTTATTTTAAAAATCTTGCGATGCAGCAGGCTTTCAAGAAAAACTTCTTTGCCTGCTTTGAAAATTCTGAAGCTGAAAATTCCCTTTAAAAACTTAAATTTATCAGCTTTGCTCAGGGTAAAAATCCAGTAAAGATATCGGTATACAAGCGTGATTGCTAAAATTATAACGCCTGCACAAAACGGTATTACAAAGGGATCGTAATTCATAACGCATAAAGTTCTAAAGCCTGATTAATCTTCCTGATAACATTCCTTGTGTTCACACCCCTGGGGCAGGCAAGCGAACACTTGCCACATAGCATACATTGTTCGATTTCTTTTCGCACATCTGCAACATAACCGCGTTTAACCATTGTCATAATCTTACGAAGATTCATTTCCGTAAAGTTGCCTGCGCTGCAAGTAGCAGTGCAAGTTCCGCAGGCAAAGCAAATATTGAAAGAAGGCTCGTGCTCTCTAACAAATAAGGCAATTCTTCTATCGGCCTTATCGAAATCGATCTGCCTGTCCTTGCTTAAAGTATATCCAAAATTTATCATGAATCAATTTTGAGTGATTCGTTTTTCAATTTCATATTCGGCCAGGTAATTGGCTGTCATAAGCGCTGCTGCGCGTGAATCGGCAAATACATTGTTAATAGTTCTGGGGGCCATACAGCAACCTGCGAAGAAAACTCCGGGAACATTTGAAACCGTAGTCATCGTATGCTGGTCCTGACATTTGAAAAATCCGTTGGGACCAAAATTCAATCCCAGCATTGCACCAATTTTTTTTGTTCCTTCTGAGGGCACAATACCAACCATTAGTACAAGCATGTCAACGCTCATTCGCATAGGGCGACCAGCCAGGGTGTCTTCAACTTTTACAAGAATGGATCCATCCATATTTTCGCATGATTCAGACAGTCTTCCACGAATAAAATTCACTGCATGTTTTTCCTGAGCTTGCTTATAAAGCGTTTCGAAATGCATTCCAAACATGCGTAAGTCCATATAATAACAATAGATTTCAGCATCAGGAATTTTTTCTTTTATTTCAATAGATTGCTTAACAGCCGTGACACAGCAAACTTTAGAACAATAAACGTTACCCACTTTTTCATCGCGTGATCCAACACAATGAACCATTCCAATTTTCTTTGGTGTTTTGCCCTGTGAATTTACCAATGGTTTTCCCGACAGAAACATTTCTTCAAGCTCGGCAGAAGTGATTACGTTATTATAAATGCCATACCCATATTCCTCTTTTTTACGTGCATCGAAAACATCATAACCAGTTGCTACGATGACTGCATCAGATTCATAGGTTTTTCCATCGGCAAGCTTTACATTGAATGTTTTTCCATTCTTGCGGGCATCAACAATGTCTGCATTTTTCACCACATTTACTTTCGAAAGATTAACTCCTTTTTCAAGGAATTCGATAACATCTTTACCCAGACGCATAGTTGGAAAAAGTTTTTCCCATCCCAATAAATGCCCACCAAGCTGATTTGTTTTTTCAAACAGCGTCACTTCATGGCCCATTGCTGCAAGGTTTGCAGAAGACTCCATTCCGGCAATACCTCCGCCAATAACAATTACTCTTTTATTACTCATTATGCTTTGTTTGTTGTTTGTTGTTCAAATTTTCAGCTTAAAGTTCTGCCTTCTTAATTCTGAATTTCTTTTCTACTTGTAATCTATTCGTCAAATTTTAAGATTAATTGGTTTTTCGGGAACGCCCAAAGAGCTTCCATTTTTATCTGAATATTTTTTTGAAGAATCGTATAGTATTCCTATCCTGTCTAGTAGTGGTTCACATGATACCTGATGAACTTGTAAGCCAATATCCCATGGATCGTATCCGAGAACAAGACCTGCCAGTTCTTCATAAGTGAAAACAGGAATCCCATGCCCGTCTTTGCCATAGGTCTTTCCTTCAAGTTCGGCAATAGCATATTGCCATTTATCCAGGAACATAGGGCAACCAGGACAATTCGTTAGAATAAGATCTGGTTTGTATGGCTCCATGGATTCGAATTTTTTATGCGAACAGGACATGGAATATCCTCGGTTAGCTTGTACCAAATATTGCCTAAAGCCAAATCCACAGCAATGTCTTCTTTCAGGATAATCAATTACTTCACCTCCCCATTCTTCAATCATACCTGTAAGTACATAAGGATACTCTGCGCCACCAACTCCTTTGTCAGGGAACATTTTTGCATAATGACAACCGATATGATCGACTACCTTAAGCGGCTTACCTGTTTCTTTATCAACGAGTTTGAATTTTGCTTTCTGTGCAATTTCTTTTCTGAATTTATAAATTATATCGCTGGCATGAGCAAGATTTTTTGGAATTTTAAATTCCCTACCAGTAGCCTGTTTCAGGTATTTCCTGACTTTTTCTTCCACTTCCGGAAAGTGGTGCCAGGTGTCAAGTACTTCAGTATAGATTCCAAATGATGTAATACATGACGGAACTAAATTTTCATATCCTGCTTCGGTCATCAGTGCAAATTGACGAGCAACTACGGTCATCATTGTATCAACAGGAACAATATCTCCATGGTATCCAATGCCCGTGCACGTGGTGTGACATGGGTTTTCGAAAACATCTTTTCCTAGTTCATCACGCATGATGCGAAGAAATGTTGTTTCAGAACCAGGGAAAAAATTCTGGCGCACACAACTGCGCACATAAAAATATTTATCATCGGCTATTTCTTTCTGGTATTCCTTCCAGATGGCCTGTTTGCCTTCTACTTTCATTCTCTGTTATGTGAATTGTTGTTGTGTGTGTATATGTGCGAAAAATATTCATTATCGATACCGTCACCAAATTCAAGACCCAGTTCTTTTGCCTTTTGTTTTGAAAATTCTTCAATTTTTTCGAAACGTGCATTACCCCCTGTTACTTCGAATATTTTACGAACTTCATTTAATGCCTCTTCGGGAATTTTTCTGAGAATTCCAGGTCCTTCTCCTTTGTAATTACCGCCAAGTCTATCAAGATGCTCTTTCCAGAATTTCTGACGCCAGTCCCAGACAGGTCCTTGTTCCGCATACATATTGGTGCCTATACCTTCAAGATAGAGACAATACCCATAATCTAAAATCCATCCACCAATTACTCTTTTCATAAATAATTGCTGCCGGCCTTTTTCCGATTCCACAAAATAACCCTCATCCTGTGATAAAGAACGAAGTGCCATAATAACCAATCCTGGTGCATTTCCCCGCGGGCATCTTGTTTTGCAAGACATGCATTCTCCGCAATACCATATAGTATCGCTTTTAAGCAGATCTTTTATTTCGTCTTCATCTCGGGATTGCACTGTATCAACTATTACCCGAGGGTCGTAGTTGTAAAAAGATGCTGCAGCACATATGGCAGTACAGGTCCCGCAATTAATACAGGCACTAACGCCTTCCTGGAACCTCACATCTTCTAGTAGTTTATCATAAAGTTTACCCATCGAATTCTATTCAGCTTATATTGTATATAGATTTGGTCAGCAAAGATAAATATTTTATTTAAAAACAAAAGAATTCAAGAATAATTGTGAATGAATTCACAGAATAATATGAAAAAAGTCAGTAAAAGAGTCGAAAATTATGATTTCCTCAAGAATGGAATTTAAATTCCGAAAGAATATCCCAATATTTACCATTGTGTTTTAACAATGATATACAGTTTACTTCGAAAGTTCTGAAGAATTCTTTTTCACGGAATTCGCTCCATGCTTCGAAAAATATTGATTTCTCAAGATCACGTGTAGCGATTGTCATGTGGGGATGATATGGTTTTTCGTTTTGAGGATCAGATAAATTGATAGTCGATTTTAAATGCAGAAGCAAATCAGCTTGCATTTGATTCAGCGAAATATTTTCTTCAGGTTTTATAAAAATAGTTTTTGGTTTAAAACAACCGAAGCCATTCATTATCAATTCAAATTGGGTTTGTTTGGGTGCAAAATCAGACAATGAATTTATTATATTACTTTCATTTTCATAATTCTCTCTGAATGGTGGATATAAGGTAATATGTGGAGGTGAGGACAATGATGCCTTTGATAAAAAATTAGCCGCCATATATTTTTTCAGTTCGGTAACTTCGTTATGAAGTTCCTGGTGGGGAAGGATGGCGATGAAATAAAGCGCTTTCATTAAACAAAATTAAAAAAACACTTGACAAACTATTTTTTTTTATTAATTTTGCCAAATGGTTAAACTGTCTGATTAAACTATCGTGTTAAAGTATAAAATTTCTAAATTAGTATGCAATCAGCAATATTCAGTCATATTGGGTGGAGAATAAAAAGATAAAGCAATGGAAGTAGAGGATAAATCAACGGAAAAAATAATATTGGATGCGGCAAAAAAAATCTTTCTTGTAAAAGGCTTTGATGGTGCGCGAATGCAGGAGATTGCAGATGAAGCAAAAATAAATAAAGCCCTTTTGCATTATTATTTCAGAAGCAAAGACAAGTTGTTTGATGCGATTTTCCAGGAAGCATTTCAACAATTTCTTCCAAGAGTTGCCGAAATCATGATGACTGAAAAATCACTGTTTGAAAAAATTGAATTCTTCATTGACACTTATATTACAATGCTCTTGGACAATCCTCATCTGCCGAGTTTTGTAATGCACGAGATCAACAGAAATCCCGATCGCTTTATTAACATAATAAAAAGTTCGGGTGTGAATCCTGAATATCTTGGAATGGTGATTCAAAAGGAAGTTGATGCGGGAGTTATAATACCTGTGAGCCCAGTGCATTTAATAGTTAATATGATAGGCATGTGTCTTTTTCCTTTTATGGGAAAACCAATAATTCAAGGATTTATTTTTAAAGGCAGTTCAGTAGCTTATCAGAAGTTTTTATCGGAAAGAAAAAAAGAAATTACATCGTTTGTTATTAATTCGATCAGAAAAAAATAATGATTTGAAATATTTAATTAGCATAGATCAGACTTCGATTTGCCTTCGATTAACTCAGGCTGACAATTCTTCGTCTGGCATTATTGTCACATTGAGTTTATCGAAATGTGGCTAGAATATTTAATAAAGAATTTAATAAAGGAAAAATGAAAAAGTATTTTTTATTCGTTTTATTTATCTGCTCAATGCAAGTGTTTTCGCAGACAGCGGATACATTAACACTTGATATGTGTCAGAAAAAAGCGTTGGAAAATTATCCTCTGATTAAACAGAAAGACCTGATAAATAAAACCAGCGAATTAAAACTTTTTAATATTGCAAAAACATACCTGCCGCAACTAAGCCTTAACGGACAGGCAACCTACCAGTCGGCGGTTACGGAATTGCCCATTTCAATTCCAGGCATGAATATTCCTTCGCTTTACCAGGATCAGTACAAGGCAACTCTTGATGTTTCTGAAGTAATTTATGATGGAGGCCTTACTTCAAAACAAAAAAAACTTGAGCAGGTTTCACTGCAATCAGAATTACAAAGCCTGGAAACTGAATTATACAAAGTGAAAGATAAAGTAAACACCATCTATTTCGGTATCATTGCATTGCAGGAAAACAAAAAGCTGCTATTACTTTTAAAAGAAGACATAAAAAATAAACTTGCCAAAGTTGAATCGGGTGTGATAAACGGTGCACTTCTGCAAAGCAATGCAGATGTGCTGAAAGCAGAGATTATCAAAATTGATGAAGAAATAATTGAACTTGAATCAGGAATTGAATCGGGATTCAGCATGCTTGGCGATTATGTTAATACTACAATTCCAGAGACATCAATTTTAAAATTGCCTGAAACAATTGTTTCTGCAACAGATTATGAAAATGCGCGTCCTGAAATAAAATCCTTTGAACTATTACAACAAAAACTGGATGTTTCAAAATCGCTGCTTGATGTTAAACTTATTCCCAAGGTTGCGGGTTTTGGCGAACTTGGCTACGGAAGACCGGGCCTTAATATGTTATCGAATAGTTTCGACGGTTTCTATTTGGTTGGAGCCAAAGTAACTTGGACATTATGGGACTGGAACCAAAGTAAAAACGAAAAACAATTGATCGATTTGCAGAGCCAGGTTTTAACCACACAAAAAGATTTATTCAACCAGGGAATTAAAATTTTGCTCGAAAAAAATATTTCAGATATTAAAAAATACCAGGATTTGTTGGTAAAGGATCAGGAAATTATTGAGTTGAGGAAGAAGATTACTTTATCAGCTGAGTCTCAGTTGGAAAATGGAACCATAACAGCTACTGAGTATTTGACTGAACTGAATGCTGAATCTCAGGCAAAATTAAATTCGGAAACACATAAAATTCAATTAGTAAAAGCGCAGGTTGATTATTTGACAACAAAGGGGAATTTCTAGTTATTATGTTATTGAGTTATTAAATTATTAAGTTAATGGGTATCGAGTTATTTGAAATTAAACAGAAAATATTTTAGATATGAAAAGGAATCACTATTTAGTTATCATCGCATTCGCCCTATTATCGGCATGTTCAGGGAGCAAGGATAAATCGGATGCTTATGGAACTTTTGAATCGACAGAAGTTACCATATCATCAGAGAGTGCAGGAAAACTGATTTATTTCAATATTGAAGAAGGCCAGGAACTGAAAAGCGGCGACACTGTTGCGCTTATAGATACTGTGCAGCTAGCTTTAAAACGCGATGCTCTTATTGCTCAAAAGAAAGCAGCGTCAAACAAATCGGAATATGTTTCGGCTCAGATAAAAGTAATTGAAGAGCAGGAAAAAACTTCGCTGATTGAAAAAGCAAGACTCGAAAAATTATTTAAAGATGGTGCCGCAACGCAACAGCAATTAGATAATATCAACGGAGTGATTGCCGTTTATGAAAAACAAATCTCTTCTATTGAAACCCAGAATGCACCGGTATTAAACGAAGTTGATGCATATGTGAAACAAATAGCACAGATTACTGATCAAATCAAACGATCATACATTATCAATCCCGAAAACGGAACTGTGCTTACAAAATATTCTGAAGCAAACGAAGTGGTCACGACCGGAAAAGCATTATATAAACTTGCCGACCTGAGTAATATTTATTTGCGTGTTTATGTAAGCGGATCACAGCTATCACAAATTAAACTTGGACAGAAGGTGAAGGTGTTTGTCGATAAAGACGAAACAGAGAATAAGGAATTTGAAGGAACAATTACCTGGATTTCATCATCAGCTGAATTTACTCCGAAAATAATTCAGACAAAAGAAGAAAGAGTAAATCTTGTGTATGCAGTAAAAGTGAAAATTAAAAATGATGGAACTTTAAAGATAGGAATGCCGGGAGAGGTGAAGTTTTAATGAAGAATTCAAATAGAAAATATTAAATAGCAAATAGTAAAATGAAATAAATTGGTCTTAGTGTGTCTTAGTGTGCTTAGTGTCTTCGTGGTGAAAGAACAGAAACTTTAAAATAATAGATATTAGGATATTGTTTGATACTGAAAAGAAAATGTATTCGGTAATCGTTGATAAGGTAGAGAAATCGTATGGCAAGGTGAAAGCTTTGCAGGAAACGTCTTTCAGTGTTTCGAAGGGAGAATTGTTTGGCATTATTGGTCCTGATGGCGGCGGTAAAACTACCTTATTCAGAATCCTTACAACACTTTTAAAACCTGATTTTGGTCATGCAACTGTCGAAGGCTTTGATGTTGTTAAAGATTACAAAAAAATACGTCATATAGTTGGTTATATGCCTGGTAAGTTTTCGTTGTACCAGGATTTATCAGTTAGAGAAAATCTGGAATTTTTCGCTACAATTTTCGGAACAACGATTGCAGAAAATTATCATTTAATAAAAGATATTTACAGTCAGATTGAGCCATTTAAAGATCGCCTGGCTGGGAAATTATCCGGTGGCATGAAACAAAAACTTGCGCTTTCATGTGCTATGATTCACAAGCCAGATGTGCTTTTCCTAGATGAACCAACAACTGGTGTGGATGCAGTTTCAAGAAAAGAATTCTGGGAAATGCTGATACGATTAAAAAATTCCGGAATAACTATTTTGGTTTCTACACCCTACATGGATGAAGCAAGCTTGTGCGACAGGATTGCGCTTATGCAGAATGGGCGCATTATGGCAAATGATAAACCGGAAGAAATCAGGAAGACATTTACTAAAAAACTTTATGCAATAAAATCAGGAACTATCTATAAACTTCTGAAAGATATTAAGGAATTTGAAGAAACAGCAAGCATTTATCCGTTTGGCGAGTACCTGCATTTTACTTCTACGAATGAAAATTTCAACACGGACGTTCTTCGAAAGTTCCTGAATTTAAAAGAACATAACGATATTATAATTAAGGAAGAAGATCCGACAATAGAGGATTGTTTTATGGAGTTGATGAAAAAGAATGAAGGGGCGAAAGAATGATGGAAGGCACTTCGAGACGGTTTGCGAAAGGGCAAACCTCCTCAGTGTGACATTTTTATTTAAAAGAAAATTACTAAGAGGAAATAAATCTTAGTGAACCTTAGTGATCTTCGTGTCTTCGTGGTAAAAGGATGAAAAATTTAGAAAAAATAATTGAAGTTAAAAATCTTGTTAAACGTTTCGGGCATTTTACCGCGAACGACAACCTGACATTTGATGTTTTCAAAGGTGAGATATTTGGATTCCTTGGTGCAAATGGAGCAGGGAAGACCACTGCAATGAAGATACTTTGCGGATTATCAAAACCGACTTCCGGCGAAGTTCAAATTGCTGGTTTTGATGTTTATAAACAAACAGAAGAAATCAAAAAAAATATTGGATATATGAGTCAGCGGTTTTCGCTATATGAAGATCTGACTCCAATGGAAAATATACGGTTCTATGCAGGTATCTACGGCCTTTCAAAACAGCAGATTAAAGAACGCTCAGAAATGCTGATTGAAAAACTTGGATTGGGAGAAGTGAAAAAAGTATTGTTAAAATCCCTGCCACTGGGGTGGAAACAAAAACTTGCATTTTCAGTTGCACTTATTCATAATCCAAAAATTATTTTTCTTGATGAGCCTACAAGTGGAGTGGATCCTATCACGCGCAGGCAGTTCTGGGAAATGATTTATGAAACTGCAAATAATGGTGTTACCGTTTTTATAACAACTCATTATATGGATGAGGCCGAATACTGCAACCGTGTTTCAATTATGGTTGAGGGGCGTATCGAAGCGCTCGACACGCCTGTTCTATTGAAAAAAAGGTATGAAGCTGATACTATGAATGAAGTATTTTTAAAATTAGCACGAAACAAAGAGGGAGTAATAATATGAGTCTTGCACAAAAATTAAAACCCGGAGTTAAAAAAAGGACATTGCTATATGTGGCAGGATGCGCATGGACAATCGCCGGAGGTATGCTCATCACCAGGGCTTTGCTGGCATTGATTGCAATACAGCATATGCTTTGGCTGGAGATAATGATTGGAATTATTGCCGGCTCATGTTTTTATATTTTTATGTTTACAAAAATTTCAAAAAAGCATATTACCCGTATTTCGCTGATGAAAGCAGACTATCCTTGCTTCTTTTCTTTTTTTAATGTAAGAAGTTATATATTAATGACAGTGATGATTTCTGCAGGAATAACGCTACGAAAAACAAATGTCATTAATCCGGAATACCTGTACACATTTTATCTTGCAATGGGCATTCCCTTATTATTATCGGCTTTTCGTTTTTTTAACGCAGGGATTAGAAATACAATAAAAATTTGAAAATGAATTAAGAATATTAAATAAGTAAGCAGTAGGCAGGAGTCGAATGAAAATAATAAATAGCAAATAGTTGATAACAAATAGAAAATATGAAGTAGCAGTGGGCAGTTCTCCGTATGCAGTAACCAATAACTTAATAACCCAATTACGAAACAACCATTTCTACCAATGACTAAAGGTAAATAACAATGAAACGCTTCCTCGGTTTTGTAAAAAAAGAATTTTTTCACATTTTCCGCGATTACCGCACGGTGATTGTGCTTTTCGGCATGCCGATAGTGCAGATCATGATGTTCGGATACGCCATCAATACCGATTTAAAAGACGCTCATATTGCAATACTTGATCAGTCGAAAGATGAAATCACCACCAAGCTCACACAAAAAATTATTTCATCAGGATATTTTAAATTGAATGCAAACCTTAGTTCAGCGCAAGATATTGAACCGAATTTCCGAAAAGGAAAAATTAAAGAGGTAATTATTTTTGAAGAAAATTTTGCAAAGAAACTCAAGAAAGACGGAACTGCAGGCATACAGCTAATTGCAGATGCATCTGACCCGAACAATGCAAACCTTATTGTAAATTATACCTATGCAATTATCAATAATTACCAGGTAGAACTGATGGGAAAGCAGCAAATCCCTTTCCAGATAAAGCCACAGGTACGTATGTATTATAATCCTGAAATGAAAAGTGTTTTTATGTTTATCCCGGGAATTATAACAATTCTGCTGATGCTAGTTTCTGCTATGATGACATCCATATCCATAGCGCGCGAGAAAGAATTGGGGACAATGGAAGTGCTGTTAGTTTCACCTTTAAAGCCCGGACTTATCATAGCCGGTAAAGTAATTCCTTATGTTTTCTTGGCTTTTATAAATGCAATAACCATCATACTTCTGGGGCAGTTTGTTTTTGGTATGCATATAGCAGGAAGTTATTTTCTGTTGATGATGGTTTGCCTGCTGTTTATAATTACTGCATTATCATTTGGTATTTTTATTTCAACTGTGGCCAGCAATCAGATGACTGCCATGCTGATTTCATTTGCAGGATTGTTATTGCCCGTAATCCTGCTTTCGGGTTTTATTTTCCCGGTGGAGAATATGCCTTTAGTGCTGCAATGGTTAAGTTACATAATTCCAGCGAAATGGTTTTTGATAATTATAAAAGCAATAACTCTTAAAGGACTTGGACTTGCATATATATGGAAAGAGCTTTTGATATTGGTTGGAATGACAGTTTTTTTAATAATGTTAAGTGCGAAGAAATTTAAAATAAGATTGGAGTAAAAGTTCAAATGTCGCACTTCGAGACGAGGCTTTGCCTCTCCTTAGTGTAACAATAGAATAATAATAATGAGAACAATATTATTTTTAATACAAAAGGAATTCATTCAGATAAAGCGTAATAAAGCTATGCTTCCCATTATGCTTGTTATGCCTATTATTCAGCTTATCATATTGGTAAATGCCGCTACTTTTGAAATGAAACATATCCGTTTGCTAGTTGTAGATAAAGATATGAGTACTGTGTCGCGAGATATTTACAGCAAGTTCAGCAGTTCACCTTTTTATACAATTACCGGAAGCACCTTTAATAATGATGAGGCGGAAGAATCTCTTAAAAAAGGAAATACTGATATGGTGCTGGTAATTCCTGAACATTTTGAGCGGACTTTGCGAAAAGAAAATAAAGCAGATCTGCAGTTGCTTGTCAATGCCATTAATGCTGCATCGGCGGGACTTGTCAATGCATATTCAGTTTCCATACTTCTAGATTATAATATGGGATTGGTAGCAAAGTGGGCCAATATTCCCGGAAATATAACATCACAAACAATTAAAACCACTTATTCCTATTGGTACAACCCTGAGCTGAATTACAAAAATTATATGGTTCCGGGAATACTTGTGATGCTGGTTACAATCATTGGTTTATTTCTCTCGGGCCTTAATATTGTGCGGGAAAAAGAAATTGGCACCATTGAACAGATTAACATTACACCAATTAAAAAATACCAGTTTATCATTGGCAAGCTTTTTCCTTTCTGGCTGATTGCCCTATTTGAATTAGCATTCGGGTTGTTGCTTGGAAAATTAATTTTTCAAATTCCGATTATAGGAAATGTATTTCTGCTTTTCGGATTTGCTGCTATTTACCTAATTTTAGTGCTGAGCATAGGTTTGTTTATTTCCACAGTAAATAATACGCAGCAGCAGGCAATGTTTATTACCTGGTTCTTTATGGTAATATTTATTTTGATGAGTGGTTTGTTTACTCCCGTTGAAAGCATGCCGCAATGGGCGCAGAACTTAAATATTATAAATCCCGTTGCTTATTTCATACAGGTTACCCGTATGGTGTTGCTGAAAGGTTCCGGATTTTCGGACATTCTGAGGCCAATGATAAGTATTTCAATTTATGCTGTTTTAATGATGTCGTTTGCAGTGTGGAGATACCGGAAGGTTTCGTAGGATTATCCAACAATAATTTGTGTAAATATTCAATACTCAATATTCAACACTCAACATTCAACGATCAATTTTCAATGAAGAAGTAAGACTTTAATGTTGCACATTTTATATTGGTTATTGAACACTGTTTTCGGTGTATACTTTTATGATAATGTCGCTGAGCAGAAAATCACTATTCAGGTATTATGACACCCTGTCAGAGAATATAAGTTTGCAACGCAAGAATATAATTTTACAACGCAAGAATATAACTTTACAACGCAAAAATATAATCTTACAAAGGAAGAATATAAATTTACTTAACAAGATAATAAAACCCCTGTCAGAGAATTACAAACCCCTGTCAGGGAAAATAGATGCACTGTTGAAGAATATAAAAACAGGAAGGGAGAAAGTAAAAACAGGAATCAAAAAAAACAGGGATTCGTTGAAAAATCACTGTGCATCACTGAAGATTTATAAAACTATGCTGGCTTTGTAAAATGTATGTTGGTGACCTGATTATATTGCGGACTTGTTGCAACGAACACTGACTTAACATATTTTTTTTCGCAGGAAACATCGTAAAGCCCTGTATTAGCAGTATAAAGAACTCATTTATATTACGACATGTTACTTTCTACTTGCTTCTATGCAAGCCAGTGAAGGCAATATAATGTTATGTGCTGAAAATTTCATTCTTTTATAATCCTTGTCACTTCAGTCTTTTCATTACTATTCAGTCTCAAAATGTAAATTCCCTTTGCAAGTCCACTAATATCAATGTCTGTTTTTCCTTGTTGTATTTGTTGTTGCAAAATTGTTTTTCCCTGTAAGTTTAATAATATGATTGTAGATTTATGCAGGGACTCAATCGTCAATTTATCATTTGCTGGGTTAGGATAAACGGATATTAGATTTTGTTCATGAACTTCTGTTACATTCTCGGGCCAGGTAACAATTACTGCATTTGGATAAGCAAGGGACTGACTTCCGAATACTGCCATATCCAAATATGATCCATTAACAAAGTAGGGATAACTTGGCGAAGGAATTAAAAAATCAGCAATAATAACTGTATCATTAACGACATTCATTGAAACAGGATAAATATTAAAATGCAAATTGCACAATTTTACTGAATCAATTCCCTGTAAAAAATGCGTGCCTATTGCGTTGATAGTTATAGTTTCCGGGGAATTAAATATAGCCATGCCAGGATTTACACTGAGAATATATGGTCCGCTGGGCGATGTATTTAAGGTAAATGCAGCATCAATTTCCATCGTTCCATCAACAGCATTGGTAACAATCAAATTATATTTACCATTAATATTTGAATTTGTAAAATTAAAATCAGCAGTAAGTGTTGAATCATTAATTACAAGAATATTTGTTCCTGTAAGCGGGGCGAAACCGTAAATACTTTGCAACAAGACAGTGTTTGTCGCAGTAAGATAATGTGAGTTTAAAGAGTTAACAGTAATTGTTACACCATTTCCAATTGTGGCTGTATCGGGAGATATATTCATAATGCTTGCTCCGTTAGAATATAGTGTAAACGCCTGATTTAACAACAGGGTTGGGGATAGGTTTGTAGAAGGTACACTTATATTATATTTACCTAAAGAATCCGAACCAGTAAAATAAAATTCTGCTTCAATTAAGGTATCATTAATGCAATTAACATTGCTCGGTAAGATTGATTGCCCATAATTATTCTGCAGCGAGAAAGAATTTGTTACCTGAAAAAATGTTGTGTTTATTCCGAATAAACTTATTGTAACCGTATCTCCTCTCTGTGCATATGTTGGAACTATTTTTTTTAAGGATGGCGGATTAAGTCCAGGATTTAAAGCAAATGCGTTTGCCAGGGTTAAATTACCATCAGTGGAATTTGACAAGGTAAGCGTATAGTGTGTTGATGTATACATATTGTATGTGAATACAAAAAAAGCATTCACTGTACTGTCATTGATGGTTGTATGGTAAAGTGCATTATAGGCACCAATTTTTAATGTGCCTATCCCTGATAAAAAATGAGTATTATGCCCTGCAATATGAATCGTTACTGTATCTCCCTGGGATGCTGATGATGGAGAGATTGAGCTTAGTGCAGGAGGATGTGGTCCTGCAATTAGGGTGAAACCATCAGGTAAATAATAATACGCATAAATTCCACTAGCATAAATTTTGACATTGTACACTCTTGCAGGATCATTATAATCGAAGGAAAAATCAGCATGTATCAGCGTGTCATTAACGATACTGAAACTATCCGGATACATGCTTCGATAAGCATCACTTATCACAACACCAGTATACTGCATGAAATGAGTGTTGGTTCCTGTAATAGTTAGATGAACTACATCCTCTTGTGTCGCACTATCAGGAGTAATAGTTATTGATGGTGGATAAGCACCTGTTGTTAAACTAATAGCATTATTCATGCACATCAAGCCTTCTGCTACACTTTCTATACATAGATCATACGCCCCCGGCGACAATGTGTAATAAAAAATAAACGTCGATAAAAGCGTAGTATCATTAACCACAGTAGTTGAATTTGGGTAATGATAAAAAATGTTGTTTGGATTAGAAATTTTAACATCGATAATCCCTTGAGTAAAATGGGTATTGTGTGCAGTAATTGTAAATACAACAGTATCTCCCTGTTGAGCCGAGTATGGCAAGATCGTATCAAGTACAGGATTGTAAAGCACTTTTACAATATTTGTTTTTGTTTGTTCCTGTAAAACCGAATTAACATTTACATTTTTAATGCCTTGTCCAAAAATTAAGGAAGGAAATAAAAAGATGAGTAATTGTAATTTTATTTTCATTTTATTTATATTTATTGACCATAAGGAACGTATTGCTTTAGTACATCAATATTCTCCATATTTTTTGAATAAAGCAATCACAATTATTCATTGCAATTGTAATCTTCTTAAAATTATAAAATATATCAATGCGGCAGCAATAAATAATTTCATAAATAAAAACCTTTAAAAAGCCGAAAACTTATAATGGTAATTCTATTCTTAGGGCTTGAAACTTGTGACTTGCTACTTCCAGAAATCCCCTATAACCCTTATCATCAGGACAATTCCGAAGATTATAAGTGAGATTCCAACAATGCGGTTTATCCAGAATTGGACACGGGGGCGCAAATATTTTTTTATTTTGTTTCCGATAAAACTTTTTAAAAGATCGGTGCCGAAAATTGTCATCAGTATTCCTGAAAAGAAAACAATAACATATTTCAACAGATGTCCTTCTTCGGCCTGGGCAGTGACATATCCTACAGCTGTTAACCAGAACAAAACAATAAACGGATTGGCAATATTCAGGAAAAATCCTTTCACAATATATTTAAAATGTGTGGAGGGCGGCGGCGGCGGTGTTTTGTATTTAGGGCTTCTGCGACGAAGGATGTCGGGCTTTTTTAAATAAGTATAGGTTCCGTAAATAATTAAAATAATTCCGCCTACAAAGCCGATATAAATATTATTTGTAGGACTTTGAAAAATAGAAGTCAGTCCAAGGTAACATATTGAAATAAGAAAAGCATCGCAGATTAAAATTCCAAGAGCAAGGTAGAACGCGGCTTTAAAGCCCCTGTCGATACCTGTTTGAATAATGCTGAAAAAAGCCGGCCCAATAGAAATTGCAACCAACAAACCCCATGCAACACCTTCAAAAAAAACCCGGATCATACTTTAAGCGTTTTTCTGTATTCAGCCAGGAAACATTCCCAGTCGTTTAGTTTTTCATTTTTCAATACCCGCGGAAACTTGTTCTGTGCGCCTTCTTTCCCTTTTAATTTCATCCAGTTGTAAAATACCTCCGGTGATAAAACTTCAGCAAATACATCCTTCACGGCCGCAATTCTTTCTACACGGTAGTCGTCGTTCAGTATCTTCAGGTATTCATCTATTTTCACTTTTACGATATCCGGGTCAATTTGGTTATCGGTGCCAATATACCATTTGTGGGCAAACATTGAATCGTGTTTTATTCCGGCAACTGAAAATTCTCTTACTTCAATGTTGAATTCATCTTCAAGCATCTGAACGGCGCGGTTCATGTTTTCCTGCGATAAGTGTTCGCCGCACATGCTTAGAAAATGTTTTGTCCTCCCGGTAATGGCAATTTCACTTCTTTCTTTTGATGTGAATTTAAGTGTATCGCCAATAAGGTAACGCCATGCACCGCCGCATGTTGAAAGCAGCAATGCGTATTCCTTCCCTTCTTCCACATCTTTTATGGTGATAGCTTTTGCGGTAGGTTTAATATTATTATCGTTATCGAAATTTTCATCATTGAAAGGAACAAATTCCATAAACAATCCATTGTCGAGTTCCAGCGACATTGAGCTTGTATTAGGCCTGTTCTGGTAAGCAACGAAACCTTCCGAAGCAAGGTATGTTTCAATAAAAGTTATAGGATGTCCCAGTAATTTTTCAAAACCTTTCTGGTAAGGCGAAAATGAAACACCGCCATGCACATAAATTGAAAAGTTTGGCCAGATATCGTGAATGTTATTGAGATTATATTTTTCAATAATTCGTTCTAATAAAATTTGAATCCATGCCGGAACGCCACAGATAACGCCAATGTCCCAGCCCGGGGCATTTTTAATTATTTCTTCAAGCTTGGTGGGCCAGTCGCGTTCTTTTGAAATACGTTTCCCCGGTTTGTAAAAATGCTGAAACCAGAACGGAATATTGCCAGCAGTGATTCCTGAAAGATCACCTTCGTAATAAGTACCATTGTATTGAAGATGAGTGCTTCCCCCTAGCATTAGAATTCCTTTTTCGAAAAACTCTTTTGGGAAATCATACTGCCCAAGAGAAAATATCTGGCGAGTGCTGGTTTTTTTGATTGCCTTCAGCATATCGTTTGTAACGGGGATATATTTGCTGGAAGCTTCAGATGTTCCGGAACTTAATGCAAAATATTTAACCTTTCCCGGCCAGCAAACAAATGGTTCTCCGTTAAGCGAACGATACCACCATTTTTTAAAAATAGAATTGTAGTCATGAATGGGCACCCTTGCCTGAAATGCTTTTATAATATCTTTTTCTTTCTGTAATTCAGAGAAATTATAATGTTCGCCAAAAGCCGTGATACTCGATTTTCTGAGTAGCTTTTTCAGCGTGCGTTTTTGAGCGGTATATGCTTTAGGCTTTAATGAATCAAAAGGAATCTTGCTCCTGAGTTCTATCGCGCTTTTGATAATGGATCCTAATATCGGCATTATGATGATTAATTAATAGCTGCTTGATTTAGTAAGGTGTAAAATTATAAAAAAAAACCTAAACATTCATGTTTGATAATATGCCATATTATTTAACAATTCAAACTATTTGCAGAATTATCAGATAAATTAATAATTTTACCCTCAATTGCTCTGGAAAATGAAGGTTAAAAAAATTCTAAAACTAATCCTTAAAGTCATTCTTTTTACAATACTTGCCTTTGTATTGCTTTTCGGAGGCATCATTGCTTACAATACTGCTACTGATTATCAGCCTGTGCAGAAGGAAAAACTTGAAGTATCGGGCAAAGGTTTTTATAATGCATCCCGCGACAGCGTAATAACCATATTAAGCTGGAACATGGGCTACTGCGGGCTTGGAAAGGATATGGATTTCTTTTATGACGGCGGTAAAGGGGTAAGGCCCGAGCAGGAAGCATTTCAGAAATATCTGAATGGTGCGCTGAATTTTCTGGCAAGGTATGATACTATTGACATGTTCCTGTTGCAGGAAGTAGATACTAATGCAAAAAGAACATATTATACAAATGAGTCGAATCTTATTCAGCAATTTCTGCCGCATTATTTTAATGTGTTTGCAAAAAATTATGATGTAAGGTTTGTACCGTTTCCATGGTATTCGCCGATGGGGAGTGTTGTTTCTGGAATGATGACACTTTCGAAAATCAGGCCTGTGGAATCGTACCGCTATCCGTTTTATGCGAACTATTCATGGCCAAAAAAGGTTTTCCTTCTGGACCGTTGCATGATTTACACAAAACTGAAAATGCCTGATGGTAAATATCTTGTTGTGCTCAACACCCACAGTTCAGCATTTGATGATGCCGCTGAACTTCGCGAAGTGGAAGGGGCCATCATGAAATCGGTGGCACTTGATGAATATGAAAGAGGCAATTATGTAGTGATTGGAGGCGACTGGAACCGCAACCCGCCTGGATTTGATTTTAAAAAATTCAAAACTACCGATGCGGGAAGAACTGTTGAACCTGCTCTTGCAAAGGATTTTTTGCCGGATGGCTGGAAATGGGTGTTTGATCCCACGATGCCTTCAAACAGGGATGTTAACGAACCCTATAAAAAAGGAACTACCAAAACCACTATTATTGATTTCTTTGCTATTTCTCCAAATCTTGAAGTGATTGAAAATAAAACATTACCGACAAATTTTGAATATTCCGATCATCAACCTGTTTTTGTACGGCTGAAAATAAAAGCTGATTCCACAATCCAGCAGAAACAAATTCCTTTTAGCGTTAAAATGAATAAAAAAAAGGTATCAAAATAAATCTTATTACTCCTTTGCATTTGAACTAAATTATTTTTTTTCACGTTAATTAGGTTGTGACAAAATTCCTTTTCTTCATACTTGTATTTCTTCAGCCGGTTTTTATTTACAGCCAGACGCTTAAAGGAGTGCTTACCGATGAAGACGGTTCGCCTGTGCCGGGTGCAAATATTTATGTGAAAAACAGTTATGTTGGCGTGGTGACTGATAAAAACGGTTCCTACCAGATAAACCTAAGTCCCGGAAAGCAGACTGTGATTTTTAAAATGATGGGATTTAATACTATTGAGAAAGAAGTTATTGTAAGCGGAAACAAGCTGATAAAATTTGATACCATATTAAGTACCAATGCAAAACTTTTAAATGAGGCCGTAATAACATCGGACAATCGCAGCCTTGGAAAAGAGATCATGCAAAAGGTGAAGGACAAAAGAAAAGATTATCTCGATTCGGTTCAGAATTTTGAGTGCAATTTCTACAGAAAAATGTCGCTCGAAAATGTTGAACCGAAATATATAAGAGATTCGATAGAAAAAACAAAAGTTGACAGCCTGGAAGCCAAGGTAAAACGACAGGAAAAACGGCAGGCCCGGCGGGCTTTTCACAAGCGCAAAAAAGCATTGTCAAAATCAGGAGCCAACACAACAATGGTTGATTATGTTTCTGACCTGGATGAAACTATATCAACACTGTATTTTGACAAACCTGCAAAATATAAAGAGTCAGTGATTGGTGAAAATACTTATGACATAAAGTGGCCGCGGCAGTTTTATTATATGGCCGGCGGCGATATGTCCGAAGGCGTTGTGATTGACAACCTGGATTTTCAATATTCCGATCCGTATGTATTAATTAACAATGTAACAACAGCAGATTTTAATTTTTATAAATCCACAATCACACAGCCTTCTATTTGTATAAAGCCTTTATTGTCGCCAATTGCGCCCGGTTCCGCCCTTTCATATGTGTATGATTACGATGGCGTATTGTACAGCGATAATAAAAAATATTTCAGAATAAAAGTAAAACCTATTTTTCCTGCAGATGCTTTGTACAGTGGGAATATAGTAGTGCAGGACAGTACATGGGCATTGCATTCGGTGGACCTAAGCATTAACCCCGATGTGTTGCTGTATTGTAAAAGTTTCAGAATTCAGCAAACATACCAGTTAACTTCAACAGGAATAAGCGTTCCTGTGAAAAGTGATTTCACTTATGTAATTAAAGAAGGGAAAAGAACAATTACAGGTACAACAGAAGTAACCTATTCAAATTACATTTTGAATAAAGAAAGTCCGCCAAAAACATTTACTACTGAAGTAAAGGAATACCAGGATAAATCACTTGAAAAAGATTCAGCATGGTGGGCCCAGAACCGCGCGTATCCTTTAAGGGAACCCGAAAAGAAATTTATAAAACGAACCGATAGCCTTTCTGCTTATTATAATAGTGATGAGTATATTTTTAAAACAGATTCTTCAATTAATCATATAGATGTATGGAATGTGTTGTACGAGGGAATGAGTCATGTTAACAGAAAAAAGCAGACAATGATTTTTGTGTTGCCATTGGTTGCACAGGTTAACCCCCTGGGAATAGGCGGATACAGGCATACACTGAGCGGAAGTTTTTATAAAAGATTTAACAACGATTTTCTTCTAGAGACTGAAGGCACTGCCAACTATGGTTTTAAAAACAGGGACCTTCGCGGTAAAGCAGGCGTAGGGCTGACCTATGTGCCTAAAAAATTTGTAAGAACATTTGCGCGTTTTGGAGATTATTATGATCAGGTCAATAACAATGCATCCATAAGTTCAATGTTCAGCAGAAGCAATTACGCACGCACCAAGACTTTTAGCATTGCACAAAGAATGGAAATTGTAAACGGACTTTTTGGTGAGCTTACCTATACTTTTTCAGATCAGAAGCCAATTACTGATTTAAAAATGGATCAATGGTCAAACAATATTTTCGGCACAGTAAATACACCTTTGGAATTTACAAGGTATATTAAATCGGAATTTAAGCTGGAATTGAAATACCGCCCATTTCAGAAATTTGTAATGAAAAACAAGCGGAAAATATTATTGGGAAGTAGTTGGCCTGAAATATCATTTATATGGAAAAAAGGTGTTCCCGGGCTTTTGAACAGTGAAGTGAATTTTGATTATTTTGAATTAGGAACACAGCATGAGCTTAAACTTGCACGATGGGGACGTCTTTCATGGTCGGTGCTGGGTGGCACTTTCGTGAATAAAAAAAATCTTCGCATTCTTGAATACAAATACTTCAGAGGATCGGATAAAATCTTTTTCAGCAGCCCTTCACGAACGTTACAACTACTAGGACCAACGCTCAGCAGCTCCACGGCCTTTTTACAATTTAACATGATTCATCATTTTGAAGGATCCATCACAGATAAAATCCCGTTGTTTAGCCGGCTTAAAATAGGCCTTGCTGCAGGTGGCGGTGCATTGTTTATGCAGGAAAACAGTTTCCGTCATGCCGAAGTTTTCGGAGGTCTTGATCGTGTTTTCCGCATCCGCAGGCAATTGTTCCGCATAGGCGTATTTGCTGTAACCGCAGACAATAATTTAAGCAAAGCTGATTTCTCAATAAAGGTTGGAATCAATATGTATAACAGTTTTAGCAGGAAGTGGGACTATTAATATTTCCGAATGACGATTTTTGATTTACGAATTTAAGTTGACAAGATGACAAGTGATAAGTTGACAAGTGATATTTGGAGTTAATAAGTGAAATTGTAAAGTTGGAATACTATTTTTTCAAAGCTTTGCTTTAAACCATTCAATTGTTTTTAGTTTAGCTTTTTTAAGACTTTTGCCAGTCCATATATGTCCGCTTTTTTCAAAAGTAACAAGAGTGTTTGGAACAGACAAACTGTCTAATTTTGTTTTAAAACGTTCGGCATTTGAGTAGGGCACGCCAACATCATGAGTACCATAAATAAGCAATGTTGGAACACAGTTCTTTTTGACAAGCCAATAGGGTGAAGCATTTTTATATTTTAAAGTATCGGAAGAACTTGATAATGGAGAACCGACATAAACACTAAATATGCTGTGGGCTGTTTTGATGTTAAGCTGGTCAGGATCGATAAAGTTAAGGGGACCCGCCCAAGATGCACAAGCTTTAATTTTATTATCAGTATTCAGCATGTAGGAAGTCGTCAAAGCTAAATGGGCTCCCGCACTGTGTCCGGCCAGTCCAAAGCGGCAATCCGAAACGCCCCATTTTTCAGATTTTGATGATATAAAATTTACTACATTTAAAACATCGTTTGGTAAATCAGGATGATGAACATTAAACATTCTGGAAGCGTACCTGTAATTTATAGTGGCACAAGCGAAGCCTGAATCTGCGCATTGCTTCATGAATGATGAAAAGTATCCTTTATTTCCCATAATCCATGCTCCACCATGAATAAGTATTACAACCGGTGTTTTTTCCTTGCTTCTGTTTTTTGGCAGTGCAACATCTAGAACATTGCGATGATATTTACCATAGTGAACCCTATAGAGAATCTGCTTTCGGCTTGAATTCAAATGTTCTTCCTGCCACTTTTGCATGGCGCAGGAGTTCATTAAAATTGAACAAATAATTATTGTAATTAATGTTGACTTTCTCATTATTAAAATTAAGTTTTGTAAAAGCTTGTTATCTGTCAATAAACAACTCCGTGGCAATTCCATCGGCAAATAATTTTCCATTGTCGGTAAGCTGAAGAATGCTGTTGTTATTGGTCATTTGTTCCTTTTCTAAATATTTTTCAGCTTTTGTTAGAACCTGAATGCGTAATTCATTTCCAAAATATTTTTCAAGATAATTTAAATCACAGCCCCACATGGTGCGCAGCGAAGTCATAATGTATTCATTGAATTTATCGGTTTCGGAAAGAATTTCTTTATCGCCAGAGATGTTACCATTCATAATATCATTCAAATAGGCAAGCAAATCTGCAGCGTTCCACTGTCTTGAATTTAGATCATACGAATGTGCCGATGGCCCGAGGCCCAGGTATTTCATTCCTTTCCAGTAATTGCTGTTGTGTTTTGAAATAAATCCTTCTTTGCAGAAATTTGAAATTTCGTAATGTGTAAAATTATGTTCCTTCATTTCCTTCATCAGCATTTGATATTGCCGAATGCTTTGTTCTTCATCTGCTGGCTTCGCTTTTCCTTTCCTGATAAGGGTGTCCAGTGCTGTCTTTGGTTCAATGGTCAAGCCGTAAGCGGAAATATGTGTTACATCCAGGCCAAAGGAAATTTCTAAATTTTCTTTCCATTTTTCATCCGTCAATGTTGGAATTCCATAAATTAAATCAATGCTGATGTTTTCAAATCCAGCATCCTGACTGCGTTTTACCGATGCCTCTGCCTGGGAAGAATTATGAATGCGATTCAGATAAATAAGGTCATCATCAGAGAATGATTGAATGCCAATGCTTATGCGGTTTACAGGAGATGATCGAAGTTCTCTTAACTTTTTAATGTCAAGGTTGTCCGGATTTGCCTCTAATGTAATTTCAGCATCTGGTGAAATAATAAACGACTGCTGAAGTTTTTCAAATATCTTCATCAGTGCATCGTATGTCAGCAAAGAAGGTGTTCCTCCGCCGAAATAAATAGTCTCGATTTGCTCACCGTCAAGATAATTTTTCCGGAGATCCATTTCTTTAAGCAAAGCAATTTCAAAATCTTCCACATGCCTTGATGAGGCTACAGAATAGAAATTGCAGTAGTTGCATTTCTTTTTACAAAAGGGAATATGAATATAAATTCCAGCCATTTTAATTAACAAAAAAAACTTTAACAATTATTAAAAAAAATTTGCAAAATACTTTTCACCACGAAGACACGCAGTGCACTAAGAAGCACTAAGTTCTTATATTCTTAGTGAGCCTAAGTGTCCATAGTGCCTTAGTGGTTATTCTTAATCAATTATTATTATTTCTTCTTTCTTCCAATTACAAGAAAATTTCCCATAAATGTTTCAATTTTCTTTTCAAATTTTAACCCTGCTTTTTCAAACCATTCACACATTTCTTTTTGAGTATAGGTGTCGCCTTCTTCAGTTCCAACAAGCATATTAATTGCAAACAAGGCTCCGCCTGTTGGTGAAGTCCTGTCATCATTCATCACATGATCCTGAATAATAATTCGTCCTCCGGGATTCAATGCAGTAGCGCATTTTTTAATAAGCTTTACATTTCCCTTATAAGAATTGATGTGAACAACAGCTGATAGAAAAACGATATCATATCCTTTTGGGAAAGGATCGGTATTATAATCACCGCTTGCAGTATCAACCTTTTCGGACATTCCATCCTGGTCAATATATTTCAACGTAATGGGCACAACATTTGGCAAATCGAAAACGGTTGCTGTAATATTTTTACCGGCATCGGCGAAAGCCATGGCAAATGCACCAGAACCACCACCAACATCCAATACTTTTTTCACACCTTTCATATCAACCTTTGCAACAATTTCGGGTGCCTGTCTTGATGCGCGGTAATGCATAGCTCCTATGAAAGCCTCAAGCCATTTGTTGTCCCTGTTATTAATTGTTTTAGGTCGCTGAAAAACGGAAGTACCTTTTCTTACACTTTCTGTCAACGTGCTCCAAGTCTGCCAAAGGCTTACAGTGTGCATCAGTCCTGACATATAGCCGGGTTTTCCTTTCACAAAAAAGGTGCTTGATTCTATAGTATTTTGAAATTTATTATTCTTCTTTTCAAGAAAACCAATGGCAATAACAGCATTCATCAGCCTGTCGGTAGCTCGCACATCTGCTTTGATTTTCTTAGCTGTTTCAGCAGATGTCAAGGGTACTTTTTCAAGGACTGTAAAAATGTCAAGTTCGAAAGCTGAAAGAAGAATTCGGCTTTTCTGAAAATGATTGATGAAATCCCTTATGGATTCTGGTGTTTGCCTTAGCGTTCCTTTTTTCATTTAATTAAATTTAATTGTTCAAAGTTATAGAAATTTTTCCTCTCTTTTAAAGGAGGTATTCCGCAATTCTGAAAGGTCTTGGCAGAAAATTATATCTTTGCAGCTTAAATCAAAATCAAAAATGGAAAGAAAAGTAAGAGTTCGTTTCGCGCCTAGTCCCACGGGACCACTGCATATTGGGGGTGTTCGTACGGCATTGTATAATTATTTATTTGCAAAAAAAAATAACGGAGATTTTATTCTCCGCATTGAAGATACTGACCAGGGCCGTTTTGTACCCGGTGCAGAAGAGTATATTGTTGAATCGCTTACATGGTGTGGAATAAAATTCGATGAAGGTGTTCATATAGGTGGTCCTTACGCACCATATCGCCAGTCGGAAAGAAAAGCAATGTATAAGCAATATGCCGATTTGCTTTTAGAAAAAGGCCTTGCATATTATGCTTTTGATAGTGCTGAAAACCTTGAAGCCAAAAGGAAAGAAGCTGAATCAAAAAAACAAACCTTTCAATATTCTTCTGCAAACAGGATGTCGTTAAACAATGCGCTCACATTGAGTGAAGACGAGGTTCGGCAAAAAATAAGCGCTGGCGAGCATTTTGTTATCAGGATTAAAATTCCCGAAAACGAAACTATCGAAGTAACGGATATCATAAGGGGAAAAGTTCATGTAGAGTCTTCCTTGCTTGATGATAAAGTTCTTTTTAAATCCGATGGTTTGCCAACATATCATCTTGCAAATGTTGTTGATGATTATCTTATGAAAATTACCCATGTGATTCGCGGTGAGGAATGGCTGCCATCAGCACCGCTGCATGTATTGTTGTATAAATATCTCGGATGGGAAAATGAAATGCCGCAATTTGCACATTTACCGCTGCTTTTAAAACCTGATGGCAATGGGAAGTTAAGCAAGCGTGATGGCGATAAACTTGGATTCCCTGTATTTCCGCTTAAATGGACCGATCCGAAAACAAATGAAATATCTTCTGGTTACCGTGAATCAGGATATTTTCCTGAAGCTGTAATTAATATTCTTGCATTGCTTGGGTGGAATCCCGGTACAGAACAGGAACTTTTTTCAATGGAAGAATTGGTTCAGTCTTTTTCGCTCGACAGAGTGGGTAAATCAGGATCAAAATTTGATTTTGAAAAAGCAAAATGGTTCAATCATCAGTATTTACAAAGGAAAACAAACACCGAACTTCTTTCATTCTTTAAACCTGTACTTGATGAAAACAATATTAGTTGTACAGATGATTACATTTTAAAAGTTATTGATTTAGTTAAGGAACGTGCAGTTTTTCCAAAAGAACTCTGGAGCCAGTCTTCATTCTTTTTTAAATCGCCTGAAGCTTTTGATGAAAAATCAGTGAAAGATAAATGGAAAGAAAATTCTGCTGAGTTGATAGAACAACTAATTCCTGTAATTGAATCTGCTGTTGATTTTAATGCAGTTTCACTGAAGGAAAATGTTTCATCTGTTATCAATGAAAAACAATGGGGAATGGGGCAGGTGATGAATGCCCTTCGAATATCACTGGTTGGCGCTTCTGCAGGGCCGGATCTATTTACAATTGTTGAAATGATTGGGAAGGAAGAAACAATGCGCAGGATAAAGTTTGCCATAAGTAAAATCAAAAAATAAAATTAATAATTATCAATTCAGAATTCAGAGTTATGAATTCAGAATGATTATTGAAGTTTCTTAATAACAACAAATGACGGCGCAGCAAAATTACAATAAATGACGCTGCAAAGCAGCAAATGACCAAACTTGAGAGCAATAATTCTTTTTGAATAATGACCAATTATCGCGGAGATCCCAGGGTTTACGAGGTGCTGAATAAATTGAATATTCCATTTGAATATTATGAGCATCCTCCTGTTCCTACGGTTAAAGAGGCCGAAATATATTGGAAAGATATTAGGGCAACTCATTGTAAAAATCTTTTTTTCCGGAATCATAAAGGCGATAAACATTATCTGGTAATATTTGAATATTCTCATAACATTCAGATCAGGGACTTAGAGCAGCGGCTTAAACAGGGAAAGCTTTCATTTGCATCAGATCAGAGGTTGATGAAATTTCTGGGACTGCGACCGGGATCTGTTTCTCCATTTGGCCTTATCAATGATTTAGGAAATCATGTGCATCTTTTTCTTGATGAAAATCTTGAAAAGTCCGAAAAAATTAGTTTTCATCCGAATTTAAATACTGCTTCTCTTGTTATTCCTTATGCGGGATTCAGACATTTTCTGGACTTGTCAGGCAATACTTTTGAATTCATAAAACTTTATGATTAGTCTTTCTGCTTTACAGTAAAAGATTTTTATTATTTTTGTTTGTCTTTAACTAAAACAAAATAACCATGAAAAAAAATCTACTTTTTATTGCATTATTCTTAATTAGTATAGGGCTGCATGCTCAATACTGGTCACAACAAAACACAAATATGGCCGGCACTTCAGTTGGTGTTGACCAGGTTTCTGTGGTAGACAGTAACATTGTATGGGTAAATGGATTCAATGGTTCAGGTGTTGGCGGATACGCCCCGCTTCATGCAAAAACAATCAATGGTGGTACAACATGGACAGCAGGGACCTACAGTGGATTTGGTGCTACAGTTCATTCCGCAGTACTGGCAGGTGTTTCTGCTACCAACGCTTTTTGTATTGCTATTGATACTGTTTCGTCAGCTGCTTCTTTTTGGAAAACAACTGATGGTGGAACCACTTGGGCACTGGTAACAGGTGTTCTTAACGGGGGATCAACATTTGCTGACGGTGTGGCTTTTTGGGGCAACGGTAAGGGGTTCTGCTATGGTGATCCTGTTAGTAGTAACTGGGATATTTATACAACATCCGATGGTGGAACAACCTGGAATGATGTGCCTAATGCAAATATGCCTGCACCATCTTCTGCTTCTGAATATGGATACAATGGTTCTACTTGTGCTACTATTGTTCCCGGAGGTATTGCATGGTTTTTAACCAATGCCGGTCGTGTAATTAAAACAAGTGATTATGGTGCCACCTGGACAGCGACTGCTGCAGCTCCTTTCACTGCTATTGCTAATGGGCAGATATATGCTTCAAGTGCGAATTATGCTATCATCGGTGCATACCCCACTTCAACTGCTACAGTGGAAAGCTGGAAATATACAACTGACGGTGGCGCGACATGGGACACTCTTGCACCCACAGGAAGCTTCTATCAATACCAGATGTGTTATGTTCCCGGTTCTGCAAATACATTTGTTGCAACATCTCCATTTTCTTCCACCATTGTTGGTGTAGGTTACAGCACTGATGGCGGACTCAGCTGGGCTGATTATACTGATGCAACATATTTACAACCAGCCGGATCAAACATTCAGACACTTGGAGTTGGATTTTATAATCTTAATATCGGATGGGTTGGTAATTATGATGCAGCTGCTACTATTAATTCTATCCTGAAATACGACAACCCTAATGGTGGTGCTGGTGTTCAGACATATACCGTTAACGGAAACGACGTAAATATTTATCCAAACCCAAGCAATGGATTTGTAAATTTTGCTGTGAACGGACCAAATAAAAATGATATTCAAATAAAAGTATATGATCTTGCCGGAAGCATGATCTTTGAAAAAACACTGAATGTAAACGGTACATCCTATACCTCGTATGATTTTTCTGAATTATCAAAAGGTATGTATATTGTAAATGTTTCTTCGGTAAACGATCACCTTATCAAAAAATTAATTATTAACTAAAGCCTGACCGGCACTACTTGCAAAAGAGAGGTAAGCAATTACCTCTTTTTTTATGCCCATACCTTAACTTAAAAAGTGTTTAGTAATTTGAAATTATTATTACTAAATGTTTAGTTTTCTGAGAGAAATATTTTATTTTTGAAAAATATCCGGTATAGTGCTAAACCGGTTTAGGTATTTTATTATTTTTGTAATCTATAAATATATGACAGTCAAAAAAATTTCTTTAAACGATATCGCGAAAAGTCTTAATGTTTCGAAGACTCTGGTTTCTATGGTGCTGAACAATCGCGCCGATGAAAAGGGTATCAGTAAAGACACCCAGAAAAGGGTGTGGGAAAAAATCAAAGAGCTTAACTATAAGCCAAACATGATGGCCCGCGGCCTCAGGCTCGGTCGTTCTAATACCATCGGGCTTATTGTTTCTGATATTTCTAATCCATTTTATTCTAAGATTGCACGGTATGTTGAGAATTTTATCGAATCCAAGGGCTACAATATTATGATCTGTAGTACTGATGAAGATATTGAAAAAGAAATACGCCTCATCAGGATGCTTAAGGACAGGCAGACCGACGGACTTATAATTTCATCATCTCAGAAGAACAGCAAGGAATTCAAAGTATTGCTTGAAGAAAAATATCCCTTTGTATTGATCGACAGAGTTATGCCCGATATTAAAACCAACAGTGTGATAGTTGATAATTTCAAAGGTTCCTATGAAGCCGTTAATCATCTGTTGCACCAGGGATATAAAAATATTGCAGCCTTTGCTGTTACACCGGTTCATGTATCAACGATCAATGATCGTATTGAAGGATATCTTAGGGCGATAAAGGATTCAGGAATGACTTATGGCAGGAAATTCTTAAAAGAAATTCCTTTTTCAGATGTAAAGAATTCTGTCAGAAATGAGATCACAGCTTTGCTGCAGTCGAAAGAGAAAGTGAATGCTTTGTTTGCAGTGAATAACAACATTGCCATTGCTTGTTTAGAATGCTTGAATGATATGAAGGTGAGAATACCGGAAGATATTGCACTTGTTTGTTTTGATGATCTTGAAGTATTTAAATTCAGCCGTCCTTCTATCACTGCAGTTGCACAGCCCATTGAAGAAATTTGCAAGGATGCTGTTGAGATTTTACTCGCGGACATAGTGAGTAAAGATAAAATTGTTGAGAAAAAACAAATCAAGCTTCCTACATCACTTGTAATAAGAAGATCAACTGTAAACTAAATTTATTTTATGGAACAGGAAGGAACAAACAAAAAATATACCTCAGCAATGGTTGTTCTTACCTCCCTGTTTTTCATGTGGGGTTTTATTACAGTACTGAACGACATTCTAAGTCCTTATTTAAAAGGCGTTTTCGATCTTACACATTTTCAGGCAAACCTGGTGCAGTTTGCATTTTTTATTGCTTACTTTCTTGGATCAGTATTGTATTTTATTTTATCGATAACAGTTGGAGATCCTATTTCCAGAATTGGCTACAAGAATGGAATAATGATTGGCCTGCTGGTTTCCGCTATTGCATGTTTTCTTTTTTATCCGGCTGCCACTACTTTTCATTCCTTTGGTGTTTTTCTGGGTGCGTTATTCTTACTGGGACTCGGTTTTACAATATTGCAGATTGCTGCCAATCCTTATGTGGCAATTCTGGGCCCACCCGAAACGGCATCCAGCAGGCTTAACTTATCACAGGCTTTCAATTCTTTCGGAACCACCATTGCACCTGTCTTGGGTGGATTTTTTCTGTTCGAATATTTTGTGACTACTGCAGGTGACGGGGCTTCGTCTGTAAAGATTCCATACCTGTTTCTTTCAGCAGTACTTGTGCTTCTGATGATTTTTATTTATTTCTCCAAACTGCCTGTTTTCTCTAATAAAGAAAAGATTGAAAAAAAAGCCGGAGCTTTAAAGTTTCCAAATCTTACTTTTGGAATGGCTGCCATTTTCTTTTATGTGGGAGCTGAAGTAGCCATCGGAAATAATCTTGTTTCATATATTGGTTTACCACAGATTCTGGGATTGAATGCAGCCGATGCCAGTAATTATCTGGCTTATTACTGGGGCGGAGCAATGATAGGGCGTTTCCTCGGAGCAGTTTCATTAAGTGGTATGAAGTCGGCAAAAAAATTCACGACCATGTTGCTTATGGCTGTTGCAGCTTTTCTTGTAATTTATTTCATCACTTATTATATGAAAGGATTGAAGTTTGAACAGGTGTGGTACTATCTTGGATTCATGCTGCTGAATTACGTTGTTTTTATTCTTGGCCGTTCAATGCCTGCCAGAACACTGGCGCTGTTCTCTGTAATTGCTTTGATCTTGTTGCTTACCGCGATTTTTACAGAAGGAAAAACTTCCATGTGGTGCATGCTTTCAATTGGATTATTTAATTCAATAATGTGGTCAAATATTTTTACCTTAGCTATTGCAGGTTTAGGCAAATATACTTCACAGGGTTCTTCGCTTCTGGTGATGATGATTTTGGGAGGTGCGCTGCTTCCACCTTTGCAGGGATTGTGTGCAGATAAATTCGGTGTGCAGATTTCGTTTCTTGTCCCGGTATTATCATATGTATATTTATTCTTTTACGGAATAAAAGGGTATAGGCGAAAAAGAACGCTTCAACAAATTAAGTGATTCATGAATAATTTTTTCGAATAATGAAAAAGGAAGTTGTTGTTGGAATTGATATCGGTGGAACAAACACTGATTTCTGCATTGTGGACAGGGAGGGCAATTGCCTGTTAAAGGACAGTTTACGCACTGATAAGTATGACGAGGTTGAACCGTTTCTTGATGAGCTTACTGGTATAATTAAAGAGCAGATTCGCTCACAGAACGGAAGCCTTGAAGTTGTTGGTATAGGCGTTGGGGCACCAAACGGAAATTATTTTACCGGCGCTATCGAGTTTGCACCAAACCTTAAATGGAAAGGTGTTGTGCCTCTAGCAGAGTTGATAAGGCAAAGGATGAATCTTCCTGTTGTTTTAACAAATGATGCAAATGCTGCAGCTATTGGTGAAATGATCTATGGTGCAGCAAAAGGCATGAAGGATTTTATTGTCATTACCCTGGGAACTGGTTTGGGCAGCGGTATTGTCGTGAATGGAGAACTTCTTTATGGTCATGATGGATTTGCAGGCGAACTCGGGCACACTGTTGTATATCCTGATGGGCGTATGTGTGGCTGCGGTAAACAGGGATGCCTCGAAACCTATGCTTCTGCAACAGGCATTACGAGAACAGCAATTGAAATGCTCGAAAAATCAAATGAACCAAGTTTGCTCAGGGAAATTCCGAAGGATCAAGTGAGTTCTGAAAAAATATTCCAAGCCGCACAAAAGAATGATAAAATCGCACTGGAGTGTTTTGAGTATACAGGAAAAATCCTTGGGATGAAGCTTGCAGATGCTATTGCATTCTCAAGTCCGGAGGCAATAATTTTATTCGGAGGACTTGCTAAAGCCGGTGAATATATTTTTGCTCCGACAAAAAAATACATGGAATATTATTTATTGCCAATTTATCGCAATAAAGTGAAACTGCTTCCATCATTGCTGAAAAAAGAAAATGCTGCTGTGCTTGGCGCTGCTGCCCTGATTTGGGCAAATCAAAAAAAATAAAATCATGCTTCGAAAAATTTCGTTTACAATAATCTGCTTTTTAATTCTTGTTTTTGTAAATGATTTATTCTGCCAGAATGTAAAGACAGTTCTGAATCTTATGCCTTATCCCGAAAAGGTTTTAGTGAAAGAGGGCAAGTTTAGAATCGACACAAATTTCAGAATCAGCATAAGCGGAAAACCCGGTCAGCGCATATATCCCAATGCCACAAGGTTTTTACAAAGACTCATCAAAAAAACAACACTACAGTTTAAACAAGGATATCTTGATTCTTCAAATTGCAAAGCAGAGGCAAATTTCGCAATGCAATGCAGCAGTAACGGCATAGTTGCTCTGGGCATGGATGAATCCTATGAACTAAACGTTTCTGCCTCACTTATTTTATTAAAGTCTCCTAACGATATCGGAGCTATTCGTGGCATGGAAACCTTACTGCAACTGATAATGAGCGATGAGCAGGGTTACTATTTTCCCTGCATTGAAATTTCAGACAAGCCCCGTTTCGAATGGCGAGGACTGATGATTGATGTTGGCCGTCATTTTTATCCCGTGGATGTTATCAAAAGAAATCTTGATGGAATGGCTGCAGTAAAAATGAATGTACTCCATCTGCACCTTAGCGAAGATCAGGGATTCCGTATAGAAAGCAAGACATATCCTAAGCTGCAATTATTGGGATCGAATGGTTTGTACTATACACAGGAACAGATAAAAGATATTATCAAATATGCCGACGAGCTCGGTATCAGGGTTGTTCCTGAATTTGATATGCCCGGTCATTGCGGAAGCTGGTTTTTGGGATACCCCGAACTGGCTAGCGGCAAAGGACCTTATGAAATTGAAGAACATTTTGGTGTATTTGGACCTTCAATGGATCCTACAAAAAAATCAACTTATAAATTTCTTTCTGCGTTTATTGGTGAAATGGCGAAACTCTTTCCTGACGAATATTTCCATATTGGAGGCGATGAAAATGATGGCACTGAATGGGATAAGAATGAAGACATCCAGAAGTTTATGAAAAAGAAAAATATAAAAAGTAATGATGAACTTCAGAAATATTTTAATCAGAACGTTTTAAAAATCCTTACAAAGAATAAAAAGAAGATGATGGGCTGGGATGAAATTTTTCAGCCCGGTCTTCCGCAGGATATTGTAATCCAGTCGTGGCGCGGTAAAGATGCAATGATTACAGCAGCAAAAAAAGGCTACCAGACAATTTTATCAAGCGGATACTATATTGATCTTTCAAAATCGGCAGCGGAACATTACCTGAACGATCCATTACCTGATACAGTGAAGCTTGATGAAAACCAGAAGAAATTTATTTTAGGCGGAGAAGCTACCATGTGGAGTGAACTCACCAATGAAGAAACCGTCGATTCCCGCATCTGGCCGCGTACTGCAGCAATAGCTGAACGGCTTTGGTCCCCTTCATCCGTGAATGATGTGGATAATATGTTCGATCGTTTGGATGTGATTAGTCTTGAACTGGAAGATCTTGGATTGACGCATAAAAAAAATCCTGAAATGATGATGCGTCGGCTTGTGGGCAGCGACAGTATTGAAGTTCTGAAAACATTTATTGATGCAGTTGAGCCCTGGAAAGGATATAAGCGTCATTCTAAAGGAATTAAACATTCCACCACCAGTACCTTGTCGCGCGTTGCAGATATTGCAGTTCCGGATGAAGTGGTTGCCAGGCATTTCAATAAATCGGTTAAACTTTATCTTGCAACGCCAAACGATTCTTTAAGTTCATTGATTACAAATCAATTGCTATTGTGGAAAAACAATCATGCAAAAATGATTCTGCTTATTCAGAAAACGCCTGCCCTTAAAGAGATTGAAAAGGTTCCTGAAAATTTATCAAACCTTGCTGATTTAGGTTTGCAACTAATGAAGTATATTGAAACAAAACAAAATCCAGATTTAAAATGGTGCGAAGAAATGCGGGAACTTATTAATCAGATCAGTCTTCCTGTTGCAAAAACCGAAATACAAATTGCCATCATTCCTGGAATAGAAAGCCTGCTCAACACTCTTGATCCTAAATAATGAAGCACTGCTTCCGGATATTATTGTTTGTTCCGCTGTTTTTCTTTAACGGTCTTTTTGCTCAGTCAATCCTAAACCCATGTAAAAATTGGCAGTTCAGGAAAAAGGGAGATACAGTATGGATGCCCGCAACCGTGCCCGGGACTGTTCATACAGATCTTTTTGCTAACGGAAAAATTCCCGATCCATTTGCTGATGACAATGAAAAAAAATTGCAATGGATTGAAAACGAAGATTGGGAATATTCATGCACTTTCGATGTTGACAGTACTTTCCTTTTACAAAAAAATATTGTTCTTGTATTTGAGGGATTAGATACCTATGCAAAAGTTTATCTCAACGATAAGCTGTTGCTTACAGCTGACAATATGTTCAGGCAATGGGAAATAGATTGTAAAAGTCAGCTCAGGGCAAAAAAAAATCAACTGAAAATAATTTTTGAATCGGCTGTAAAAAAAGGGAGACAAGATTCATTAGTATCGCCCTACATTCTTCCCGGTGACAGCAGGGTATTCACTCGCAAGGCGCAATATCAGTATGGCTGGGACTGGGGTCCACGTTTTGTAACTTGTGGTATCTGGAAAGCAGTTTATTTAAAATCATGGGAAAATATTTGCGTGGGTGATGTTCAGCTTTTACAACAATCATTCGATAGTACACTTGCATCATTAAGTGCAAACATCGAAATGTCTTGCCAGCAAGGCGATTCCTGTAATCTCATAATTATTAATAATAACGATGAGAACATTTTACAATCAGAAAAAATATTTTTAAGAAAGGGGCAAAACCAAATTCATGTTCCTTTCGAAATTGAACATCCTCAGCTCTGGTGGCCCAATGGGTATGGCAAACAGTATTTATATGAATTGATAATTTTGATTCTAAAGAATGATAAAGTAATACATGCCGATACTTTAAAAACCGGAATCAGGAAAATTGAACTTGTTCAGAAAGCCGATAGTATTGGGAAAAGTTTTTACTTCAAAGTGAATGATGCTCCTGTTTTTATGAAGGGTACTAATTTTATTCCTGCTGATAATTTTCTACCACGTGTTAGCAAAACCGATTATGAAAATTTAGTGAACGATGCGGCTCAATGCAATATGAACATGCTTCGCGTGTGGGGCGGAGGCACTTATGCTGATGATTATTTTTACAAGCTTTGTGATGAAAAAGGAGTACTTGTATGGCAGGATTTTATGTTTGCCTGTGCCATGTATCCCGGCGATTCCGCATTTCTTGAAAATGTAAAACAGGAAATAATTTGTAACGTAAAAAAGTTAAGAAACCATTCCAGCATTGCATTGTGGTGCGGTAATAACGAAATTGACGAAGGCTGGAAGAACTGGGAATGGCAGAAGCAATTTAAAATGTCATCAAAAGATTCCACAATAATCTGGAAGAATTATCTTTCATTATTTGATTCGCTGATTCCTTCTGTCTTGAAAACATATGATCCTGTTCGCCCCTATTGGCCTTCTTCTCCGCAGATTGGTTGGGGAAGAAAAGAAAGTTTAATGCAGGGTGATTCCCATTACTGGGGCGTATGGTGGGGAATGGAACCTTTTTCAATATATAAAAAGAAAATCGGCCGCTTTATGAGTGAATACGGTTTTCAGGGATTCCCTGTTGAGCAGACGGTAAATGCATTTTCTGCAGATGGTAAAATAAGCCTCACTTCAAAATATTTAAATGCTCACGAGAAACATCCGACTGGCTTTGAAACCATTTCATCTTACATGAAATCGGAATACAAAATTCCAACTGATCTGGACAATTATATTTATGTAAGCGAATTGCTTCAGGCAAATGGAATGAAGACCGCAATCGATGCGCATCGCATGGCAAAACCTTATTGCATGGGATCATTATACTGGCAGTTCAACGATTGCTGGCCGGTAGTAAGCTGGTCGGGCAGTGATTATTTCGGCAGGTGGAAAGCCATGCAATATATTGTAAAAAAGGCATTTCAGCCAATTGTTGTAATTTCCGAAACATCAGGCGGTATGATTAAAACTTCGATTGCTTCTGATGAAATGAAAGCAGTGAAAGGCATTTTGAAATGTTCTCTTATTGATTTTTCAGGAATCAAATTGTGGGAAAAAGATACGGCCATAATTGTGAATGCAAACAGCTCACAATCATTTTTAAAAGTAAAAATAATGAGTATGATTAAAGATACCTCTCAATTACATTCTGCAGTTTTTATGGCAAAGCTCTTTTCTGCGGATAGCCTTGTTAGTGAGGATTTATTTTATTTCTATCCTGTTAAAAATTTGAAATTAAAAGATGTATATATTCAAAAAGAGTTAATCACAAAAAATGAAAAAACATTTTTAAAATTAAAATCAAATTATCTTGCAAAAAACATTTGCATAACACTTGATAATAAATACATCAAACTTTCTGATAACTACTTCGATCTTTTACCAAATGAGTCAATAGAAATCCGAATTCCCAATACATATATTTCCGGTGATATTCTCGGACGGATTAATATCCAAACAATAAATCAAATAAATTAAATTTGTAAAAAGCAAAACGAATTATAAATGAAACTGATCAGGCCAATATTCTCACTACTCACTACTCTGTACTTACTACTCTTTTCTTTTTCTTCATATTCGCAAGTCAAAGACTATACTTCTCTTGTAAATCCATTCATTGGTACGGGTGGTCATGGCCATACCTATCCCGGCGCCAGCATGCCTTTCGGAATGGTGCAGCTAAGTCCCGATACGCGTCTTACAGGTTGGGATGGCTGTTCTGCATATCATTATTCTGATACAATTATTTATGGATTTTCTCACACACATCTGAGTGGCACTGGCTGCAGTGATTATGGCGATATTCTTATTATGCCGATGGCAAATACATACAGACTTAAAAATACAAAATACGCAATTTCCTTTGCTCATTATAATGAAACAGCTTCACCTGGTTATTACAGTGTTCTGCTCAACAGCAACATTAAAGCGGAACTCACGGCCTCCAGCAGAACAGGATTCCACAAATACACATGGGCTGAAGATCAGACACCCTATATTATTTTAGATCTTACGCATCGTGATGAAGTAATAGAATCTTCACTCGAAATTGTTAACGATACGCTTGTTCGCGGAATGCGAAGATCAAAGGCCTGGGCCCAAGATCAGTACGTGTATTTTGAAATACAGTTTTCACAACCAATACAGGATGGCGTTATCGCCACAAATGATACCCTCCGCAAAAATGTAAAGAAAGCTGAAGGCAAAAATGTAAAAGCATATTTTTCTTTTGCAAAAGGAACCCGCATTGTGATGCTTAAAGTTGGCATATCAGCTGTAAGCATTGATGGTGCTGATAAAAATATAAATAGCGAAATTCCAGGCTGGGATTTCAATGCGCAGAAAGAACTTGCAGAAGCCGCATGGAACAAAGAACTGGGAAAGATTGAAGTGGAAGGCGGAACTACCGATGAACAAACAGTTTTTTATACAGCATTATATCATGCACTTCTTAATCCTAACCTTTATATGGATGTGGACGGACAATACCGTGGTACTGATTTAAAAATTCATAAAGCAAATGGATTCGATAATTATACGGTGTTTTCGCTTTGGGACACATACCGCGCAGAGCATCCCTTGTTCACACTCATCGAACAGAAAAAGACCAACGATTTTATAAATACATTTTTAAATCAGTATAAAAATGGCGGACTGCTTCCTGTTTGGGAACTTTCGGGCAATGAAACTTTTTGCATGATAGGTTATCATTCGGTTCCGGTTATCGCTGATGCTTATATAAAAGGAATAAAGGGATTTGATACGCTTGCAATTTTTAATGCCATGAAAAGAAGTGCTGAGGCTGATACTTTCGGATTGAAATATTACAAAAAATACGGTCACATTCCCGGCGATAAGGAAAGTGAATCTGTTTCACGGACACTTGAATATGCTTATGATGATTGGTGTATTGCCCAGATGGCAAAGAGTTTGAAGAAAGATGATGATTTTAAAACATACATTCAACGTGCACAGTATTACAAAAATATTTTTGATCCGGTCACAGGATTTATGCGTGCAAAAATGAACGGTGGCTGGTACACACCCTTCGATCCTACCGAAGTAAACAACAATTACACTGAAGCCAATTGCTGGCAGTATTCATTTTATGTTCCTCAGGATATATCCACTTTGATGGAATTGCAGGGTGGTAAGCAAAAATTTTCCGACAAGCTGGATTCATTATTTTATGGCAATTACAAATTATCAGGCCGTGACCAGGCTGATATTACAGGGCTTATAGGGCAGTATGCACATGGTAATGAACCCAGCCATCACATGGCTTATCTTTACAACTATGCCGGAAAACCTTGGAAAACGCAGGAAGTTGTTCATAAGATTGAATCAGAAATGTATTTAAATAAAACGGATGGACTTATCGGAAACGAAGACTGCGGGCAGATGTCAGCATGGTATGTTTTAAGTGCAATGGGGCTTTACCAGGTATGTCCCGGCAACGAACAATATGCAATCGGAACACCTGTTTTTAAAAAGATAACAATTCATCTGGAAAATGGAAAAGACTTTATTATATCGTCGAAGAATTTATCGTCGAAGAATTTTTATATTCAGTCATGTACCTTGAATGGCAAGGCTTACAGCAACTCTTTCTTCACACACACTGAAATTATGAAAGGTGGCGAATTGAATTTTAAAATGGATAGTGTTCCGAATAAATCGTGGGCAACTGCCGATGAAAATTGTCCGAAAACAATTATTACCTCATATCCTGTTACTCCAGTTCCTTTTATAGTAGCCAAAAGCAAAGCTTTCGACACCTCAATGCAAATTGAACTGAAATCTATCAATACAGATCAGGAAATATTTTATTCACTTGATGGAAGAAATCCTGATTCGTCTGGAATACTTTACACTGCTCCTTTCATCATTGATAAAACTACAAAACTTAAAGCATTTTCAACACAAAAAGGATTTGGAAAAAGTTTTACTATCGATGCTGAATTTTTTAAAGTTCCGGGAGGAAGAAAAATTAAAATAAAATCTGAATACAATCCGCAATACACAGCCGGAGGCCCCGAAGGGCTTATTGATTATATCAGGGGAGAAAAAAATTTCAGATTGGGTGCATGGCAGGGCTATCAGGGGCAAGACTTTGAAGCGGTTGTTGATCTTGGAAAAAAACAAGACATAAAAAAAATTGCTGCCGGATTTTTACAGGATGTTGGTTCCTGGATATGGATGCCCACAGAAGTGGAATATGCAGTTTCATCAAATGGAAAGGATTTTACTGTTGTATCAACAATTAAAAATGATATTTCCGCGAAAGATTATTCTGTTTCTACTAAAGATTTTATAGCTGAAGTAAATGTAAATTGTCGCTATGTCAGGGTGAAAGCGAAAAATTATGGCACCATCCCTTCATGGCATTTAGGTGCTGGCGGTGAAGCATTTATCTTCATAGATGAAATTATTGTCGAGTAATGTAACGTTTTAGGCGAATTCTGTGTATAATTGCACTTTATTTACACTTCGCCTAAAGACCAATGAATAGAAGGAAAAGAAATGTTTTGATAATTGAGCAGGAAGCCATCATTGCTCTTGATATAAAGAATCGCTTTCTCAACCAGGGACATAGAATAATTGGCACTACATCATCGCTGCATGAAACAATAACGCGCAGAAAAGATTTTAAAAATGTTGATTTGATATTAATGGATGCAGGTCTTGCAGATTTTTCAAATCATATTTCTTTTGCCGAAAGAATATACCAGCTATTACAAGTCCCTCTTATAATACTTGCATCCCAAATTGATGAAACTGTTAGAAAGAAATGTTGCAACTATCGATTTGTGCGGATTATTGATAAGCCTTTCCGGAATGATGAATTGCTGGATATAATCGGTAATATTTTTCAGGAAGCCGGATAAAAAACTATTCAAATAAATTTTCATCCCGTATAAGCAGTAGTATTGCAGATTGAGGAACAAGGAAATATTTTTCCTGGTCAAATTCTATTTCAATCGCATGTTTCTGAAGATATAAAGCCAGATCACCTTCCTTCGCTTGCAATGGAATATATTTAATATTCTCTTTGTCTTTTTTCCACGATTCATCATCTTCTGAAGAGGGAATTGGATAGCCCGGTCCGGCTTTAATGATATAACCACTCTGAATTTCTTCTTTTTCTGTAACAGTAGGAGGAAGGTATAATCCAGTCTTAGTGCGGTCGTTCAGCGACTTCGGTTTTACCAGTACACGGTCACCGACTACAATAAGCTTATCCAGATTTTTTACAGTAAGGTCCATTGTAAACAATTTATATACAAATGTAAAACATATTATATGACGATTCATCAATATTGCATTCCATTTTCAAATAATAAAAAGTGGTGCAGATTATCGGGATGCCTTCTTAAAACCTTACTCCTGCTGCAAATTCAAGGGCAGTGGTACCCGTTCTGATTTTAGTTAAATGAAAAGGAACATTTGATGTTTCATAAGAAAATGAAATGCACGAAAAAAATGTTTTTGCATTATAGCTCAGCGCAACTTTACTGCTGAAAAACAAAGGCAGCCTCATTCTGAAATATCTTTTATGCGTTTCTCGGTTAGATTGAAACTGGGGGCCGCTTCCTGCAAACAGGACTGGGGTGAGACTAAAATTTCCTTGTACAAAAGAATATCCATAACCTGGTGCAATAATAACGGAATTGAATGTTCCTTTTCTGTAATTGCGCAAGTCTGGAAAATTATCCCTTACATCATAGGGAATCATTGTGCTGTCATTTACCAGGTGACTTATAAATCCGCCACCCATCAGCATTAATGATCCGCCACTTTTTTTCTGTCGCTCCGATTGATCAAACGCTGCGTTCATTGAAAATCTGTTTGATAAAATATAGTTATTGTAAAAACCCAATGTATAAGTGCCAATATCGGTGCGCTTTGGAAAACGGGAACTGTTCCAGTCTTCATAAAAATCTGTTGGATTGCTCAGGTAAAAATGTCTGTAATTGCGAAAAAAAAACTTCATGCCAAAATGCCTTCTTTGAATACTCATCTGGAATGATGTACTTTTAGTATTCCCATATTTAGCAATACTTTCAGAAGATCTAGGCAAATCGAGCGACAGGCAGATGTAAATAAATTTATAACCAAATCCCAATCCGGCCGATGAAGGAATTTTAGCTCTGTAAAGAACAGGTTCGCTTACATTGTTTTTATCAATAATCGAAATTGAAGTGGATTTTATTGTATAATAGGGTCTGAAACTAAAAGTATTATTAATTTTTTCAACATTGTCCAGTTTCAGAAAAGTAGAAAGGGTATCTTTATTATTAGCAAAAGCCGTATTAGCAAAAAATAAAAATAAAAATGCAAATAATAAAAATGAATACCTGAATTGGACTGACATTGCTGAAAACTTTTGCTTTATACAAAAGTAGGTAATAAAAAAATAAATGCTTTCCTAAAATGAGGAAAGCGTCATTAAATATTTTTGAAATCTTGTTTTAAAATACTCCTGAATTCCTTAAACCGCTGAGAAATGTTTTCATTTCGGTAGAAGCCGAAGTGGGAATTTGTTGCTGAATGCTTGGAAGTGGCAATGCTCCATTCAGTGAACCGATATTGTAATTAAGATAAGTCGACAAAGTTGTTGCCAGATCCTGTCCGTTGGCCATTTGTCTAAAAATATACATTACTGCAGGTTTGTGCGTACTTAATTTTATATTGCCCTGTGCTACTACTTCCTGAGTGGTATTTTTTAAAAGTTCAAACCCGGATGCAGTTGTTGAAATAGGTATTGAATGCAGTGTATCCATTATCATATTGACAGACATACCATCAAATTTTGCATCCTGTGCATTATCTTTTGTATTGTCGGCAAGCATTTTAATCAGAAAGCTTACAGAATAGTTTTCCGGATTAGAAAATGTCGCTGAATCTTCATTCATCAGCTGATCAAATGTTTTTCCACTCAGCGCACCTGTAGGTAGCGCAAGGTTTGCATTCACGCTTTTAAAAGTAAACGCAACATTTTTTAATGCAGCAAGTTTTTCAGCATCCGATAACGTGTCCTTTTTGCAAGCGCTTAATATGGCGGATACAGTAATGAATAATAGAATAAAAATTTTAAGTTGCGTTTTCATAGCTTTGATTTTTTATAAAAATTGACAACACTTTTGTAAACAGTGTTAATTTAAAAATACGAATTATACTTTAAATGGAGTTCCCTGAATAATAAGGTTTACGCAGGAAATACGCCATTTTTAAAAATAAAAAGCCATCAGTTCTGATGGCTTTTTGTTGTCCTGTCAGGGGTCGAACCTGAACTCTTCTGCTCCAGAGGCAGACATGTTGCCAGTTACACCACAGGACAATGTGACTGCAAATGTACAAAAACAAATATTAAACAAAAAAAATTTTAGTATTTTTTTACTTTTGTGAGATAATTAGGCAAGGAGCTATATGGATCACTGGCAGGAACGAACAGAATTACTTTTGGGAAAAGATAAATTAAAAAAACTCCAGTCAGCGCATGTACTAATAGCTGGCTTAGGCGGTGTGGGAGCCATTGCAGCCGAAATGATCTGCAGGGCGGGTATAGGAAATATTACTATTATAGATTCCGACAAAATACAACCCAGCAATCGCAACCGCCAGATACCTGCCTTAATCAGTACCGAAGGAAAACTGAAAACTGAAGTAGTTGGTGCCAGGCTTCTTGATATTAATCCTGCTCTTAAACTGAAAATCGTTGAGCAGTATATTAAAGATGAAAAGGTTCTGGATATTCTTTCAATGGCCAGTTACGATTATGTGGTAGATGCAATTGATACCTTATCTCCCAAAATATATTTGATTTTCAATGCACTAAAAATGAATTTTAAGCTGGTAAGTTCGCTGGGTACAGGAAGAAAAATGGACCCAGGAATGGTAACAATAGCCGATATTTCTGAAACGTATAATTGTAAACTAGCTTATTATCTTCGCAAAAAATTACATAAACTTGAAATATTTTCAGGTTTTAAAGTTGTCTTTTCACCTGAAGATGTTAACGAGGGTTCTATGGAAATTGTAGAGAATGAGAAAAATAAAAAATCAAGGGTGGGAACTATTTCATATATGCCCGCAGTTTTTGGTTGTTTTGCAGCTTCTGTGGTAATTCGCGATTTAATTGAAAAATAACATCATTCATTTCAATAAGGTTTTACATTTTTCACGAATAAACTTTTTTCCTTTTCAATTTTCTCATTATGTTTTTGTTGGCATAATTACATGCGGGAATCAATAAATTTCTTTATTCTGTCGACAAAAACTATTATCTTTGAATTCAAAGTTACTTTAAATTAAATTAAAATGTTTAAATGTTCCGCCGAGTCAATGCGTGAAATAATGAATTCCATTCATGATGCTCTGTTTATCCATGAATCAGAATCAGGAAAAATTGTACTTGTAAACCAGCGTGTTTGTGAATTATACAATTGCACAGAGGAGGAAGCATTAAATATTTCACTCGGAAGATTAAACCTTGGCACCTCACCCTACAGCAATGCTGAAGGTATGGACTGGATAAAAAAGGCAGAAAATGAAGGTGAGCAGGTTTTTGAATGGGTTGCACGCAAAATAAGTGGAGAGACTTTTTGGACTGAAGTTGCATTGCACTGTGCTGAAATAGAAAAAAAGAAATATATCATTGCCGTCGTCCGCGACATTTCTGAAAGAAAAAAGATAGATGCTGAAAGGCAAAAAACGTTGGCTCAAATGCAGGCAATTCTTGATGCAAATACCAACGCAATAGCAATAATTAATAATGATGGCTTTTTCCTTGGAGGCAATAAAGCACTTTTTGAAAGGTGGGGAAAAACACAGGAAGAACTTATTGGTCATTCAGCAAGAGAAATATTGCCGGAACACATTTACTTAAGCAGGCTCAATATTATTAAAGAAGTTATTAGAACCAAGACAAGCAATACGTTCACGGATGAATATAATGCAAAATGGTTTGAAAACACAATATCACCGGTAGTTGAAATTGATGGCAGTGTATCGATGGTTGCAATGTCCTCATTTGACATTACTGAACGAAAAAATACTGAAAATGCAAAAGCCATAAGTGAAGAAAAATACAGGCTTATCTCTTCCATCACCAGCGATTATATGTTTTCTACCATGGTTGATGCGAATGGTAATCTTGAGGTTACCTGGATAGCAGGAGCATTTGAACAAATTACTGGTTATTCAGTTGAAGAATATAAAGCCAGAGGTGGCTGGAGGTCAATTTTGCATCCAGATGATGTTTTGAAGGATATGAAGGATATGGCGCAATTGCAGGAAAATAAAATGGTGATTACAGAAATACGGACTCTGAAAAAATCGGGTGAAATAAGTTGGGTTAAGGTTTATGCGCATCCTGTATGGGATGAAAAGAAAAACTGTCTGGTTGGTATTTATGGTGCGGTACAGGATATCAGCGAACGTAAAAAAACAGAAATTAATTTAAGTAAAAGCGAAGAGCGATTCAGAATTCTTGTTGAACAAGCTGCTGATGGAATTTTCCTTGGTGATACAGTTGGTAATTTTATTGGTGTCAATACCCGTGCAAGTGAAATAACAGGATACGGCAAATCTGAATTGGTGAAAATGAACATGAGCGATCTGTTCAGCGAAGAAGAAAAGAACAAAACACCTTTACGTTATGATTTGCTAAAGAAAGGGCAGATTGTAAAAAATGAAAGAGTTTTGACCAGAAAGGATGGTAGTTTATGTTATGTAGAAATGCATACCAAGATGATGCCTGACAAAACATACCAGTCTATTTTCAGGGATATCACAGAAAGAAAAAAATCAGAACTTGCTTTACAGGAAAGTGAAGAAAAATATCGTTTAATTTTTGAGTATTCACCTGTGGGTCTTTTGTCGTTTGATAAAAATGGAGTTATTGTGGCATGTAATGACAATTTCGTGAAGATAATAGGTTCTTCAAGAGAAAAACTAATTGGCCTTAATATGCTCACACTGCCTGATAAGGATATAGTGGCAACCGTGCAGAAAGCGCTGAATGGAAGCACGGGAATGTACGAAGGGATGTATACCTCTGTAACTGCAAAAAAGACTACTCCTGCCAGATGTCTTTTTGCACCTGTAAGCATTGGAGGGAATGGGAATCTAGGGGGGGTTGGTATTATAGAAGACATCACCGAACGTAAACTGATTGAAGACAGAATCAAAAAAATTAACCAGGAACTTGAACTGCTGGTTAAAGAAAGAACTACAGAACTTGAAAATACAAATATTGATTTAAAGAATGAAATTACAGAAAGAACAAAAGCAGAAGAATATATCAAGCATCAATTAGCCGAAAGAGAAGTCCTGTTAAAAGAAATTCATCACCGGGTGAAAAATAATATGCAGATTATTATAAGCATTCTGAATCTGCAGTCGTCATTCATTAAAAATAAAAAGATCGTCAATATATTACAGGATAGCCAGAACCGTGTTAAAGCCATGGCGCTTATTCACGAGAAACTTTACCAGACAAAAAATTTTGCAAATATTAATTTTTCAGAATACATTAATAACCTTTTAAAATACCTGTTCAGTTCCTATCAATCCCCAGATCAGCAAATAGAATATAAAATCAACATCGAGCCTATTGCCATTGATATTGATACTGTTATTTCCCTTGGTCTCGTTACAAATGAACTTGTTTCAAATTCATTCAAATATGCTTTTGCTGACAAGATTAACTGTATAATTGAAATTTCCCTCAAAAAACATGACGAAAAAAATCTCGTAATGGCAATTAATGACAATGGGAAAGGACTTCCTCCTGAATTTGATTACAAACACACAGAAAGCCTTGGGCTTCAACTCGTATGTTTACTTACGGAACAGATCCAGGGAACCCTCAACGTTGAAAGTTCTGATAAAGGAACAACGTTTTCAATTATATTTCCGGTTAAATAAAAATAAAATTAACCTGGGTTTCACTTTTCTCAAAAAAGTATATTCCTAAATTTATTCAATGTATTAATTTTGAACTTTGCATTATAAAAAATCAGAGTTATGTCAAAGCCTGTAAAAATCCTGAAGAAGGTAAGCAACTTAAAGAATATTATTAGCGCAGAAAAAGATGCACATATCTGGCAGTTTTCACGCGTAGGAGGTGTTAACAGGGTAAATCTTGAAACCGGAATGGATTTGGTTTCACTTGAACACCTTGATCAGAAACTTTGGACTGCATTAAGTTGCCCTGTTCACGGAATGGAAATTGATTCTAAAACCCTTGAGCTAATTGATAAAGACAAAGATGAAAGGATAAGGGTTCCTGAAATTCTTGAAGCAGTTAATTGGATTACATCTTTGATTAAAGATCCGAATGATTTAATAAAAGAAAATAATAGCCTTCCTCTCTCTGCTATTGATGAGAGTAAAGAAGAAGGGAAAATTTTACTTGCATCTGCTAAGCAAATTTTAGCAAACCTGGGAAAACCTGATGTTGATAAAATTACCGTTGAAGAAACTTCCGACTCTGTTAGAATCTTTGCTGATACTAAGTTTAATGGCGATGGCATCATTACGGAAGATTCTGCTGAAGATGAAAGCATAAAAAAACTAATTAATGATATAATATCATGTATAGGTTCAGAAACAGACCGAAACGGGAAGCAGGGTGTTTCAATTGATCATATAAATGATTTTTACAAAAACTGCGAGGACTATTCAAACTGGCATACCAAAGCAGAGGCTGATTTGAAAAAGATATTGCCATTTGGAGATTCAACATCGGATGCATTGGCAGCTTATACTACTATAAAATCAAAAATTGAGGACTATTTTTTAAGATGCCGTTTGGCCGAATTTGATTCCGGTTCAGTTGATATTTTAAATTCACTAAATTCAAGATACGAAGAATTAAGCACAAAGGATTTAACTTTGTGTATTGATGAAATAGCTGGGTTTCCTCTTTTAAAAATTGAGGCAAAGAAACCACTTCCGCTTACAAAGGGAATAAATCCTGCATGGGAAAAAGCACTTGACAATTTTAAGGATTTGGTTATTGCACCTCAATATCCAGATAAAGATAGTATTACAGAATCAGAGTTACAGGAGATTGATAAAAAGTTTGATGCTTACCTTAACTGGCAATCTGAAAAAGCCGGGGCTGCTGTGGAAATATTAGGATTAGCCTATGTTCGCGAATTGCTTTCTGGAAATACCAAAGAAATTTTATTTTCATTAATTGAACTGGATAAGGCACTTGAGAATAATACCAATAATATTTTCCAGGTTGATAAATTAGTGAGGTACTATCGTGACCTTTATTCGTTGCTTAACAACTATGTTACCTTTCATGATTTTTATTCACCGAATGAAAAGGCAATTTTTCAGGCTGGAAGCCTGTACATTGATCAGCGTTGCTGTGACCTTTGTATTAAGGTTAGTGATATGCCTAAGCATAACGCTATTGCGGGATCAAGCGGGATATGCCTGATTTATTGCAATTGTTTTTCAAAAACAAAAAATGAAGTAATGACCATTGCAGCTGCATTGACCGATGGGGATTTTGACAATATAGAAGTGGGAAGAAATGCAATTTTCTACGATAGACAAGGTGATGACTGGGATGCAACAATTGTAAAAGTCATAGAAAATCCAATTAGCATAAGACAGGCTTTTTGGTCTCCTTACAGAAAAGTTTCAAAATTCATATCAAAGCAGATTGAAAAAGTTGCCTCAGCAAAAGAAAAGGAAGTTGATTCTACAACAACTTCTCATATTGAAAAAACTTCGGCCAAAGTTGATAGCGGGATAAAAGAATCAGTACAGGCATCATCTGAAACAGCAGTGCCTGCGAGTGCTCCGGTTGCTCCTGCTCCGCAACAGCCATTTGATATTGGTAAATTTGTCGGTATTTTTGCTGCTATAAGTCTTGCTCTTGGCGCTATCGGCTCAGTAATTGCCTCAATATTGACGGGGTTTTTCGGACTTGCCTGGTGGAAGATGCCTATTGCTCTTGCCGGAATTATTTTATGTATTTCGGGACCATCCATGATACTTGCCTGGCTTAAGCTTCGTAAAAGGAATCTCGCTCCTTTATTGGATGCAAACGGATGGGCAATTAATGCACGGGCAACAATCAATATTGCTTTTGGAGCTACATTAACACATTTAGCTACACTACCTGAAAACTCGAAACTAAACCTTATTGATCCTTTTGCAAAAAAGAAAAAACCATGGCTCCTTATATTCTTTATTTTTATGTTTACACTTGGTGTTGCCACTTACCTGTTATGGCATTACGGGATCCTGGCAAAGTGGGGGATAATATAGGTTGTAGTAAGTTCAACTTTTATGTATGACCTAACAAGTTTAGCATAACCTAACAAGAGGATGATTTAAATAAATCCAAAATCTTATGCGCTTGACAAAAATGTTTTGTGCAATTTTAGTGCTTTAGTGCTTTAGTGGCTAATATGTTCTTGCCACGAAAACACAAATACACGAAAACCCACTAATTATATTAATTCCAATAATCAAAAATATATTTAGGTCAAACTTATATTAAGAGAATAGAATAAAGGTTTTAATGAGAAATCAATACAGAAAGTGATCATGGGGGTATCGCGTGATATGCACCTCTTTCACCTTTTGATAAAGCATGGAGCGGAAATCTTCAAGGTGTGTTTTATTCTTTGCTGAAATAAAAATACTGGGCATATTTTCCTTCGACATCCATGTTTTCTGAAGCTCTTCAAGTGTAAGATTTTCTTTGGTGGAAGGAGTAAGATCATCGCCTTCCTTTTCAATAAAACTATATGCATCAATTTTATTGAATACAATTATGGTAGGCTTGTCAGAGGATTTTATTTCCTGCAAGGTTTGTTTTACTACATCAATTTGCTCTTCAAAATTCGGATGGGAAATATCAACAACATGAAGTAAGATATCTGCTTCACGCACCTCGTCAAGTGTTGATTTGAATGATTCCACCAATCCATGTGGCAGTTTGCGTATAAATCCAACAGTGTCGGATAAAAGGAAAGGTAAATTTCCGATAACCACTTTTCGCACAGTCGTATCAAGTGTGGCAAATAATTTATTTTCAGCAAACACATTCGATTTGCTTACCATATTCATTATGGTTGATTTGCCAACATTGGTATATCCCACCAGGGCTATGCGCACAAGGCCTTCGCGGTTGCCACGCTGCGTGGCCATTTGCTTGTCGATGGTTTTTAATTTTTCTTTCAGCAATGAAATTCTGTCACGGATCACGCGCCGGTCGGTTTCAATTTCTTTTTCACCCGGGCCGCGTAAGCCAATACCACCACGCTGCTTGGAAAGGTGAGTCCATAAACGGGTAAGTCGCGGAAGCAGGTATTCGTATTGTGCAAGTTCTACCTGTGTCTTTGCATAAGCAGTCTGGGCCCGCTTTGCGAATATGTAAAGAATAAGATTATTGCGATCAAGAATTTTGCATTCAAGTTCATTTTCAATGTTTCGTATCTGCGAAGGACTTAGTCCGTCATCAAAAACAGCTACATCTATTTTGTTTTCTTTCACATAATCACGAAGTTCAGTTAGTTTTCCTGAACCAACATATGTGCGCGGATCGGGATATTCCAGCCGCTGAACAAACCGTTTGCCGGGAATAGCGCCGGCAGTATCAATCAGAAAAGATAGTTCGTCAAGATATTCTTTCACACGTTCGGCATCCTGCTTTGGCGTAATTAGCCCTATAAGAATTGCTTTCTCGGGAAGTATTTCTGTATTGATTAGTTCGGACATGTAAATAGGTTAATAGCAAATATTAAATAGCAAGTATTGAATAGAAAAAGTATTAGCACAAAATATAACAGAAAGAAGATGTCATGCCGAGCTTGTCGAAGTATGACTGCGTTCATAGTATACTGTCACATTTCGATCCCTTCGAGAAGCCTTCGATAAACTCAGGCTGACATTTCTCAGGGTGACATCTCAGCCTGACAATATTCAGGGTAACTCTCTTCATGTGACAATTAAGTCATTAATTTTAAACATAACCTTTTATTTATTTCCTGCTGTGACAAAATATAATGATGTGCTTGCAATAACAGAATACATCGCAAGTTCAGCGGTAACGCCTGTAGAAAAGAGTATTACTATTTCATAAACAGATGCAAAAAAAAGCATTAGTCCTGAGAATACAGTTATTCCGGGCTTACTAAGGAATCCTCCTATAAAAAGCAATGAACTGAAAACAATAAAAGCTGTTGCAATATAAAACTGTATGCTTTTGAAATCGAATGCTTTCACAGTATGAAAAAATGCAACAAAAATAAAAAATGCAATCGCTAACCGCATCAGCCAGGTTGCAAATTGTAAAAGACCTTTAACGGGTTTCATATTATTATTGATTTGTTAAGTAAATAAATATCCAATAATCAATAACCAATGTTCAATATTCAATTGGGTTAAATAATAATTGCGTACTGCTTACTTTATGCCTGATAACTTAATAACCTAATAATTTAATAACTGTTCCTTAAAACGGCCTGTACCCTATAATCTCACGTACTTCGCGAACTGTTTTTGCTGCGCTTTCGCGGGCTTTTTCAGTTCCAATTTTCACAACTTTTCTGAGATAATCATTGTCGTTAAGTAAAGCATTTATCTTTTCACGCAGAGGTGCAGTAAAAATTATTGCATCTTCGGCAAGTTGTTTTTTCATGTCGCCATAACGAATCTGGCAATTATTATAAAGTTCATTAAAGTGGTTAACTGTTTCTTCTGGGGATAATATTTTCATCAGATCGAAAAGATTCTGCACTGCCTGTGGCTTTTCCTGGTTTGGTTGTGTAGGGCCCTGGTCAGAAACAGCCTTCATAACTTTTTTCCGGATTGCATCAGGTTCATCGGCAAGAAAAATTGCACTGTTTTCATTATCCGATTTACTCATTTTCATGCTGCCGTCAAGTCCGGGTATTTTCACTAATTCTTCACCAAAGTTGAAGGCATGTGGTTCGGGAAAATATTCGGTTTTGTACATCCTGTTAAAGCGGTTTGCAAAGGTGCGCATCATTTCAAGATGTTGTTCCTGGTCCTTACCAACCGGCACTTTAGTTCCTTTGTGCAGAAGCACATCCGCGGCCATAAGCACTGGATACGTAAGCAATCCCGCATTTACATTATCCGGCTGTCGTCTTACCTTTTCTTTAAATGAAGTGCAGCGCTCCAGTTCGCCCAGGTAAGCATTCATGTTCAGAAGCAGATAAAGTTCGTTTGTTTCGGGCACATCGCTTTGAATATAGATGGTTGCAACTTCGGGATCGAGGCCGCAGGCAAGGTATTCAACCAGAACCTGTTTTACATGTTTATGAATATCCTGCTGGGCAGGGTGCGTGGTTAATGAATGATAATCGGCAATAAAGAAATAACAATGATGCTCGTGCTGCATCTTTAAAAAATTCTTAATCGCACCAAAGTAATTTCCCAAATGTAAATTACCTGTTGAACGTATTCCGCTTACTACTGTTTCCATGCGGCAAAATTACGAAAAAGGTTGGACATTATAAGTGTGTAAGTTGACAAGATGATTAGATGACAAGTTTGGGTGTTTAGTACAGAGTATTTAGTACAGAGTGTTTAGTACAGAGTGTTTAGTACAAAGTGTTTAGTACAAAGTATATTGAGTGAAATAGTGAAATAATAAAAAATTGCTTTTCATCCAAAGCACCTTGTACCAGAACGGGGAGCGAGAAATAGGTATGGCGTTTGCCGATTGAAAAAACAAAATAAAAAACCCGCTATTCAATTTGGAATGCGGGCTTCTTGTTTAACGTATGTTGGTCAACTTATGCAGCCTTTGATTTTCTAAGCGGGCGCTTACGATCGCTTTTCCTTTTCCCTCCTGCCTTTTCGTATTCGTTGCTATCGTGTCCGTAAACTGCTGCCACTGATTCTAATATCCGCGAGTTCAATTCATTCAGGAAAACTTCGCTTTTATCAAACTCGTTCAGATCGGCATCAGCCTGTGATAAACGCTCATTATAAACTTCCAGCTTGTTTTCAGTTTCCTGTATTTTTGCATCATATTCAGCCACCGACAATCCGTTACCAAGATCCATGCTTTCCGATATTGCTTTCAATCCAGCCAGTCTGTTTTTAGCTTTTTGTATCACTGCTGATTTACGTTTGGTCCTTGCCATTTTATACACCTCCTTTCGGGCACTTTAGTTTGTTTAAGAGGGTAGGTTGTTTTTATCCGGAACAATACAAGTCTCATACCAAAAAAAGGTTCAGTCACAATGAGGAAAGGTGCAAACTCGTCTCGAAATGCGACTAACGAATGTCATGCTTCGGGTAGCGGAGTTTATCTTGACAACGGAAAGGCTCCTCAGCAAGACAAAAAACAATTATAGATAAATAGCAGACGGGCAATTCAATTACGGTTCTCCCAACATTTGATTCGGAGACGAGCTATTTAATAGTTGCCGTCACAAAATATAATAAGCAGATGAGCCATTCAATTGTTCCTGTGCCAACATTTAAATAGGAGACGAGCAAATCAATTATTGTTGTCTCAACATTTTAATAGGAGACGAGCTATTCAATATTTCTCATCCCGACATTTAATTTGGAGTGGGGCAATTCAAATGATGTTATCTCAACCTTTAAACAGGAGATGAGGAAATTAAATGATGTTATCCTAACATTTAGAAAGCAGGAGGCAAATTCAAATGAAGTTAAGGTAATAAGGAGTTTGGTTTGAGGGGAAATAATGTGAGTCAATTACCGTTAACTTTTTTAATAATACCGTTAACTGATTTGGATATGCTTTTCACTAAATTAAATAGGAAGAGGTTTTGATATTCAGTATATTTGAATGTTTAAAAACGCAATCTATGAAAAGATTATTTCTACTCCTGACCATGATCCTTGGGTTTTACTTTGCGAATGCACAATGGCAGCAGACAAAAGGACCTTATGGTAGCACAGTATGTTCATTAGCCATAAGTGGTGCAAATATTTTTGCAGGGACTTTTGAAGGTGGAATGTTTTTATCAACCAATAACGGTGCAAGTTGGAATGGAGTAAATAATGGTCTACCCCCATATGCTTTTAATTATGTGTATTCGATAGCAATAAGTGGAACAAATATGTTTGCAGGGACAGACCAAGGATTATATAAATCAAACAATAACGGCTCAAGTTGGACGGCAGTAAATTCTGGCTTAACAAGCACCTATATTTATTCAGTAGCTGCAAATGGAACGAATATTTATGCGGGGACAAATGGTGGATTATTTTCATCAACTAACAATGGCACAAGTTGGAATAATGTAGATACTAACTTGAAATATACTAAAGTCTATTCGATAGCCACAAGTGGAACAAATATTTATGCTGGAACAAATGGTGGCGTTTTTATATCAACCAATAATGGTGCTAGCTGGTTAATGGATTCAATAGGGTTCAACGTTTGGTCGTTAGCCATAAGTGGAACGAATATTTTTGCAGGGACTGACAATGGAGTATTATTATCTTCAGATAACGGTGCAAGTTGGAATGCCGTTAATAATGGATTTCCAAATACACCTGTTTATTCACTAGCTATAAGCGGAACAAATATTTTTGCAGGGACTGAAAGTAGTGGTGTGTTTTTATCAACAAATAATGGTGCAAGTTGGAATGCCGTTAATAATGGGCTTACAAATACTTTTGTATGGTCGTTAGCTGTAAGTGGAGCTAATATTTTTGTTGGTACTAATTATGGGGTATTTTTATCAACCAATAATGGTGCAAGTTGGAATGCCGTAGGTTTGCCAAATACTGATATTGCGTCATTCGCAACAAGTGGAACCAATATTTTTGCAGGGACTGATAGTACTGCGTTTTTATCAACTAATAACGGTGCAAATTGGGATGTAATTAATAATGGTTTGACAAATGCTCCTATCAATTCTTTAGTCATAAACGGATCGAATATTTTTGCAGGAACTGAAGGTGCTGGAGTATTTTTATCAACCAATAATGGCATGAGTTGGAATGCTGTGAATAATGGTATTCCGGCAAATACCATTGTTCGTTCTTTAGCCATAAGTGGAGACACTCTTTTTGCAGGTACTAATCATGGAGTATTCCTATTAACCAATAATGGTTCCGGTTGGAATGCCGTGAATATTGGTTTGACTGGTGCTTGGGTTAATTCGATAGCAACAAACGGAACTAATATTTTTGCCGGGACTGGATCTAATGGTGGAGTATTTTTATCAACTAATAACGGCACAAATTGGAATTTAACAGGTATGACAAATGCTAATGTAATATCATTAACCATAAGCAGAACAAATATTTTTGCTATAACTTCTGGTGGTATAGTATATTTGTCAACTGATAATGGTGCTAGCTGGAGCCCTAAGTATAATGGGAGTAATTATGTAATATCATTAGCCATAAGCGGAGCGAATATTTTTGTTGGCACTGAAAATGGTGATGTGTATTTATCGACAAATAATGGCACAAGTTGGAATTCAGTAAGTAATGGGTTGCCTAATACACCAATCAATTCATTAGCTATAAGTGGAACTAATATTTTTGCAGGGACTTGGGGTGCCGGAATATGGAGGCGTTCTATATCTGAAATGACTGTAATAAATGAATTAAACAATTCATTGAATATTTCAATTTACCCGAACCCAACTTCAGATAATATTACAATAGAAACTCCTCAAAAATCTGAAATTGAAATATTAAACATACAAGGTCAATCAATAAAAAGCTTTACGGCAATTAGTAATAAAACAACTATTGATGTTTCGGGATTTGCAAAAGGTTTATACATTTTAAAAGTGAAGACAGAAAAAGGAATTGCGGTTAATAAGTTTGTGAAGGAATAGTTCTGCTACAGCTCATACAATTTGGCAGTTGACTCTTACAATCAATATAGAAGTAATAGCGAACGACTACACTCACTTTTAAACCTATGTATTTATGCAGTGAAGGGTGTGTGTTGTTAAAGGAATAGAGATTTTAGATTGAAGGGAAATTAAGGAGATTAATGTTTTTTATAGAATGTTTCGAAAAAGGGTTAAATTTGGGAGTGGAAAAATTGAAAAAATGAAAAAACAATTTCTTGTTTCAATTATTATAACTCTTCTTTTTTCACATTTCTCTCTTAGTGGATTTTCACAAAACTGGTTACCACTCAATGTCCAGCAAAGATCAAATTTTAGTTTTGGCGATAGTATTATTTCTTATACAGCATGGGTAGATTCAACAAAAATTATTGATTCGGATTCTGTGTATTATTTAAACAGAACAATAATAAGATGTGAAAATTGTACTTTGCCATTTTGTGTTTCGGCAATATACCTTAATGCGCAGCCTTCCCTTTTAACTTCACTATTTTTTATAAAATCAGACACTATTCATTTTATTAACTCAAATAAAAATTATCATTACACTTTAAATTTAAAAAGCTTAGCTGGTGTTTCTTTTGTATTTGATTCAACAAATAATATTACTGCTAAACTGTTTCAAAGTACAGATAGTCTTTTCTGGAATAGTTTTGATTCGGTCAAGATTTACATGCTGTCAAATTCAGACACCATTATTTTATCGAAAAACCACGGATTACTAAAGTTTCCAACTTTTGATAGTCATAAACACATTACTCTTATTGGTGTTGAAGGTGTTGATGAAGGGATTCTAACACCCAAATTTTCTGATTTCTTTTCTTTCAACCTGGGAGATAAATTCGAATACAGAACAGAAGCAGGTATTCGATGGGTAGACCTTGATCTAATAGAACAAATTACTATTAACAGTAATCTTAGTCAGGGAGATACAATTAGTTATGGAATAACAAAAAAAACAATCAGATATATATGGTTATATAATAACATATATGATACAGTATATACTTACATTAATGATACCTTGACCTTTATAAAACAGGATTATTTATATTTAGATAAATATGTAGGCGAAAGCTTGAATTATCAGCAATGTGGACTGACACATAAGCCAATTTATTTAACAAAAACCAACTCATTTAATTGTATTTCGAAGACATTTGATTATGATCAGTTTATAGATATTTCGTCCGATACTATTCACGAAACTGGTTGTCCTTCTGATATCACAGGTTGTTTGTCAAGATATTATAATACTACCTATGGTGTGAACGTTGGATTTATCCATATGGATTCATCAGAGATAACAATGCAGGTATATGATAAATATCGGTACAAGAACCTTACCGCTGCTGAAATTAAGGGAATAACGTATGGCGTTTTTACTCCTGATTCTTTATTCCTGAGCGAAGTGCCTGATAGCAATAACGCAAGTATTAAATTAACCGTTTTTCCTAATCCTGTCACTAATTACCTTACCGTCGAAACTCCTCAAAAATCAGAAATACAAATTCTAAATATCGAAGGACAAATTATTAAAAGTTTTGTCGATGCCGAAAAACACATAACCATTGATGTTTCTGACTTTGCCAAAGGGTTATATTTCATAAAAGTAAAAACCGAAAACGGAGTTGCTGTAGAAAAGTTTGTTAAAGAATAATTCAGCTGGCAGTCAGCAGTCCTCAGTTCTCTGTCTTTGGGCCCTCAGTTGTTTCTTCCGTTGAAAATAATTTAGTCTCAATTGTTTCATCGTCCGCCACTTCTGCCTCGGCTCTTTTGAAAAACTTTTTCTGAAACAGTATCAGCGTAATTACACCAATGGTAATGCTGGCGTCGGATAAATTAAATACGGGACGGAAAAAAATAAATTCTTCATTTCCCCAGAAAGGAACCCATTGCGGGAAGTGCCCGTTAATAATGGGAAAATAAAACATATCCACTACTTTGCCGTGCAGAAAACTTCCGTAACCCCCGCCGCCGGGCATGAATTCGGCCACCTGGAAAGTGCTGTCGCTGAAAAGCAATCCGTAAAAAGCACTGTCGATAATGTTTCCGATAGCTCCGGCAAATATTAATGAAACGCTTAAGATTAAACCGAATGAGGATTCTTTCTTTTTGGTAAGGCTGAACAGGTACCAGCCAATGGCAGCTACAGCAAGTATACGGAATACACTCAGGAATAATTTGCCGTAATTTCCTGCAAACTCCATCCCGAAGGCCATTCCGTTGTTTTCAGTGAAATGGATAATTCCCCAGTTCCCGAACATGTTGTATTGCTGCCCAAGGCACATATGGGTTTTGATCCAGATTTTAATAACCTGGTCAATAAGCAGTACAAGAAAAATAATCAGTAGTGATTTCTTAAGCACGACAAAAAATTGTTGCTTCCAAAAAAATTAACTCTTTTGTTTTTGGGTTAACAGTTTGGCTTCAATACTCATGGTAGCATGAGGCACAACCTTAAGACGCTCTTTCGGAATAAGTTTTCCGGTAACACGACAAATACCGTATGTTTTGTTTTCAATGCGAAGCAATGCGTTTTCCAGGTCGCGGATAAACTTCTGCTGCCTTACTGCCAGCTGACTGTTTTCTTCTTTTGAAAGTACGTTTGAACCTTCTTCAAGCACTTTGAATGTAGGCGAAGTGTCGTTGGTATCGTTCGCGTTTTTTGTAGTATACGCTTCGGTAAGTAATACAAGATCGCCTTTGGCTTCTTCAAGTTTACTCAGAATAATCTGTTTGAACTCTTCAAGTTCTTTGTCGGTATATCTAATTTTATCAAGAGGCTCGGAAGTTTTTGCAACTTCTTTTTCTTTGCCTTTGGTAGTTTTCTTTTTTTCCATTTGTTCAGCCTTTTTAAAATTTAAAAATCATACTTTACTGATCAGCATCCTGGCAGTTATATCGTCAACCAATTCAATCTCTATTTTGTCAGCAGAGTCGATTTTGTCAACCAATTCCAAGGAAACGGCTAAAGTTTCAGTACAAATATAAGAAATATTATTTTCAATTGATAAATTAATTTTATCCTGCTTCTCTACTTTCACAACAATCTTGTCGGTTACTTCAAAATTACTGTCTTTACGGATATTCTGTATCCTGTTAATCAGTTCGCGTGCTATTCCTTCTTCCCGTAACGTATCCGTCAACGTAATGTCGAGCGCAACTGTGAGGCTTCCCATGTTTGTAACAAGCCAGCCCGGAATATCTTCCGACAAAATTTCAACATCCTGTAAGGTAATTTCAAGTTTTTCGCCTGCTGCTTCTATTGTATAAACGCCGTTCTGTTCTATTTTATTGATATCAGCCTGAGAAAATTCTGAAATTACTGAAGCAATCTGTTTCATCAGTTTGCCAAACTTAGGTCCCAGTGTTTTAAAGTTGGGTTTTATTTTCTTTACAAGAATACCGGCTGCATCTGTTATAAACTCAAGTTCTTTAACGTTTACTTCTGATAAGATCAATCCTTTAACGGCTTCAATTTGTTTTTGCAGATGCACGTCAAGTGCAGGAACCATAATCTTTCCCAGCGGCTGACGAACACGGATATTTACTTTTTTACGAAGCGATAATACCATTGATGAGATATGCTGTGCAATGATCATTCTTTCTTCAAGGTCCTTGTCAATCAGGGATTCATCTGCTACCGGGAAATTGGTAAGATGAACCGATTCGAACTTATGGCGTCCTGTAACGTTGTTCAGATCGCTGAATAATTGTTCGGTAAAAAACGGTGCAATCGGAGATGCCAGTTGTGCAAGTGTTTCAAGACATTTGTACAGCGTCTGGTAAGCAGAAATTTTATCGGTTGAATATTCGCCCTTCCAGAACCTGCGACGGCAAAGGCGCACATACCAGTTGCTGAGATGCTCATCAACAAACTCTGAAATGGCCCTGCCTGCCTTGGTTGGCTCATAATCTGCATAACTTTCGTCAACAAATTTTATAAGCGAATTCAGCTGTGATAATATCCAGCGGTCTATTTCGGGCCTTTGATTAATTGGTAATTCGGGCTCTTCATAGCTGAATCCATCAATGTTTGCATAAATAGCAAAGAAGGTATACGTGTTATATAATGTTCCGAAAAACTTTCGCTGCACTTCTCCCAATCCTTCAAGATCGAATTTTAAATTATCCCAGGGCTGTGAGTTGGTAATCATGTACCAGCGAGTTGCATCAGGACCGTATTTTTCCATTGTTTCAAACGGATCTACAGCATTGCTTAAGCGCTTCGACATTTTGTTGCCGGCTTTGTCGAGCACAAGGCCATTGGAAACACAAGTTTTATAAGCAACGGAATCGAACAACATTGCAGCTATTGCATGCAGGGTAAAGAACCAACCTCTTGTCTGGTCAACACCTTCGGCAATAAAATCAGCAGGAAAATACTTGTCCAGTGTTTCTTTATTTTCAAAAGGATAATGAAACTGTGCATAAGGCATGGCGCCTGAGTCGAACCAAACATCAATCAGATCAGGTTCCCGGAACATTTTCTTTCCGCTTGCTGAAACAAGAATAATGTCATCAACATAAGGCCGGTGAATATCGAATGTCAGGTAATTTTTTGCAGAATTATCTCTTGCAACAAAATCTTTCAATGGATCTTCCTTCATGAATCCTGCTGCAATAGATTTTTTAATTTCATTCTGCAGGTCTTCAACTGAGCCAATCATCAGTTGTTCAGTTTTATCTTCCGAAGTCCAGATAGGCAGGGGCACACCCCAGAACCTTGAACGCGAAAGATTCCAGTCAACAAGGTTTTCAAGCCAGTTGCCAAAACGACCGGTACCGGTTGATTCAGGTTTCCAGTTGATAGTTTTGTTCAGTTCCAGCATTCTGTCCTTATATGCAGTGGTCTTAATGAACCATGAATCCAAAGGATAATATAAAATAGGCTTATCTGTTCTCCAGCAGTGTGGATAGGAGTGTTCGTATTTTTCTGTTTTAAAGCATTTGTTTTCCTTCTTCATCTTGACAACAATATCCACATCCACATTGTTATCAGTTTCCGGATTGAAATTCACATCGTATTCCGATTTTACATAACGTCCGGCAAATTCGCCCATTGACTCAACAAACCTTCCCTGTCTGTCAACAAGTGTTAAAGCACCCACATTAAAAAGCCTGTTCATGCGGAAGTCGTCTGCTCCAAAGCTTGGTGCAATATGAACGATACCAGTACCGTCTTCGGTAGTAACAAAATCACCTATAACTACACGGAAAGGATCGCCTTCTTCGGGCTGTGCATAAGGCAGTAGCTGCTCGTACCGCATGCCTTCGAGTTTGTGACCTACATGTTCAGCAATTACTTCGTATGGAATATTTTTTTGCCCGGGCTGGTATTCTGAAAGTTTCAACTCTGCATTCTTTTCAGGGAAATAAGAATCAAACAATGCTTTTGCAAGAATAACAGTTATTGGCAGGTTTGTATAAGCATTAAATGTTTTTACAACCAGGTAATGAATATCTTTTCCCACAGCCAGAGCAGTGTTGGAAGGCAATGTCCATGGGGTTGTTGTCCATGCAAGAAAGAATAAATCGCTGTCAGCTTCTTTAAAAAGAAAATCCGATTTGTCGTTATGAACAACTTTAAACTGGGCAACTGCGGTAGTATCTTTTACATCTTTATAACAACCGGGCAGGTTCAGTTCGTGCGAACTTAATCCCGTGCCAGCTGCAGGAGAGTAAGGCTGTATGGTATAGCCCTTATACAATAATCCTTTATTATATAATTTTTTCAGCAGGTACCAAACTGATTCAATATACTTATTATCGAAGGTAATGTAAGGATCTCCAAGATCGACCCAATAGCCCATGATACGGGTTATTTCGTCCCATTTATCCTTGTACTTCATTACTTCTTTTCTGCAAGCTTTGTTGTAGTCGGCAACAGAAATAGTTTTTCCAATATCTTCTTTGGTAATGCCAAGCGTTTTTTCAACAGCAATTTCGATAGGAAGTCCATGGGTATCCCATCCGGCTTTGCGCTTAACCTGGAATCCTTTCAGCGTTTTATAGCGGCAGAAAATATCTTTAATGGCACGGGCCATAACATGGTGAATGCCGGGCAGTCCATTGGCTGAAGGAGGTCCTTCGTAAAATACAAATTGCGGTTTCCCTTGGCGGGTGTCCACGCTTTTTTCAAAAATACTGTTGTCTTCCCAGAATTTACGGACATCTTTCCCGGTCTGAACCAGGTCAAGATGTTTGTATTCTGCATACCGTTGTTTCATTAAAGTTCTTTCTTTAAATTTCAAAGGTTGCAAAGGTAAGAAAAATGCTAATAACTTTTGTGTAAGTCGCTAAATGCGTGTTTAAAATTTGTGTTTCCTGCATTGTGCAGGTTTGTGCTTTTTGGTTTTTGCGGCAGGGAAAAGTGCCACCAAATCACTAAAACACGAAATATCACAAAGATTTATATTGAAAAATATAGATTTGGCAAAAGAAAAATTATGAGTAGAATTGGCAATGCCTGGTCTGGATAATTCATTAGAGAATTATCCATTTTTTAGGATAGTAAATGTAATGAATGGCAATGCAGGTGAGGCGAGGTGCAAAATGCGCATTATAGTCATTTTCCCGTTCTTTGGCAGTAGAAATAAAACCGACAAAATCGTAAGGTGTGGATTTTTTTAAAGGATATTGCAATGAAATCCCCCATTCAGATGTACGACGTTTTTTAGTTTTTTTAATCCAGCTAACGCCCATATAAATGTCGTAAGTAAAAGTCATGATGAGCTTTTTTTCCACATCAAATTTTGAATTGATGAGGGTATCGTTAGCTCCTTTGCTAAATGTAGGTCCGCGCTGCTTTCCGAGCACATCAATGGGAATGTTATAACAGAATACTGCGCCCAGCTGGTAATTAGTGAAACAATTATCTTTTTTACGCTTCGCTTCATAATTCAGGATCAGTGGTACTTCGGGCGAAACGAATATAGGCCTGAAAGCTGCACTTCCTTTTAATTCGGAAATATGAAAGTCATAAAGTTTGAAGGAATATGATTTTAGCTGGACATTGATTCCCGAAGCAAGATTGAATCTTTTCCCAAAATAAAAATTTCCCATTACACCCACGCCGCCTGTAGGCCTGGGTATCAGCTTAAAAGTGGAAGTTTCGAACCCGGTGTGGATGGGTAAAAAAACAGGGCATAGCACATTGCCCCGAATACCAAATTGTAATTTTTGTGCATGGAGAGAAATACAAAATGACAAGAAAATTAGAAATAAAAATAGGCGTAGTTTATTCATAATAAGGCTGCAAAAGTAATACAATGCAATTACAAGTGAAAATTGCTGAACGCAATTGACACCTTTCATACGTAATTATATACAGGAATGTTCCCTTATTCTTTATTATGTTCACCTCTACGGAATGATTTTGTAAAAAACTTTAAACTCATTCACACAGTGTTACTGAATCTAAATATCTTTGCATACGCAAATCTATCAGGATTAAGTATAATTTAGTAAGGCAAGAAAATTTGCAAAATTGATTAACAAGGAAACCATACAAAACATTATTGAAACCGCCAGAGTTGATGAGGTTATTGGCGATTATGTCTTTCTTAAAAAAAGAGGTGTTAACCTGCTGGGCCTTTGTCCTTTCCATACTGAAAAAACACCTTCTTTTACGGTCTCTCCTGCAAAAGGAATTTACAAATGTTTTGGATGTGGCAAGGCGGGCAACTCCGTGAATTTCCTTATGGAACACGAGCATCTTTCCTATCCTGAAGCGCTGCGGCAACTGGCAAAAAAATATTTCATAGAAATTGAAGAAGAGCTCGAAACTCCCGAGCAGATGCTGGCCGAAACCGAAAAGGAAAGCTTAATGCATGCCACTGCTTTTGCTCAGCAGTTCTTCAGTAAAACATTGCATGAAACCGACGAAGGAAAAGCAATTGGCCTGACATATTTTAAAGAAAGAGGTTTTGACGAAAAAGTAATTGAAAAATTCCAGCTTGGTTATAGTCCCGAAGAATGGAATGGTTTCACAAAAACAGCATTGGAGAGTGGATTCAAGCTGGATTACCTGGTTACCACGGGACTTACAATTTCAAAAGATGATCAGCACTACGATCGTTTTCGTGGAAGGGTAATGTTCCCGGTCCATAATGTTTCGGGAAGAGTTATTGCTTTTGGGGGAAGAACCTTATCAACTGATAAAACAAAACCCAAATATGTCAATTCACCCGAATCGGAAATATATCACAAAAGCAATGTGCTTTATGGGATTTATTTTGCGAAGAGTGCAATAATTTCGAATGATAACTGCTTCCTTGTTGAAGGATATACTGATGTGATTTCCATGCACCTGGCAGGGGTTGAAAATGTGGTTGCTTCATCCGGAACGTCACTAACCGTTGACCAGATAAAACTGATACGGCGTTATACTCCGAACATCACAATTCTTTACGATGGTGATGCTGCCGGAATAAAAGCTTCTTTCCGCGGCATTGATATGATTCTTGAAGAAGGGATGAATGTTAAAATTGTTTTATTTCCCGATGGTGAGGATCCTGATTCATTTGCACGGAAACATCGCCCAGCTGAAGTTCGCGATTTTATTCATGATAAAGCAGTAGACTTTATTACTTTCAAAACCAATCTTTTAGTAGGAGAGACAGCAAATGATCCAATAAAAAAAGCAAATCTTATAAAAGAAATTGTTGGCAGTGTTTCGTTGATTCCCGATGCTATTATTCGTTCTGTGTTTACACGCGAATGCAGTGCCATTATGAAGATTCCGGAGCAAACACTGATCAATGAACTGAATAAAATCCGCAGAAAAAAATCCGCAAAAAAATCCGAACAAATTGCTGCCGATCAGGAATTACCTGAAAATGAAGAATATTTGGCAGAACAGCAGGTTGAAGTAGATGATACCAGCACCGAGAGCCAGGAAAAAGAATTATTGCGGTTCATGCTTAATTATGGCACAAAAGAAATTGAAGTTGAAGTTGTTGACGAGGATGATGAGAACACAAAAATAAAAATGCAACTGGCTTCTTTTATAGTTATGGATTTGCAACGTGATAAAATCGAATTTCAAAACCCGGTTTACCAGCTTATATTTAACGAATATGTAAAATTAATTGATGAGGATACCGTTCCTGATGTGCAGAATTTTGTGAACCATTCCGATACTCATATCAGTTCTGCAATGCCGGAACTTCTGGTGAATCCATATGATTTAAGCGGAAACTGGAGAAAGATGCACAAGATTTCTGTTCCGCTTGAGGATGAAAAACTTAAGGAGTCAGCTATTTCATATGTGTATGCTTTGAAACTTAAAAAGGTCGACAAAATGATAGCCGATAATCTGGATGCTTTGAAGAAAGCAAAAAATGAGGAAGATGAAATTATTTTAATGGGTAAACACAATGCGCTTATGGAAGCAAAAAGAGATTTTGCAGTAAAACTCACCAGAATTATTACAAGATGATCTCTTAATTTGTCTGTTCCTATTGACTTTCGGATCTGTGTGTTGTATTTTTGTTGCACGAAAATAAAAAAGAGATGATTAAAAATATTGGAACTATTGACCGTTCAATCAGGGCATTGATCACATTAGTTTTTATTGTTCTGATTTTGACTGGTGTTGTAAGAGGCGCTGGAATTGTTCTATTGGCAGTTTTGGGAGTGTATTTTTTGTTGACGGTTATATTTAGGTTTTGTCCTTTATACACTATTGTCGGATTGCATACCTTGCGAACCAAGTCGGGCAATGATGTGTAGATATTAAAAAAAAGCCGGTAATTTAAACCGGCTTTCTTTTTTTATGAAAAAATTCTTTTAGTATTTCAGCACATTCATCTTCCATAATACCTCCAATTATTTCAGTTGAAGGATGCAGGATATTTTTTGCAAAGATTGAAAATCCTCTTTTCTCATCCCTTGCCCCAAATACTATTTTGGGAATCTGTGTCCAGTAGGATGCTCCCGCACACATTACACACGGTTCAAGCGTTACATAAAGTGTGCATTCTGATAAATATTTTCCACCTAGGTGATTTGCTGCAGCAGTAAAAGCCTGCATTTCGGCATGTGCCGTGACGTCAATAAGCCTTTCTGTAAAATTATGTGCACGTGCAATGATCCTGTTCTGGCAAACAATAACAGCACCAATAGGGACTTCATCAGCATCGAAAGCTTTGCGGGCTTCTTTGAGTGCTTCTTTCATATAAGCTTCATCGGAATGGACTGTCAGCATCTGTTTTGTATCAGTATTATTTTTCAAAAGTAATTAATTAAGTTATTGTTTTTGTAAGATAAGGCCTGATTGAAAAAATCAAATTTTCAGTGTCTGCTGATTTTTTCGTATAAATCAGCATTGCCATTAAATAATAAAAACATAGCAGTAATGAATTGCCTTGTATCAGCTTCTCTTATGGTTTCTCCGGTTAATGCCGTTAGCTGCAGAGCCTCCTTCATTTTCAGGCAGAGGTTTTCTTTCTGAAGTTCAAAATCAATTTCATCCATCTTCCTTGCTTTGTCAATTATGGCTTCTGCATTTCTCAATCGTATTTTGCTTTCACTGGTTTTAATTCCGGGTAATGTAGCTCTAAGCAAAGTGTCAAGTGGAAGGATAAAAGATGAATTATATTTTTTCCAATCGGAATCTGATAATTTTCGCGTAGCACGAAAATAATTTATCCAGTCATTGGAAACAAAAGCCTGCCCGATATTGGTTGGATCGCTGAGATCTCCGGGGGGTACAAGGCAGCATCTGAAATTTTTCATTATGTATTTTTGTCCGTCAGTGAGAATACTATCTGCAGCAGCTTTCATATTCCACAAGCGAACCATTCCCTTTTCTCCGAAAAGACCAAGACTATGCGCTTTGTCAATCTCTGCGCGTTTTTCAGGGGAAATAATTTCGAGTTCTTTTGATGAATTAAGGTAATGCGAAAATAAAGCAGGTGATGCATGACACTGCTGGCAACCGGTACCGGAGTATCCCGGATCTTGGGCAACAATCAAAGATTTTTTAATAATCTCTGCTTCCACGACGCGCGCAGCATTTACTTGATTTTTTAAGCTGTCGGAAACAGATTCTTTTTTCAATAATTTTTCAAGTAGTTTTATATAAACTCTTCGGATATTGACAAGTTCAAAAGATGAATTTCCGGTGGTGTCAAGGGAAGGAAGATCTCCAGATTGAAATGAAGATGAAAGTTTATTTAATTTTTCCGCCTGTGTATCTGTGAAAAATAAACCATTGATGATATTTACAGAAGATATTTTAATAATAAGGTAATTCATTTCTTTCAGCTGTTTTTCCCACCCAACATCATGGGAAACTGAAGAATTCGTGTTTGCTGAAAAAGCGTATGAAAGAAAAATTGCGATCATCGCAACCGGTAAAATAATAATTGAAAATATTTTTTTCATTTAATTTTACTTTTCAAATCCAGTGTCCGGGCAATTGATTTCCGCAGCTGCACTTGCCTTTTACGGTTGTGTTTTTTATTACATCAAAATCGACTCTTTCAATTACTGTGGTTCCGCATTTCGGGCAAACAGTATTGCATCCTTCGTTTCCCGGAAGGTTTCCCACGTAAACATATTCAAGTCCAAGTTCGGTTGCTATTTTGTAGGCATTGCTGAGAACGTCAATTGGTGTAGGATCCAGGTTTTTTAATTTGTAATAAGGTTCAAACCGTGTAAAATGCAATGGTACGTCTTTTCCAATTTCATCTTTTATCCATTGACACATTTGGGTGATCTGTGCAGTGTCAACATTCAAGCCGGTTACCAGGAGGTTCACAATTTCAAACCAGGTTTTGTCTGAATTTTTAGCGAGTAATTTCAACGATTTTTTAACTGCTTCAAGTTCTCCACCGATTACAGCAGAATAATAATCCTTGTCAAAGCCTTTTAATCCAAATACAAAAGCATCAATCAATGGAATTAGTTCTGTTAGTGGTTCTTCATTGATATAGCCAGCTGTGACGCAAAAAGTTTTCATTCCTTCTTTCTTTGCTAGAGTTGCAATATCGCGCATGTATTCGAAATAAATTGTGGGCTCGGTATAAAAAAAATTAATAGCATTCACATCATTTTTTTTAGCGCGTGCAATAACTTCGGCTGGTTCGAGTGGAAATGTTTTTACATCATCCGGCCCTACCTGGCTGTAGTCAGAGTTCTGACAATACTGGCAATGCAGGTTGCAACCTGAAGTTGCAATGCTGAATGCTTTACCAGAAATCTGGTAGTGATATAAAGGAGACTTCTCAATATTGTCAAGTGCAATAACAGCTGGTAATCCATAAACAAGTGAATAATATTCTCCGTCGCGGTTGCCCCGTGAATGACAATTCCCGTTTTCGCCAGGGGATATGATACATTCATTAGGACAAAGTTTGCATTGTGTCATTTTATCGGGGAGAGATTTCCAATAGTCTGCTTTATGCAAATTATTGCCAATTGCCGAGGAAGCAATAAGCTTTTCGGGGATCATTAAATTGTTGAATATATACCATCCCGCACAAAATGCACAGCTGCGCTGAATAAAATGTCGGCGTGATATATGTGATGAGTTCGGCATGAAAAAATTCTAAATCAAAGATATGTTTTTTAATAAAACGAAAAAAGCGCAGTGATATTCTGCGCTTCTGTTTCTCAAAAAAATAATTGTTACGCCGCCGGACCAGCTGGCTCACCTGCAGCGCGCATTGTCATAATATCTTTATCCAGAAGATAAAGATTCTGATTACCTAAAAGTTTCAGTTTATCAATAATTGCTCTTGCTGATTTTTCTTCCTGTATTTGTTCGGCAACGAACCACTGAACAAAATTCAGAGTTGTAAAATCTTTTTCCTGATTGCAAAGAGCCACAATTTCGTTGATGGAGGCAGTAATAAACTGTTCGTGCTTCAGCACATTTTGAAAAGCATCCATTGCATCTTTAAATTTTGCCGGAGGAAGTTTTATTGCTGAAATCACAGCATTTCCGCCTCTTTCATTTACATAATGAATAAATTTCAGCATATGCAGACGTTCTTCATCAGCCTGAACATAGAGCCACTGAGCAATGCCTTCATAGCCCTGGGTTTCGGCCCATGATGCCATTGACAGATATAAATGGGAAGAATAGGATTCTTTCTCTATCTGCACATTTAATATTTTTTCAATACTTTTTATCATAGTTCTGAATTTTAAAATTGACTGTAAAGTTACGAAACTAAGAATGTGTTTCCAATTCTTTACGGATTTATAAGAGGAAAAAAAAGGAAGAGCTGCTCGCAGAGCAGCTCTTCTTGTAAAATGCAATATTTATTATCCTTTTAACGCTTCGGCTCCACCGACAATTTCAAGAATTTCCTTGGTAATTGAGGCTTGCCTTGCTTTATTGTAAGTAAGGCGTAACTCTTTCATAAGCGAATCGGCATTGTCGGTTGCCTTGTGCATTGCTGTCATCCGTGCGCCATGCTCAGCGGCAACTGAATCAAGTAGCATTTTATAGAATTGTATTTTCAGTGATTTTGGAATAAGTAGTGATACAATCTCTTCTTTGCCGGGTTCGAAAATATAATCGACTATTTGCTTTGCTTTGCCTGGTGTTTTTGCTTTAGCTATAGGAAGGAACTGTTCCGTAGATAATATCTGTACTGCTGCATTTTTAAACTGATTGTATACTACTACAATTCTGTCGTATTTCCCGTCGACAAATGACTTCATCAACTTTTCAGCAATTGGTGCAACATTGTCAAATGAAAGCGAATCCAAAATCTGCATATTGGTATCAATCACATTGTATTTTCTTTTTACAAAAAAATCAGATCCTTTTTTGCCAATGCAGATGATATCGAGATTTCTGGTTTTATTAATGCCAGCATAATCATTGTTAATCAGGTTAACAGCGCTTTTGGTTACATTCCCGTTGAAAGCACCACAAAGACCCCTGTTTGAAGTAATAACGATAATTAAAACTTTATGAACTTTTCTTTCGTTTGAGTAGATGCCATCGGTACTGTCTAAACTTGCGCTGAGGTTTTCGAGAATCTCCTTCAGCTTACCGGCATATGGGCGCATTTTTACAATTGCATTCTGTGCACGTTTAAGTTTAGAAGCAGAAACCATTTTCATGGCGCTGGTAATCTGCTGTGTTGACTTAACAGATGCAATTCTTGTCCTGACTTCTTTTAATCCTGGCATTTAGAGAATGTTTGTTGTTTGTCGTTTGTGTTAGACGTTTGCTAAAAGATGGAAGAACAATATTCTAACTACGAACAATAAAACAGTTTTAACAATTTTACTTTGTTTTATATTTTGCTGAAAGTTCTTTCGCTGTTTTTTCAAGAATTTTTATCACTTCATCAGTGAGCTGGCCTGATTTCAAGGAGTCAAGTGCACTCTGATAATGTAATTCCAGAAAATGCAGAAACTCTTCTTCAAAGTCACGTATTTTATTAATTGGTACAACCTGTAACAAGCCTTTTGTTCCGCAATAAATAATTGCAATCTGTTTTTCAACGGAAACCGGAGAATACTGAGGTTGTTTTAGTATTTCAACATTCCTTTTGCCTTTTTCCAATACAGCCATAGTAGCCGCATCAAGGTCGGAACCGAATTTTGAGAAAGCTTCAAGTTCGCGGAAAAGTGCCTGGTCAAGTTTTAATGTGCCTGCAACTTTTTTCATTGATTTGATCTGTGCATTACCACCCACGCGTGATACGGAGATACCAACATTGATAGCCGGACGAATACCAGAGTTAAATAAATTTGTTTCGAGGAAAATTTGTCCGTCGGTAATTGAAATCACATTTGTAGGAATATACGCAGAAACGTCGCCTGCCTGTGTTTCAATGATGGGAAGGGCTGTGAGCGATCCACCACCTTTTACCAGGTGTTTAATTGATAAAGGCAAATCGTTCATTTGTTTTGCAACTTCATCAGAAGAGATAATACGTGCGGCTCTTTCGAGTAAGCGTGAATGAAGATAGAATACATCTCCGGGATATGCTTCACGGCCCGGGGGGCGACGAAGAAGCAGAGAAACTTCACGATAAGAAACAGCTTGTTTAGAAAGATCATCATAAATAACCAATGCCGATCTTCCGGTATCTCTGAAGAGTTCACCGATTGTTGCACCGGTAAACGGAGCGTAAAACTGCATTGCCGCCGGATATGAAGCCGGTGCTGCAACAACTATTGTATATTGCATGGCTCCATGGTCTTCCAGCGTTTTTACAACATTGGCAATGGTCGAGCCTTTTTGTCCTATCGCAACATAGATGCAGAATACAGGTTCACCTTTATCGAAAAATTCTTTTTGATTGATTATTGTGTCAATTGCAATAGCAGATTTTCCTGTCTGTCGGTCGCCTATGATAAGTTCACGCTGTCCGCGTCCGATCGGGATCATTGCATCAATAGCTTTGATACCGGTTTGCAAAGGCTGATTTACAGGCTGACGATAAATAACACCCGGTGCTTTTCTTTCGAGGGGCATTTCAAATACTTCGCCTGTTATAGGGCCCTTGCCGTCGATAGGATCTCCAACCGTATTGATAACTCTTCCCAACATTCCTTCACCGACATTCACAGAAGCGATGCGACCAGTCCTTTTTACAATGTCGCCTTCCTTGATATGCGTAGCTTCTCCAAGGAGCACGATCCCAACATTATCTTCTTCAAGATTCAGTACGATACCTTTCATTCCGTCTTTTACAAACTCAACGAGTTCTCCTGACTGTGCATTTGTAAGGCCGTAAATACGGGCAATACCATCACCAACCTGCAATACAGAACCTGTTTCTTCGAGTTCAGATTCAAATTTGAATCCGGATAATTGTTGTCTTAATATCGCCGATACTTCGGCTGGTTTTATTTCCGCCATAATTCAGTTTTTTTCAAACTAACCATTACAGGTTAAAATTGTAATTATTCTTTTATTGAAATTGTCATTAATTGTATTTGTCTATTTACTAATATTGAAAGCAATCCAACAGGATAAGTAAGCAGCGATTGAAAAAACTGCACAGTATTAATTTTGGCTGCTTTCCAGAAAGCATAACTTCCGCCAAAACCTTTAATCAATGTTTTTGAAAATGCAGATTTACTCAGTGCCATTTTAAGTGAAGTTGCATTATAACCCTGTACATGATAGGGCGACACGAGTGGTTTAATTTTCCCGTATTTATGTGATTGAAATGTTAACGAATAAATCAACCTGATAAAACTATTTTCCAGTGAATCTTCATTTGGTACAATCAGCAGAAGCACTCCGCCCGGTTTTAATATCCTGTTTAATTCATGCAGGGTCTCCATTGGATTCATTACATGCTCAAGTACAGAATCCATATAAACTACACTAAAAAAATTATCGGGAAATTTTGCATCAATAATATTTCCATTGAAAAAATTAAACGCTGAAAATTCAGCTGATAAATTATTTGCGATATCAACACCATAAGGCTCGAACCCATTACTGTATGCTTCCTGCAGAACATGCCCTTCGCCACAACCTATATCAAGAAATTTTCCTTTCTCCGTATTCAAAGAATTCATCAGGTGTTTAAATCTTTTTTTTCTTTCAGAATCACGCAGTTTTTTTTGCCAGGAAGTAACATTTGCTTGTGCAAAATATTTGTTTTCGTAAAGCCTTTGCCATTCCTGCTGACTTAAATCAATACCGGGAAGTACAAAATAATACCCGCAATTATTGCACTGAAATATCTTGTAATTATTCTCGGAAGAGCGCGGAAAAGCATCATTGGTAACTGGTTTCCCAATTAATTTATTATTTTTTTCGCCACATATTTTACAAACCGCACTCATCAAATTATATGTTGATTTTTTTAGAATCCTTTTTCGTAAACGTTTATATTAAATTCTCTTTTAAGTTTCATTATTTTTTTACGTATGCTATCGTCGAACTGGTACTGACCAAATCGAAGTATAAATCCACCAATAATTTCGCCTTTAATTTCTTCAACAAGGTCAACATCTTTTTTGGTGAATACGCGAACAAGGTCTTTAACAGAGTTTCTGATCTGGTCGTCGGCTTCGGAAGCCGTAGTAAGATAAGCGGAAATAATTCCTTTGTATTCTTTATACAGCACAAGGAATTGTTCAGCAATGGGGTCTATAAAATTTTCTCTTCTTTTTGCAGCAATGATATTTAAAAATGCAAGCGAAAGTTTTCCCAGTTTTCCTTCAAACAGCGATTTCATAATATGCTGTTTTTTATCGCTATTGATGATAGGACTGGAAAGTAATAAACGAAAATCTTTATTTTCCTGACAAACAGTGTGCACAAGAATCATGTCCAGATGCGTTTGTTCCTGGCTCTTCTGTTCAATTGAAAGTTCGAACAAAGCTTTGGCATACCGGGTCGCGATACGAGTTTCTTTCATGCTAGTTGAAATGTATTTCGTTCAATAATTTTATAACCAGCGCTTTTTGTTTTTCGTTTGTTGAGAGATCTTCTTTCATAATCTTTTCAGCTATCTCGATTGAAAGAATTGCTATTTGATTTTTAAGATCTGTAAGGGCGGCCATTTTTTCGAAATGAATATTTTCCTTTGCCATCTCAACAATTCTATGGGCTTCATCTTCGGCCTTGGTTTTAGCATCGCCAATAACATTATCCCTGATTTTCCTGGCATCACGAAGCATTGCATCGCGTTCTTCCTTGGCTTCTTTCATCAACTGTTCATTGCTGAATGTAAGCTGAGCCATTTCTTCCTTTGCCCTGTCGGCAGCCTTCAGGGCGTTTTCGATGGATTCTTCCCTTTCTTTCAGCGCCTTCATCACAGGCTTCCATGCAAATTTGCCAAGAATCCAAACCACAATACCAAAAGACAAAGTCATCCAAAAGACCAGGCCTATGTGCGGAGTTACAAGTTCCATATATTTATTTTTTATTAATTACTTAAAAAAGTGTTTGCTTAAACCAACCGTTCAGGCAAACACTGAATTTGGTTTTTGCTTAGATGAACAAAATAAGCAAACAAACCACAATAGCGAAGAAAGCAACACCTTCGATAAGCGCTGCTGCAACGATCATGTTTGAACGGATATCACCGACTGCTTCCGGCTGACGGGCAATGGATTCCATTGCACTGCCACCTATGCGGCCAATACCAATACCTGCTCCGATCGCAGCAATACCAGCACCGATACCGGCACCCATTTTTGCAACTGGGGCCAGGTCGCTAACTGCCTGCATAATTACTGATAACATTGACATAATAAAAAGTATTTAGGTTATTAAAAAAAATTAAATTATTAATGTGCTTTTTCTTCATGATGTTCGTGTTCTTCTGTAGCCATACCAAAATACAGGGATGATAATAGCGTGAACACATATGCCTGCAGGAATGCAACAAGCAATTCAAGCATTCCCATAAAAACTGCAAAGGCGACCGAAACGACCGATGCTCCTAATCCTGCACCAATATTGATGTTTCCGAATATAAATATCAGTCCGATAAAGCCGAGAATAATGATATGACCTGCAGAAATATTGGCAAAGAGACGAACCATCAGTACAAAGGGTTTGGTAATCAAACCAATTATTTCTACAATAGGCATCAGGGGAATTGGAATCTTCAACCACCAGGGTACACCAGGTGTGTTGATGATATGTATCCAGTAACTTTTATTTCCACTGAAGGTTGTAATTGTAAAGGTAAATAATGCCAGCACCATTGTTATAGCAATATTTCCTGTAAGGTTAGCACCACCAGGGAAAAAAGGAATTATACCAAGCAAATTACTGAAGAAAATAAAAAAGAATAACGTCATCAGGTAGGGCAAATACCTTTCATATTTTTTCCCGATAGAAGGTTTAATCACATCATCGCGAACAAACAGGATTAAAAATTCCATGACCGATTGAAGTCCTTTAGGTGCGCTGTTTGGATTCCTTTTATAACATTGTGCAATAGAAATAAAGATTATACAAAGAAGGATAAGGCTAATAAACAATGACATTGTATTCTTTGTTATGGAGAAATCGATGGGAAGGCTAGCATTTTCAATAACTTTTCCATCCTCATCAACCTTAACTATATACCCTTTATTTTTTCCTTCCAGTTCCAGTTTATAGCCATTATAAGCATCTTCGCCATGATTGAAATGTGAGGAAGAAAATATAACAATGCCCCCGTTGTCATATAAAATCACGGGAAGCGGAATAGTGACTTCTGTTTCGCCAATTTTCATGATGTGCCATTCATGAGCATCGGTGATATGCTCGATAATCATTTTACCAGCATTAAATGGTTCTTCTCCGCCTTTCGCCTTGTTATCTTTTTCCGGATTACCGGCATTTGTTCTGCTAGTTGAAAATACAAACAGAAGCAGTGATAAGAATAACAGTCTAAAAATATGATGGTTAAACATCTTCATGACAACACAGGATCTTATAAATTATAAGGTCGCAATTTATATAATATTGATGAAAAATCAATAAAAAAAAACAGAATTTTTTTTCTGATGATTTCAGCCTGCAACCTTTAACAATAAGGCCTTTTTAGGAATAGCCGGATACGCAGGAGTTGAACTTGGAATTTTTACTTTTTTGTTTCGGTTCTTGTAAATTTAAGTAAGGCGATTACTTCAAAAAAAGTATAGGCAAGGTAGAGTATAAAGAATGAAAGAATAAAAGGAATTGCATCGTATTTGTGCGTGAAAACATAGACTACCAACACAGCCATATATACCATGAGTTTCAGGAATGTAGCCATCATAAAACGGTTGACAAAGCGGTTAAATTTTGTGGCTGCACTTTTTAACAGAAAGCCGAAAACAAGAATTGTTACAGCAAAGAAAAAAGGAAACAGAAATGGCAATGCCGGACTGAAATAATTTTCGGGAAGAAAAAAAGAAAGAGTAAAAGCTATAGCGCCAAGAATAACCGAAAATACCAGAAGGTTGACAATAAATTTATTCAGAAATATTTTGTCCACTTTTATTTTTTTAAAAGATCTTTAATAACAAAATAAATTGCAAATGCTACGGATAAAAATGACAGAACTACTGTAAAAATAGGAAATTTAAGATTGAGATATTTATCGAGCTGGTAACCACCAAATATTCCTCCTGCAATAATCACCAGCATTTGTATTGCAATGCTGGAATAACGGGCATAATCAGGAAGCTGATTTTTGCTGTTCATTGGATTTTACTGGTTCAACTTTCTCCGCTGTTTTCATTTCTTTTACTGGAGAGTTGTTCATGCTGCAGGATCCTGAGAATAAAGCACCAGGTTCAATTGCCAGTTTATTGGTAACCACGTCGCCGTTCAGTTTGGCGGTGGCCTTCATGGATAATAATTCGGATACAGTGACAGAAGCATTTATAATACCTGAAAAATCGGCATTCTGGCAAACGATTTCTCCTTCAATATTTCCGGTGGCTCCCACCACAAGCTTTCCTTTGGAATTTACAGAACCTACAAGGGTGCCATCAATACGTATATCTCCGTTGGATTTAATGTCGCCTTTTATAACGGTTCCGGCTCCTATCAGGTTAATGGAAGGGGACTCCTGTTCGAAACTTTTTGCCATCTTACTGTTGTTTATGTGTTAAACTTAAAACTGTTTATTGTGAAACAAATGTATAAAAATATATTTCTCCTGCAAAAGAAAAGCAAAAATATTAAGCAAAATTAAAGGAATTATTTCAGGTAATTTTTCGCGAAGAACAGATAATAGTTATCGATATCCTTGGCTTTATACATGGCAGTATAATTATCGACTGAGACAATAAACTGTTTGTAATCGGACGGTTTTAATTTCGCAAAAACAGTTTTATCGGTTTTGATAAGATTATAGTACTGCATGCCCTTTACTTTGTCAGAGAAATTGGTAACAGTAATAATCTGGTGGGTATTGTCAATGAAAACATTGCTGATAGTGAGGCCTGCAAGGCTAAAATTCTTTGTGTTAAAATCTGAAATTGCATTTTTTACATCTGAAATTTTTGTCCCTTTGCTAATTGTAACTTCCACCACATACAAGTGAATTGCATCCGCATCAAATGTGTATCCTTTATTGGAAACAAGAACACTGTCCTTTTTAGCTGTAGCAATTGTTTTACCAGTATAGAAATCAAGCAGGTCCTGGGCTTTTGGTGTAACATTGCTTGCAGGGTATTTATCAATAATGGATTGCAGTGTTTTTACCAGGTCAAGGCTGTCCTTGTTTTTTCCATAAGCAAGCGCTTTCATGTATGCAAATTTTGGAACGAGTGAAGTGTCGCTTCCAAACATTGCTATAGCCCTAATGGATTTTGTCATTACAGAATCCCATTTTCCTGCTTTATACGCATTGTATGTTTCCTTATACAAAGTTGATGCGATATCTTTATTTTCTGTTGTAATTTTTTTATAGTTCGGATTTTTGATAATGTTGCAATAATCGCTTTCAGGTTCTTTTGTGCAGATAAGGTTTTTATAATAATTACTTTTACTCTCATCGCTGATGTTGTCGTAAACAAGATACAGCTGGTAATATGATTTCATAATATAGGATGCATTATCCGGAAAACGCTTTACAAGATCCTCATATGATTTAATCGCCTGGGCTGCATCGGCCAGGTCGTTCTGGTATATGAGCCCTATATTATATAATGCAACGGCAATAAGCGAATCTGATTTTTTCAGATCCTTTGCTGTAACAGGGATACTTTTCAGGTAATAATTTTTATCTTTCAGGTTTGTTATGGTTACAACCTTTGCTGAGTCAGTACCGGTAGAATCACTGCCATTGTCAGATGTGCCAAAATCGCTTTCCGCTGCTTTATTGCTAAGTCGCCAAAGGTCTTCAAGCTTACGGTTTCCCCATTTTTTAATGAATTCGGTTTTCCCAAAATTTACAGCAGTGGTATTATAAAAATACCATGAAGTAGTAGCTGTGGTTGCAATGGTATTCGCTGCAGCATTATAAATATTCTGTTGTTTCTGATATTCTTCCTGTTGTTTTATTTGTTCGGCTTTGATTACTTCTGTGATGATACCGTCGATAATTTTATTCCGCTGATCGGGTGTCATTTTCGAAAGGTTTTGAAGGCTGTCCTGAAGTTCAACAACTTTAAGATTATCCACCAGATCTTTCAGCACTGTTGCCAGCGCTTTTATTTTATCGTAATCCGGATAATCTTTCGGAAGAACTGTCATTGTACTGTCATAATACATTTCAGCCATTTCATATTTGGGCATTGAAAAATAAATTTTACCCAGTTTCAGATATGATTTAGCTTTCTGATTATTATTGGAGACGCTCTTTGTTGCAGATAATTTATAATTATCAATGGCACACAAAGTATCACTTTCTTTCATGCATATTTCAGCAAGTGCATAGTAAATCTGGTCAAGATAATCCTTGTTCTTGCTGTCTTTGGCCATTTTGTTCAGGAATTTTTTAATTTCCTTACTGTCGCCTGTAGATGCATCATAACACATTGCCTTATTTATCTTGGCATTGAATGCCATTTCATAAGGCGGGTTCATTTTAATAACCTTGTCGTATAATTTTGAAGCAGAGTTTACTTTACCCATATCCTGATATACCTGGGCAAGAATAAAGCGTAATCGTGTTCTGACCGATTTCTTTTTATTTTTATCAATGGCGGCAATAAGATATTCTATGGCCTGTTCATTATTTTCCTGTTTCAGGTAATAGTCAGCATAGATAACCGGAAAATCTTTCAAAACCTGTTTTGGAATAAGTTTTTTGTTTTTGTCAATTTTGCTTTGAACCAGGTCGAGCATGGATTCGGCCTTTTCATATTTTTTCTGTTCGCAGTAAGTACGGGCCTGCCATAACATTGCACTGTATTTAGTTGGGAACTCAGGATATGTTTTAATTATATAATCAAATGCTTCCGAAGCAAGTTTATATTCCTGTTTATAAAAGTAAGATTTTCCTATAAGTAAGTAAGCTTCAGGAACCCAGCGGACATGCTCTTTTCTTTTTATAAAAATTGAATGTCTTGAAATTACGATAGATGATTTTGTATATGCCTTATCAAAATAAGTACTTTGAGCGGTAGCATTTTCAAGCGTTCCAAGTTTAAATACTTTAAGAATTTTTGAATAATCATCCACATTAAGTTTTTCAAGTTCCACCACACCGGTCTTAAAACTTTCATTCCCGTTAAAAAAAGCATTGTAACGGGCGGTCATATTGTGATAGAATCTGCGTGTAAAGGTGTTCTTTTTTGTAGAGCACGCGCTAAACAATAAACACACCATCAGGATAAAAACGCCTGAACGCAACCATATGGAATTAATTTTCAAGTCGATCTGTTTTGTTGAAATGATATAACTCTTATTTGACAAATTTATTTTATTTTTTTCACATAGATGCATATTTTTCATTTTTCGGAAGGTTGTATTTTCATTTTTTTCGGAGAATAGTACAATATTTTCCGATATTTGCATGTTATCCTGTCGAATAATTATTAAGATGTCGGGCGAAAAAAAGAAAAACAAATTTTTTCAAAAACTGAAGGTCAAATATCGCCTTGTGGTGATGAATGCCGATACTTTTGAAGAAAAAGTTTCCTTGCAGTTATCGAGACTGAATGTGTTTATTGTACTTGGAGCCCTGAGTATTCTGCTTATTGTAATAACAACATATATAATTGCCTTTACTCCACTGCGCGAATATATACCCGGATACGGGAGCAGCGAATCGAACAGAAATATCCGTGAACTCATGCTGAAAGCCGATTCCCTTGAAGAAGACCTTAAAAATAAAGACCTTTATTTATATAATATCCGAAACATTATTGAAGGGAAAGAAGTTGTCGACAAACTTCCCGATAAACCCGATTCGGTGAAGAATGATTACAGCAATCTGAATTTTACAAAGTCACAGGATGATTCATTGCTTAGAGTCGAGATGCAACAACAAGATCGGAATAATATAGCTGTAAGTGATAATTCAACAGGTTCGTCAATAACGTCTATCAGCAGTTTCTTTTTCTTTACACCGCTCAAGGGGATTATTACGAATAATTATGATCCTGCTAATGAACATTATGGCATTGATATAGTAGCTGCAAAGGATGAAGCCATTAAAAGCACTCTCGATGGAACAATCATTTTTGCCGGATGGACACTGCAGACTGGATATACTATAGCCGTGCAGCACCAGGACAATCTCATTTCAGTTTATAAACATAATTCTGCATTGTTAAAACAGGAAGGCGATTATGTGAAAGCCGGAGAAGTTATTGCAATTATAGGTGAATCGGGCGAATTGACAAATGGCCCTCATCTTCATTTTGAATTATGGTACGATGGAACCCCGGTCAATCCAAGAGATTACATGGTGTTTCAATAAATAAATTTTCCGATTTGAAAAAACGCATTGCTATATTAGGATCAACGGGATCCATTGGAACACAGGCACTGGATGTGATCAGGCAGCATAAAGATTTCTTTACTGCTGAAGTTATTACTGCACAAAAAAATGCCGACCTGCTGATTGAACAGGCAATAGAATTTAAGCCGGATTCTGTTGTAATAGCTGATGATAAATACTACCATAAAGTAAAACTTGCGCTTGATCCGCTTGATATAAAAGTATATTCTGGCACTGACGCACTTTCGCAGGTTGTTGAACTTGATAACGTGGATATGGTCCTTGCAGCGCTTGTTGGTTTTGCAGGACTAAAACCTACACTGAAAGCGATTGATGCTGGCAAGCCTATTGCACTTGCAAACAAAGAAACATTAGTCGTGGCTGGTGAGCTGATTACAAATGCCGCAAAAGAAAAAGGTGTTAATTTATATCCGGTCGATTCAGAACATTCTGCAATTTATCAATGCCTGGCCGGTGAGTTTCACAATGTGCTTGAGAAAATTTATCTCACAGCCTCCGGCGGTCCTTTCAGGGGAATGACTATTGATCAGTTAAAAAATGTGACCAAAGCTGATGCGCTGAAACATCCCAACTGGACTATGGGAGCGAAAGTCACTATTGATTCTGCATCGCTTATGAACAAAGGGCTTGAAGTAATTGAAGCTCACTGGTTGTTTGGTTTGAAGGCTGAACAGATTGATGTGATTGTTCATCCACAGTCTATAGTTCATTCAATTGTTCAGTTTTCTGACGGCAGCATGAAAGCCCAGATGGGACTGCCCGATATGAAACTTCCCATCCAGTATGCATTCAGTTATCCTGTACGTTTAACATCTGATTTCAAACGATTCAATTTTATTGATTACCCACAGCTGACATTTGAAAAACCAAACCTGGAAAATTTCAGAAACCTTGCGCTTGCATTTCACGCATTGAAGAAAAAAGGAAATATGCCATGCATTATGAATGCTGCGAATGAAGAAGTTGTTACTGCTTTCCTTCTTGGAAAAATTTCTTTTCTTGATATGCCTTCAATCATAGAAAGGTGTATGGAAAAAATGCCGTTTATGGAAAAGTCAACACTTGAAGATTATATCAATACCGACAGGGAAACAAGAATTTTTGCCACAAGTATCATTTAATCCGGAAAGTGCATGGCCGGTACACCAAAGAAAAATATACAGCTGAACAAGCCGAAAACAAAGCAAACCAAAGCAGTCGGCAAATCAACAGGCTCATTTAAAATTCCCGACTGGGCTCCGTTCGCAGTTATAGCATTGACTGCAATAATATACATTCGTGCATTATACAATGGATTTGCGAGTTGGGATGATGATAATTATATTCTGCATAATGATTTTATAAGGGATTTCAGCGTACAGGGTTTTAAAGCAATTTTCTCTTCGTTCTATTTTGCAAATTATCATCCGCTTACAACCCTCACGTACTGGTTTGAATATTCATTATTTGGATTAAATGCGCTTCCGTATCATTTACTGAACGTATTGCTTCATCTGCTGAATGTTTGGCTGGTTTATAAACTTGCTGAAAAATTAAGCGGAAAAAAAATCACAGCATTGCTGGTGTCATTATTATTTGCAATTCATCCGATGCATGTGGAATCGGTGGCTTGGATTTCGGAACGTAAAGATGTTTTGTATACAGCGTTTTATTTATTGTCGCTACTGATGTACCTGCGATTCCTGAAAGCTGAAAACAAAACAAAATTTTATTTTGGTACTTTAATATTTTTCATCTGTTCATTGTTGTCGAAATCGGCAGCAGTAACACTTCCAATAATTTTAATTGCAATTGATTTTTATAAGGGAAGAAAATTTTCCATGAAAATGATTGTAGAAAAAATTCCTTTTTTGTTATTGGGAATACTTTTTGGAATTCTTGCAATCCTTTCGCAGCAAAGCACAGAGTCGATAAGTGATTTATCATTATCATATCCGATTATTGACAGGATTTTCTTAATAACATCTGCTGTTTCATTTTACATTATTAAATTATTCGCTCCGTTCGGACTTTCTGCAATGCATTATTTTCCTGAAACGCACGGAGGTAGCCTGCCATGGCTTTATTATGCATCATTGCCATTCCTGCTGATTTTAGTATGGCTTTTAATCAGGCGCAGTTCATACCGTAAAGAAATTTTGTTTGGTACCGGATTTTTTATTATCGCAATTTCTGTAATGATTCAACTGATTCCTGTTGGGTTTGCCGTGACAGCCGAACGCTATACATATGTTGCATACATTGGTCTGTTTTATTTTATAGCACAACGGATAACCGGATTGAAAAAAGGACAATCAAAAACAATTGCGGTTACAGCAATAATAATTTTTACAGCAATGTTTTCGTATCAGTCGTGGAATCGCATTGGCGTGTGGAAAGACGGCAAAACATTGTTCAGTGATGTGATTGAAAAATATCCTGAATCATTTCATGCTTACTGGATTCGCGGCAATATGAAGAATAATGATGAAGACCTGCAGGGAGCATTAGCTGATTTTAATAAATCGCTGGAATGCAGGCCGGGTTTTGTTTTCGGACTGATCAACAGGGCGGATGTGAAGAACAAACTGTTGGATTACAAAGGTGCTTTGGATGATATGAACGTTGCAATAAAATTAAAAAATGATGTTTCAGAAGCTTACAACAACCGAGGGATGGCATACGACGGGCTGGGTGATACAGTGAACGCTTTAAAGGATTACGATAAAGCAATTCTCATCAATCCGAAACTTGCAAAAGCATATAATAACCGTGGAGTTCTGAAAGCAAACACCGGCAATACTTCCGGGGCTCAGCGTGATATTGACATGTCAATATCGCTTGACAAAGATAATGCTGATGCATACAGTAACAGGGGAAACCTGAAAGCCATGCTGAAAGATTTCAAAGGTTCAATTGAAGATTATAATTACTCACTGAAGCTAAAGCCTAAAGATAAAACGGTGTTTTACAACCGTGGAATATCAAAATTGAATATAAACGATACAACAGGAGCCTGTGAAGACTGGAATAAAGCGCTGCAACTTGGCAACGACGCGGCTTCTGCGACCATACAACACTACTGCAAATAAGAATCAGTTTGCAGAATAGCAAATAAATTGCTTGCTTTGCAACTAAATAGATAAGGACAGGATGGAAATATTGATAAAAGCTGCTCAACTTATTTTGAGTTTATCCATACTCGTAATTCTTCACGAGTGCGGACATTTTATACCGGCAAAACTGTTTAAAACAAAGGTGGAGAAATTTTTTCTGTTTTTCGATGCATGGTTTTCAATTGTAAAATTCAGGCATCACAATGGAAAATGGAGAGTGTTTTTCTTTGCAAAAAACAAAACCGGATCTGAATTTGAATCAGGCAAAACAGAATTTGGTGTTGGCTGGCTTCCCCTGGGAGGATATGTAAAAATATCAGGGATGATTGATGAATCCATGGATAAAGAGCAGATGAAACTTCCCGCACAGCCTTGGGAATTTCGTGCAAAACCTGCATGGCAACGACTTATTATCATGCTTGGAGGCGTAACCGTAAATGTTATTCTTGCCATTGTGATTTATATTGTAATGCTTACTGTGTGGGGCGAAGAATACCTGCCTACGAAAAATGTTACATACGGAATATCATGCGACTCGCTGGCTATGGAAATGGGCCTGAAGAATGGCGATAAGATTCTCACGGTCGATAATAAAGAAGTTGAAGATTTCCAGAAAATTCCCGCAGAGATAATTCTTGAAGATGCAAAAACAATCCAGGTATTGCGCGATGGAAAACAGAAAAATATTTATATAGCTGATGATATTGTTAGCAAGTTGATTCGTCATAAATCACCCGATTTTATTTTTGTCCGGTTTCCTTTTGAAATAATGGAATTTGCAGAAACATCGCCGGCCAAAGATGCCGGAATGAAGATAAATGATAGAATTATAGGAGTGGCCGGAAAATGGTTAAACTATTATGATGAATTTAAAACAGCAATTATAGACTATAAAGGAAAAAAAGTTAATATCGCCGTTCAGCGTGGCAAGGATACGCTGCAACTTCCTGTTAATGTATCTTCAGAGGGATTGATAGGTATTGTGCAAAAAGGAAGTGACCTTACAAAATATTTTACGTTTAATAAGCATGAATACACCATTTGGCAGGCAGTTCCTGCCGGTGCGGTAAAAGCATACAAAGCATTTGGAAATTATTTAAAACAATTAAAACTTTTATTCTCTCCAAAAACCAAAGCATACGAATCGATAGGCGGATTTATTTCTATAGGAAAAATTTTTCCTGCCGAATGGGACTGGATGGCTTTCTGGAATCTTACAGCATTCCTATCAATTATTCTTGCTATCATGAATGTATTGCCAATACCGGCACTTGATGGTGGCCACGTGTTGTTTCTGCTTTATGAAATTATCACACGACGGAAGCCCAGTGAGAAATTCATGGAGTATGCTCAATATGTTGGAATGATATTTTTACTTGGACTGCTTTTGCTAGCCAATGGTAATGATGTGGTGAAGTTGTTCAAGTAAGCATTATCACATTAACCAACAAATTGGGTTTTACTTTCGTCTTTAGAATAAAACAGGTTAACTATAATTGCCTTATGAAAATTCTTAAGAAAATAAGTTTCGCCATATTCTTTTTATCAGGTATAACTTGCTATTCGCAGGATCCTCATTTCTCGCAATTTTATTCTAATCCACTTATGCTGAATCCTGCTTTTGCAGGGAGCGCTGGCTGTTCACGTATTGCTTTAAACTACCGGTCGCAATGGGGAAAACTTTCGGATGGGGGTTTTGTAACAAGCAGTGCTTCGTATGATCAGTATTCAAATATTGTAAAAGGAGGACTTGGGTTTAATTATATGTATGATAACGAAGGAAATTTTTTATTTTCAAACTATGCTAATGTTTTTTATGCATATAACATTAAGTGCTCTGAAAAGTTTTTAATAAAACCAGCTGTAAGTCTTGGTCTTGGTGTAAAACGGATTGATGAAAGTATTTTTTCACCTCCTTTTTCATTACTTCATAATCCCCGCTACTATTTTAATGCAGGAGCAGGAGCATTATTTATATATAAAAATTTAATTGGTGGATTTGCATTTGATCATCTAAACAGAGCCAATGACGGTTTTTTCTCTTCGTCGCATTTACCTGTGAAATTCACTGCACATGTGTCCTGCCAGTTTGATATTAAAAATAAAATAAAAATAACACCTATTGTTATTTATCAGAAACAACAGATGTTTGAGGCAATAATTCCCAGTGTGCTTTTTAACATTTCGTACATAAAATTTGGTGTTGGATTCCGAACAGGTTTTCAAAATCCCGATAGTTTTATTTCGATGATTGGATTTCAGAATAATAAATTCAGCATTGGATACAGCTATGATTATACGCTCTCAAAACTTTCAAATGCCACGGGCGGATCACACGAAATTTCAGCAGTGTTTAAATTCAACTGCAAAAACAAAACCGATAAATTTATTATTCCTCAGCTGAACGGTTTCTGATTATTGTTCCACTTTTTCGCGCAATGATTTAAATCCGTTTCCTAAAACTTCATTTGCATTTATCACGGTCATGAATGCATTGGGATCAACAATATTGATGAATTCCTGCAGCATGGCGAGTTCACGGCGGTTCACATTTGTAAAAATCACTTTTTTCTCTGATCCTTTGTACATGCCTTCGGCTTTAATCAGCGTACCTCCGCGATCAAGATCGGTAATTATTTTTTCACGGATATCATCGTATTTATCGGTTACAATAAAAAGTGTTTTGTCATAATTCATCCCTTCAAGTACAAGGTCGATTACTTTGCCGCAAATGAAAATTACAATCCATGAATACAGCGGTATGCGCCAGTCCCTGAAAGCTATGAGGCCAATAACAACTACGCATGAATCAATAATAATCAGTAATTGCCCAACGGGCATTTTTGTGTATTTTGCAAATATCATTGCAACAATATCCGAACCTCCGGATGTTGCCTTGGCTTTAAAAATCAATCCCAGTCCGAGTCCTACTAGCACTCCTCCGAAAATTGACGAAAGCAATACATCATTTGCTACCAGAGGCTGTTCGCCCCATATCCAGGTGAGTGTGTCAATAAAAACAGATGTCAATGAAAATCCTACAATCGTTTTTACTCCGAAGCGGGGTCCTAAAATTTTTATACCGATGATTGTTAGCGGAATATTCAGCACAAGCCCGGTAACCCCTATTGGCAAGCCAAACAAATGGTGCAGTACGATTGAAATTCCGAATACACCACCCGGAACAATTTTATGAGGTGCAATAAAATATACAAAACCCGCAGCCATTATAAATGCTCCAAGCACCACGAGGCTGTATGAAAAAAACCATTTTTTTGAAAACAGTTTTTCTTTTTGAAAATCTGCCATATGAAGAAAATTTTGTTTGCGTTGCAAAGGTAAGGGTTAAAAAATAAATAAAATTGTCATTTGCCTGTGACGTAATTAAAGATTACGAAAGTATTATGTTATTTCGAATGGAATGAGAAATCTAATTTTGGATTTATCGATTTCTCTCATTTGTCTCGCCATTGTCAGGCTTCATAAATCAGCCTATACTGACATTCCGGATATTAATTGAGTATTGTATACTGTTTCAATCAAGAAACAATAGTGATTCAACAAATTGAAAAAAAGCGGTATTACTTTTTATTTTTTTTTGTCTTCGTATCAATTTTTGCAACAGAATCATTGGCTGGCATTGAATCGGCCGAAAGAAGTTTATTTGCATTATCCAATGCATTGTTCCTGTCTTTTTCGAATAAAGAATCATCTGTTTTTTTCTGTTTATCCTGTTCTTCCTGCGATGGGCCGCAAGCCATAAATGATAATACTACCAGGCCTGCCATAACGATGAATATTTTTTTCATTGTATAATGAAATTGATTTTTATTATTATGCAAATATATATAAAACCGCAGTAATCTATTACTTTTTCAATATCCGAAATATTCTTACCTTTACTTACGAAAACTTTTAAAAAATATTGTTATGGCATTTGAATTACCAATATTACCTTATGCTCCCACAGCGCTGGAGCCATCTATTTCGCTACGCACAATTGAGTTCCATTATGGAAAACATCACCAGGCATATGTGAACAACCTGAATAACCTGGTAAAGGGAACCGAGTTTGAAAATGCATCACTTGAAGATATTATTAAAAAAGCAAGTGGCGGAATTTTTAATAACGCAGCACAGATCTGGAATCATACATTTTATTGGGAAAACCTTGCACCCAATGCCGGTGGAGAACCTTCGGGCGATCTGGCTGATTCTATCAATAAAACCTATGGTTCCTTTGCACAATTCAAAGAAAAATTTACCGCAGCATGTGCTACACTTTTTGGATCGGGCTGGGCATGGCTTGTAAAAAAACAAGATGGAACGCTTGATATAGTGCAGGAAAGCAATGCGGGAAATCCAATGACAAAAGGGTTGATTCCCCTTTTAACATGCGATGTGTGGGAACATGCATATTACCTGGACTATCAGAACAAGCGCCCCGATTATGTTGCAGCTTTCTGGAACCTGGTGAACTGGAAAAAAGTTGAAGAGCGATTTGGTAAGTAGCTTTTTTACTACAGAATACTGTACCTCTGCAAAAAGCGGATTATACAGAATTCATAGAAATAATGTTACTGCGTTTTAAGCAGATGCAATATTCTTTTTCATTTTTTCAAAACCAATTCTTTTTACAGCCGATTCTTTAAAAAGTTTTTCAAAACTTTTTTCATTCAGCGCTTCCCAGTCTTTCTTTTTCATACTGAGCAGTTCGGGGTTTGGTTTGAATAAATTTTCTTTGGTGAACGGAATTTCTTTATTCCATGGGCAGGCATCCTGGCAGATATCGCAGCCATAGATCCATCCCTTTGTATGGCCCTTATCTAATGGTTCGTCAGTTTTTGAGTTCTCGATTGTAAGATAAGCAATGCATTTGGAAGCATTGAGTTCATAAGGTTTTTCAATAGCTTTCGTGGGACATGCATTTACACAGGCATTGCAATTTCCGCAATGATCCTCGTACATCTCATCATAATCAAGTACAAGATCGGTGAGAATAACACAAATAAACATATATGAGCCAAGCTTTTTATTCAGCAGCAATGTGTTTTTTCCGATCCAGCCAAGTCCGCAACGCGCTGCCCATGCCTTTTCAAGAATGGTGTTGCTGTCGACAAATATTCTGAACTCAGCAGTTTTATGTTTTTTCTGAAATGCCTGGATCAGTTCGTCAGCCTTATTTTTCATTACTTCATGATAATCCTTTCCGAATGCATATTTTGCAATTTTGTAGGTAGAATTTTCATCCTGTTTTTTTTCAGGATAATAACTCTGAACGAGTGTAATTACTGATTGTGCATTTCCCAGTAATTTTCTGATATCGGCTTTTTGAGCAATATTTTTTTCAAGGTATTTGATATTTCCGTGTTTCTGCTCTTCTATCCAGCGTGAAAGATATTCAATGTCTTTTTGAAGAACGATTGGTGAAGCAATCCCGCAATCATCAAAACCAATTTTTATTGCTGTGTCTTTTATAAATTGGACATTATCGGAAATTTTTCTCATATGCGCTTACTTTAATGGTGGGTAATAATGACGTAAAAAAGAAATGATAATAATATATCTGCAGATTAAAAAAGATTTCCTTGTTTAGAAGGGCTTATCTTTCCCAAATGTATATAAGCTTTTTCAGTAGCTTCTCTTCCGCGTGGTGTACGTTGAATATAGCCTTCCTGTACAAGGAAAGGTTCATATACTTCTTCAATGGTTCCTGAATCTTCTCCTACTGCAGTGGAGATTGTAGAAATTCCAACGGGACCACCTTTAAACTTTTCAATGATGGTGGAAAGAATTTTGTTGTCCATTTCGTCCAATCCGTTTTCATCCACGTTCAGTGCATTCAGTGCATAGTGGGCAATTTCCATATCAATGGTACCATTGCCTTTAATCTGAGCGAAGTCGCGTACACGACGAAGCAGGGCGTTTGCAATACGAGGGGTGCCACGGCTTCTGCGCGCTATTTCGTGAGCGGCATCGGGTTTTATTTCAACATGAATAATGGAGGATGAACGTTTTACTATTTTGAGAAGCAATTCGGAATCGTAATAAGACAATCTTGAATTGATGCCAAACCTGGCTCTTAACGGTGCGGTAAGCAATCCGGAGCGTGTGGTGGCACCGATAAGTGTGAAAGGATTCAGGGAAATCTGCACGCTGCGTGCATTTGGACCGGTTTCAATCATTAAGTCAATCCTGTAATCTTCCATAGCTGAGTAAAGGTATTCTTCAACAACAGGGCTTAAGCGATGTATTTCATCAATAAAAAGTACATCGTTAGTTTCAAGATTGGTAAGCAGTCCTGCCAGATCGCCCGGCTTATCCAGCACAGGGCCCGAAGTGACTTTTATTCCAACACCCATTTCGTTGGCAATGATGTGTGCAAGTGTTGTCTTTCCCAGTCCCGGAGGGCCATGCAGCAATACATGATCCAGGGCTTCTTCCCGCTGCTTTGCTGCCTGAACAAAAATTTTCAGATTCTCCTTTACCTGGTGCTGACCAACAAAGTTGTCAAAATCAGATGGACGCAAAAGTTTCTCAAACTCCCGTTCAGCAGGAGAAAGATTTTCATTTTCAGGATTAAGAGTTGGATTCATTCGTTATTAAACATGCCTGTAATTTAGCAAAGGTACGAAAAATCAGCGAGTCGCGGGCAGGAAGTTTTCAGAATTAAGAATAAAAAATTCTTTTATTTAGAATCAATCCAGATAAAATTGTATATTTGCAGAGATTTAGTTTTTAAAGAATGAGTCATAAATATCACGACAGGCAGAAGGAAAAAAACGATGTTCTTGATAAGATTTTAACGCATAAATTTTTTGGTGTTGTAATTTTTATTGGAGTTATCTGGTTAATTTTTCAGGCCACTTTCGGATTGGGTTATTACCCGATGATATGGATTGAAAAACTTGTTTTTCTCATTGAGGATTTTTTTATTGAGGTTTTGCCAAGTGGAATGTTTAAAAGCCTTTTGGTAAATGGAATATTGAAGGGCATTGGCGGAGTTGTGGTTTTTCTGCCAAACATTGTGATCTTGTTCTCGTTATTATCACTCATGGAAGAGTCAGGCTACATGGCCCGTGTTACTTTAGTTATGGACAAGTTAATGCGGCCTCTTGGCCTTAGCGGCAAATCGTTTATCTCGCTGGTCATGGGTCTGGGGTGCAATGTTCCGGCAATTATGGCAGCACAGAAGATAGAAAACAAAAATTCAAGGCTCATCACAATTCTTATAAACCCCCTGATGTCGTGCAGTTCAAGGTTTACGGTGTATGTGCTATTTATTTCAGCTTTTTTCCCGAATCAATCTGGGACGGTTTTATTTTTTATTTATTTTTCATCAGTGTTTCTTGCAATTATTCTTTCGCTGATATTAAAGCGTTTTATTTTCAGGGATACGAGAGAAATTTTTTCGATTACGCTGCCCTGTCTTAGAGTGCCACATGTGAAAAGAATACTGAATAATATGTGGTACAATTCAAAATTGTTTTTGAATAAAATAACAAGTGCAATATTAATTGCATCTGTTGTAATATGGATTCTTAGTTATTTCCCGCACAATTCCGATAATAAGAATATTGAAAAATCATATATCGGAATGATCGGTAAAATCATTGAACCTGCAATAGCTCCGCTGGGAATGGACTGGCGCATGGGGATAAGTTTAATTTCAGGAATTGCAGCCAAGGAAACAATTACCGGATCGCTAAGTGAACTTTATCAGAAAGAGCACAAAGCGGGCGCTGGCAAATTAAATCTTATAAACAGTCTGCAATCACAGGTATATGAATCAGGTGATAGAATAGGTAAGAAAGTATTTACACCACTTGTTGCTTTGTCGTTTATGTTTTTTGTTTCAATCTACACTCCGTGTATAGCTACAATTGCAGTAGTGCGTAAAACTACCAAGAGCAGAAAATGGACAGCGTTTATGATTGCCTATACAACAGTTCTTGCATGGCTGGTGTCCTTTGCAATTTACAATATCGGTAGTTTATTTAATTGATTTCAATCCTGCTATTACAGCTTCATCGGTATTATTAACAATTATATAAAAATCATTACTTTTACTTTAATAAAATTGTTTGGTAATTCTATATTACAATTTTATGTTTTATCTATTCAATAAAGTATGATATGATTCGATTGCTAAAATCATTATTTAAAATTTCTTTTTTATTTGTGGTGTTGAGAATTTATATCCCAACAAGTTGTTATTCGCAGGACACCATAAGGAAAGAGAATTTTTTAGTAATCGAAAGCACTAAATTTAAGGGATGGCAAAAACCTCCAACTCGTGTAATTTTCAATAAGGGAGAAAAAGTTAAAATCAAAGACTATAATGACAGGGTAATCAAGGGTAAAATAGATACAATACTAGATTCATGCATTGTGATAGATGGTAATAAGATTAAAATAAATGACATTAAAGAAATAAATACAGCTTCGAACAAAGGATTAAAGGTTACTTTGGCCGGACTAGGCACAATTGTTTTTTCTGCTGGAATGATGGTATTGAGTATTGTATTCTATCCTGAAATATACAACGATGAAGGCGAAGATATAAATCGTTGGAGCAGATTTTACTATCAATTAGGTATTTCAATGATTGCAATTGTCGGCGCTAAGCTTACATTAGGTGGTATACTTATTCTGGCAACTGTAAAACATTATAGAATAGACAAAAACTGGAAAATTTATGTAGGTAAATAGTAAGCATTTATTTTGCTTTACTTATGGCCAAGAATAACGGCATTAATCATAAACCCAAATGGTATCCGGGTTTCCAGAGGATGGAAAGTACTAGTTTGGAATAAAGGACAAAAAAGAGAACCAACTAAACGAAAGTTATAATTTGAGTTCCGATTAATTAGATAACCTCCATTTACGAAGATTGCTAATCCCATACCATCAGCTCTTTGTTCAGTAAAAAATGTGCCAGGAATGGGATTAGGATATGTTAGTCTGACACCACTGAACGCAATACTTCCACCAATAAAAGGGGTGGTTTTAGAAGTTTTAAGGGGATACAAACCTGAAACTCTCATATCTGCTAATAAAAAAACACCTTTGTGATAATTACCAGGAAAGTAGTCCACCTGAAAGTCAAAAATCAAAGGCTTAGAATCATAAGAAATCAAGAATCCAATTCCTGGTGAAACCTTATGATTTCCTCTGTCAGCTATAGTATATCCCCCTGAAATGGAAAAGCCAAGATCCATTGTTGGGTCATATTTGACAAGTTCCTGTTGAGAATAGTTTGCTAAAGAATAAATCTTGCCATCTTCTGATGCTTTCTTATCAGTACCAATATTATCTGCAAAAAGCAGAAGAATGGAATCAAGATCATAAGTGGTACGTACTACAAGTGTGTCGCTCCATACATTGCTGCTGTCTGATGTATTGTACATCGACATTGAAATTTGCATAACATCATTTAATGCCGTTAATTTTCCTTTTATAAAATATATAGCGCCAACTGAATTTGCATTTGCAATGGTTTGGGTAAAGGTTTCATTAGGGTAAGTAGAACCGTTTAATTGAGGTAACACAAGCGTATATCTTTTGTTACTGTCAAGGAATGTTTTGAAGGTTTTTGCAGCACTGATCTGGTATTCCCAGTAAATTTTTTCAAGCTGGAAATAGGGCATGTAAACTTTGTCTTGCGATTTAGCATTTAAATTGCAAAATAAAAGCGAAGTGAATAATATTAATAGTTTATTTTTCGATTGATTATTTTTATGAAGTTTCAACTAAAGTATGAAAATAATCAATTCGCAATCTTAGAAAAATATATCGATCTACTTTAATGTCTTTAACCCTTCCAGCGCCGATGCATCGGTTGGTTTGTAAAGCAATACCGTATTGAACAATGCCTTTGCTTCTGCATTTTTCTTGAGCTTTAACATTGTCCAGGCATACATCAGGTTGTTGTCGTAATCAAAAGGATAACCTTCATTCACTTTTTGAAAATAGGTTGCAGCAGTTGTGTAGTCGGCCTTATAATAATAGATCATTCCCATCCTGTAATTTACAGTCGAGTTATTTGGATCAAGTTTTAAAATTGCTTCATACTGCATTTTCAATGTATCCCAGCTTGCGAGAGCATATAATGGGAGCGCATATCCCAGCTTTGCTTCGATGGAATTAGGTTTCAGGGCAATTGCTTTTTTATAATAATTTACCGATTCACGATAGTAAGTGCTTTCATAATAAAGATAAGCAAGACGAAGATTCATCTCATATGAACCTGCATCATACACAGCTTTTATTTTATTAACAGCTGCAAGGTATTGCGAAGATTTTTCAAAAATATAACTGGTCTCGAATGCTGTTCTAATTGCTTTTGTCTTTACTGAATCTTGTGCAAAGAGTTTTCCTGAAAGTGAGAAAAGCATAATTGCAACAAAAAATATTTTCATAAGGTTTTTCATAATGGCCTCCTTGTTTATAAATTTTTATGTTTGTTTTTTATAAATGAAAAATTGAAATATTCCCATGCATAGGCTAAAACGCAGGTGACTGCAGTAACCCCAAGAAACCAATAAACAAGCGCTGCATTTTCCTGTGTCTGGTAAATTTCAGTTGCAATGTTGCCGATGATGATCCATTGTATAATATAAATTACTGTAACATTTTTTCCAACCCATTTGATAAACCTGGTTATGGCTTGTCGTCCTGCATGTTCTTCTATCAGATGAACGAGCATAATATAACCCAACATGAACATGATCATCCATCCAAAAAATAAAATGCCATGATGATAATATCCGTCAGCGCCACCAAGATTGTGGGCAATGCCTGCTGCATATTTAATTGTCAATCCTGCTGCAACAAGCAATGGCAGAGATAATACAAGGCTGTAGCTTGCGTTGTATTTTGAATGGAATTTTGCATTTTCGCAAAACAGGCGAAACCCAACACCAAGAATAATATATGCACACCAGGGAAACAAAGGAAAATATGACCATTCAAAATTTCCCCATAGAAATGCATTCAGGTAGGAAGAAAAACATATTGTTGTTCCGACTTGAGGCATGTAAGGACTTGCAGCAGCTATTAAGACTGCGAGTGCAAAATAAAAAAAATAGTTTTTTTTGAAAATTATTTTCAGTAGCCCTATGATGACAAGGCTAAGTCCGGCCAGCAGCAATATGTCCACGCCGAAAATATAAAAGAATGGATCCACACTGCTTTGTCCGATAAAAATATAATGAAGAAGGTTTGCAGAACGTGTAATATTCAGAAGAATTCCACCGGCAAATAAAACAGCACCTCGTTTTAAATAGTATGAAAAAGGCTTATCTGATGATGCAAGAAAATATCCCATCACGGCCATGAATACGGGTGCACATGGTGGGCCTCCGAGAAACAGGGAAATTTTTCCAATGAAGCTGTTGTAAATATCAGGAGTAGCGAACTGTTCCATAATATGCACCTGGATCATAAAAATCACGGCCAGCCCTTTTAATAAATCGGCTGTTTGATTTCTTTTTTTATTTGATCCTGTCTGTATCAATATAATTTTTTTAAATTATCAATATTCAACAAACAATGCTCAATTCCCAAGTATTTGTATCAGTTTTTCCTTGAAAATTGAATTTTGAAAATTGTATATTGATTATTTCTTTTAAATATCAATGCTCAACATACAAGTAATATTCAATTTTTTACTTTTTTGTATTAAGATTTTTTTTTGCAGTTTCAATGCTTTTTGCAAAAATTGCTATTAACTCTTCATTTTCTTTGTAAACTTCATCCAGTATTTTCTTTTCTTTTAATAAAGGTTTTCGGATAATAATTTTTAATGCAACTCTTGTTTCTTTTAGCTCTTTGAGGCATATTTTCATTTTATGAATAAAGTCGGACTTTGATTCGGCTGATTGAGCTTCCCCATAATTAAGAGCAGGAGAAGTACCGCTACGTAATAACTGGCCTCCTAGGTGGTTGCCAATTTTATCGGAAGGTAGAAGTTCAACAATTTGAATAATTAAAAGGGTAAATGCAATAAGTCTGTCTTCTAAATCATACAATTTAATATTTTCTTCTTCAAAAATATTTTTATTCTCGCTTGAATAATTCATGGTTTTAATTTTTTTCTAAATTATGCTTATTTAATTATCAATATTCAACAAACAATTCTCAATTCCCAAGTATTTGTATCAGTTTTTCCTTGAAAATTGAAAATTGAATGTTGAAAATTATATATTGATTATTTCTTTTAAATATCAATGCTCAACATACAATGCGCAATGTTCAAGAATTTTTTCTTTGAGAATTGATCATTGAACGTTTATTATTGTTTATTTCTTTCCGTTCAGCCCTCATCATTTTATCAGCGACAAACCTTCCGTTGCTGAGGTATCTCCGGGCGATATCAGCAGCACTTTTGTAAACAGAACCTTCGCTACACTTAATTTACCAAGTTGAAAATTTGTCCATGCAAAAAGTGAAGTAATATCATAATCGAATGGGTACATGTTTGCAACTTTTTCAAGATATGTATAGGCTGTCGGATAATCTTTATTGTTGTAATAAATAAGTCCGAGATTATAATTGGCGTATGAATTCTGGGAATCAATTTTTAAAATGGCTTCGTATGCAGCTTTCACAAGATCCCAGTTTCCCAGCGCTTTTTCAGGTAGAACATAGCCTAAGCGTGCTTCCACGGAATAAGGCATCAAAGCAACAGCTTTGGCATAGTACTGGGCAGATGTTGTGTAAGATCCATTCTCGTAGTAAAGCCAACCAAGCCGGATATTTGTTTCGTATGATTTTTCATCATACACCGCAAGAATTTCTGAAATTGCGTTTTTATATTCTTTGGTTTTTTCATAAGCATAACTGTTGGTGAAAGCATCTTTCATAGTAGTGATATCCTGTGAAAAGACACTTGCAGAAATGCAAAAAAATACAGCAATGAATGTGAATTTTATTTTCAGATTTTCCATTTAATACCTCCAATAATTAAATGATTTACATATTTATAGTTTTGAACAATATCAGAATTTGATATACGGGTAGTATATTCTTCTTCTTCAGTCTGAAACTGGTAATGAATAGAAATATCAATATGTTTTAATATGATAGTAGGCGAAAGCCCGAACCTAAATGTAATTGTACCCGGGCTATTATTTACGATAAACCCATTGTCTTCAGTAAAATCATTTAATTTTCCCAAAGTAACAAAGCTTTCAAGCCAAATATTTTTATATGTTTTAAATCCGGCAAGCTGGTTGAAAACAGTACTTCGTATTTTATTTTCACTGAATGCGGTCAAAGTACTGCTAAAATATAAATTCAGATTTCCTTTTGGATACCATGTTAATGATACTCCTGTTTGGTTTTGTTTTTTATTGTTAAGGTTTGAAAACGCAGCAAATAATGATGTTGAAATTTTGCCCCAGTTTTTATTTACAGACAATCCGAAAGAAAAATTGGAATAAGAAGTATCAATTTCATGGAAATCATATCTATCTATGGGTGTTAAATTATTCTGGTATTGATATATTACAGTATCAAAAGGAGTCATCATAGGTGGATGTGGTATCTGTGTGTGCAGTGTTATTGTATCTTTTGAATAAAAGTTTAAAGGTTTATTGCTGACTTTAAAAATTGTCGTTCTGACAGAAAGCAAATGAAAAAAAGGAACAAAATCAAGCCCTTTAGCTATATGAAGATTAGCTTTAAGATAATAATCAATTTGTTTCAGGTTGTTTACAAATCTCCAAGTAGAATCTATTGAGTTTATTATCTGCCGGTTTTCATAGATAGTATCATAAGAAGTAAACGGAGGAGGCCCAGGATGATTAACGACAGTGTCTCTCACATGAAAATATCGTCCCCCAAGCCTGTGTTCCGACATCTGGATTAGGCTGAGATTTTGCTCATTTAAAAAGGACATGCCCGCATAAACAGAAATTCTTTTACCAAGAAAAAAATTTAACCCCAAATGATTATAATAAATATTACCAGCTATATAGGCGTTTCCAAGTATATTATCATTTCGATTAGGATCAATGTTTTTATTTTTTTTAATATTACTGTTTAAACCCGGCCCTGTTTCGAAATAAACGGAATTGAGTGAAATATTTTTATGCTTAACATTATTCGTTTGACTCGAAGGGGTATATTCTACAAGTCGTGAATCATTTTCTCTCCCTGAAAATAAGTAACTGAAATAAAGAAATGCTTTCGTAGTAGTATCTGAAGAATTAAATTTAGCTGCTTTCTCAAAATGTGAAATAGCAGCCTGATAGTTTTGCTTGTAATAATACGATTCCCCAATTCTCAAGCGCAGATAGAAATAATCAATATTATTTTCGAGTGCCAGTTTGCCGTAATAAATAACCGAGTCCCATTTCCCATAATAGAAATGTTCGTAAGTTTTTGCATCAATGGTTGCAAAGTCATATTGCTTCTGTGAATAAACAGATAAGCAAAGAAAAAATACAGGTATGGTTACAATAATTATTCTGCGCATACGGCTTCAATCGTTCTTTTTTTAGTGTGTGCAATAATTTTAGATATTTTGTCAGCAGTAAATTCCAATTCAAAATCCATGCTTTTCCTTACCATACTGCCTATTTTCATTTCTGCTTTGCTTTTCAGGCGAATACTGCTTGACGTCATCGGGTCATCAATATGGTCGTAGCATAAAGTGTAATCAGCTTTAATAAACATAAAAAACGGCGCCACAAAATCCTGGAAGAATAAAAGGAACTGGCTGTTCAGAAGGTTTACCGGGTACTGGTCGCGTAAAATCAGTTTTTTGTAAAAGCCCGTCATTACTTTATAAGAAGCCATAAAGAAATAGAATAACAACGAATCTTTATCGCCTTCAAAATGCTTGAAATAATGAATATTTCCGTCGTTGGAGAAATAGGCTTTAGCATTTGTATTCTTGCAGTGTATGTATGAATTGTTGTAATAATCAACTTCAACTTCCCACTCAACAATTTCTTCTTCGTCCTGCTCACTGTCCTTCACCAGAAATTTAAATTTTTTACCGGGAATAAATTTATACGATTCCGTAAGCAGAATATTTTTTTCAATATTGGAAATAATATCGTTTTCTTTTGGTTTCTCAAACTGCTTGAATTCATAACCTTCCGGAGTGCGGAGAATATAGTAACTGATAGGAAAATCGATGGTTTTTGCATCGATAAATGGATACATCTGTAATTGAAAATGAACATGCGGTTCTGGCGATCTTCCGGAGTTACCAGTTGATGCAATAACATCGCCTCTGTTAACCGCATCACCTTTTTTAAATTTTACCGAATCTTTCTTAAGGTGAGAAACTTTTGAATATAACGATGGTGCATGTTTAATAATAACCGTGTTTCCCCAGTTGTCGTTTACATTAACATCATTTATTTCATTGTCATCAATGTTAAGAACCACTTCTTCAACAGTGCCATCTGCAGGTGCAAGAACAGGTTTGTCGTAACAATAAAAATCTTTTTTATGCAAGCCAAAACCCGAATATGTTTTATCATTAAAATCTTTTATAACAAAATCCCATGCGTTTTTCCATTCTCCTTTATGCGTTTGTTTTCCATCGTGTCCCTGCGAAACCGACCATTCTCCCCAGAAAGGAAGTGAAACAGGGAAGTAAAATGAATTCTTAAAACGCTTCTTGCTGTTCATCTGGGAATATAAATTGCGTTCGGGAGAATATTGCTGAAACGCTACTTCTTCAATGCGCAATGTTTGTCGCACCCTGAACTTCAATACATACAGGAAAAGCAGGACAACAACATTGAATGGCAAGGAATAAATTGACAACTGGAATGTCCAGAAAACAACGGTGGATCCGCTTGTAACGATTGCTATTAAAGGTGTTAGAAGTATAACCCACAAGTAGGATGATCGTGAGGGAACAATAAAGAATCCACCGATTGCTATTGCAGTAAGTATAAAATTAAATCCAATGTAATTGTAACTTAACTCATTAATGTTTCCTCCGATAAAATGATAAAAATAAAAAGCTGTATAAAAACCAATAAGTGAAAGTGAAAATGAAATTCTTGAATACAGTAAAAGTCCCAACGCTATGAGCATTCCGCCTAAAACACTATACTGGAAAAATATTGCACCCAGTGACTTAAAATAAATATTTAGCGTTTCGGGAATACCCAGGTTATTCAGCTGGTGATACTCGTTTACCAGTTCCGTTCCTCCCGCAGAATAAATTTCGTTTAATACATAAATTCCGCTTTGGCTTATGATCAGTGACTTGTAATGACCGGCAGCAATAAACACCAGCCAGATTGCAAGTAAAAAAGGAACGCTTAAAAAAGGCAATGCATATTTTCCAATGATACCTTCCATTGCAACAGTAAGGAAAAATGTGAGCATGGAAGCAAATACCAGCAGGATAAAAAATGCAAGTCCCGGATCATATGTAATACCAAGCCCAAGGCCTACAAGCAAGCTATTGAATCCGTAGTACCCGCGACTTATGGTGAATTCATTATAGCCCATTAAGTATGCAAGCAGATTTGAAACGGTAATGGCAATCAGTCCGCTGAACCCGGCCATAGGATTGATAAAGGTAACACCTATCAGTATCAGTGCAAACAGTTTATTGTCCGAAAAATAAACGGCAGTATAACTGTTAAACGTGCTCCTGTAGTAAAGAAGCAGATAATTTTTTATTTTTTCGATCAGGTTCAAGAATTTTTGTTCTAAATTAATTATGAAGCACTTTAAATTTTTACTGATTTTCTTCATTTGCCCCTTCCCTGAAGGGTGTGAAGAAAATCAATTTGCTCCCTTTAGGGTGAGGGGTAGTCAAATTGATTTTCATTATAATTATCACATTTACAATTCAAATTTCTTTAAGTAATCCGGAACTTTTTCCATCGATACAATGTTTTCATTGGTTTCATTGTTCCTGATGATATGTGAATTTCCGTTTAAGTCGATCATTACAATTTTCGGGCGCAGCGTAATAAACTGCATCCATTGTGTCATATTGTAAGCTCCTACAAAATGAATCACTACATTATCGCCTTTATTCAGCAAAGGAAGATTTACATTTTCCCTTATCACATCAATATTCATGCACAGCGGACCATATACAATGGTGTCCTCAGTGTAATGTGTGAATTCCTGCGCAGGAGTAAGTTTATGTTCATACCAGAACGAAGTGAACATTATGTTTACACCAACATCAATAATAGTGGCACGTTTCCCGCTCGACAATCGTTTATTTGCAATAACACTTCCAAGCAAATATCCCGATTCATCAATAAGTGCGCGGCCTGTTTCCAAAATAAGCGTTGGCAAATGATGAGGATCAATATCAGAATTGATCAGAGATCCTGTAATTGCTTCTGCAAAATCATCAAATGTAGGACTGATGTCAGCTCCGGGAAGGAAAGAACCTTTCAGTGTATTTTTTGATGCGAAGCCACCACCTAAGTCAAGATATTTTATATGATAATCATATTTCTTTTTTATGTTTACCGCCAGATCAGCAAGTTTGTAAGCAGCCACAGCATAAGCGTTTGCGCTGAGCATAAATGTTCCAATATGACAATGCAAACCCACAAGTTCCAGGTGATCGGAAATCATTATTTTATTGATGGCATCCCATGCCTGTCCATTTTCATAGTTAAATCCGAAACGATCCCACATTGGATATATGCCTGTATCCATGTTTACACGTATAGCAACTTTTGGTTTTTTGTTGAGTTCCTTTGCAATATTAATTGCAGAGTACATTTCTTCCAGGTGATCGATATGAATAAAGGAATCGTTGCTGATGGCTTTTTTCAGGTCCTCATCTGATTTATCGGGTCCGTTAAAAATAATTTTATTTCCGGGAACATTATTATCAAGCGCTTTCTGATATTCAAAACCAGAAACTACTTCGGCCCATGATCCTTCCTGGTGAAACACATTGCATACGGCATTCAGATAATTTGTTTTATACGACCACGCAAACTGCACCTTCGGATATCGTGTGGTGAAAGCCTGTTTAGCGCTCTTTAATGTATTGCGCATTGTTTTTTCCGAAAGCACAAAAAGCGGCGATCCGTATTGCTTTACTAATTCTTTAACAGCGATCCCGTCAATATGTGTCATGGGGGTATATTCCGTGCGCATACCGAATTTGTTGGGCATTCCTGTTTCCAGTTTTTTCAGGATCGGTCTTTCGTATCTGAGCTTTTCAATATTTTCCATATATCATTTAATTTTTCATTTCTATTTTTCAAAATCAATTAAAATTATCTGTCAGGCTGAGGAGTGAAACGTCTCGAAGACTGACTTCCGTTTGTCTCACTTCGAGACGAGGCTACGCCCCTCCTCAGTGTGACATCAATTATTCATTATAATTCTCCATAAGTTGAGATGTGTTCAAATTCCCCAAGGTCCACAATCATATCCCATGAATATCGTATGAACATTTTACCGACTTTGAATTCGGTGTATGGTTTTACTTCATCACCTATTGCAAGTTTAACAAGTGCTTCAGGGAGGTTTTGTCCTGCACCTACAGCAAGGTAAACCCAGGCTGGAATACGTGGATTGATTTCAATAAGATAAAATTCATTTTCCCTGGTCTTCATCAGTTCAAGTTCCATTCCGCCGCGCCATTTGGTGCTCTTTATCACATCGTGTGTCATCTGCAAAAGTTCTTTTTCATCGATTGCAATTCCAGCCCAGGCTTTTCCTTTATCAGTAATAAACTGCTTGCGCATAGGAACTGCACCCATAGTAATTCCTTTACCATCGCCAAGAGCAATAACATTATATTCCGAACCATAAATAAATTGCTGAATGATGATTGGCAGCCCCCATTTGGAGCTGATCTTGTTGAAATACGTAAGAACCTGATCAGGATTGTAAGCAATGCTGGCATCGTAGTATTTTCCTTTTACAACAACAGGATATGTGAAGTCGGCCGTCAATCCATAGATTTCGCTGGTGGAAAAAATTGTGCGCGCATAAGGAACTTTGATTCCGTATTTTTTTCCGAAGGCGGAAAGATTCACTTTATGTCGTTCCTCAAATTGATCCATGGTTGGGAGAAACATATTAATTCCCATGTTCTTCATGGTATCCTCTAACTTCATGAACGTATAAAGTTCAGCGTCAAAATTTGGAATGAGCACATCGATATGTTCCTGTTCATTGATGTATTCAAGCCGTTGAAGAAGACTTTCTGCACCTGCCGAAGGATAAGGTATCTGGTATGTTTTGTCAACAATATCGTGCATGTAAATACCAGGCTCCAGCGATTCATAGGAGAAACCAATGATGCGTGCATCGAAATAATCCGATTCTTTCAACGCCCTGATTACTGGAACCCCAGGCCCTGGATTATCAACAGCATTCAGTCCTGTGACAGCCACTGTTATTTTTTTCTTATCCATCGATCTCGGTTAAAAGGTAGTGATTAAGAATGTTGACAAAATCATAAAAATCGCGTTCGAAGGTTCCGTCATCGGTTTGGTATCTTTCAAGGATGTCTTCTTTTATGGCATCTTTCTCTTTTCCTTCCTTGAGCATTTTTAATATTTCAACGCCAATGGGATTTACTGAAAACGATTCTCCTGTGGAAGGGTTGAAAATAAAGCCCGAATCACTGAGAGCAATATTCTTTTTGATTTTCATAATAAAAGGATTTAAAGTCTAAAATATATCAAGTCATGTTTACGAAGCAAAATTATCTGCTTTGCTATCTTAAAGTGTTATAAAATTATAAAGAAATGTTATAAAATTTATAAAATGAAATTTAATGATCTGCGCTTCAGTGAATTATTTCAAGCTGTCCAAATTATTTATCGTAATAGAAAATTTTAATATTTGCAGAATCGTTTAAGAAATTAATTTCTTCAATAATAAAATGATGAATTTTCAGCCCCGTCCGTTTTCTTAAATCCTCCATCAAGAGTTGATAGTTTTCAGGTTTTATAAATTCAATATTTTCATATTCTATGCGCTTTGATTGTTCCCTGAAAAAAATATTTCCGTCGAGTAAAAATGTAAAAATAAAAATGGTTCCATTTATTATTCCAAGTTCATAATATTCAAGCTGAATTGCGCTTATTAATCCCAAAGCAATAAAAATAAAAAGGTAAGTCATGTCTTTAATTGAAATGCCTTCGGTTCTGTAACGGAGCATCGAAAACACTGCAAACAGGCCGAATGCAGCGCCCATTGAAATTTTAACTTTGTTAAGAACAAATGTGAGCATGAAAATTATGAGATTGAACATGATGAATGAAAAGATGCTTTCTGCCTGCCTGTTTTTAGGATAGTAAATCAGGAATATAATCAGGAGCATTGTTACAATATCAATAATAAGGTTCCAGAAGAATTTCAAATTGATATCAACAACATCTTTTTCTTTGTTTTCCTTATCCTTTGCTAATTCTTTTTCAAGCTTCTTTTCATATTTTGTGAATTTATCGGCCTTAAGCTTATATTCGCTTTGATCGGTTGATTGATCTTCGGAAGTACTGTCTTGCGCCATAGTTTGGTATGCCGGCACACTTATGCATAATAAAAGCATGATACCAAAAACAATTTTAATTCTGTTCATGACAAAGTTTATTGATAGATAAAATAGTATGTTTGAAATTATTTTTTTTAATATTTTCCTGCATCAAGGCAATGCCCATGCAGTATTTGCTGATATCACTTTCTCTGATATGATTTTCCCGCATAACTGCAATAAACGGAGAACGAAAGTATTTGCTTTGTTTTATCTCTGCAACAACTAGCGGGGGAAATGAAAGCGATGCAGTGTTTCCGACCATTTTAAAAACCGTGCTTATATCAATGGTTATTCTTTCATCTGCATTTTTGTTAACTAAGGTTATCCGTGAATAATACACCCATAATTTTGGTGAAAAAATTTTCGGATCCATTTTTGTTTTTTCTGAAATAAATTTTCCCGTATCATCATTTATTAAATATTCAATATTATCCTGCAATATTCTTTCTTTGAACGTAATATTTTTATTGGTTTTTAATTTAATTTCAAAGAAAGTAAGATCTGAATCAGCATAGCGTCGGTACCGAACTTTATACCGATTTCGCCTGACGTTTTGATGTTGCTGGTAAAGCAGGAATTTCTCCGAATCGAAATACAGTGATTCATATTTATGAAGGCGGTTATTGCCAACTTCCAGCACATGATAATTGGAAGCAACTTTTTCAAGAAAAAAAGGAAGCTGGTTAATTTGGAATTTAAACTTAAGGTCAAATCGCTGCATAAGCATTTCTGCTTCCATTTCCTTTAAGGTAATGGAGTCGTAAACATTAAGTACGTCAATCAGGTTTTGCATTGCAATTATAACAGAATGTAAAAACAAATTACCTTTTTGCTATTTACAATTTTCATAAATAATTTTTTTGTGTCCGAAATGTTTTGGAAAATATTTTATAGACTAAATAGAATAATCGATATGCTACTGATTTTAAATTGAACTCTTTTACATTTATTTTTCAGTGGACGTAATAAAACATATTATTACTTTATTTTAATGCCATCTCTGATAAAGGCATTTTCCAGATTCCATAGCCAACGGTTCCTGCAATAATGTTGCTTCCACTTAATGCCAGTGAAGTTACATCAGTGCCGGTTAATGCGCATTTCGCCTGTGTCCAGCTATTTCCATTATTTGAGGAATAAAAAATAAATCTGCCATTGCCTGCATAAATGTATTTTCCATTTACCAGTAATGTATGAACATTTGTATTTGTAAGACCACTATTTACCGCAGTCCAGCTCTCTCCATTGGTTGAAGAAACAAAAACACCTTTTGCCATTCCGGCAAAAATATTGTTTCCGCTTATTACTATTGAGAAAATGTCATCATTGCCAGCGGCGTTTTGGGGCAAACCGGTATTCACAGCAGCCCATGTTTTACCGTTGTTTGAAGTCAAATACACACCATTTTTAGTTCCGGCAAAAATATTGTTCCCTCTTATCGCCAACGACATAACTCCTGTGCCGGGAAGTCCGCTGTTCGCAACTTTCCAGCTATTTCCATTATCTGTAGATAAAAACAAACTATCCCCGGTTCCGGCGAATAAATTTGTACCGGTAACGGCTAATGAAAGAACAAGCGTGTTTGTAAGCCCTTTATTCGCCGCTTTCCAGTTTTTTCCATTATCAGTTGACAAAAACACTCCACCGCCATCGGTTCCGGCATAGATGCTGTTTCCGCTCACAGCTAGTGCTGTGACATTGTTGTTTGTTAAACCGTTATTTACCGCAGCCCAGCTATTTCCATCGTCGGTGGAAAGAAACACTCCGCCATCTTCAGTGCCTGCATAGATGTTGCTTTCATTTATGGCCATACAATTAACTGTTCCTGATTCAGTATAACTGCAATTGGTTTGTTGCCATTGAGCATTTGCAAAGTTTATCGGAACTATAAAAATTAAAATGAATAATAACTTTTTCATATTTTATTTCTCAAATATTTCATCTTCAAATTTAGACATATTCGCAGATGCATTCAAATTTATTTGTTAAATCAAAAAACTAATGCACCAGCAGAACTGTAAATTAAAATTACCATATTGTTCTGAGGTGAAATTACAAGTAGGCACAACTTCTTTAAAAACGATATGTTAAAGTTCTTCCTGCTAACAATAATTTCAATTAATTTTGATTATTATTTTATTTTTTATCGAAAACGATTCATTATTATCAGTTGAAATCAATGCTATGAAAAAAAGTTTAATACTATTAATGCTTGTTGCCTGCTTTATGCAGAGCAAAGCAATTTCGCACATCAGGTGGGGCAGTACAGGCGATCCGTTGAATGGTCTTACCATAACCTGGAGTAATACAGGTACTCACGATTCAATACAATGGGGATACACCGCCTCTATGACCAATGGCCATTTTGCGGGGGTAAAAAGAACGGGATATACAGGTAACTTTTTTAATTATACCTTTCCTTCGGTAACTGCAAGTTCCACGATTTATTATAAACTGTACGACTCCAATACCAGTTCCTGGGGTTCGCAATCAACATTCAAAACAGCACCTCCCGTAAGCACAACAACATATTCATTCCTTTGCTTAGGAGATAGCAGGACAAATATGGGACCCTGGGGCCAAATAGCAACATTGTCAAATGCAAAAAATACAAACTTCACTTTGTACACTGGAGATATTGTAAACAGCGGAGCTACGAATTCCGATTGGGATAATTGGTTTAATAATGGTGTTTCATATTTGCAGAACAACCTGATATATCATGCTTGCGGAAATCATGATGCTGCTGATACCACTAAGTATCAGAACATATTCACAATGCCTGTTGTTTCCAATTCCAAAATGCATTACTCCTTCACATATGGCAATGCAATTTTTATTTGCATGAATACTGAAAATAGTACAACTTCTGAATACAACTGGATGGTTAGTGTTCTGCAGGCAAACCAAAGTAAAACATGGAAAGTGCTCTTTTTCCACCGTCCATTTTTTACAATAGGTACTCATGCCGGAGAAATGAATGCTGAATTAAGCACATGGTGGGCTGCTTTCGACACCTACGGTGTTGATTTAATTTTGAACGGACACGATCATATGTACGAACGTTCTAAACCTATCAATTATAGTGTAAGTACCACTTCTCCTGTTGCACAATACGGAAGCGGCGCAGGGCAGGGAAGATGCGAAATCGTTTGCGGAGGAGCAGGTGCTCCGCTGTATACAGGATCAACATCATGGTTCGTCCAGACCTATCAGAGCAAATATAATTTCTGTAAATTTAATGTGAATGGATGTATACTTACTGATAGCACATTTGATAATACAGGCGCACTCATTGAAACGTTCTCGCTTAATAAATGTGCTACGGGTATTGAAAATAAAATTCAGGTTTTTAATCCTATAACCTGTGTTCCCAATCCGACTGATGGTAATTTTACATTGAAATACAGTGCCGCGGTTACAGGAACTGCGGTGATTTCAATTCTGGATTTGGATGGAAAACAAGTAGCGCAGGAAACCTATCTGAAAACACAAACCGATATGGAATTTACATATGATATGAGCAAATTTGCAAAAGGCATTTATTCGGTGCAGGTAACAATAGGTGATCAAAAAGATGCGACTTTGCTGATTGTAAAATAATTTTTTTGAATTTTATATCAATTCATCACAATACAAAATCCGGATACTTTTTGAAGTATCCGGATTTTTTTTAATAAAAATCAATCCTGAATTTAAGAAGTAACTACTTTATTCTTTTTAAATGAATCAAGAGAAAATAATAATGAAAACTTTAAAGTATTTTCAAGCGGATTTCTTTGTTCGATAGGCATAAGGTATGCAATGTCAAGTTCGAACTCTCTATATTTTATACCAGCACCAAGTGTAAAAAATTTACGATTACCTTTGGTTTTATCTTCATAAAAAAAACCGCTGCGAACTGCAATCATTTTATTATACCAATATTCAAGGCCTGTTGAAAAATTGACTTCTCTGATTTCTTCTTTAAACCCGCCAGGTGCGTCATTGAACGATTGATACATTCCAGTAAGAACTGAAACATCAGGATCTTTTCCTGCATCAATGATTGGCTTTCCATCAGTACCAATCACCGGGTAATTATTGGAATCTAGTATATAATGCGGTGGTGAAGGAACAAGCAGTTTATTGAAATCAAGAATAACAGAGAGCTGATTTTTGTCATCAAAATTCATTGTTAATGCTGAACCCAGCCGCAGGTTGATGGGAATAAAATCTCCCGAGGATGCATTGTTAATGTAGGACATTTTTGATCCTATGTTTGATATGTTCACGCCAAAATTTACTTTACTTTCTTTGGTTAAAAAGTGTATCGGTTTTGTGTAAAACATTGAAATGTCGCCTGCATATGCTCTGCCGGGATGAACGCCGTTCATAGCAAATCCTTTAATTAAGTCAGAATAAATGTACCGGAATGCAAGACCAAGGGAAAGGTTGTCGGAAACTTTTCTGGAATATGATGCATCGACGGCATATTCGAAAGGCTGCATGGTTCCAATTACCAATCCTGTGTTGATGCTTGTCAATGTAATCTTGCCTAAAGAAAAATACCTCGCTGAAATTGCCAAAGCATTTTTGTCATCCGGTTTAAAATAGGCAGCTAAATAAAATAAATTGATATCGTTAACTAGAGCTCTCAGCCATGGAGAATATGATAAACTTATTCCCATTTTTTTTTCTGCAAATGCATATTTTGAAGGGTTCCAGTATTGAGAATTCACATCGGGACTTGTAGCAACTCCGGCATCACCAAACCCGGAAGCTCTTGCATCGGGCGAGATCATTAAGAATGGAACCGCGGTAGTTATTGTATTCAAATCTTTGGTTGAATATTGATAACTGCCAGAGTTTTGTGAGTACCCGTTAAACAGTGATGAAAAGAAAATGATGATTGTGATCAGAATGGTTCTTACAAATAGTTTTTTCATCTCTTGTAATTTTGATGTTACAGATTAACGAGAAAAAAAGAGATTTATTACCTGACAGATCAGGTCATTAAACAAGCATTTTAATGCCGAAATTTAGAAATGAAATTTTATCCATTGCACAAATCGGGTAATTAAAAATACTCGGATAAGCTAAATAATATCCGATTTGTAAACCGATATTGGTTCGTTTCTTCCTTTAACTGCAAGCGTATCGTAAAATGAAAAATCACTTGAATTCTTCAGGCGTGAAAAAGTTGACTCGGAAATAAATATTGAACCCGGATGTGCAAGTTGTTGTATGTGCGATGCTATATTCACCGTGTCGCCAAGCACTGTGAGGTCTTTACGCTCTGAAGTGCCTATTTCTGCACGGATAACAATTCCGCTATTGATTCCGATATGAAGGTTTATTTTTTCTTTTCCTGATAAATCTCTTTCAACATTCAGCAATGAAAGTTCTTTTAAAATAATTTCCGCAGCATGCACGGCATCATTGGCGTCAATGAAAGTTGCCATGATGGCATCGCCAATAAATTTATCAATATCGCCGTGATATTTTTTTGTAATTCCTTCACATAATCCAAAAATATCGTTTAGCATTCCTGCAATTTCAGAAAGCTCGTTACGTAGAGAGAAGGAAGAAAATCCAACAACATCAACATAAATTATTGTCAGTTCACAAAGTTCTGCAGGCAGATGTTTTCCGTTTTTTGCCTGGCTTTCAACTTCCTTATATGTGGAAATGGAAACATATTTTTTTATCAGTTCGTTGAATTTTTCCTGTAATATGCGAAACTCATCTTCCCTGGTAACATCCCTGAAAACTTCAATAGCTCCCACAATGTTTCCATCGTTGTCTTTTATGGGTCCAATGCGGGTTATCACAGGAAAACGGTTTTGATTTTTATGCAGAGGATAAATTTTCTTCTCAACATTTTTATCTTCTTTCATCGAGACTGTCAATGGGCAGTTTCCGTTGCACAGAAGATTTCCATTCTCATCAATATGATTCAGAATATTGTCGGAACACTTATGGCGTTCGACTTCTGTTCGAATATGCCCGGTAATAAGTTCAGCTCCTTTATTCCAGAATAAAATTTCCCTGTCCCTGTTCACAATATAAACACCATCGTAAATAGAGTTCAGTAGCACAACAATATTCGGATCTGAAATTATTTTTTTTAAAAATTCGTCCTTGTCTGCCATGATGAATTCAGTTTCGGAAAATTATACAAAGAAAAAATGTTAGTCTTCAGATATAACTATAAGCTTGTCTTCATTTGCAAAATGAACTATTGCTGGCTTATCGGGATTAATAACAATTCCATAAGCTTTTTCGGGATCATCTTTAAATTTCTCAATTCTGTATCCGATAGCAATATGGTTTTTGCGTTTTGCTGCTTCAAGCACTGTATAAAAATCAACAGCAACTCCCGGCTTAATATAGCTGGTGGCATTCTTCATGTAAATTTCAGAACCTTCGGAACGGAAAAGATCGCGGTACACATCATCAAGAAATTTGTTTTCGCTTATCTGTGAAAGCAGAAGACTAATAAGTTTATCGCTTACAATAAAATCGTCGGCCTTTGTTACTACTGCCAGATCGCGGTTGCGTGTATCAAGCATCTGGGAAACGATATCATTCTTGAGATTTTTTTCTTCAGTTATCTGGCGTAAATGCAATAGCGTAATAAGTGTTTGTGCGTCGGCTTCCTGAATGTCGTAAATATCTTCATACGACAAAAGCATGATATGATGAAAACGTTCAATTTCGAGTTGTCGTATTGAAGACTGATCACTCAGATCTTTATTGATAAATGATAACGAAATATTAGATAATTGCAGTTTGAGTTTTTCAATTTCGTCTGTCGGGTCGACTAAATGTCCTGCAACCACAAGCTTTGATCCTGGTAAAACATAACTATCCAGTTCACGGATAATAATAGGAGCACGTTTATTCCATCCAAGCAGAAGCGACACTTCTGGTTTGCGTTCAATAAATATTTCATCTTTTACAATAGCATCTTCATTGATGGCTGTGGGTTTTCCTTTCACAACAACTGTATCGTCATCTTCAGAAAGGGCAATGATTTCATCTCCGGGATTGATAATAGTATCCATTGGTGGATTGATAAGCACTTCTCCATTTTTTTTCCGTAAACCTATTGCAGAAGAATCATCGTATGCAGGTAATGCATCACCAAATGTTTTACCAACCAATTTTTTCTCATCGCTGAAATACAATTCGTCTCCTTCAAATGCCATTATTTCGTTGTACACAACGCTTAATCCTGCCTGTCGAGATGTTTGCACCATGATTCTTGAAATAATGTCATAAGGTAAAATGGTGATGAGTTCATCTTTGCCAACCATTTTTGCAATTTCGATATTTCTGTTTTCGTGTATTTCGGCAACGATATGATATTTTTTCTCTGGCCTCTTGGGGCTGTTTGTAAGGGCAAGTATTGTTTTGATTACCTGCGAATCGGCATTTTCGTGATCCTTGTTTAATACAATAATTGATTTTGCATCGTAAGGATTAGCGATATGCAAATCACTAAGATCATTAGGATTTCCGCAACGGCAGATCACTTTAGTGTTTTTTGTTTTTCCTACACGCTCGCTTATTTCATCTTCCATTTCTACTTTATCTTTATCAGCAAGAATTACAATGCGTGGTTTTTTCTGATTTGCATTTGCTTCAGCAAGTTCAGAAATGATGGTAAATATTTTTGATGACCAGCCAAGTATCAGTGTGTGATTTTTTTCAATTACGAATGAACGACCTTTTCTCAGTTCTTCAATTTTATCGGAGATGCTGTTGGAGATAATACCGATAAGAGCACTAACAATCATTATACCACCCACTGTAACAAAAAACATTACAATTCTGAATCCCCAGCCAACATCACCGCCCATGGTGCCGGCATCCAGCGTACGCATGAGCCCGCGCCAGAATCCTTCAATGAAACTCATTTGATCTTCGCCATCGGGCATAATTTTCAGCACTATCATTACCAGTGCGGCGATGGCAACAATCAATATTGTGATAATACCAAGCCAGCCTATAAGTCCGGTTATTCCTTTTGACATGGTGTTGTCAAAATAGTAACGCATTTTTTGTTTGAAGCCGATCTTTTTCATAAAATTATGTTTCGTCAATTATGAGTAAAAATAGATAATTTCTTAAAAGTAAAAAATTTGTTTTCACAAGCAGGGTGAAATGTATTATTACCAATCACAAATTAATTATTATACATATTCTTCAATTATAGAATAATCGCCCTGATAATTAATTTTTATTCGTGTAAACAACATTGTATCCTATAAAATCAATAGGATAACAAAATTAAGCATTTTCTGGGCAGAAATCAAGAGAACAATTATGAAATTAACTTCAGTGCAATTATTAATAAAGCTGAAAACAAATACATGCTTTAAATCCCTTTCTCCTTCTGTAACAAAAATTTATTATCGGAATATAATCCAGCATATGCATGAAAAAACTAAATTTGTTGTACTAATGAAAAAGATAATTAAAATTCTCTTCTTTTGTTTGTTTTTAATTCCCGGATTTATCCAGGCGCAGCAATCTTTTTCCAGGACCAGACAAACAGGCGTTATAGGCAGAGATGTTGTGGCCGACGCCCCCTGGCGAATGAAAAAAACGGATGCAGCAGGGAACCTGAATGGTATTCCGGTTCATATTTTTATTAAAGATGGTGATGCGTTTCAATGCAATGCGGATCTTATTTACCTGAGCATTTATTTAAAAAATGCGACAGATACATCCTTTGGAAATCCAATTGTTTTCAATACTTACAGCGACAGTGCCTTTTCTTCACTTTTTTCAGCCAAATCGGTTACTGATGCGGCCTTGGATATTCAGCCATTTGATGCCAGTCTTCCTGTTAAGGATTCGGTCAATACCATTCAATTCACCTCCGATTATTCATGGACTGATGCAACTGATTACGTAAATGTCAATCATCAGTTCTGGTATTTTACATTTACTATTCCCCCTGAAAAACTGGTTGGATTAAGTGACATTATAGATATTAAAGTTTACTTTTCACTCGACTGGGAAACGGATGACATTCTTTATTTACGAGTATTCAGAAATAATGAAGATCTTCCGAAATTGCCCGGATGGCAAAGGGGCGATGCACATTACCACACTATGTATACGAATAATTCAGCCGAATTCGGATTACCTCTTGAGGCTACTAAGCAAATTGCAAAAGCTGTCGGACTGGATTGGATTTCTTCAACAAATCATTCCTGCGATTATGATAATTACGGCACCAGCATGCAAAGCAACTGGAGCAGGGAAGATTCTGAAATACAATCGCTGAATGCGAGGGACAGCTCCTTGATTTTCATACATGGTATGGAAGCCTCTGTAAATAACAGTGCGGGAAAGACCATACATATGCTTAGTTACCCGAATAGCGCATCACCATATGCAATGCCATATTTAGGCGATGGAAACGGTGATGTGACAGCCACCTCCGTAACAATTGATGGTCTGCTGGATTCATTAACAAAATATGGTGGATTCTCTTATGCAGCGCATCCTTTCGCCGGAGGTGATAAACTTTCTTCATTGATTAACGGTGGTATTTGGAATGTGAATGATCCCGGTTTCATTGCAAATGGCGCCCAGATTGCCGGACATGATGTGGTGATATGCAATGATCTTTCCTATTCTTCTGATTTGTTTTCACAGAACAGCAGCCAGAAACTTTACAAAGACAAACTTAAAGGTGGACAAATATGGAATTACAGAAATGCCATGATGACAACTGATCAGAAATGGAATCCCTGGAATGTTATGTACGACAGCGGAATTGCGGCTTTTGTTCCTTATGATTCTGCAAATACATATTATCATTACAACCGTTTTTTACAAGGACTGGAAGTTTCAAAATTCCTGAATAAAAAAGGATTGATGATGAAAAACAGTAACAATAATTTGCTGAATTATAGATTTTTTATGTCGGCAGGTAGCGATGCACACGGAGATTTCAATTATAGCAATACAAATTTTGTATACGGCCTTACGCTTGATATAAGTGATGCCGTCATAGGCATGCCGTCAACAGTGGTTTATTGTCCTTCTGGAAAGGGAAATGCAGGAGGTAATGTGCTTTCTTCACTTGAAAACGGACATGTTGTTTTTTCTGACGGACCTTTGGTTTCATTGGGTTTGAGTACCGACGGAATTGACAATACAAATGAATATATTGTTGGAGACGAAGTATTGCCCAATGGTTGGGATTATTTGCAGGCGAAACTGAGAATTGATCTTGCAACTACAAGTGAATTCGGAAATTTTAATCAATGCCAGATTATTATTGGTACGAGCCATGGTGAATATCCTTTGACGCTGACTATCGATACCACACTTCACAACGAAACATTATCTTACAATCTTGATTCACTCATTTCACAGATTACAAACGACAGCATTCTGGACAATGAATATTTTTATGTACGGGCTGAATTATCCTGTATAAAATATTATGGACTGGAATCTGTTTTGCGTAAGAAAGCAAAGGAAATATTTCATTGTTTTACAAACCCTATCTGGATAAGGAAGCCTATTATTTTTGTTTCAACTAACGACATTTTTCAGGATAAAAATAACCTAACAGTTTACCCAAATCCATTCAATCACTTTATAGGCATTACGGGAAATCTTTCGGAAGAAGCATCTATGAATATTAGTGTTTTCAATATGCTGGGACAGCGTTTAAGTAATAAATCTTACGATAATTTTCAGGTGGGAGAATTTACTATTTCATACAATACGGATTTCCTTGAACCGGGATTATACATGATTGAAATTAATGCAGGATCGGGCCGGCAATGGTTCAGGGCTGTAAAATCAGCAGGAAACTAAAATACATTTTTACTAAAGGGTATGATTCTCGCCAAAAAAAAAATCAGTAAAAAATTCAATGTGGGACTCGTGCTTAGCGGAGGTGGAGCTCGCGGGTTTGCGCATATCGGTGCAATTAAAGCAATGAATGAAGCGGGTATTTTTCCTGATGTAATTTCGGGTGTTAGCGCAGGCGCTATTGCTGCAGCACTGATTGCCGACGGGCATAAGCCGGATGACATATTGAAAATGTTTATGCAGACGAAGCTTCATAAAATAGTTGAAATGGTTATTCCGAAAAAAGGATTGTTAAAAATGACAGGACTGTTAAAAATCATTTCGGGTAATCTGCGGGCAACCACTTTTGAAGAACTTTCTATACCTGTTTATATTGGGGCCACCGACCTGAACAACGGAAAAATCGTTTATTTCAGCAAAGGCGATTTGTTAAAACCCATTATGGCATCAGCTACAGTTCCTGTGCTGTTTACACCAATGAAAATAGGTAATGTAAATTATGTTGATGGTGGTGTTTTAAATAATTTTCCTATTGAACCCCTTGAAGAAAAATGCCATTTTATTATTGGAATACATGTAAATCCATTTGGCTATATAGAGGATTTTAACAGTATAATGAGTGTGGCCGAGCGTTCATTTCATTTATCCATTTCTACTCATATCGGAAAAAGAGTAAATAAATGTGACATTTTTATAGAGCCCGCAGGCCTTCAGAAATACAGGCTGCTTGATGTTGCAAAAATCAATGAGATTTTTCAACTCGGTTATATGGAAACAAAAAGAATTCTTAAAGAGAATAAGGAAAAGGTAAGTTTAATAATTTCCTGAAAAGAATTTCTCCACCGCTTTTTTTATTATTTCGGAATGGTCAAAAGCAAGAATTGGTAATTGCTGCAGATTTAACCATTTTGCTTCGCTGGCATCATCACCTGATTTTATTTTCATCGGAGAATCCGGAAAGCCGGCAAAAACAACGGAGACAGTACGATGGCGGGGATCGCGATCAATAGCATCGAAAACATAAAACTGTTCAAGACTTACGCCGCTTATTCCTGTCTCTTCTTCTAATTCACGTTTGGCAGCATGTTCAAGGGTTTCGTCCATATCCAAAAATCCTCCTGGCAGCGCCCACATTCCTTCAAATGGCGGATACTTACGCTGAATTAAAAGAATTGACAGTGCATCAGATTCTTTGGCGAAAAGCATAATGTCGACTGTAAGTGCTGCTCGTGGATATTCGTATGTAAAGCTCATAATTTATGATCTGTTGCTGGTGAAATTATAATTTTTTTTTATAGAAATAAAATCAAGAAGAAAAATAGTCTGGGTAAGGAATTTAAATTTTAATTAAAATCAATTTGGCTGCTGAAATAAAACGGAAAGTTTCACGCTATGTATAAATGATTTATCTTTGTTAGTACTATGTAATTTTCATAAATTTCACAAATCTATTTGCTGTAATTGAAAGCTTTGCTTAAAACATTTCTTTTTCTTTTGGTGCTGTTTCCGGCATTTGTGGAAGCACAGCAGCTGAGCAATTATCATGTCTCAAAAATCAGTACCATCAGCGATACAATAGTTTTTGATTCTCTAAGCATTATTCCGGGTTCCTTTGTATTAAGGGATTCTGCCGGAAATAAAATTGACACTTCATATTATAAAATTAATTATGCAAAAGCAGCCTTGATATGGCTCCAATCAAAGAACAGATCGCAAAAAACATTTTTCGCATCCTATAAAATTTTTCCTTACAACTTCTCCTCATCCTATAAACACAAGGATATAAAGCTGATTGAGCCCGACGATAAAGGAAATTACAATCCTTTTGTTTTTTCTTATGATAAAACCGAGGTAGATGTTTTTAAGTTTGGAGGACTTACTAAAAACGGAAGTATTTCGCGTGGTGTATCATTTGGAAACAACCAGGATGTGGTGGTTAATTCAAGTTTTAACCTGCAGTTATCCGGAAAATTAAGTGACGACATTGACATTCTTGCGGCAATAACCGATAATAATGTTCCGGTTCAGCCCGATGGAAACACACAACAGATACAGGATTTCGATAAGGTGTTTATCCAGCTTTCAAACAAAAGCAGCAAACTTATTGCCGGCGATTTTGAATTATCAAAACCCGAAAGTTACTTCATGAATTTTTATAAAAAGGCTCAGGGTGGTAGTATTTCCACATCTTTTCTAACATCAAAGGATAAAAAGAAAAAAGATAAAATGGAGGTGAATGCAGCTGCTGCAATTTCGAAAGGAAAATATGCGAAAAATACATTTACCGGAACTGAAGGAAACCAGGGCCCATATAAACTAACAGGTGCTGAAAATGAATCCTTCATTATTGTGCTTTCAGGAACTGAAAAAGTATATATCAACAGTGAACTTATGAAACGCGGGCAGGAGAATGATTATGTAATTGATTATAACACTGCAGAAATTACTTTCACTGCAAAACGACTGATAACGAAGGACAGCAGGATTTCGATCGAGTTTGAATATTCCGATAAAAATTATGCACGCTCTTTGTTTTATACCGGTGCCGATTACACTACCTCAAAACTGAAAATGAATTTTAATTTTTTCTCAGAACAGGATATCAAGAATCAGCCGGTACAGCAGCAACTTTCGGATACGGATAAGCAGATACTTGCACAAGTGGGCGACAGCCTGGATCTGGCCGTTGTGCCATATGTTGACAGTGTGGCTTTTGCAAACGACCAGGTGCTTTATGAAAAGATTGACACAATAGTGGGGAGTCCCGGTATTACATATGTCGGGGTTTATGTTTACTCAACAAATCCAGATAGCGCGCATTACAGGCTGGGGTTTTCCAATGTTGGTGCAAACAAGGGGAATTATATGCAGATTCAAAGTTCAGCAAATGGCCGGGTTTTCCAATGGATAGCACCAATAGGAGGGGTGAAGCAGGGAAGTTATGAGCCGATAATTTTGCTGGTTTCACCTAAGAAGAAGCAAATGGTTGCACTGTCGGCAGAATATGCAATTTCAAAAAGAACAACAGCTGCTGTTGAATTTGCGCTGAGTAATAACGATATCAATCTTTTTTCAACTGCCGGAAGCAGCGATGATATTGGCTATGGAGTAAAAGCATATGTGAAAAATATTTTACCACTTACAAAAAAGGATACGCTGGGATGGTTGCTGACAACAGAATTCACTAATGAATTCACTGATAAATATTTTACACCCATAGAACGTTACCGTGATGTGGAATTTGAACGCGACTGGAATATTGCTGTAGTAAATGGAAAAACACAGGAAAATATTTCATCGGTAAAATTTACAGCCTCAGATAAAAAGAAAAATTTCACATCATACCAGTTTCGGTCATTCCTTGCTGGCTCCCAGTACCAGGGCCTCCAGAACGCAGTTGATGGCAGCTTTCTGAAAAAAGGATTCCTGCTAGCATACAGCGGAAGCTATCTTTCTTCACGGGATTTGCTGAATACAACACAATTTCTCAGAACAAAAGCAGGTCTTTCAAAAAATTTAAAATGGCTGGTGGCAGGAATTAAAGAGGAACAGGAATACAACGCATTTTATAAAAAAAATACGGATACTCTGCAAATAAGCAGTTTTTCCTATAATGAACTTGAGGGATACATAACAAATCCTGATACAGCAAAAAACAAATACAAGATATTTTATAAACAACGACAAGATTTTCTCCCCGGAAATAATTTGCTGGGCCTTGCTACTACGGCTAAGAATGTGGGACTGTCATTCGACTTGTTGAAAAAGGCAAACAACAAGCTTAGTCTTTACGGAACTTATCGGAAATTACTTATAAATGATTCTATTCTTAGCAAACAGAAAGAAGACAAGTCATTGCTGGGTCGGCTGGAATACGACCTGAAAGTTTTTAAAGGAGTAGTTTCTTCGAACACCTATTATGAAATAGGTTCAGGTCTTGAAGTGAAAAAAGAATTTTCATACCTTGAGGTAACAGCAGGGCAGGGCGTGTATTCATGGACTGATTATAACGGAGATGGCATTAAGCAGCTGAACGAATTTGAAATTGCTGCATTTCAGGACCAGGCAAATTACATCAGGGTGTATACCCCAACAAACCAATATGTGAAGACATATACAAATGAATTCAGTCAGGTGCTGATCTTAAATCCGGCCATAGTATGGACTTCGAAAAAAGGAATAAAGAAATTAATATCGCGCTTTTCTGACCAGGCTACTTACCGCATCGATCATAAGACTGCGGGCAATGATGAATTCAAAGCCTATAATCCTTTCTGGAACCAGATCAATGATACTGCAATGATATCTGTAACCTCCGCTTTCAGGAATGCATTTTATTTTAACCGCAGCAGTTCTAAATTTGGCTGCGATTACACTTACCAGGATAACAGGAATAAAATTTTATTGGTGAATGGCTTTGATTCGCGTACCTCCACTTTAAATACCGCCAATGTTAAATGGAATGTAAGCCGGAAATTCACATTAACAAGTAAATATTCTTTTGGTAAAAAGACAAGTTCTTCTGATTATTTCAGCACCAGGGATTATAATATTTTATATTCTGAAACTGAACCATCTGTAAGCTTTCAGCCGAATGTTTCATTCAGGGTAAGCCTGAAATATAAATATTCCGATAAAAAAAATCAAACAGGTTCTGTCGGCGAAAAAGCCTTCCTGAATGATGTTGGCGCAGATATAAAATACAATGTGCTTTCGAAAGGAAGTTTGTTATTTAAGCTTACATATATCAAAATAAAATACAACAGTTTGGAAAACACACCCGTGGCTTTTGAAATGCTTGAAGGACTGAAATCAGGGAACAACGCCACCTGGAGCGTATCCTATCAGCGAAGTATTTCTGGCAATCTTCAGCTTACCCTAAACTATGAAGGACGCAAATCAGAAAGCGTAAAAACCATTCATGTCGGCAGTGTGCAGCTGAGAGCATATTTCTAAACTGCCAGCTGTTTTATTTATAACTTAATTTTTCTTTACTTCCCTTTAAAGCTCTGTGCCTTCTGTGCTAAAAAAAACGCAAATTTCAAACACAGAGAACACGAGGGCAATAGATTTGCCAAGGATATTTTATAAGAAAATTATTCAGCTGTTTTCTTAAATAAATAACGGGTAAGAAAAATCCCCTGTGCATAGCCCTGTGACGGACTTTGAGAGCCTGAATTAACATCTGTTAATTCCCACCCGTCGGCTATAAGCGTATTGATTTTATTTACAATATCTTTATCATTGGCTTCAATATTTCCAAAATTAATTCCCACCATGCTGTAGAAATTTTCCATGTTTTCTTCAGTGAATGTACCGTCAGTTTTAGTGGTGATCATTTTTGATCTTCCGAGCCCGCCTGGAATGATAGATTCAACAGTTGTTAACTGCATATATTGAACTTTTGCAGTTGGCTTGGGATCTTTAAAGGCGTAAAAAGAAATTACTACGAATACTGCTATAAGTAGCAGTGCCTTGGTGCTGATTGTAATTGATTTCATAATTTTTAAGTTAAGTGGATATACGTTTTTCAATAATAGTTTCGTATTTATCAAAAATCATGCAAGGTTTTATAAATATTTAAAGTGCGCAATGTCCATAAAACGTAAAATTTTTTATTGAATATGCTAGTATTTGCTTGGCGCATCAAATTCCGGGTGCTATTTAAGTGATAAGTTTCTAGTACTTCACTTTATTGCCGATATTGGTGCCAGATGAAAGAAGTTCCTCTAAGGTGCAGGTAAGTTCCAGCGTTTTCTTATCGCCGGATAGCACAGCCTTTTTATTTGAGAATCGTTTCACTGCACTCGGAAACGTAAATGTGGAGCGGTAAGCAAGCAGTTTTAATATACTGGTGTCCTTTATCTGCGAGACATATTTTTTTAAGAAAAGTCTCAATATTGGTGCATAATTTTTCTTCACAAGTTTCTTTTTTGTAAGCCTTATGTAGTTTGGTTCATAGAATTTTTTCTTTACATCGAACAGTTTATAAATGGCCTGGTTAAGCTGTTTAGAATTTTTAAAATCAAAACTTACAGAATACAATCCTTTTTTATTGGTCACCGGATTTATATTAGAAAGGCCTTTTACTCCTTTAAGAATTCCTGCTGCAGTTTCAGGCAGTTTTTTTATCTGGTCAAGCAAGGGTCCCTGCATGTAGCTTTCGCCCATGTTCATTGCCATTCCACCCAATGATCCGAGATCCATATAAAATTTTACATTACCTGACTGATCTGCATTAAGTGTGATTTCTTCAACAATTTCAATACAACCGTTAAAAAGAAATAATATGGGAAGCAGAAGTACAAGGAAGATTTTCTTTTTCATAATCTTTTTTTTGCTAAAATATATAATGTGGAGTTAACTTCCATGCAAATGTAATTATTGATGTGTGAAAGAGTTTTCTTATTTTTACAAACGAATACATTGCAATAAAAATTTTATGAGATATATTATTGACTTCCTTTCGCTGGCAGGAGCTGTAGGTTTATTCCTATTCGGCATGAAGATGATGAGTGAGAGTTTACAGAAAATTGCCGGAAATAAACTCCGGTCTATTCTGAACTATATTGCATCTTCAAGGGCAAAGGCTATATTTTCCGGGTTACTGATCACTGCACTGGTGCAAGCTTCGGCGGTAGTTACAGTAATGGCGGTGGGTTTTGTAAATGCTGGAATGTTGTCACTTACAGAATCTATTGGTATAATTATGGGTGCTACCATAGGCACCACAATTAAATTGTGGCTCATATCTGCATTAGGTTTCGGTGCTGAAATGGGTGTTGTTGCACTTCCAGTAATTGCATTATCTCTTCCATTGCTGTTCTCAAAAAAGAAGTCACGTCGCAGCTGGGGCGAATTTGCCATGGGACTTTCGATGCTATTTATGGCACTCGATTTTCTGAAATTTATTTTCGCAAACCTGAAGGATAATCAGTCTCTGATTGACTTTCTTACAAATTTTTCCGGTTTTGGTTTTGGATCCATATTTCTTTTTGTTTTTGCGGGGATGTTGATTACTGCGGTAGTTCAGTCTTCCAGTGCAACTGTGGCCCTTACAATTGTGATGTGCAGCAATGGGTGGATTTCGTTTGAACTCGGTGCCGCGATGATTCTTGGCGAAAATATTGGAACCACAATCACTGCGAATTTAGCCGCTATTGTTGCAAATGCACAAGGTAAAAGAGCAGCCATATCGCACACAATTATCAAGGTGATTGGCGTAATATGGGCATTGATAATTTTCAGATGGTTCATTCAGGGGGCAGGCATACTCACCGAAAGCATCATTAATAAATCCCCGCTCACAGATGTAAAAGCGATGCCCCTCGGACTCGCAGTATTTCACACACTCTTCAATATTGTGAACACTCTGTTGCTGGTAGGTTTTATTCCTGCAATTGCACGGTTATCAACAAAACTTATTCCTTCAAAGGATAAACGAAGTGAAACCTCAAGTCTGAAATATATTAGCTACCAGTTCTCTTCAGCGGAGATAACTTTTCCCGAAGCAAAAAATGAAATTGCTGCAATGGCAAAAGTAGGGAAGAAACAATTCAGCAGGATACCCGAATTGCTGAATGAGAAGGATGAAAAAAATTACAGTCAACTTTATCAAACAATTAAGGAGCAGGAAGATTTAATCGATAAAAAGGAAGATGAACTGAGTGATTATTTTAACCAGATATACCGCGGGGAACTGAGTGATAAAGGATTGAAGAAAGTTAAGTCAATGCAGCGAATAGTGAAGGAGCTTGAAAACATTGGCGATTCGATATATCACATGGCCAAGAGTATCGACAGGAAAAACCAGCAGAAGGTTTGGTTCACGCAGGATCAGCGCGACAATCTGAAAATAATGTACGATCTTATGTATACCGCTTTTGATGTGCTGATTGAAAATCTTGAAAAGGATTACGATAAGGTTGCCCTGGATAAGGCACATATGCTGGAATTGCAGATTAATAAACTGCGAAGCACTCTGATGAATGAACACTTTGAAGGAGCCGCTACTCCTGATTATAATACCAAAAGCGCAGTAATTTATATTGATTTAATTTCTGCTTCCGAAAAAATGGCAGATCATATTTTCAATATAAACGAAGCGATTACAGGATTGAAATAATTTAAATCGGAGAGTTGTTGCTGAATAGATTTGTGCAAACATTGTCCGATTTCTTTGCGAATAAAGATATTTATTTGTGTATAATAATATCAGGAGTCCTTATCTTGTTGCTCATGTTCAGTGCACGGTCAACAATTGAAACATCATACGCTATAGTGTCATAGGTGGATGCAGGGTTGTTTATAAATAATTCAACTTCTATAGTTCCTTTTATTGATTTGTTTTCGCCATCGGGAGTAACTACCGGAATGCGTGAATTGTTAGTCATGGGCAGGGTTACGGCAACATAATTGCCATGCTGTTTTTCATAATAGGTAATAAAAAGATCGTAATAATACTGGCTTCCCGGGTTGAACGGATACAAGGTATCGGATTCAGATAAGCCTATATCGCCATCACCATCAGTAAAAGAAATCTTTAGTATTCCTTTTGAGTCAATACTTGTTGTAGTCTGGATTTTCGTAAAACTTACATATTCAATATATGGAACAGGAGGGTAAACAACTTGTTTTCTGCAGGAAGAATACAATAAACCTGCTGTTGCCGAACAAAGGAATATTAACAGTATATTTGATCTGATTTTCATATTGAAAAACTTGAGGTAAAGGTACAAAAAAAACGTAACATTCAAAAGTTTAGTATAATGCTGCCCGATTTCAGCCATAGAATTTTCACCCTCAAAAGCCCGGATGAGTTTAATCAGCTGGCATTGGAAATATTCCGGTATCAGGCAGAGAACAACCCTGTTTACGCGGAGTATGTTCGTCTTATTTGCAAAGATGTAACCAGCGTGAACCATTATCTTCAGATTCCATTTTTACCTATTGAATTTTTCAGAACAAAAAATATAGTCATCGGTGATACACAGGTACAGAAGATATTTTGCAGCAGTGGTACCACCGGACAATTGCAGAGCAAACATTTTGTCACTGATCTTTCAGTTTACGAAAACAGCGCGATAAGGTCATTTGAAGGGTTTTATGGTGATGTTTCCGAATTTACTTTTCTGGCATTATTGCCATCATACCTCGAAAGAGAGGATTCTTCGCTGGTTTACATGACCAACCTTTTTATAAACAAAAGTAACTTTATGTCTGACTGCGGATTCTTCCTGGATGATCATGAAGATTTACTAAGACGCTTGAAAAGCCTAAGTTATGAAAAATCTCGCAAGGTTCTTTTACTTGGCGTTTCCTTTGCACTTCTTGATCTTGCAGAAAAAATTGATTTTCCATTGAACAACATAGTTGTTATGGAAACCGGTGGTATGAAGGGAAGAAGAAAGGAAATTATCCGTGAAGAATTGCATGAAATACTTTGTAAAAAAATGCAGGTGAAGAAAATTCATTCGGAATACGGAATGACCGAATTGCTTTCGCAGTCCTATTCCCGGGGCGAAGGCATATATAAATGTCCTTCATGGATGAAAGTGATAATCCGCGAAATGAACGACCCGCTTGCGTTTGCTGAAGCAGGAAGAAGCGGTGGAATAAATATTATCGATCTTGCAAATATAAATTCCTGTTCATTTATTGCAACACAGGATGTGGGAAAATGCTTTACCGACGGTTCATTTGAAGTAAGTGGTCGTTTTGATTACAGCGATACACGCGGATGCAATTTGATGATATCATAAAAGTTTTTCACTCATCAAATCAAAAAGAAAATTTAATTAAAAAGATAAATATAGTATCAACTAATGGAAATTTTCGACGTTCTTACTCGGTCCTAAGTCCCTTCTCTAAGCATAGAGAAGGGACTTTAACCCTCTCCCCCTCTCTATGTTTAGAGAGGGGGTCGGGGGGTGAGTATAAAAAAGAAAAACAAAATGACTTATAAAGAAATTCTTGATTTAGCCAGAAAACTCAGAAAAACACATACACCTTATGAGCAAATAATTTGGAATATTTTGCATAATCGAAAGCTAGATGGAATAAAATTTTTGCGACAACATCCAATAATATACGATATGAGTAAAAAAGAATTATTCTTTTTTATTACAGATTTTTATTGTTGCGAATATAAACTGGCTATTGAAATAGATGGGAAGATACATGATTTTCAAAAGGAACATGATAAGAACAGGGACATGATTATAAAAGATAAAGACATTAATGTTTTACGAATAAAAAATGAAGAAATAGAAGACATTGAAAAAGTAAAAATTAAAATCAGAAAACAATTTATAAAGGATTAATCGTTTTCTTACTCATCCCTAAATCCCTTCTCTATGCATAGAGAAGGGACTTTAATCCTCTCCCCCTCTCTAACTAAACTTAGTGAGCGGGACGGGGGGTGACTAAAAAACTAAAATATTATCTCTATGAAAAAATATTTCTTAACACTTACATCAATATTCCTGCTGAGTTCTGTTTTTGCACAGCATACAAATATAATGATTGGAAATACTGGCGATCCCGAAGAACCATCCATAATGATCAATCCGAAAAACACCAACGAAATGGTGGCCGGTGCAAACATAAATCTGTACTATATTTCAAAAGATGCGGGTCATACATGGACTGAAGGTACATTAACTTCCACTTACGGCGTTTGGGGCGATCCCTGCATATTTGTTGATACAACCGGGAGTTTTTATTTTGTTCACCTCTCAAATCCTCCAACAGGTAATTGGATAGATCGCATTGTTTGTCAGAAAGCCGACAGTATCGATGGCAACTGGAGCGACGGAACCTTCACGGGATTAAATGGAGCTAAAGCGCAGGATAAGGCATGGACAATAGTCGACCGTAATAAAAATATTATTTACATGACCTGGACACAGTTTGATGTTTACGGAGATACTACATCTGCCGATAGTAGTATTATACTTTTCTCGCGTTCAGTGGATGGCGGACAAACATGGATCACCCCTAAAAGAATTAATAAAATTGCAGGAGATTGTGTTGATTCCGACAGTACTACCGAAGGCTCCGTTCCTGCTGTTGGTCCTGAAGGCGAGGTATATGTTGCATGGGCAGGTCCGGAAGGTTTATTGTTTGACAAGTCACTCGACAGCGGGAAAACATGGCTCGATCAGGATATTTTCGTAGGCGATATTCCCGGCGGTTGGGATTATATGGTTCCAGGAATCCAGCGATGTAACGGACTTCCCATAACGGTATGCGATCTTTCAGGAGGACCAAATAACGGAACAATTTATATAAACTGGTCCGATCAGCGCAACGGCACAACTGATACCGATATCTGGCTTGTTAAATCCACTGATGGCGGAAATACATGGACCGCACCTAAACGCGTAAACGATGATGCTCCCGGAAAACAACAATTTTTTACATGGATGTGTATTGACCAGAAAACAGGTTATCTCTGGTTTGTTTTTTATGACCGCAGAAATTCTTCTGCAAACCAAACAGATGTTTATATTGCGGTTTCGAAAGATGGTGGGGAAACGTTTGCAAATTATAAGATCAATACAACGTCGTTTACTCCGAATGCCGGTGTTTTCTTTGGTGATTATACAAATATTTCGGCATATAATAATGTCGTAAGACCGGTATGGTCAGAATACAGCGCAGGAAACCTTAGTTTATGGACTGCAATTGTCGACACTACAATTTTGGGTGTTGACGACAACAAAGTTGATCTCGATGATTTGTCATTGGATCAGAATAATCCCAACCCTTTTGTTGAAAATACATATATCGGATTCAAGCTGCACAGGCCGGCAACAGTCACCCTGAAAGTATATGATATTTTCGGAAGGGAAATAGCAACATTAATTAATAATGAAAAATACAATGCGGGAAAATATATCAGGCACTTTGATGCATCCCAGTATCAGCTGTCGTCGGGGACATATTATTTTTCTTTAATCCGGAACGATAAAATACTAACGCGGAAAATGTTATTGCTGAAATAAAATGTAATTTTAAATGACTTATTATTTTTAAATCCTACATGAACAATATCGAGAAAGAAAAAATTGACAGTCATGAATTAATGTACAATGATACTCCAATGCCTTTTGTAATTAAGACCATGGAGGAAGTTGATGTTAACCTGGGTGGCATTGCCGACAAACCACACAGGCATAATTATTATTCTGTGATATGGTCCCTTTCTGCGAAAGGAAAACACATCATTGATTTTAAAGAGTATCCTATTTTACCAAATTATATTTTTTTTGTAAGCCCCGAACAGGTTCACCAGGTTATTACCGATCCTGAACCAACAGGTTATGTAATACTTTTTACACCTGAATTTCTCGAAAAAAACAGTATCCGGAAAGATTTTATTGCGAATCTGAAATTGTTCCAGCCAAGTGATGAAACACCTCCGCTTATGCTTTCAGATACAATGGCAGAAACCCTAAAAACATTTGCACAACAGATGTTCTCCGCATTTCATACCAGAGACGATCTGTTCCTGGAAACTATTGGCGCATATTTAAAATTATTTCTGATTGAATGCAATGGACATTGTTCATTAACACCAGGCACCAACACTCAGTCGATTGAAGTTGGCAAAACACTTGTAAAAAAATTTAAGGGCTTAGTTGAAAAACATTTCATGAAATGGCACCAGGTAAAGGAATATGCCGATACATTGAATGTAACTCCCAATTATCTGAACGAAGTAATTAAATCTTCAATAAATATATCAGCAAAAGATTTTATTCAGAACAGGCTTATCCTCGAAGCAAAGCGCATGCTTGTTTTTACAGAGAAGAACGGCAAAGAAATTGGCTTCGCTCTTGGCTTTGAAGACCCTTCGCATTTCAGTAAATTTTTCAAAAGTAATACAGGTCAGTCTCTTCAGGAATTCAAGGAAAGCATAGTAAAATAGCAATTCCAAAAATCTTTTTCTTTAAATTATATCATTTGCATGGGTTTGTACCATAGCAACCGTAATTTTTCCATTTCCGGGTACTTCGGCACACTATACCTTTGTATCAACAAAACAATTAAAATTTATAGCAATGGAAAATTTAGTAAAAACAAAATGGGGTCTCGATCCAGCACATAGTGAAATAGCATTCAAAGTAAAACATCTGATGATTACAAATGTAAAAGGTGTATTCAAAGAATTCGAAGCAAGTATTTACACAACCGATGATGATTTTATGACGTCTGAAATCGATTTCTGGATGAATGCAGCTTCAGTAGATACGGGCGCTCCCGACCGTGATACACATTTAAAAAGTCCAGATTTTTTCGATGTTGAAAATCATAAGCAGATAAGTTTTAAAGGCAATACCTATGAAAAAGTCGACAACGATGGAAGTTATACATTGTATGGAGACCTTACTATCAAAGGCATTTCAAAACAAATAAAGCTTGATATTGAATTTGGTGGAGTGATGAAAGATCCCTGGGGAAATGAAAAAGCTGGATTTTCTATCAATGGAAAAATTAACCGCAAAGACTGGGGCCTTAACTGGAATGCTGCGCTTGAAGCAGGAGGTGTGCTTGTGAGTGATGAAGTAAGAATTAGCTGTGAAGTGCAACTGGTAAGACAATCATAAAAAAAGAAAATGAAAAATACTGTTTTACATAAAGCCGATACCCGTGGTCATGCTGACCATGGGTGGCTGAATAGCAGGAATACGTTTAGTTTTGCCGACTATTACGATCCTGAACGTATTCATTTTGGTGCTTTACGTGTGTTGAATGATGATACAGTGGAGGCTGGAATGGGTTTTGGAAAACATCCCCACGACAATATGGAAATTATCTCGATTCCGCTTGTTGGCGACCTGGAACACAAGGATAGCATGGGAAACACATCGGTTATAAAACATGGTGATGTTCAGGTAATGAGCGCAGGCACTGGAATATTTCACAGCGAATTCAACAGGAACAAAGACCAGGTTTTAAAATTTCTGCAGATCTGGGTTTATCCCAATAAGAAAAATGTAACACCGCGATACGACCAGATTACGCTGAATATTGCAGACCGTCACAACAAACTGCAACAGATTCTTTCGCCGAATGCTGATGATGCAGGAGTATGGATTTACCAGAAAGCATGGTTTCATCTTGGTCAATTTGATAAGGACTTTAGCATGGATTATAATATAAAAGAAAAAGGCAATGGAGTGTATGCGTTCGTACTGAAAGGTGATGTCACCATCAACGATCAGCAATTGCAAACCCGCGATGGCTTTGGCATTTGGGATATTGAAAAATTACACATTGTCGCAAATACAGATACCGAAATTTTATTGATGGAAGTTCCGATGAAAATTTAAATTTGGCTCATAAATATTGTTTTTGCAGATAAAGTTTATGTTTTTAGATTAAGCAATAATACTTTTCGTTAGTCGTTCTATATCTGGTCATTGAATTGTTAACACAATAACGATTAGTATGAAAGCAAAATTATACATTGTAATTATTAGCATTTTCTTTTTTTGTATTGGCCACACATGCTCTGCCCAGGCGGATTGCACGGGTGCTGATTATCATCTAAATGGTAATGCTGTTGATTCTTCATGGCATCATTACGATGGCATCCTTAATGGCACATCCGCCGCTAATGATAGATTTGGACAAGCTGATAATGCAATTTATTTTAATGGCTTTTTTGATTATATTCTGCTTCCCACATTATTTGATTATGATTTGCGTACAATTAGTTTATGGTTTTACGCTGAAAACATTGGCTTTACAGAACAGTCCCTTTTTGTTTCTGATTGCAATGGCCTTCAATATGGCAGAACCTCATTATCAGTATGCGCTATAGGTGGAACAAAAAAACTTTTTTTCGATGCTGGCGGTTCCCAATGTTCATGCACTATCCTTGAAAATAAATGGTACATGGCCACAATTTCTGTTAAAACTGATTCCACTAGATTTTATTTAAATGGAACATTATTATCAACTCAGGTTACAGGTACCGCGCATTCATCGAATGGACTTTATCAGGCCATTGTCGGATCAAATCGTACAGCAAATAATAATTATTTTGAAGGGGAAATAGATCAGTTAAAAATTAATCCATGTGCTTTTACTCCTGATCCATCAACAGGAATTGTTGAAACAATGGCAAAAAATATATCGTCAGTTATGGTTACTCCAAACCCTGCTCATACAAGTATTACAGTTACTTCAAATGAATTTGAAAAAGGTGGTTCCATCGGCATTTATAGTCAGGAGGGGCAGTTGAAATATTGCCAAAACAACTGTTCGGAAGTAACACTAATAGATATTAATTCTTTGGAACCAGGAATTTATATACTAAAAATGACAGGAGCGAAAAGCACATCTGTTGCTAGAATTGTGAAAGAATAATATTGCTATCCATCCTTTTAAAAAAGTGATAAAACTATTTTACAGATTGCAACTCTACAATTTTCAGAATTGCATATTCTTATTATTAATTCTTTACTGTATTAATTCTGAAGTGAAAGATCATTATTTGCCTAAGCATTTTTTGTACCTTTGATTAGTTTATCAAATACCTTCAAAAGATTTATAATTTTAATGAATACAGAAAAAAATCCCCAATTAGCTTTAGCTTTCGACTTTGTTCAATACACCGATAAAACTATTTTTCTTACCGGAAAAGCAGGCACTGGCAAAACTACTTTTCTTCATAACCTGAAAAAAGTTTCACCTAAACGCATGGTTGTTGTTGCACCTACAGGTGTGGCCGCTATAAATGCCGGAGGTGTTACCATTCATTCTTTTTTCCAGATGCCTTTCGGCCCTTATATTTCTGAAGATTTGCAACGTCAGAGTAGTGGTTCTGATTTAAATCCTCAGTCATCACTGGCTACACAAAAGAAATTCAACCGTGAAAAAATACATCTTATTAAGAGCATCGATTTATTAGTGATTGATGAAATAAGCATGGTGCGTGCCGATATGCTTGATGGGATTGATGAGGTGCTGAGAAAATATAAGGACCGGTCGAAACCCTTTGGCGGTGTACAATTGCTTATGATCGGGGACCTGCATCAGTTAGCTCCTGTTATAAAAGAAGATGAATGGAATATTTTAAAAAAATATTATGAAACTGTTTATTTTTTCAGCAGCAAAGCATTGCAAAAAACAAAGGCAATAAGCATAGAGCTGAAATATATTTACCGCCAATCGGATGCTTATTTTATTGATATTTTGAGTAAAATCAGGCACAAAACGATTGACGCAGAAACCCTCAACGCGCTTAATCAACGCTATATTCCGAATTTTGAACCTAAAGATGAAGATGGGTATATTATTCTTACAACACATAATGCAAATGCACACGAAACAAATCAGTCACGGTTAAATAAAATCAAGCATAAATCGCATATATTTAAAGCTGACGTAGAAGCTGATTTTCCTGCATTCTCCTATCCCACAGAGGAACGACTCGAATTAAAAAAAGATGCGCAGGTGATGTTTGTGAAGAATGACAGCTCTCATGAAAAACTTTATTATAACGGGAAAATCGGAAAAATTACACGCATTGCAGATGATATTGTTTACGTAAAATGTCCTGCAGACGAATCGGAAATACCCGTGGGAATTGAAGAATGGCAGAATGTGAAGTATTCCGTAGATTCTGAAACAAAGGAAATCAGAGAAAATGTAGCGGGAAGTTTTAAGCAATACCCGCTCAAACTGGCCTGGGCAATTACTATTCACAAAAGCCAGGGATTGACTTTTGAAAAAGCTGTGATTGATGCAAATGCATCATTTGCACACGGACAGGTATACGTGGCGCTCAGTCGCTGCAAGAGTTTTGATGGATTGGTGCTTAGTTCACCTATAACATTGGCAAGTATAAAAACTGATGACACTATTGCCGAATTCAGTAATGATATTAATACGAATCCTCCGGGAAAGCAGGAATTGGCTGATTCAAAATTTACATTTCAAAAATCACTGCTGTATGAATTATTTGATTTTAAAAAGATTCAAAACAGCTTTTACTACTTCAAAAAAAATATTACTGATAATGCCAACATTATAGATGCGGCTGTTATCAATGATTTGAGCAGTGTTGAAATTGTTGCAATAAATGAAATTTATGCAATTGCAGAAAAATTCAGATTACAATTAGAACAATTATCTATAAAAAATATTTTACCTGAAGAAAATACCGAATTGATAGAACGTGTAAAAAAAGCTGCAATTTATTTTGCTGAAAAGACTGATACCATTCTATATGCGTTTACAAGAAATATTAATTTTGAAACGGATAATAAAGCAGTAAAGAAAACTATTAATGAGTCGTTGGAGTTCTTCCAAAAAGAAATATTTATAAAATTATTATCTTTAAAATCCAGCATCAACGGTTTTAAAACTATTGAATATCTTAGAGTAAAATCCAATGCCGAAATTGATTTTAAAGCTTCTTTAAAAACAGTAAAGACAACCAAAACTACTTTTGCAAAAGACTTACCTCATGCACTGCTTTATGCCGAGCTAAAGCAATGGCGCGATATAATCGCTGATGAACATAACTATCCTGTGTTTATGGTGCTGCCTCACAAAGCTATGATGGAACTGCTCGCGCATTTGCCTACATCATTGCCCGAGCTGGAAAATATAAAAGGAATCGGAAAGAAAAAAGTAAAACAATTCGGGAATGAAATTATTGAAATAATCCGCGAATACTGCGAAAACAATGTCATTGAAAAACCACAGATAGAAATAAAAATAAAGCCGGTTAAAAATAAAGCAGAAAAACCCGATTCAAAAAAGTTGAGTTTTGAAATGGCAAAAGCCGGAAAAACAATTCAGGAAATCGCAAAAGTACGAAACTTCTCTATCTCAACAATAGAAGGACATTTGGCGCATTATATTGCTACAGGCGATTTGGATATTCACTCGTTTGTTTCAAAAGAAAAAGCTAAAGCTATTTCAGATTATTTTGCAAAAAATAAAACTATTTCTATCAGTAAAGCAAAAACAGATTTAGGGAATAAAGTTACTTATGCTGAATTGAAATTTGTGATGAAATATCTGGAATATCTGGGCAAACAGGGATTTTGAAAATAATAAAAAAGCAATTTTTTCTGATAATCGAAAAAATTGCTTTTTTGTTATTAGGTATAGAAAAAATTTTATTTCGCTGAATACAACTCAACAATTTTCAAAATAACATCCACTGCTTTCACCATGCTTTCCAAAGGAACGTATTCGTACTTTCCGTGAAAATTATGACCACCGGCAAAAATATTCGGACAGGGAAGTCCCATGTATGAAAGCCTTGATCCATCGGTACCTCCGCGGATAGGAACTACTATAGGTTCCACATCAACAAGTTCAATTGCTTTTTTAGCAGTATCCACAACATGCATAACTTTTTCCACTTGCTCACGCATATTGAAATACTGATCTTTTAATTCAAGGACAACGGTATTTGTGCGGTATTTCTTGTTCATGTAATCGACCGTCTGTTGAATAAAAACTTTTTTTGCTTCGAATTTTGCCCTGTCGTGATCACGTATAATGTATTGTATACTGGCATTTTCAACACTGCCTTCCATTTTTATCAGGTGATAAAAACCTTCATAATCCTGCGTGAATTCTGGCCTTTCGTTCACCGGCAACATCCCGTTGAATTCCATGGCGAGTATCATTGCATTGATCATTTTATCTTTAGCATAACCCGGATGAATGTTTCTTCCATTGAAAATAACTTTCGCATGTGCAGCGTTGAAATTTTCATATTCAAGTTCGCCAACGCGTCCGCCATCAAGTGTGTACGCAAATTCAGCATCGAATTTTTTTACATCGAATTTATCAACACCACGTCCTATTTCTTCATCAGGTGTAAATCCAATTTTGATATTTCCGTGTTTAATATCAGGATGCTTTGTAAGATAATCAACTGCGGTCATAATCTCTGCAATACCTGCCTTATCATCAGCACCAAGCAAGGTAGTTCCATCAGAAGTGATGATGGTTTGCCCTTTGTATTCAAGTAATTCCGGAAATTCTTTAATGTTCAGAACAACATTATTTTTTTTGTCGAGAACAATATCTTTACCATCATAATCTTCCAGGATCTGCGGGTTCACATTGGTACCGGACATATCAGGACTTGTATCCATGTGAGCAATAAACCCGATGTTAGGAATTTTTTTATCCGTGTTTGCCGGAAGTGTTGCCATCAGGTAGCAATGTTCGTCAACTGTAACATCTTTTAATCCCATTGCTGTAAGTTCTTCCTGCAAAACTTTCGCAAGAGTGAATTGTTTAGCAGTGCTGGGATAAGTCTCAGAACTGTCATCAGATGTCGTATCGATTTTTATATACTTTAAAAACCGTTCAAGAATTTCATTTTTCATAATACGTTAATTTAATTTTCACGCAAAGACGCCAAGCGATAATAATTTTAAAAATTAATCATTTTCTTTTGCACGGAACGAATCCCACACAAAGTAGCCAATTAAACAGCAGAAGGAAAGCAATGCCAATATTTCCGGCCAGATATTACCCTCTTCCCATATCCAGTTCTTATCTCCATCAAGAACCTGGAAAAAATGCATGTTCAAGTCTATGTCAAAGAATAAGAGCAATGCTCCAAGCACACCAAACAGGGCTGCACCTGCAATAAACCCGGAAGCAATCAATGTCCCGCGCTGAATTCTTGCATTGTTAATTTTTTCATTCTTTGTACTTTTTGTAAACCAGTGATTGAGCAATCCTCCAACCACCAGCGGTGTATTCAGCGGAAGTGGAATAAACATTCCCAGAGCAAAAGCAAGCGGAGAAATCTTCAGCCAGTTCATAAGAATTGAAATAATGGCTCCAATACCTAACAATGCCCAACTTACACCACCACCCGACATCAATGGCTCGATGATGGCAGCCATTGCATTTGCCTGCGGTGCAGTCATAGGCTGAGCATGCTGAGGTGTCTGAACAAACCCGTAAGCCTGGTTTAAAATATAAATTACAATTCCTACTGTTGCGGCCGAAACCAATGTGCCTAAAAATTTAAATGATTCCTGTTTCCGTGGTGTTGTTCCAAGCCAGTAACCAACTTTTAAATCGGTGATAAAACCACCTGCCATTGAAAGAGCAGTACATACAATTCCTCCGATAATCAATGAACTTACCATTCCCTGCCATCCTTTTAGTCCAACTGAAACAAGAACTACTGATGAAAGGATGAGTGTCATAAGTGTCATTCCCGAAACCGGGTTTGAACCAACAATTGCAATTGCATTTGCAGCAACCGTTGTAAACAAAAATGAAATTATCAATATTGTTACAAGTGCTACTATTGCCTGCACCAGCGTGACATTAACTCCGAAAATCAGGAATAGAAAAACAGCAACCAGCGTCAGAAAAAGAAACAACATTACAAACGACATTTTCAGGTCTTTCTGTGTTCGTTCAACTTTTTCTTCTACTCCTGTTTTCGTACCTATGCCAAATGCAAGTTTAAATGCGCTTCCAATAACACCCGATGATTTTATGATACCAATGATGCCTGCCATAGCAATAGCGCCAATGCCAATTGGACGAACATAAAGTTTAAAAATCGCTTCAGCAGTCATTGCGTCAAATGGATTTATTCCTCCACTAAGATGGGCAGCAAGATTCCCGATTTCGTTCACGAGTGGAATAAAAACAAGCCATGAAAGCAAAGAACCGACAGTAATAATAAGGGAAAATCTTAAGCCGACTAGATAACCGAAACTGAATATCAAAGCACTTACATTAAATTTCAGAACCATTTTTACTTTGGTTGCAAGTGTTTCTCCAATTGGAATTATTCGGGTAGTAATTTCTTCGCTCCAGAGTTTGAAAGCGGAAAAACAAAAGTCAAAAATACCACCGATCAAACCGCTTACGATAAGCAATTTTGCTGCACTGCCGCCTTTTTCACCTGTCATCAGGATTTCTGTGGTAGCTGTGGCTTCAGGGAAAGGAAGTTTGCCATGCATGTCCTTTACAAAATATTTACGGAAAGGAATTAAGAATAAAATTCCTAAACATCCGCCTAACAGCGAGGAGAAAAATATCTGCCAGAAATCAACTTGTATTTCAGGATACTTGGCTTGTAAAATATATAATCCGGGAATGGTAAATACAGCTCCTGCAACAATAACACCTGAGCATGCACCTATGGACTGGATAATTACATTTTGTCCTAATGCATTTTTCTTTCTTGCTGCTGCTGATGCCCCAACTGCAATTATCGAAATTGGAATAGCGGCTTCAAATACCTGTCCTATCTTAAGTCCGGAATATGCAGCTGCAGCTGAAAATATCACTGCCATCAGTAAACCCATTCCAACTGACCAGAAAGTAACTTCTGGAAACAACTGGCTGGCGGGCATTACGGGTTTGTACTCTTCACCTTCTTTTAATTCGCGGTAAGCGTTTTCAGGCAAAAGCTTAGTTTCTGTTAATTGATCTGACATAGTTCGAGTTTTTTTGAGCGGTCTAAACTATAAAAATAAATTGAATATAAAAAATCTGGCTTTTTGGAAATGTTAAAAAAATATTTGTTTTTAAATTATTATGAAAATATAATTATTTGATTTGTCATTTCGTATCTTTACTTCGTTGATATTGTTCAATAAGTTTTATTGTATTTATTTGCAGGGGCGGTAATATCTGAAGACTATTATATACGCCCATTTTATTTTTGTATAAAACAAGAATAATTTAATAAGGCTGTTAAAAATTAAAACATTCAATATGACAGAAACTCTGAATGATTCAGACTATTCAGAAAATAGAAAGTCTCTGAAAAGTCAGGACAATAATAAGCCGCTTTCTCGTCGCGAAGCACTAAAGCAAGCTGCAAAACGAACACTTGGTTTTGCCGGACTTTTTGCTGCATTGCCGGCTTTTTCTTCCGTGATAAAAGCGACAGGAGAATCGGAAAATCAGGAAGGCAAATATTACAATTATTATAATTACTACAGTTATAACTCCTACAGCTCATACAACAGCGGATACTACAGCTATTATTCAACATACCAGGGCTACTGGGATTATAACTATTATAATAATTATAACAGTTACGGATCATCGGGCTATTATTATAGCTATGGTACGGATTACAACAGCTATTATAATTATTACTATAAGAGCGATAACAATTACTATAGTTATTACTCAAACTATAACAGCTATGGATATTATAGCTACGGGAATTATTTAGATTATTATAGCTACAATAATTACTACAGTTACAGTTCTTATATGAGCTATGGTTATAACAGCTATTATTACTATAGTTATTATCCGGGTTTTTACTATTCCAGTTATGGATATTATAGTTTTTATACCAGTTATTATGCGGGATGGGATTATAATCAGAATGAGTACTATAGTTATTATTACTACTATTCTTATTATTACAACTACTATAGTTATGCAATCAAACCTGACAGTATAAAATCAGACACTATTCAAAAACATAATTATTACAACTATTATAGCTACAATAGCAATTAAACCACGGTAAGAAAAATGAAATGCCTGATTTTATTCTATTGGTGGGGTTGCTGAAATAAAAAACCCTTTGCATATTTAATAATTGCAAAGGGTTCTTTATTTTGAATCTGTTGTCCTGTCTGGGCTCGAACCAGAACTCTACTGAACCAAAATCAGTCGTGTTGCCAATTACACCACAGGACAATTTCCAATAACGGAATGCAAAAATAGTAAATTATTTTATGACACAAAATAAATTTTCTCATTAACCGGCAATGAATTACACCTTATATGTTTAACATATTTTAAGAAGCGGTTGATATTTTTTTAATATCTTCGTCACTCCAAAAAAACTTTACGAATGAAAAATTATAAATTATTCAACAATGTAATTGGCTGGGCGGTTTTTATTGTAGCGGCTATTGTTTACATTCTTACATCTGAGCCTACTGCCAGTTTCTGGGATTGTGGCGAATACATTGCCACTGCTTATAAATTGCAGGTTGGTCATCCTCCTGGTGCACCTACATTTCAGTTAGTAGGCAGATTGTTTTCTCTTTTTGCATCCGACATTCATCATGTGGCCCGGATGGTAAACACCATGTCGGCACTGGCCAGTGGATTTACTATCCTTTTTCTTTTCTGGTCAATTACAATGCTGGCAAAGAAAATAGTTCTGAAAAACGGAGAAATGACTGATGCTAAAATGTGGGCAATTCTTGGTAGCGGCATTGTTGGTTCCCTTGCATATACATTTTCCGATTCATTTTGGTTCTCTGCTGTTGAAGGTGAAGTTTATGCTACTTCCTCCTTTTTTACAGCCATCGTTTTCTGGGCCATCCTTAAATGGGAAGACCAGGCCGACGATCCTTATGCAATTCGGTGGATCATTCTGATCGCCTACCTGATGGGATTGTCAATAGGTGTCCATTTACTTAACCTGCTTGCCATTCCTGCCATCACATTTGTTTTCTATTTCAAAAAATACAATCCTACCGTTAAAGGTATTATACTGGCATCCTTTGCTGCATTAGGACTACTGGTTGCGGTGATGTATGTAATTATTCCATGGGTCGTAAAATTATCGGGAAAGTTTGAATTGTTCTTTGTGAACACCGTTGGACTTCCTTTTAACTGGGGTACAATAATTTATTTTGTGCTTTTGATTGCAGGAATTGTATTTGGATTGCGCTATGCAAGAAAAAAACAAAAAGTTATCCTTCATACTGTCCTCTTATGTTTTACATTCATCCTGATTGGTTATTCAACATTCCTGATTCTTGTGATCAGGTCCAATGCAAAAACTCCAATCAACGAAAATGCACCTAAGAATGCAATTTCTCTGCTTGCTTATCTTGGCCGCGAACAATACGGCGACTGGCCTCTTTTATACGGGCAGTATTATAACTCACCCATGAATCCTCAAAGTCAGTGGGAAGATGGAAGTCCCGCTTATGCTCGTGATGATAACAAAGGAAAATATGTGATAATAGATAAACGTGAAAAATCTATTCCTACCTACGATTCGAAATTCTGTACAATTTTCCCAAGAATGTGGAGCAGCGATGAAAGTCTCGGGCATGCCGATGCTTATAAGAGTTGGGCTGATATTGTAGGAACACCTATTTCGTATACCGATCCTGAAACTGGGAAAGCAGAAACAATTTATAAACCCTCGTTTTTCAGTGATAATATATGGTTTTTCTTTAAGTACCAGATTGGGCACATGTATCTTCGATATTTTCTTTGGAATTTTTCGGGAAAACAAAACGATATTCAAAATACCGACAACAATCCACTTGAAGGTAATTGGTACAGCGGAATTCCATTTATTGACCAGCGGCTTGGGCCACAGGACAATCTTCCTGATGAAATGGCACACAACAAAGGCATGAATAAATTTTATATGCTTCCATTGATCCTTGGGTTTATTGGGTTCTTCTATCATATGAATAAAAATACCCAGGGTTCAGTTGTTGTAATGTTGTTGTTCTTCATGACTGGTATTGCAATTGTGCTATACCTGAATCAATATCCAAACCAGCCGAGGGAAAGGGATTACGCATATGCGGCCTCGTTCTATGCCTTCGCCATCTGGATAGGGCTGGGCGTGCTGGCATTGTTCAGCATAATCAGCAAATATCTTAATCCGAAACTTACTGCCGTTATTGTTACGCTGGTATGTTTCTTCGCAGTTCCCGTAGTGATGGGTAAAGACGGATGGAATGATCATGACCGTTCGGGAAGAACTACCTGTGTTGATTTTGCAACATGTTATCTGAATTCGTGCGCACCTAATGCGATATTGTTTACAAACGGCGATAACGATACATTCCCACTCTGGTATGCGCAGGAGGTTGAGGGAATACGGACAGATGTACGTGTGGTTAACCTCAGCCTGCTTAATACTGACTGGTATATTGATGCAATGAAACGCAAAGCCTATGATTCGGATGCATTGCCGTTCCAGCTTACATGGGATCAATACAAGGAAGGTACCAGGGATTATGTGTATTTTATTTCTGACTCTACAATTTGTCCACCTGACAAATATTTCAGTCTGAAGAAACTTATGGACTTTGTTGCCAGTGATGACCCGAATACCAAGTATCCTACATCACGGGGAAGCGTTGAATATTTCCCGACAAAGAATTTAAGTATTCCTGTTGATAAAGCATTTGTGCTGAAGAACGGAACAGTTTCTCCTGAATTGGCTGATTCCATTGTTCCTTCAATCGAGTGGACATTGGGTCGCTATGGTGTTCAGAAAAACAGCCTGATGGTTCTTGACTTACTTGCCAACAATAACTGGAAACGCCCTATTTATTTTGCAGCCACATCAGGTGCAAGCACTTATCTGGGACTTGACAAATACCTGCAACTTGAAGGTCTTGCCTATCGCCTTGTTCCTGTTAAGAATTCAGGGAAAATTACAAAAGGCGAAACCGGATTTGTCAATACTGCTGTTATGTACAATAACCTGATGACTAAATTCAAGTTTGGCGGTATCCAGGATACAAATTTGTATTTTGATGAAACTGTTACTGGCATGGCAATGAGTCTGCGTCTTAGTTTCACAAGGCTTGCTGATGCACTTTCGATGGAAGGTAAAAAAGATTCTGCAATAAAAGTTCTGGATAAATGTCAGGCCATGTTTCCCGAACGGAACGTGTCGTACAACTATTATGAATATTTAGTGGGATTATCTTATTACAATGCAGGTGCATTGGATAAAGGTAATAAAGTGATGACACGCCTTATTGATATCTACGAAAAATCATTGATATATTATTTTTCGTTCAAAGGTTCGAAAGCAAATACAGTGGATTATCACAAACAACAGGCCATTGGAATCATGCAGCGGATAGCGCAGTCGTCCCTGGCATTTAAACAGGATGCAATATCTAAAAGAGCAAAGGAAATCTTCGATAAGTATTATTCCATTTACTCAAAATAAATTTTGAAATAGTTTAAAAAAGGGATGCTTCATCAAACAAGCATCCCTTTTTTAATTGTGATAATTTTCTTTTTAACATTCTTTAAGGAAAATCTCACAACAGCTTCAAAATATCACTGAAAATAATACGTTCCTTCCATATTCTTCTTTTTTAATATATTCGCAGTTCAATTAAAATTCCATTTACATGAAAGATTTCGCAAAGCTTAACAACATTATCGGCTGGGCTGTAGGTATAGCAGCATCATTAGTTTTTATTCTCACAGCCGAATCAACTGCAAGCTTCTGGGATTGCGGTGAGTTTATCTCGTGCGCGTATAAATTTGAAGTTGGTCATCCCCCGGGTGCACCTACTTTTCTAATCCTTGGAAGAATTGTTTCGTTGTTTACTTTTGGCAACACAGCGCTTGTTGGGCTCTTCATCAATTATCTTTCTGCTGTTTGCAGTGGACTGGCAGTTATGTTTGCATTCTGGATCATTACCTACCTGGGCAGGAAATTATTTGCAAACGAATCAGATCAGCAGTTTGAAACAGGAAATAACTACGCTGTATTAGGCGCCGGCATAGTTGGCGCAATGGCGCTTACCTTTTGCGATTCCTTCTGGTTTTCTGCAGTGGAAGGTGAAGTGTATTCAATGGCAGCTTTTTTTACAGCTATTATTTTCTGGTGTGCAACAAAATGGGACAGGGAAACAGAAGAGAAAAACAGTTTCCGCTGGGTTATCCTGATTGGATTTTTAATTGGGCTTTCCATTGGTGTTCACTTGCTGAATTTACTTGCAATTCCCGCAATTGGTTATTTGTATTATTTTAAAAAACACGCGAATCCTACATGGAAAGGTATCGTTTTTACAACCTTGGTATCAGTGGGCGTTACAGGTTTGATTCTTGAAATAATAATTCCACAGGTTGTAAATCTATTTGCAAAATCAGAATTGCTTTTTGTGAATGTTTTTGGAATGCCATTCAATTCAGGCACAATAATTTTAACACTGGCAATTATTGCAGCAATTTATTTTGGTCTTAAATATACAATTAAAAAACAAAAGGCTCTGCTGAATACCATAATCCTTGCATTTATGTTCTTGCTGATAGGATATTCAACATACCTTATTCTCGTTATACGCTCGAACGCAAACACACCGTTGAATGAAAATGCACCGAAGGATGCAATTGCATTGTTGTCATATCTGAACCGCGAACAATATGGCGACTGGCCAGTTACCTACGGACAGTATTACAACGCACCTATTGACAGCAAGAATCCCTATTCCGATGGAAACCCGCTTTACTGCCGTGATGATAAGAAGGGAAAATATGTAATTATTGATGACCGTAAAGGTTCTGTTCCCAATTATGATTCCCGCTTCTGTACCATATTTCCGCGAATGTGGAAAAGCGAAAAAGCAGATGATTATAAAAACTGGGTTGATATTAAAGGTACTCCTATAAGCGTTACCTATAACGGAGAATCGCAAGTGATTACAAAACCTACATTTGGCGAGAACTTGCAATTTTTCTGGCGGTATCAGATTGGCTATATGTATTGGCGATATTTCCTGTGGAACTTTGTCGGTAGGCAGAATGATGTACAGGGATTTGGCGATCCTGTTGATGGAAACTGGGTTAGTGGTATTGATGCCATTGACAAATCGCTTGTTGGCCCGGTTGACCTGTTACCATCTAACTTAAGAAATAAAGGTGCAAATCATTTTTATTTTCTTCCACTAATTTTAGGACTGATAGGAATGTTTTATCAATTCCGCAAACGATACCAGGATGGGCTTGTCGTGCTGCTTTTCTTCTTTATGACCGGTCTTGCAATTATTCTTTATCTCAACCAGGGACCAAACGAACCACGAGAAAGAGATTATGCCTATGCAGGTTCTATGATGGCTTTCTGTATGTGGATTGGCCTGGGGGTAATTGGAATATATTCGTTCTTAAGAAATAAATTAAATCCAAAAATAGTTGCAATTGCAGTTACACTTATTTGTTTCATGGCAGTGCCCTATGTAATGGGTAAAAATGGCTGGAACGATCATGACAGATCCGGAAGATATACAATGCGAGACTTTGCAGCGAATTACCTGAATTCATGCGAGCCCAACGCAATACTTTTTACAAACGGTGATAATGATACATTCCCTCTCTGGTACGCGCAGGAAGTGGAAGGCATACGAACAGATGTGCGTGTTGTAAACTTAAGCCTGCTGAATACTGATTGGTATATTGATGCAATGAAACGTAAAGCTTACGATTCTGATGCACTCCCAATATCCATGACTTGGGATCAGTACAAGAGCGGAACACGCGATGCTGTTTATTTTTATGAAAATCAAAATGTAAAAGGATCTGTGGAATTAAGTGAATTGCTTGATTTTGCTTTAAGTGACAATCCAAGTACTAAACTTACTACTTCATCGGGACGAAAGGTTGATTATTTCCCGAGCAGGAATTTTAAACTCACTATCGACAAGAAAGCTGTGCTTGCAAGCGGAACAGTTTCGAAAGACCAAGCCGATTCTATTGTAGATAAAATGGAGTGGAAAATAAGTGGTTACGGAGTTCAGAAAAATAATCTTGCTGCGCTTGATATTATAGCACATAACAACTGGAAGAGACCAATATATTTTTCCATTACAACAGGAACAGATTCATATATAGGACTTGAAAATTATTTCCAGCTTGAAGGCCTGGCTTATCATTTAGTCCCGATTAAAAATAAAGGACAGGACGGACAAACCGGCGTTGTAAATACTGCAGCAATGTATAATCATGTAATGAATAAATTCAAATGGGGCAATGTGCAGGATTCAACGGTTTACCTGGACGAAACCAACCTGCGAATGACCATGAACTTTAGAAATAATTTTGCAAGGCTCGCATCAGCTCTTGCAGATGAAGGAAAGAAAGATTCTGCAATCAAGGTTCTTGACAGATGTCTTGAAGTGATGCCCGAATCCAGTGTTCCATATAATTGGTTTATTGTTCCAATAGCTGAAGCATACTATAAAGCAGGCGATACAATTAAAGCAAATAAAATTGTTACTCGCATGATAAATCTTTATGAGCAGAATCTGATTTATTTCTTTGCGTTCAAAGGCACAATGGCAACAGCTATAAAGGACAGAAAAGAACAGTCGCTTGCAATTGTAAACAGGCTCTCCATTCTTGCTACAACCTATAAGCAGGATGCTGTGGCAAAAAAAGCAAAGGATCTTTTTGAGAAGTTTTACGAAGTCTATATGCAATCGGAATCAGCAACTGATAAACCAATAAAAAAGAAATAGAAATTTTCAGAAGAAAAGCGGAATGGTGAAATCATTTCGCTTTTCTTTTAAACATATAATTATTCATTAATGTATCTGGTTTCAACTCCCCGCATAGTTAAAAAAATACTCAGGAGCGATTTTGTTTGGGAGGTGAAGACCAACGAAAAAGCGCTTTGGCTTACATTTGATGATGGACCTGAACCCACTGTTACGCCATGGGTGCTTGCAGAATTAAAAAAGTACAATGCGAAAGCGACATTTTTTTGTTTGGGAAAAAATGTTGAAAGCAATCCGGAAATATTTCAGAATATATTGAATGACGGACATTCTGTGGGAAACCACACCTATAATCATATGAAAGGATGGCACTCTCACACTGGTGCGTATATCAGGGATATTGAGAAGTGCAGTGAACTTGTTAAAACTTCTTTATTCAGACCTCCTTATGGTAAAATAAAACCTTCGCAGTTCCGGCGTTTGAAAAAAAATTACCAGGTAGTGATGTGGAGCTTGTTAAGCGGCGACTTCGACATAAAACTTGAAAAAGAAAAATGCCTCGACATGGTATTGAAAAATACAAAAGCCGGCAATATCATTGTATTTCACGACAGTCTTAAAGCAAAAGAAAAACTCATATTCGTCTTACCTGAACTTCTAAAATATTATTCTGAGCAGGGTTTTTCATTTCTCCCGCTGAATATGCAACGTTAAAATACGTTAATTTTCTAGGAATTTCATTTCCACAACCTTAAATTTGGATTACAAACGGTTCATTTAACAAAAAGAATGACAAGGAGATACTTTGGAATGATTTTTGCTATTTAGAATGTGTCTAAATAAATTTGTTTATTTAAAAATTTGAAATAAAATGATTTTTGATGAATATAAACCCCTAGAGAATAAGCTTTTTCGGATTATTGACAACGATGGAAAAGTTATTAATCCTTCTTATTATCCAAATATATCTGACGATACGCTATTAAAAGCATATAAATCCCTTTTATTTGCAAGGACCGCTGACACGATGGCAGTATCATTTCAACGTCAGGGCCGAATGTACACTTATCCCCCGAATTACGGACAGGAAGCGATATCTGTAGCTGCAGGCCTGCTGATGCGTAGTGACGACTGGCTTGTTCCTGCTTTCCGGGAAATGGCCGCATGGCTTGCGAAAGGTGCTACCCTGAAAGAGATGTTCATGTATTTTATGGGATATGAAGAAGGAAATGTTTTTCGAAATGCAAATCATATGTTGCCAATTTCCGTTCCTATCGCTTCACAATTGCTACATGCCGTGGGCATAGGTTATGAAATAAACTACAACAAAAAAGATGAAGTTGTGTTTGCATTTGTTGGTGATGGTGGTACATCCACAGGCGATTTCAACGAAGCATTGAATTTTGCAGCTGTCTGGAAAACACCTGTAATCTTCATTGTTCAGAATAATCAGTATGCGATTTCTGTTCCATTTAAAAAGCAATCAGCCGCAATGAATATTGCTGTTAAATCAGTAGCCTTTGGAATGCCAGGAGTAAAGGTAGATGGTAATGATTTTTTCGCAATGTATGCTGCGCTTAAAGAAGCTCACGAATATGCAAAAAGCGGTAAAGGACCAGTGTTGATAGAAGCACTCACTTATAGAATGGGGGCACATACTACTTCTGATGATCCTTTAAAATACAGGACAAAAGAAGAAGAGGAAGTATGGGCAAAAACAGATCCGAAGAAACGATTGAAACAATATTTGATTGATCATAACCTATGGAAGGAAGATGAAGACCAGCTTGTTCTTCAGTATAAAAAAGAAATTGAAAGGCAGTTTGAAGAAGCAGAAAATTACAAACCGTATGAACTGGATGATGTGTTTAAATTCATGTATACCGACATGCCTGATGATCTGAAGAGGCAGAAGGTTGAATACGAGAATTTCTTAGCATGGAAGGAGGCACGAAAATGAGCGTAATGACATTAGTGCAGGCAATAAATAATGCACTCGATATAAAGTTGGCAGATGACAGAAATGTTGTTGTTTATGGTGAAGATGTTGGTTTTGAAGGCGGCGTATTCCGCGTAACCGAAGGACTTCAGCAGAAGTATGGTGAAAACAGAGTTTTCGATTCACCGCTTGCCGAAGCAGCAATTGCCGGAACAGCAGTGGGAATGGCTATTGCAGGACTTCGCCCAATAATTGAAATGCAGTTTGATGGTTTTTCATATCCTGCATTGAACCAGATAATTTCTCATGCGGCGCGTATACATAACCGTACACGGGGACGTTATAAAACACCTATCGTTATTCGTATTCCTTACGGAGGAGGCATCAATGCACTTGAACATCATTCCGAAAGTCCTGAAGCAATTTACGGACACATTCCCGGGTTGAAAGTTGTGATTCCTTCAACACCTCATGATGCAAAAGGTTTGCTGATTGCTTCCATTGAAAGCGATGATACAGTGATCTTCATGGAACCGAAAAGAATCTACCGGGCTATAAAGCAGGAAGTATCCGATGAAAAATTTTCCATTCCAATAGGTAAAGCAAAAGTTATTTCCGAAGGAACGGATGTAACGGTTGTTGCTTTTGGCGCTATGATTCGTGAATGCCAGAAAGCATTAGTGATGGCTAAAGAAGCAGGCATATCTGCTGAACTGATTGATTTGCGCACCATTTATCCAATCGACAGGGAGACCATTGCAAAGTCAATTCAGAAGACAGGAAGAATTGTAATTGTTTCTGAAGCGCCTTCAAGTTTTGGAGTTGGTGCGGAACTGATGGCTATTGCAAACGAAGAAGCATTTCTGCACCTGGAAGCACCACCGAAAAGAGTTTCAGGTTTTGATACAATTGTGCCTTTGCCTAAGGGTGAGCATTTTTATCTTCAGACACCTGAAAAAATATTTTATGAAATTGAACGTACAGTAAAATTCTAATAACAGAAGCCATGAGATTTATTTTTAAATTTCCGGATATAGGCGAAGGTCTTGATGAAGGCACCATTGCAGAATGGTATGTATCGAAAGGCCAGCAGATAAATTCCGGAGATGCACTTGTACGAATGGAAACCGATAAAGTGGTTACAGATATTCCATCACCTAAAACTGGTGTCATTGCTGCAATTTACGGAAAGGTAGGAGAAACTATTCATGTGGGTTCACCATTGGTTGAAATCGAAATTGAAGGAAAATTCGGACAGGATGCTATAGAAGAGGCAAAGAAAGAAACATTGGAAGTTGTGGAGGAAGAAGCAGCAGGTGTTGTGGGGACAATGGAAGTGGCTGGCAACAATGCGTATCTGCCTTCAAGTGAAGAAGGATTTTCAAAAAACGAAAAACAAAGTACTACAGAGATTAAAAAAATAATTGCAACACCTGTAGCACGTGCTTTAGCAAAAGAGTTGAATGTGGATATTAACAAAGTCAATGGCAACGGCCCTGGCGGAAGAGTTACAACCACTGATGTAAAAAAATTCCTTGAAACCTCGCCCCAATTGCAGCGTGCGGCAAATACTGCTTTATTTGACGATACCGAACTTATAGTTTACGAACCACTTTCTGCAATCAGGAAAACGATTGCTAAAAATATGACGATGTCGAAACAGAATGCAGTGCATATGTCGGTGCATGAAGAAGTGGAGATATCAGAGCTTATAAGAATCAGAGAAAAATATAAAGTTATTTATGCTGAGAAAAACGTTAAGCTTACTTACCTATCCTTTGTTCTGAAAGCAACAGCACTGGCATTGAAAAAACATCGGGCATTGAATTCACAGCTTGACCTGGAAAATAACAGGATGATTTACAAGAATTATTACAACATTGGGATTGCAGTCGACACTCCTGAAGGTCTTGTTGTTCCAGTAATTCATGATGTTGACAAACTTTCAATTTTTGAAATTGCACAGAAAGTTTCTGAACTGAGTGAAAAAGGAAGAGACAGAAAACTTACGCTGGATGATATGAAAGACGGTACTTTCACCATCACCAATTACGGTGCGCTTGGTGGAATTTTTGCAGTACCTGTAATCAATTATCCACAGGCAGGAATACTAGGAGTGGGAAGAATTTTAAAAACACCGGTTGTAAAAAACGACCAGGTTGTTGTCGGAAATGTACTTCCTTTATCACTTACTGTTGATCACAGAATAATTGATGGCGGAGAAGTAACGCGGTTTCTGAACCAAATACTTCGTTACCTTGAAGAACCGGTTTCGTTAATAATGGAATAATAAAATTGTAAAATAATAATTATGGACTTCGATATTATTATCATTGGCGCAGGGCCTGCAGGATATGCAGCAGCCATCAGGGCGTCGCAGCTGGGAATGAAAACGGCACTTATTGAAAAAGATCGTATTGGCGGAATGTGCATCAACTGGGGCTGTATTCCCACAAAATCAATTATTGAAAGTGCGCGCAATTTTTCAAAGGCTGGAAGAATAAGTGAATTTGGAATCGACGGGATTGACATTTCCAAACTTACATTCAACTGGCAAAAAGTGAAAGTGCGTGCTCGAGATATTTCTTCCAAAATGTCCACGGGAATTTTAAACATTCTTAAAAAAAATGGTGTTGAATTGATTACAGGCGATGCCTTCATAGCATCAGACAAATCTGTGATTATCGATAACCGCAATCTTAAAGCAAAGAATATTATTATTGCCACTGGATCTTCCCCTGCTGAAATAACCGAGACATTTGATGAGGGCTATGTTGTAAATATGAACAGGCTTTTCGAACTTGAGGACCTTCCGGAACATGTTGTTATTTATGGAAAGGGAGGTATTGCGGTTGAAATGGCTCAATTCTTTAACCTTATCGGAAAGTCAGTATCATTGATAACAGATGGTCAGAAAATGTTGCCTGCATTTGATGAACGGCTTCAATCATACATCATGAAAAAATTAATTGATGATGGCGTGAATGTTATTACATCAGGAAAAATTGAACGAACTGAGGAAAATAAAATTTACGTAAGCGATAAATCGATCACCTGCGACCGCATTATCAATTGCAGTTTCCGCAATGCAGTTCTTCCAAATACTGCATTAAATCTTGAACTTAATGATTGGGGTTTCATAAAAACTAATGATAATTTTGAAACCAGCGAAGAAAATATTTTTGCAATCGGAGATGTGAATGGAAAAAGTTATCTTGCTCACATAGCTTCTGCACAAGGTTTGTGGGTGATAAATAAAATTAAAGGAATACAGTTCGATTTTAATGTTTTAAATTTCCCGCTGAATTTATATACTGTTCCTGAAATGGCACAGATAGGGATGACTGAAAAGCAGCTTGAAGAAGAAGGAATTGAATATAAAATAAGCGAACTTCCTTTTTCTGCCAACGGAAAAGCATTGATTGAAGGAAGCGCCGAAGGTTTCATGCGTTTACTCTCTGATAAAAAATACGGACAGGTATTAGGCGTGCAAATTGTCGCGGTGAACGCAACCGATATGATCGCTGAAGCATCCGCATTCATGCAGGTGGAGGGAACAATTTACGATGTTGCTCAAACTATTCATGCACATCCTACTATTTCTGAAATTTTCACCGAAACAGGCTTTGATGCAATGAACAAAGCTATCACTGAATAATTTTCAGAATGCTTGAAATAAAAAAATATGATCTTCCCGATTTTAACATTTATGAAAGTGATAAAAATACTTTTCGTATCTGGCATCCCGAAGAAACCTATGTAGTCCTTGGTACAAGCAACAAACCGGATGATGCATTAAATGAGAGAACTATTTCTGATGACAATATTCAGGTTTATAAACGCCCTTCAGGTGGCCAATCTGTTGTGCTGACACCTAATACAATAGTTATTGCTGTATTAAAAATTGAAACCGAAATAAAAGCACCTAAAATATTTTTTCATGAAATAAACTCTTTGATAATTTCCGCCCTCGAAGAGATTGGTGTGGAGAACTTATCTCATAAAGGAATAAGTGATATTGCAATTGGTGAAAAAAAAATACTTGGTTCCTCCATGTATAGAAATAAAGAGAAAAATTTTTATCATGCTGTGCTGAATGTTTCCGAGAGTGCGAATACTTTTGAAAAATATTTAAAGCATCCGGTCAAAGAACCCGATTATCGGAAAGGCAGGCCGCATAAGGATTTTGTAACATCGCTGAAAGAATGCAGATACGTATTTAGTGCAAATCAAATCGCAGTAGCAATATCACGCCAACTCCAAAATTTTACGACTACAGTTTTGTGATTTTTTTAATCAGAAATTTATCATCAATCAATGCTTTCAGAAAGTAAATTCCGCTTGATAGATTTTTCATGTTAAATTGAAGTATGCCCAGTGAATTTATCTGATAAGCAGAGCAGATAAGTTTTCCTGTGATATCGTAAACCCCTGCATCCTGAGCCGATAAACCAGAAAGTTTTATATTCAGATAATCAGAAACAGGATTCGGATACACTGATATATTCTGCATTTCAGGATATTCATTTATATTCATCATCACTGTATCATTTGTGGTTACTATCCATTGCTCCGGATCGAAGATTATTGAATCGGGCCTGAAACCTGGGTCGACGGTATATTGTTGTCCTGAAAAAGTATTGTCGAAAACAATAATTGTATCGTGTGTTGCATCCTTGAATTTAAGTGGTATGGGCATTTCAAAGAAACTTACAGAAGAATTTGATTGCGTCTGATCAATGGTAATATGTATATTATTATCCGTTGTGTTAAACGTACATGAAATTGTATAAACCGGATACCCCTGTCCATACAGCCAGTCATTGAAGAATTCAGTTAAACTTTTTTCGCTTGCATTTTCCATCTCTGCAATAAAATCACTTGAACAAGCATAATGATATGCGCGGTTTGGATTGGTCAGATAATTTTTAAACCCGGCAAAAAATGCACTGTCACCAATTGTCCACCGTAGCATATGCAACACCATTGCACCTTTTGCATACGATAGCCTGCCGTCGAAAATGCTGTTTACATTTGTGGTATCGGTGCAATAAACGGATCCATCGGGAGAACTTGTAATATTGTTTATTTGCAAACGTTTCCACAAAGGCCAGTAATAATCATTCAGAAGGTACTGGTATGAAAGCCCTGTCCAGTATGTGGCAAAACCTTCGTTAAGCCAGATGTCGTGCCAGTTGCCACATGTGATCATATCGCCTACCCATTGGTGAGCCAGCTCATGCGTCATAAGTTCAAAACCAAAATTAATAAGGAAGGTCATTGTTTGATGCTCCATGCCCCCGCCCCATTTGAATTCTGTCATTCCATAGCGTTCTTTAACGAAAGGATAAGTGATAAATAAACTGTCGAAAAGTTCCATCGACTGAACTACATCTGGCGTATAGGTATGGGCATTGGCTGAGTCTTCTGGAAAAACATAATTCAGAATCTGAATTGAATCGGCAGCGTTGTGTGCATAAATTGAAAACGAATGATAATTTGTAACAGCCACAGCAATAAGGTATGCAGCTATAGGGTAACGATGTTTCCAGTGTGCGGTTTTAAATGAACTTTGCGTGATTTCTGAAACCAGCATTCCATTCGATGCCGATGAATACTGCTGGGGAGTGGTAACATAAATATCAATGGAATCTATTTTATCTGAAAGATTATTCTTGCAGGGCCACCAGTCTTTGGCGCCGAATGGTTCTGACAATGTCCATATCACAGGAGTTCCGTTATGAAAATCTTTGTTGAAACTACCGAAGCCACTTCCCTGCGGAGGATTTCCGTTATAATAAATACTTACTGAGTCGAGCTGGTTGATTGGCAGGGCAGCAGGAAGATATAAAATAAGTGTATTGCTTGCAGTTAATGAATAAGCAATACTTGAAGAATGATACTTTATGGAATCAATATTCATTATCGAAGAAAAATCAAAAGTCAACTGGTTCACCGAAGCTTTTGTGGTAGTGAAATACGACGTTACTTCTCCACGTATGAATAATGTGTCGGGGTCAATAAACCAGTGGAAGCGGTGATATTTCAGATCATAATTATCGCCGTTAAAAATAAGCGGTACCTTCAGGAACGCATCAGCCCTTTGCTGGTCAAGCAGCGCGGCCTTGTCGGAAAAATCTTTTTGCGGTGCAATCTGAGCAGAAATGATACAGGGAAAAAGAAAGATTATAAAAAAGTAAATGTGTTTTTTCATTGCAGGATATTTAAGACATAAAATTACAAAATTTTAGGTACAATTTTAATTTTGTTACTGTCGCTACTTGCATGTTGTAAGCAAAAATTTATCATCTTTGCAGAGATGAATCTTTCATTGAATAATAAAAAATCAATTAGCTGGCTTTACAGCCTTGTGTGGCTCTTCCTTGCTGGCTGTGCCAATATTGTTACCCCGTCCGGGGGGCCCAGTGATGTTACTCCGCCAAAGGTATTAAAAACAACTCCGCTTAATAATACCAAAGAATTTAACAAATCAAGTTTTAGGATAGATTTTGATGAGTTCATAGTAATTAAAGATGCTGCCACACAGGTAGTGGTGAGTCCCTTCATGAAGGAATCACCCGATCTGAAAGTGAAAGGCCGGTCGATAGTGGTGGATTTTAAGGACTCGTTAAAACCAAATACAACGTATTCAATTGCTTTTGGTAAATCAATAACAGATTTAAATGCTGGCAATGTGCTGGCTGATTACCGTTTCACATTTTCTACCGGTTCTACAATTGATACGCTTACTTTAAAAGGAATTGTGAAAAATGCATTTACTCAAAAGGCCGAACCAGGGGTTATGGTGATGCTTTATGATAAAAGTTACGATTCAATTCCTTACAAGGAAACACCGTTTTATATTTCCAAAACCGATGAAGCAGGCGCATTTAAATTTTCAAGTATTAAAAATGGGAAGTTTAAAATATTCGCGATAAAAGATGCAAACGGCGATTTCCTTTTCAGCGACCCCGAAGAAAAAATTGCATTCAGCGATACACTCATTACTCCTCAGCCTACGGATACAGCTAAGGCCGACAGCCTCCGCAAGAACAAAATTTACAATCTTTATTTATTCGGAGAACTTCCTGCAAAGCAACGCTTGCTGAAAGCATCATCAGGTAAATATGGGAGGGTGGTATTGGTTTTCAGAAAACCGGTGGAAGATTTAGTATTAAAACCGTTAAACGGAAATTTACAGGAACCATGGTGCATCAGGGATATAAACAAATCAAAAGATACTATAACCCTGTGGTTGAAAGATCCTGATAAGGATTCACTTGTATTACAGATTTCTGATAAACATGAAATACTGGATACTGCCGAAATGAGTCTTGTTAAAAAAAGCGCAAAGCAAACAAGGGGCAAAGGTGAAGATCTGAAGAATGTGGCAATTCAGGCCAGTGCTTTCAATAACGGAACTTTTGATTATTATAAATCTTTTCTGATTAATAGTGCTGTTCCCTTATCGGCATATAAGTTCTATAAAATAGTGCTTACCGAAAACAAGGATACTGTAAAGGCAACATTCAGGTTTAATGATTCTATAAATAAACAAATACTTGTTGATTATAAATGGAAGGAAGATGCCGCATATACGCTGCTGGTGCCGGCAGGAACATTTACAGATATTTTCGGTACATCAAATGATACACTGAACATTAAATTCAAAACCACATCGCTTAGTGATTACGGAAATCTAAAACTTACCTTGAAATCAACGGAAATAAATTGCAGTTTAATCGTTCAGCTTGTTACAGAAAGTGATGCTGTGATTCAGGAAAAATTTTCAGCTGCGAATGATGTCCTGAATTTTACACATATCGCTCCCGGCAATTATCGGATCAAAGTGATATGCGACGAAAATCAGAATAAAAAATGGGATACCGGCGATTATATGAAAAAACTTCAGCCTGAAAAAGTTTTTGTCGATCCTGCTGCTATAGTAATTAAAGGCAATTGGGATACGGATCTTGAATGGGAGGTGGCGAGGTAGAAACAGTTTTATGATGGTACATGCGTTTTGTTATGAAAAATTGTATAATTATAAATTTGATCTGTTGCAAAATGCCTTTCCTCTACAGATTGAATATTTTTTGTCGAATTTCTAAAAAAAAGTTTAATAACCCTTTATCAGAAATTTAAATCCCACTATATTTGTGAAATAATTAACAACTGAACCTATGAACATTTCCCACATCGAACACATTGGAATAGCGGTAAAAAATCTGGAAGAATCCATTAAGTATTATGAAAATATTCTGGGACTAAAATGTTATAACATTGAAGAAGTAAAAGACCAGAAAGTTAAGACAGCTTTTTTTATGGTTGGCCAAACCAAACTTGAACTGCTTGAGTCGACAGATCCAGAAGGTGCAATTGGAAAATTTATTGAGAAAAAAGGCGAAGGTATACATCACCTGGCTTTTGCTGTAAATGGAATTGAAAATGCACTTGCAGAAATGGAATCAAAAAATGTTCAGCTAATTGATAAAGCTCCCCGCAAAGGAGCCGAAGGACTTGACATTGCTTTCCTTCATCCGAAATCAACAGCAGGGATACTTACTGAACTGTGTGAGAAAAAGTCATAAGCTAAGATGTTTACAAGATAACAAGTCATAAGTTACAAGGAAAAAGGTTGGTGGGGCGACAACTCACAACTCATAACTAAGAACAAAGAACTAAGAACAGCAAACACTTAATAACCACAAACAAATTATACCAATGGCATTTCAAGATAAAATAGAAGAACTTCTTAAGAAACGAGAGCAGGCAAAGCTGGGCGGCGGTCAGAAGAGGATTGATTCGCAGCATAAGAAAGGAAAAATGATAGCAAGAGAACGCATTGATCTTTTGCTTGACGAAGGCAGCTTCGAAGAGTTCGATATGTTTGTAACGCATAACTGCCGTGATTTCGGATTGGAAAAAGAAACTTATTTATCCGATGGCGTTATCACTGGTTACGGTACTATCGATGGAAGAATCGTGTATGTATTTGCACAGGATTTCACTGTATTCGGCGGCTCGCTGTCTGAAGCATATGCACAAAAAATCTGCAAGCTGATGGACAAAGCTATGAAAGTTGGTGCACCTATCATAGGCATCAATGATAGCGGTGGCGCGCGTATACAGGAAGGGGTAAGAAGTCTGGCAGGTTATGCGGAAATTTTTCAACGCAACATTATGGCATCGGGCGTGGTGCCACAGATTTCAGCAATCTTTGGTCCTTGTGCAGGTGGCGCAGTATATTCACCAGCTCTAACCGACTGCATCATCATGACAAAAAGAAACAGTTACATGTTTGTAACCGGACCAAAAGTTGTAAAGACTGTTACCGGTGAAGTTGTTACTGAAGAAGAACTTGGCGGTGCAATGGTGCACGGATCAAAATCGGGTGTTATACATTTTGTTGCCGAAGATGAAAAGGAAGGATTGCTTCTTATCAGAAAACTTTTATCATATCTTCCGCAGAATAATCTTGAAGATCCACCCCTCGCTCCCTGCAACGACCCTATCGACAGGCTTGAAGATAAACTAAATTCAATCATCCCTGAAAATCCAAATAAGCCTTACGATATAAAAGATGTAATTCATTCAATTGTGGATGATTCAGAATTTATGGAAGTGCAGCGGTTTTATGCACCTAACATCGTTATCGGTCATGCGAAATTCAATGGCATACCCGTTGGGATAGTTGCAAACCAGCCAAATTACCTGGCAGGTGTTCTCGACATCAATGCTTCCAGGAAAGCAGCGCGTTTCGTACGATTCTGTGATGCATTCAATATTCCGATTGTTACCTTGGTTGATGTGCCGGGATTCTTACCTGGAACAGCACAGGAGTATGGTGGTATTATTCTTCATGGAGCAAAATTACTTTTTGCATATGGCGAAGCTACAGTGCCAAAAATTACAGTCACACTGCGTAAATCCTATGGTGGGGCGCATGATGTTATGAGTTCAAAACAACTTCGCGGTGATATCAATTATGCATGGCCTTCAGCTGAAATAGCAGTAATGGGACCTAAAGGCGCTATTGAAGTTTTGTATCAGAAGGAACTCAAAGATATGACAGATGAAAAAGAGAGAGCAACTTTCCTGAAGAAAAAAGAAGATGAGTACAAGGAGAAATTTGCGAATCCTTACAATGCTGCAAAATATGGTTACATCGATGACGTAATAGAACCAAGGAACACACGCTTCAGGATTATCCGTTCACTGCAGTCACTGGCAACAAAAAAAGATGTGAATCCGCCAAAAAAGCATTCCAACTTACCACTTTAATACTGATGTGTCATGAGCAAGTTGAAATTTGATAAATACCTTCCGGGGAAAAAGAAAAAGCCCGCACCTAAGGTGCAGGAACCGATCAAAAAGGAACCGATAATTTCCGAAGAAATTGTTGCAGCTATTGGTTTGGCGTTGAGTTTGCACCTGCAGGATGTACACGATTATGAACGTGCAATCATTACCATGCAGAAAGTTATGAGGCCGTATTCTCCATGGAGTTCTAAGATTTACGGATTAAGAGAAATACCATTTAAGTTTCCAAGAAGATATAAATAAAGATACCGATGAAAAAATTTAAATTCACCATAAAAGGAAATCAGTACGATGTAGATATTCTCAATATTGAAGAAAATATTGCAGAAGTACAGGTAAACGGAACAGTGTACAATGTTGAAGTTGATAAAAATATTCAGCAAACGAAAACACCAATTCTCGTAAGATCTCAGGCTGTGCCATCCACCGACGGGGAAAAATCAACACAAAAAACCAGCAGCCCTGCTGCACCAAAAGGCAGCGGTACAGTTAAAGCTCCACTGCCAGGTGCAATTCTGAATGTGCATGTAAAGGTAGGCGACAAAGTTGTAATGGGACAACGACTCATCACGCTTGAAGCGATGAAAATGGAAAACAATATTGATTCTGATAAAGAAGGGAAAGTTTCAGCCATAAAAGTGAAGAAAGGCGATTCGGTGATGGAAGGCGATGTGCTGGTAGTTATTGAATAAATAAAAATGATAATTGTATTTGCCGTCAGTTTGAGTGCTTAGTGAAGTGTCTCGATAACAAGGCAAAAAAATGCAATACCTAATTAAAATTAGTTCATTATTCGCAGAAAACGGGAGACTTTTTCCCGTTTTTTTTATTTACAAATATAAATTATTTCTCTCGCAAAGACGCAGAGATGCGATGTTGAAGACGGATGTTAGTTCTAAAATTTACGAATGTGGATTTACAATATTGGTGCTTGGAACTTGAAGCTTGCGACTTGTAACTTGTAACTTATAACTTATAACTTATATCTCCCAACTTAATAACTTCTTCAATCAACTATTCGTTGTGATCAAACCCTCTTCTCTCACCTAACAGATGAAAATTTTTCTGAAGAATTGCATTCGAAGGTTTTTCTCTGTTGATGTACATGGATTTGTTGCGGTAGTTGTGATCCATTAATGTAATTTGAAAAATGGTGGCTGAAATTAAAAATGCTGCAGCAAGAATCCGTATCCATTTTTTTTTGAACAATGGTTGCCAGCAATAAAATGAATAGATCATCACCACAGGAAACATCAAATAGAATGTGTGTGACGATGGCCCTTTCACTGAAAAGAAAAAACTTAACCAGGTAATTAGAAATGCCGCGAGTATAAAAAATTTTATAGCTTTCCATTCGGCAAAGGGTTTTTTCAGGAACCAGGATATGATCATCCATGCCACTTGTGCAACACCAACAATTCCTGCAAAAATTATAAATGGCGAGAGCCAGATATATTCTGATAAATAGTCAAGGCGAGTAACAGTATTGTTTCCCATCAATCGTGCAAGTTCAAAACTTCCGAAGGATAAAAGTCGTGCAAGTACTGTGAAAAATTCTTTGATGTTATAAATGTTGAATACAATATTTGATGTTGTATCGCCCGAACCTGATGCAAGTCCGTATTTAATGAATGTTGGGATAACAAGTATTCCGGAAACCAAACAGCCAATTAAAAATGCAACAGCAAAAAGAAATAATTTTTTAAAAACATTTTTTCTTACTGTTAAAAATGCGAAACCAATAAACGGCAAAAGTAAAATCCACGACATATGCAACTGGAATATCCACAGCATGGAAAAGCCCATAAAGAAAAATGCCCAGTGATATGCAATAATATTTTTTCTGAACACAGGAATTATTTCCATGAAGGAAATAAAAAATAATATTGCAGCAGGCAACACATACGATGGATTTAAAACATGCGTTGAAAAACTCAGCACCCATGGTGCAGTAAATATCCATACCCATAAAAACCATTCTGGAATTTCTATTGTACGACACCTTATTATATAGAGAGCGAAAAAGAAGAGTGAAATAAATGTGAGCAGGTTCAATAAAATGTAAGGCGCTTCAGGAATTGGAAAAATATAAAATGGCAGTCCCACAAGTAAACCCTGCAGTGCGCCCGGTATCTGCGAGAAGGTGTATACAACATCGGGCCCGTAGAAAGGCCAGTGACCGGTGGAATAAAATTTTAATCCGATAAGATAGATTTGCATTTCATCTTCGAACCAGAACTCGGAAAAAATTCCAAACAGAAAACGGAACGGAAAAAAAATCACAAAAAGTACAATGAATTTTTTCCATGTTTTCAGATTGCAGAAATTCGTATAAATTTTTCCGATCATGAATTTTGATTGTAAATTCAAAAGTAATTAAAAAATGGAAGAAGGCAATGCGATCATAAGTTTAGAAAAAAGTGATAACTTTGAGCAAATAAAAAATTGATGTCGGTACAGGAACTTATTTTTTTTTCAATATTTATTTTATTCATACTGGCCATTCTCATGGTCGACCTGGGCATTTTCAATAAACAAAGTCACATTATAAAATTTAAAGAAGCATCGGCATGGTGCTTTGTATGGATAGTTCTTGCACTTGGATTTTACATGCTGATACGCACACACGGAGATATGATTCATGGAATCACAAACCAGTCGCAGCTCGATACCATTGAAAAAAAGTATGATCATATAATTACGCCCGGTCACACTTTTGATGAGAATCTTGCAAATTACAGGGAAAGCATGTCACTGGAATATATCACGGGTTATGTAATTGAGTATGCTCTTTCGGTTGACAATGTTTTTGTGATGGTGTTGATTTTTTTATCATTCAGTGTGGAACAAAAATATTACAAGCGTGTTTTATTCTGGGGAATATTGGGAGCAATCATCATGCGTTTCCTTTTTATTTTTCTTAGCTCAGCATTGATACAACAATTTTCCTGGGTGCTTTATATTTTCGGAGGACTATTGGTATTTACGGGAATTAGGATGTATATCACACGTAATAAGCAAGACAAAATTGAACCAGAAAAACATCCCATAGTTAAATTTGCATCAAAATATTTTTCAGTATATCCGCAATATGTGAAGCATCATTTCTGGATTCGCAGAAACGGAAAGCTTTTACTTACTCCTTTGTTTGTGGTTTTGCTCGTGATTGAATTTTCAGATGTGCTATTCGCTGTTGATTCTGTTCCTGCAATTTTTTCTGTGACCAAAGATCCTTATATCGTTTTCTTCTCAAACATTTTTGCAATACTCGGTTTGCGTTCATTATTTTTTCTTGTGATGAATATGATGAACACTTTTGTTTACCTGAAACATGGACTCTCCATATTGCTTACTTTTATAGGCGTTAAAATGTTTTTGGGTGACTGGCTGAAGGAGCAGGGATTTACAACGGCTCATTCGTTATACGTGGTATTACTTATCCTTGCAGTAAGTATTGGTGCTTCATTATTTTTCAAACCGAAAAAAGAAAAGATCACGCACTGATTATTTTTTCTCAAGCGATTTAAAATAAGCATCGAGTAATTTCTGTGCAGCAGCATACGAACTTATTTTCTGCGACAGCAATTCTTTTTCAATTACAGACATCAACTTCGAAACTTCTTTATTGGCGGTGAATTCATCTTTCAGTGTTTCGTTAATCATTTCCATCATGCGGTGTCTTGCCTGCTCTCTTCTCTTGATTTCAAAGTATCCGTTTTGTTTTGTGAATGCAACATAATCGGAAATCATTTTCCAAACACCATCAATTCCGGTTTTCGAAACTGCAGAACATGTTTCTACTTGTGGAATCCACCCGGATATTGATGGATGAAATAAATGAAGTGCATTCTGATATTCTCTTTTTGCAGATTCAGCCTGAAGAATATTAATTCCATCAGCTTTGTTAATAGCAATGGAATCGGCCATCTCCATGATACCTCTTTTTATTCCCTGTAATTCATCACCTGCACCTGCAAGCATGAGCAGAAGAAAAAAATCGACCATTATATTCACAGCAGTTTCTGATTGTCCCACTCCAACTGTTTCAACAATTATAGTATCGAATCCTGCAGCTTCACATAAAATAATTGTTTCGCGCGTTTTTCTTGCAACACCTCCAAGAGTGCCTGCTGACGGGGAAGGACGGATGAATGCATTTTCATCATTCGAAAGTTCTTCCATTCTAGTTTTATCTCCGAGAATACTTCCTTTTGAAATTTCACTGCTCGGATCAATTGCAAGAACTGCAAGTTTGTGTCCCTGCGATGTAAGAAATTTTCCGAAGACTTCGATGAACGTACTTTTACCAACTCCCGGAACGCCTGTGATACCAATGCGTACAGAGTTACCCGAATATGGAATACATTTTTCAATAATTTTTTGCGCTTGATTATAATGTTTCGGAAGCGAACTTTCGATCATCGTAATTGCACGACTGAGCATGGTTCTGTTGCCTGCAAGAATTCCATTCACAAAATCATTCAATGAAATTGTTTGATTTTTTTTCTGAATAAATTTTTTTGCGGCTTCATCATTTACTGATGGAGGCTGCTGAATCCCTTGATTTACCTTCAATGCAGAAGCATCATCTTTTTTATGCAACATGTGTGCGTGAGTTTATTCACTTTTGATTGTTAACAAAATTATTAATAAATATTATAAAACAGTAATTTAATCAAAATAAAATGATGTATATTTGTCGTGCAAAACCCAAAATTTATAACAATGGCTACAACAAAAAAAACAACTGCTAAGAAAGTGGTAAAAAAAGCTGCTCCTAAAAAAGCTGCTGCAAAAAAAGTGGTAAAAAAAGCTGCTCCTAAAAAAGTAGTTAAGAAAGCTGCTCCTAAAAAAGTAGTTAAGAAAGCTGCTCCTAAAAAAGTTGCTGCAAAAAAAGTAGTAAAAAAAGTTGCTGCAAAAAAAGTAGTAAAAAAAGCAGTTGCAAAGAAAAAGTAATTAGTAAATTATAAAAAAACCCCGGCAGAAATGTCGGGGTTTTTTTATTGTATGATTTTTTACCAATATTTAAAATGTAAATTTCCTGTAGCTGATATAATGCAACATTTCCCTGAATTCCTTTTTCTCTTAATTAGGAATTCGTATATTTGATAGATTAATTTTTATTTATGAAAACACGCAAATATTTTTTAGTAATTGCTATTTTATTTTTAGCATGGTCGAATTGTTATTCGTCACACTATATGGGTGGAGAAATCAGTTGGACATGTTTACAAAATGGTAATTATAAATTTACGTTGAAACTTTACAGGGAATGTAATGGAATCACATACAGCACAACGGAACTTATTAATGTTGCAAATTGTCCTTCTGTTTCAAGTATTACAATGACACTCGTTAATCAAACTGATATATCACCTGAATGTAATTCTTCTTTTCAGCATATTCAATGTAATCCTACCCCATCAACTCCAAATACCGGAGCAGTTGAAGAATGGTTGTATACTTCAGATTCTGTATATCCAAACGGAATAACACTTTCAGGTGTCCCGCCAGCCCAGGGTTGGATCTTTTCTCATTCATCCTGTTGTCGCAATCCATGCACAAACATTTTGAATGCATCAAATTATGGCTGGTCTCTTCGCGCAGTGATGTATTCATATAACGGACAAAATGCAAATCCATGTTTTGATAATTCACCCACGTTTGCTGAGAAACCATCCACAATAATTTGTTCAGGTTATCCTTTTTCTTTTATGCAAAGTGCCTGGGATATGGATAATGATTCTTTGGCATATGAGTGGGCCCCATGTTTGGATGACGGTTCTGTGTCATTAGCTCCTGATTACACACCAGGATATTCATATAACAGTCCATTGCCCGGACCTTCAGTTGATCCGAATAATATTGCCGCGATAATTGATCCAGCAACCGGAGCAATTTCTTTTACTTCATTCACACAAGGAGCCTTCATGACTTGTATAAAAGTTACATCATATAAAAATGGAATTAAAGTAGCGGAAAATTACAGAGAAATGCAAATTGTTTTGTTGAGTTGTTTACAGAATAATCCGCCAAAAATAATTATTCCATCACTGGATTCCATATCTGCAACACCGCTGACTTATATTGATACAATCATTGCAGGTGACACAATAAGTATTCCAATAATCCTGAAGGATACCGGAACATTTGGTAATGGAATAAAGCAAATTATTTCATTTAGCGCAAATGGTTCGCAGTTTGGAGCTGGTCTTACTGATGAAAATTCGGGATGCACAAATCCTCCTTGCGCAACAATTGATTATCCTCTGGCTTCTTCTACTGATAGTGTCGGATTTAATTTAAAGTGGAAAACAAATTGTTCTCAGTTAGAAAATATGCAAAACAAAAATTTTGTTTTTTATTTTAAAGCATATGATGATTTCTGCTCCATTCCTGGAATACAAAATTTTATTGTCAAGTTAGTTTTGAAATCGAACAAGGAAATTTTGCCACCACCAAAAATAAATTGCATTTCTGTAAATCAGAATGGAGATGTTCAATTGCAATGGACTCCTCCTATTGATACATCCAGTGTTTTTAATAGCTATCATATTTTTTCTTCCAATAGCCCGACAGGTCCCTTCACTGAAATTGACAGCTTATTTGCATACAATCAGAATTCCTATTTGAATATAGGAGCTAATGCATATGGAACACCATTGTATTATAAAATATTAACTCGTTCAGGATGCAATGGCAGAATATTATCAAATCCTTCTCCAATTATTAGCCCCATGAATATTAGCTTTAGTAATTATCAAGATACAAATCTTTCACTTAACTGGAATCCTGTTTCGAATCCATTGCCCGCTGGTTCTTTTGCAGAATATGAAATTTACAAGAAGATTTCTTCTGTCTGGACAATGATTGGAACTTCAGCGGATACAATGTTTACCGATTCTAACGCAACCATAGGAAATGTATTTGACTATAAAATAATATTAAACGATTCTTCAGGATGCTTTTCCGAATCATTAATTAAATCATTTGCTACTTCAACAACTACTCTTGCACCATCGTCCTATTCAATTACTCCAAATCCATTTAACAATTTTATAACAATAGAAATTTTCTCAATGAATTCTTGCGAAATTTCGTTAAACGTTTTGGATGTTGAAGGAAAAATTTTTTACACAAGGAAAATTAATTTAACACAAGGGCCGAACAAATTCGATATTAATTCACTGATGTTAAAAGAAGGAGTCTATATTCTGCAACTACAAAATGAGAATTATAATATAATGAAGAAGCTTGTAAAATTTACTAAATAAAAAACCCCGGTGTAATTCCGGGGTTCATGCATTAAGAAATTATTTCAAGCATATCTTTTTCAATTGATGTTTTCGGCGTTTCGGTTATGCGTCCAATTTCTTTACCATCCTGATAAAAAATAATTGTAGGCACTAGTGTGATATTTAAATTATCAGTTTCACCTTTGTCAGTTTTTTTAGTTCTGTCCACACAATAGATTGTAACGTTTGTATCAGCATAACCAATTGCATCAATTATTTTAAAGAATCGCGGAACCTGCTCCTGGCTGTCGCCGCACCATGATCCCATCACCACAGTAACTTTAATATTTTTAGTTGCCATTGCAGTTTTTAAAATTGCCATTGTGGTTGCCTCGGGAGTATAGGAACTGTATTCCGATTCGTAATATGTTTTAAACAGATTTGATTTTAATCCGTCCCTGTTGCATAATCCAATCAGAACTTCCATCTGTGATTTCTCATCGATCTTTGTTCTGTTTACTTCCTGTGCACTGGCGTATGTAATGAATAATACAAATGCCAATATTGTTATCATCGTTTTCATAACCTCTGTTTTTTTGTTTATATCAAAAAGTGTACAAAAGTGATTTGTAAAATAATTAATCTTCTTCTCTGCTGTCGATCAGAATCTGTAAAATTTTAATTGCTGCTACAGGTATGCTTGTTCCTGGTCCGAATATTCCTATCACACCCGCATCATACAAAAATTTATAATCCTGTGCGGGAATAACTCCTCCGGCAATAACCATAATATCATCTCTGCCTTGTGCTTTCAATTCTTCAATTACCTGTGGAACGAGTGTTTTGTGTCCTGCAGCCAGTGATGAAACTCCGAGAATATGAACATCATTTTCCACAGCCTGCTTAGCAGCTTCTTTCGGTGTCTGGAACAATGGTCCCATATCCACATCAAATCCAAGATCGGCAAAACTTGTTGCAATAACTTTTGCTCCGCGGTCGTGCCCGTCCTGTCCCATTTTCGCAATCATGATTCTTGGACGACGGCCTTCTAATTTTGCGAATTGATTAGCAAGTTCTCTTGCCGTTTTAAAATTCTGATCGTTTGAAATTTCCATAGAATACACTCCTGATATTGAATGGATGATTGCTTTATATCTTCCAAAAATATTTTCGCATGCCAGTGATATTTCACCAAGCGTTGCTCTTTTTCTTGCTGCATCAACTGCGAGAGCAAGAAGATTTCCGTTGCCCGTTTTGCAGGCTTCAGTAATTGCCTTGAGAGAAGTCTGCACTTCGTCATTATTTCGTTCTGCTTTTAATTTTTTAATTCTTTCAATTTGCGAATCACGCACCGCGGAATTATCAACTTCTAAAATATCGATCGGATCTTCCTTTTCTAATTTGAATTTATTTACACCAACAATAATATTTTTCCCTGAATCAATTCGTGCCTGTGTTCGTGCCGATGCTTCCTCAATACGCATTTTTGGAAGTCCGGTCTCTATAGCTTTTGCCATGCCTCCAAGTTCTTCTACTTCTTCAATTAATGCCCATGCCCTTTGCGCTAATTCATGCGTAAGTGATTCTACATAATAAGAACCTGCCCATGGATCAATGGCTTTGCAAACATTGGTTTCTTCCTGAATATAAATTTGCGTGTTGCGTGCAATGCGTGCGGAAAAATCTGTTGGCAAAGCAATTGCTTCGTCGAGTGCATTGGTGTGAAGTGACTGTGTGTGTCCGAGCACAGCGCCTAGTGCTTCAACACAGGTGCGTGCAACATTGTTGAAAGGATCCTGTTCGGTTAAACTCCATCCGGAAGTCTGGCAGTGTGTTCTAAGCGCGAGTGATTTTGGATTTTTCGGATTGAACTTTTTTACAATTTTTGCCCACAGCATTCTTGCTGCGCGAAGTTTTGCAATTTCCATAAAATGATTCATCCCGATTCCCCAGAAGAATGATAATCTTGGTGCGAATGAATCGATATCCATTCCTGCGTTTACACCGGTGCGTAAATATTCCAGACCATCGGCAAGTGTATAGGCAAGTTCAATATCGGCCGTTGCACCGGCTTCCTGCATATGATATCCGCTAATGCTGATGGAATTAAATTTCGGCATATTCTTCGAAGTGAATTCAAAAATATCAGCGATAATCTTCATGGAAGGAAGAGGCGGATATATATAAGTATTCCTAACCATGAATTCTTTCAGAATATCATTTTGTATTGTTCCGCTTAATTTTTCCATGCTTACACCTTGTTCTTCTGCAGCAACAATGTAAAATGCAAGCACAGGCAAAACGGCACCGTTCATAGTCATGGACACTGACATTTTATCGAGAGGAATCTGGTCGAACAGAATTTTCATGTCGAGTATTGAATCGATTGCAACACCTGCTTTTCCAACATCACCTGTCACACGTTCATGATCGGAATCGTAGCCGCGATGTGTAGCAAGATCGAATGCAACGGATAATCCCATTTGTCCGGCTGCAAGATTTCTTCTGTAGAATGCGTTCGATTCTTCGGCAGTTGAAAATCCAGCATACTGCCTGATTGTCCAGGGTTGCATTGCATACATTCCTGAATAAGGTCCGTGTAGAAAAGGAGCAATCCCTGCTGCATAATGCAGATGCTCCATGCCAAGCAAATCGTCTTTGCCGTAAACCGGTTTCACAGGAATCTGTTCGGCGGTTATCCAGTTTTTTTCAATCTTATTTGCTGCTTCCCATTCTCTAAAGGATTTTGATCCTTTATGTTCTCTGAAGTTTATATTTTTAAAATCTGGTCTCATATTGTAAAAAGTCTTAATGTCAAAATAAAATTAAATTATGCCCATCCATACGTGGTACTTACCAAGTGTGTCGAGCAGGTTGGAGCGGACATGAATAAAATCGTCAACTCCTGATTGTTTTAAAATATCAATTAACTGCACAGGATTTCCGGCAACAACAAGCCTGATATCAGGATTTGATTTTTTCAGCATCTTGCATGCTTTTGGCACCAGGTCTATATATTCATCATCGGAACTGCAGAAGACAATAATATCAGCTTCTGATTTAATTGCGGCAGCAACTCCATCTTCAACAGTTTTGAAACCGGTATTGTCAATAATTTTATATCCGGCGCAGCCAAAGAAATTAGTTGTAAACCCTTCTCTTGCTTTACGCATGGCAAGATGTCCGAATGTGAAAAGAAATACTGCCGGGCGCTTATGTCCGTCATTCTCGAAAGCTTCTGTCGAAAGCCTTAAAGCTTCAAATGCACCGGCACCGCGGTATTGCTTCAGGGCGCCAAGTTTATTTAAGTCAGCATGAGGAGTCATTTTATCCAGCATGCTTTCATTTAGGTTCGGATATTGATTTGTTCCAAGAATAATCTGCCTGCGCATTGCAATATCCAGATCGCGCTTCTGGCAGGTTTTTTCAATTTCAGTTTTTATGAAACCTGATTCAGCGACTTTAATAAAACCTCCAATATCTTCAACATCAAGAAATAATTTCCATGTTGCTTCAGCAATTGAATCGGTAAGGTTTTCGATGTAGTATGATCCAGCCGAAGGATCAACAACATTATCAAGATAAGATTCTTTTTTCAGAACGAGCTGAGTATTTCGTGCGTTACGTTCCGAAAATTCATCCGGTTTTTTTATAGTGTTATCAAAAGTGTTTACCGTCATTGAATCGCATCCGCCTATTGCTGCCGACATTGCTTCGGTTGTATTCCTCAGCATGTTTACATATAAATCGTATGTTGATTTATTCCATTCCGAGGTCACCGCGTGTATAAAGCATTTCATTGAATCCGGCGATTTGGGATTGTATTGCTCAACAATTTTAGCCCACAACAATCTTACTGCCCTGAGCTTTGCAATTTCCATAAAATAATTTGATCCGATTGAAAACACAAACTGAATTTTCGGAGCAACTTCATCAACGATTAATCCTTCACCAGTTAGCTTCGCCAGGTATTCATTCGCGGAGGCAAGCCCGAAAGCAAGTTCCTGCACTATGGATGCACCAGCATTGTGAAAATAGTGTCCGTTAATTGTAATTGTGTAAAAACCCGGTAAACTTTTTTGAATTTTTTTAATTATGTCAGCGGCTTCATTAAAATTATTTTCGGCTGATTTATAAAATTTTGCATACATCAGAAAATATGTCAGCGGATCAAAATTGAAACTTCCTTTAACTTTCGATGCATCAATTTTTTGTTCTTCCACTTCGTGAATCAGCAAATCACAAAGCAATGAAAAAGAAACTGCAGATGTGAAATGTATTGACGTTACCGTAAGATCGATGTTTTGCAACAATACTTTTAAATCTTCCGCATTGTAAATCTCTTTTGCATTGAAACCAATTCCTTCGGCGCCTCTTGCAACAGCATCAACTGCTGTTTCGTTTGCGCGTCCAGGATTTGTTTCTTCAATATCCTGACGAATTTCCCAGTTGTTGTTAGTTTTTGTGTTTCGAACAAATGGAAATTCCGAAGGCGGAACATTTAAGTATTCCAGTTGTTCCAGATCTTCAGCCCTGTAGTATGGCCTTACATTAATTCCCTCCGTGGTTTTCCAGATCAGTTTTTTTTCGTAGTCGGCGCCTTTCAGATCGGCAATTATTTTCTCTTCCCACTGTTTGGTTGTAACCGGGGGAAATTCAGAAAACAATTTTGCGCTTTTAAGTTTATCGTCCATTTTACCCAAAAGTTTATATATTAATAAGGTGTGATAGTTTTATGTCGGGTCAAAAGTACAATAATTTTATTATTTGAATGATTTGAGAATGCTATTTTGTTAGGGATTTAGCTTGCCTGATTAAAGTTTAAATAAAAATAGAAATTCATTTTGCACACATTAAATTATGAATCTTGAGTATTTAGATTATTTTTGTATCATATCGTGATAAAATTAGTAAATGCTAAAGCATAAAAAAATATTAGTTACCGGAGGTGCCGGTTTTATTGGTTCCAATCTCTGCGAAACATTTTTAAAGCAGGACAACGAAGTCATTTGTCTGGATAATTTTCTTACGGGAAAAAGAGAAAATATAACAGGTTTTATTAAACTGAAGAATTTCAGTTTGATTGAAGGCGACATACGGAATCCTAAAGATTGTGCAATTGCAGTTAAGGATGTTGATTATGTATTTCATCAGGCTGCACTTGGTTCAGTGCCACGATCCATTGAAAATCCGTCACCAACAAACGATATAAACATTTCCGGTTTTTTAAATATGCTACTTGCCAGCAGGGATGCAAAAGTAAAGCGGTTTATCTACGCTTCCAGTTCTTCTGTATATGGCGATAATCCTGCTTTACCAAAAGTTGAAACAAATATCGGGAAACCACTGTCGCCTTATGCAGTTACAAAACAGGTGAACGAATTGTATGCAAAAGTTTTTGCCGACCTGTATGGAATGGAGATTATCGGGCTTCGCTATTTTAATGTTTTCGGCCAGCGTCAGGATCCCGATGGTGCTTATGCTGCTGCAATACCAAAATTTATCCGCTTATTGCTGAACGGTGAAACCCCTGTGATATATGGAAATGGCGAACAGTCGCGCGACTTCACATACATAAGCAATGTGGTACATGCAAATGAATGTGCAGCCCTTGCGGAAAATCGGGAAGCCGTTAATACAGTTTATAATATTGCTTATGGTAGCAGAATTTCTTTGAATGATTTATACTCCCTGCTCACCGAGAATCTTTCAAAATTCAAAAAAGAAATAAAGGATATAAAACCTGATTTTGTTTCAGAACGAAAAGGTGATATTAAAGATTCCCTTGCTTCCATCGAAAAAGCAAAAACCTTATTAGGATACCGTCCCGACTGCGATGTGAAAAATGGACTGGAGAGATCAATTGATTGGTATGTTAAAAATCTTCGTTGATCTTATTTCAGCTTTTTTATCCTAAAAAATCAACTTACATATTCAAGTTTTTGCATACATTTGTAATGAAATCAATACAGATGAGCTATGCGTAAAACAGCGATTTTCTATTTCCTGATAATTGCAATATCGGGAATTCAATATTCAAAAGCCTGCACAAATATTCTTGTATCGAAAGGTGCATCGAAAGATGGTTCGGTAATGATCAGTTATAACGCTGATGCAGGCGGATTCATGGAACCGCTCTATTGGTCGGAAGCAGCCGATTATAAGGCAGGAGATTCACTTGCCATTTATGAGTGGGATACCGGCAAATACATGGGTAAAATAAAACAGGTTTTACATACCTATAAAGTGGTTGGCAATATGAACGAAAACCAGGTGGCCATTGGTGAAACTACCAATGGTGGAAGGTTGGTACTGCAAAGTGCAAATGGAATTATGGACTATGGAAGTATGATTTATATTGCTTTGCAAAGAGCAAAAACTGCCAAAGAAGCTATAAAGGTAATGACCGATCTTGCTAATGAATATGGCTATGGCAGCGCCGAAGGTGAAACCTTTTCTGTTTCTGATGCGAATGAAGCATGGATACTTGAAGTGGTAAGTAAAGGTGCAAAAGAAAAAGGAATCATTTGGGTTGCCCGGAAGGTTCCAGAAGGGTATATCTGCGCACATGCAAACCAGGCAAGGATCAGGGAAGTTCCAACCAAGGACAAAGAAAACTGTATGTACTCAACTGATATTTTTTCGTTTGCTGAAAAAATGGGTTTCTGGGATTCCAAGTCAGGCAAGGAGTTCAGCTATGTTGATGCATATGTACCAATCGATCCCGAAGGTCTTTTCCTTTGCGAGGGCCGTGTCTGGAGTATTTTCAGGCGTGCTGCTCCTTCACAGAGTTTTTCAACAGATTATTGGAGAGGTGTAAAAGGTGCCGATCCCTACCCACTGTTTATAAAGCCCGATAAAAAACTGAGTGTTCAGGATATGGAGGCATTGATGAGAGATCATTTTGAAGGAACCGATTATGATATGACCAAAGGATTGATGGCTGGTCCTTTTAATTGTCCTTACCGCTGGAAAAGCCTTTACTGGAAAGCTCCGGGCGATACCATCACAGCTTACGGATGGGAACGTCCTGTTTCCACTCAGCAAACAGCATTCAGTTTTGTTGCTCAGTCAAGGTCATTTCTATCGAATGAGGTGGGCGGCGTTTTCTGGTATGGTGTAGATGATACTTATTCCAACTGCTACATGCCTTTGTATGTTTGCATGACCGACAGGCCAAAATCATTTGAAAAAGCAGATGTCACTTCGTTTGATTACAATTCTGCAGCTTGGGTGTTTAACCTTGTGGCAAATTATGCGTACACGAAATATTCCTATATTATAAAAGATATTCAGGCAGTGCAGAAAGATTTTGAAAATAACTTTTTTGCAATGCAACCTGCAGTTGAAAAAACTGCATTAGAACTTGAGAAAACTGATTCCACTTTGGCTAAAAAATATCTGAGTGATTATTCTTACACTCATGCCGAATTGGTAGTTGCAAGATGGAAAGAGCTTCTCAATTATATTATCACAAAATATAATGATGGATATATTAATGACGGATCTAATGGTGGTCGCACTCCTAAAGGTGTTGGTTATGGCAGCGAATGGTTGAAAAGAGTTCTGAAAGAACAACCCGATTATTATAAAGTTGAATGGTCCGATCCTAAAAAATAAATTGTAAATTTCAAATTGCAACCCCGATCCCGATAACTATCGGGATCGGGGTTTTTTTGTCTATTGATAATTTATACAACGCACTTTTAAAACGCTGTGAACTTTGTGAAAAACTTTGTGTTCTCTGTGGTTCATTTTTATGTTGGAAATTATAACTTTGAATGCAAATAGGTATTTGTACTTTTATCAAAACTTTTTTATGAATTCAAATCCACTGCTGGATGTTCGGAATCTTACCACAGAATTTTCTTCTGAAGGAAAAATTACTACGGCAGTGAACAACATAAGTTTTACCCTCGGCAAAGGCGAAACACTTGGTATTGTTGGCGAATCAGGTTCCGGAAAATCGGTCACCTCGCTTTCAATAATGCGGTTGATAGCGTCACCACCCGGAAAAATTTCAGCAGGAGAAATAATTTATAAAAATGGAAATGAAGCAGATTTACTTTCATTAAAAGAAAAAGAAATCCGGAAATATCGAGGGAAAGAAATTGCCATGATCTTCCAGGAGCCAATGACATCGCTGAATCCAGTAATGAGATGTGGCAAGCAGGTTGCTGAAGCCATTAAATTGCATCTGAAATTTTCTTCGAAAAAAGCAAAAGAAAAAACACTTCAGTTGTTTGAAGAAGTACAGTTGCCACGACCGGAGAATATTTTCAATTCTTATCCTCATGAATTATCCGGCGGACAGAAACAACGCGTAATGATTGCCATGGCCATGTCGTGCGATCCAAAAATATTGATAGCCGATGAACCTACAACTGCTCTTGATGTAACAGTTCAGAAAACAATTCTTGAACTGATGAATAAACTTCAGCAGAAACATCAGATGAGTATTGTGTTTATTACACATGATCTTGGTGTTATAGCAGAAATTGCCGACAGAATTTTGGTAATGTATAAAGGAAATATTGTTGAGAGCGGAACTGTAAAAGAAATTTTCTCAAATCCTCAGCATCCATACACCAAAGGATTGCTGGCCTGCAGGCCAACTATGGAAAAACGGCTGAAGAAGCTACCTGTCGTATCCGATTTCATGGTCGAAAGTGATGAAGGAATTATTTCTGAAAAGAAAATTTCGATTGATGAACTTACAGGAACATTTGTTATTTCAAAAGAAGAACGAATTTCAAAACATCAGCAATTATACGCTGCAAACCCTTTGCTGGAAGTAAAGAATCTTAAAACATATTTTCCGATCCGTACTGGAATTTTTGGAAAAACAAAGAATTTTGTAAAGGCAGTTGATGATGTGAGTTTTAATGTATATCCCGGTGAAACGCTTGGCCTTGTTGGAGAATCGGGATGCGGCAAGACAACACTTGGCCGTACAATTCTGCGATTGATTGAGCCTACCAGCGGGCAGGTTTTGTTTAAAGGTGATGATATTGCAACACTTTCACTTAAAGAAATGCGAAGTGTACGAAAAAATCTCCAGATTATTTTCCAGGATCCTTATTCGTCACTCAACCCCAGAATAGCCATTGGCAGCGCCATTATGGAACCAATGCAGGTTCATAAAATTTATGACAACAATAAGCAGCGAAAAGAAAAAGTAATGGACCTGCTTCGTAAAGTAAATTTATCGGAAAATCATTTTAACCGCTATCCTCATGAGTTCTCAGGCGGACAGCGGCAACGCATATGTATCGCACGTGCGCTTGCCCTCAACCCCGAATTTATAATTTGCGATGAATCAGTTTCAGCACTGGATGTTTCAATCCAGGCACAGGTTCTGAATTTGCTGAACGACCTGAAAAGAGAATTCGGATTTACTTATATTTTTATTTCACACGATTTATCAGTCGTTAAATTTATGTCCGACCGTATGATCGTGATGAAAGATGGACAGATACAGGAATACGGCGATGCTGATGAAATTTATTCCAATCCAAAAACAGAGTATACCCAAAAATTAATTGATGCTATTCCAAAAGGGGAATTCAAAAACTGAATATAAACTTTGTAATAATGATTACGAGGTTTAAGAAATTCTTACAAATAAATCTGACTTTTTAATCTTAGTGTCCCGATAGCTATCGGGATTAGTGCTCTTTGTGTCTTAGTGGTAAAACTTTTTACTGGGATTTTACGAACATAATAATATTTAAAAATCACCACTCAGACACTAAGTTCATTTAGAATCACTGAGAAAATTTGGTGAAAAAACTTCTGGGCAAAAAAGCAAAAGATTATTTACTCAAATTCATTTTTATTCTTGAAGTAAGAATATCTATTGCCACATGATTTGTTCCACCCTGCGGAACAATAATATCGGCATAACGCTTGGTGGGCTCAATGAACTGAAGGTGCATAGGCTTCACATACTTGTCGTAATGATCAAGCACCTGCTGAAACGAACGGCCTCTTTCTTCAATATCTCTTTTTATAATCCGCATCAGCCTGTCATCAGGATCTGCATCAACAAAAACTTTCACATCAAGCCGCTCACGCATTTTAGGATTTGTTAGAATCAGGATTCCTTCAACAATAATAACATCTTTGGGTACTATTGGAATTATCTCTTTCGATCGCGCACAGGTAAGGTAGGAATAAATGGGCATTCCGATTGTTTTGCCTTCGCGTAGAAGATCAATATGCTTATTAAGTAAACTGAATTCAATGGATGAAGGATGGTCAAAATTTTTCTTTGCCCTATCCTCTGGCGACAGATGGCCATTGTCTTTATAATATGAGTCCTGCGGAATAATAGTCACCGAATCTTTTGGCAAACGTTTTATAATCTGTTTTACAACCGTCGATTTACCCGATCCGGAGCCTCCGGCAATACCAATTATAAGCATGATAGAGTTTTTTTTAATGATGTATTACAAAAGTATCAATTCGGTTTATATTTCCGAAAGAAAATTCAATTTGTTTCATAATTTTTAGAAAATCAGAAGATTAATTCAAGTGCTTTGACCGATTCAAACAGATAGGATGCAGATAGAAACCTATAATTTACCGTAAACTTCAAATTAATAGTAGAATTGCTGAATTTATATTTTGATAATTCTGAATTTTTAAATTAATTTGCTACTCAGTAAAAACTTAAAAAAACTATATGAACATGAAAAAAGTACTCTTATTGACATTTGCAGCAAGCTTGCTCTTGCTTTCAAATTCGGCAATTTCGCAGCAGGTTCAGAACTATATGAATGCTGATGGAATGGTGCTGGCAAAAAAAATGATCGAAAACCCACAACTGGTTGACAAGCTTGCTGCTTACGAAGCAACGTTGAAACAAATTTCCCAGCAATTGAAAAGTGGACAACTTAAAACAGATACACTTATCAATGGAAGAAGAATTATTCCTGTTGTGTTCCATATTATTCACACCTATGGCCCGGAAAATATAAGTGATGCGCAAGTTCAGGATGCAGTAGAAAAAATGACTATCGATTATAACCTGCTGAATGCTGATACATCTTCTGTTTTCCCATTATTTAAATCAAGAGAAGCAAATATGCAGATTGAATTTCGTTTAGCGAAAATTGATCCCAATGGCAATTGCACTACTGGTATTGACAGGGTGTATGACCCCCGTACAAATTATGCTTATTATTCTGTAATGCATGATTATGCCTGGACACCCAGTCATTATATGAATATTTTTGCTGTGGACTTTATTTATCCTGAAGGCATTACACTTCCTCCGGGTGCCTTTATTGGAGGTATGTCTCCGTTTCCTCCCAGCAATACCCTTACACAAGCGCTTACTGGTGGCGATACCTTAATGGATGGTGTGTTGATCCGTCAGGATTGTATCGGAAGTATTGGTACTGCAGCAGATATGGGCGGAATGGGAATCAATGCAATGAACCGCACACTTACGCATGAATCAGGTCATTATTTTAATTTATACCACCCATTCAATACTGGTATTTTATGCACTCTTTTCGGTCTGGATGGATGCGGCTCTGCTACATGGGGTTGTGGTGACCAGGTAGATGACACTCCTCCTGTGCAGGCTGCAACTCAAAACACAAGTTTAACTTGTTTCACACCTGGCAGCAAAAATACCTGTACTTCAACGGACGCAATATATGGAGGAATCGATGCTCCTGATATGATTGAAAACTATATGGATTATCAGTGGGGATATTGTACAAATATGTTCACTCTTGGCCAGAAAGACAGGATAGACGCAACCATGGCTGCCGACAGGCTTAAGCTCTGGTCGTATGAAAACCTTGTTGCTACGGGTGTTCTGGATACAAATGTTTATTTGTGCTCGCCAAAAGCCGATTTTAACTGCAACAATAAAATGATTTGCGAAGGATCAACAGTTACTTTCACCGACTTCTCCTACAATGGCGCAGCTTCAGGATGGCAATGGTCCTTCCCCGGCGGAACACCTTCAACTTCAACTCTGCAGAACCCTACCATTACGTACAATGTTGCAGGTACTTATAATGTGCAATTGAAAGCAATAAATACTTCCGGAAGCGATTCAATAATTAAACAAAACCTCATTACTGTAAGCGATCCGGCAACAGCTCAGGATGCTCCGTTTATTGAAGGTTTTGAAACAAATATTAACAACTGGGTTTTGAATAATATGGATGGAAATCCCTGGACAATTACCGACTCAGCAAAGTATTCCGGCACCAAATCATTATGGGTAAGTAATTTCAGCAACAATTATCCGAACAGCGTTGATGAGATAATTACTCCCGGAATTGACCTTACTGCATTTTCACCTGCACCAACTTCTCTTCTGATGAAATTTAAACTTGCATATACCGGAAAACTTACAACAAATGCACTTACTAGTGTAACGGATACAAGCTGGGATTTTCTGAAGGTTTTTGTTTCAATGGATTGTGGACAAACTTGGGCAATGAGGTATTCCAAATCCGGAGTTGGCTTATCTACCTCAGCATTGACAGCAAACCGGTTTTTCCCTGCTTCAGCTTCTGACTGGAGAGAAGAATCTGTAAACCTGAATCCTTATATGACAGGCGATCATGTACGATTTAAATTTCAGTTTATTAGCGGTGGTGGTAATAATGTATACATTGATGATATCAATATTTCTGTTCCTGCAGGCGTTGAAGATATTCAGTCGGCATTACTTACACTCAATGTGCATCCAAATCCAATGAGTGAAACTTCTGAAATAAGTTTTAATTTAACTCAGAAAAGCAATGTGAAAATTGAAATTCTTGATGTAGTTGGTAAAGAAATTATGACTGTTGCAAGTAGTGATTTAAATGCAGGATTGCAAACGTTTACCATCAACAAGACTGATATAGGAGCTGAAGGTTTCTATTTTGTAAAACTCACTGTTGACGGGGTTTCCAGAGTACAAAAGATAATCGTTAATTAATTAAAATAAATTTAAAAAAAGCCCGGCTTTAAGCCGGGCTTTTTTTATGAAGTAAATTTTTACAATATTTTTAAAACGATTTGACCAGTATTTTAGGTTCCATCATATCCAAGATTGCATATTTTACACCTTCCCGCCCAAGGCCTGATTCCTTAACTCCCCCGTAAGGCATATGATCAACACGGAAAAGTGAGACATCATTGTGTATTACTCCACCAACTTGTAAATTAGCAAATGCGTAATTTAGTTCATCCACCTGGTTTGTGAACACTCCGGCTTGCAGGCCATAAATACTGTCATTGACCATTGTAACTGCTTCTTCGAATATTTCGAATATTTCTAAAATTACCACAGGGCCAAATATTTCTTGGCAACTAACCTTCATTGTTTTCAATGTATTGGTTAGTACTGTTGGGTCGATGATTGAACCCTTCCTTTTTCCACCGCAAAGTAATTCGGCTCCTTCCTTTACTGCAGTAGCAATCCATTCTTCGACCCTTATTGCATTTTCTTCATCAATCATGGCTGTAATATCCGTAGCAGTATCAATTGGGTCGCCGGTTTTTAATTTTTTTGCTTCAGAAATAAATTTTTCTTTGAAATCACTGAAAATTTCTTTTGCTACATATATGCGTTGTGTGTGAATGCAGACCTGTCCTGAATAGGCAAAAGCCCCGACAATACAGCGTTTCACTGCATAGTCCAGATCAGCTGATTTTGTTACAATAACACCTGCATTGCCTCCGAGTTCAAGCACCACTTTTTTCTTTCCTGCATCAGCCTTCATTTTCCAGCCAACCTGCGGTGATCCGGTGAATGTGAGAAGTTTGAATCGTTCGTCGGTCACAAGCTGGTTACCACATCCCCGGTTCATGGGCAAAACAGATACGGCCCCTTTTGGGAAAGCCGTCTGATCAATAATTTGAGCTAATAACAATGTTGAAATGGGAGTAGTTCTTGCAGGTTTTAAAATTATAGGACATCCGGCTGCAATAGCTGGAGCTATTTTATGAACTGCAAGATTCATTGGAAAGTTAAAAGGAGAAATACCGGCAATCAAACCAATAGGAAAATATTTTACAAGCCCTTCACGTCCTTTGCCAGTGGGTTCCCAGTCAAGGCGAAGATATTCCATTGGTAAACGTTTTGTTTCTTCAGCAGCAGCAATAAAAGTAGCTATAGCCCTGCTGATCTCTGCTACTGCATACCGTAAAGGCTTTGCCGCCTCCTGTGCCAGCACTGAAGCCAGTTCTTCTTTGCGCGACTTCATTGATTCAGCAATCTGCATCAGAAATTCATATTTGGCATATGTTGGCAATTCTGCCAGTTCTTTTTCTATTTCCTGTGCCTTGAGAATTGATTTTTCCAGGATGTCAGAATCTGCAAGAAATGTATTTCCTATCAACTCCTTATTATATGGGTTGTACACGGGCAGAATTTCAGAGGTAGTTGTAAATTCTCCACCGGCATAGATTTTATATTCCTTCATTTTTTATTTTTTTCCAAAATTAAGAAAATGGCAGAAACAAAAAGAAGTTGAATTTATAAGGTCGCGGATTGTAAGGACATCCCATTAAAATTGTACTTTTGCACGCTTTGAATGAAATGAAAAAAGAAAATACAAAAGTTTTGAAGTGGGCTATTCTTATTGCCCTCATGTTGATCTGGGGCAGTTCTTATATCCTTATGAAACGTGGACTTGAATCTTATCCTGCCAAGCAGGTTGCTGCACTTCGTATTGGCATTTCCTTTTTGTTCCTTTCGCCAATAGTGATACTGAGATTTCGAAAAGTTAAAAAAGAAAACATAAAGTATTTTATACTTGCCGGCCTCCTGGGAAGCGGAATACCTGCATTTTTATTCACTGAGGCTCAGCGTGGTATCGATAGCCAGATAGCTGGAATTCTTAATTCGGTAGCACCTCTTTTTACACTTATTGTAGGTGTTATCTTTTTCAGATTCAGCACAAAATGGTACAATGTGTTAGGTGTTTTTATCGGTCTTGCGGGGGCGGTTGGACTCCTGTCTGTGGGTGATGGTGCATCATTCGGCAATAATTTTGGATTCGGAATTTATATCATTATCGCTACAATTCTGTATGCAACCAATATTAATCTTGTAAAAATATTTCTTAAAAATACTGATGCATTGACAATTACAGGCTTTGCATTTCTGTTTATCGGGATACCTTGTCTGCTTTATTTGTTTGCAGGAACAGATTTTGTTTCACGTACGCAGGAATTACCGGGTGCATGGAAAAGTTTAGGGTACATTATTATTCTTGCAGGTTTGGGAACTGCTGTAGCGGGTATCATGTACAATTACCTGATAAAAATTTCTTCAATATTATTTGTGGCATCTGTTACCTATGTGATACCAATCGTAGCAATAATGTGGGGAATGGTAGACGGAGAACCATTTTATTTTGGATACTTTTTATGGATAGCACTAATTTTTGCCGGGGTGTTCATGGTGAATAAAGAGTCAAAAAAAGATACAAAATGAATGCGAATTCCGCTCATTTTCATAAAAATGTAAAAAATAGAAGCTAATTTATTTGAATATTTGTTTTTTTTTATAACTTTGCACCCCCTAAATAGATTGAAATAGGGATTTCATAAATAATAAAAATCAATACAATGTACGCGATAGTTGATATAGCAGGACAGCAGTTTAAGGTGGAAAAAGAGCAGGAAGTCATTGTTCACCGCCTTGAAGGAGAAGTCGGCGCTAAAGTAGAATTTGATAACGTAATGCTTATTGATAACGATGGAAAGATTGTTGTTGGCCAGCCTTTTTTAGAAGGAGCCAGAGTATCTGCAACTATTCTGTCGCATATAAAAGGCGATAAAGTTATCATTTTCAAAAAGAGAAGAAGAAAAGGCTATCAGAAAGCAAGCGGTCATCGCCAGTTTCTGACTAAGCTTCAGATAGATAATATTGCAGATAAAGCAGCAAAAGCCAAAAAGGTAAAAGCTGAAACTGCAGAATAAGAAACTAAAGATTAACTTTCAAAAAAATTGAATTATGGCACATAAAAAAGGAGCCGGTAGTTCCCACAACGGTCGTGAATCACATAGCAAGCGCTTAGGAATTAAAATATTTGGCGGACAGTTAGCCATTGCAGGAAACATTATTCTTCGCCAGAGGGGAACAGTTCACCATCCTGGTTTGAATGTTGGTATTGGATCAGATCATACCATTTTTGCTGTAACCGATGGCGTAGTTGAATTCAGAAAAAGAAAAAATAACAGATCATATGTTTCTGTTGTTCCTTTCCCGGCTGAATAATTAAACTTTATGAAATTCGTGATCTCCTGGATATTTGTTATTCAGGAGATTTTTATTTTTATACCTTTGCAACAAATACATAGAAATGCTACAGATCAACGTAATCAGGGAAAATCAGGATTTAGTAATCGAACGCCTCGCCATCAAAAATTTTGATGCAAAAGAACATATCGGAAAAATTATTTTACTGGATGTAAAAAGAAGAGAAACACAAAAAAAACTTGACGATAATCTTGCCGAATCAAATGTATTGGCCAAAGAAATCGGAATGCTTTTTAAGAGCGGCAAGACCGCAGAAGCCAATGTTCTGAAAGAAAAAACGGCCGAACTTAAAATAACCTCAAAGGAATTTTCGGAACTTTTACAGCAAACAGAAAAGGAACTCAACGATATACTTGTCCTGCTGCCCAACATTCCACACGCTACAATTCCAAAAGGAAAAACAGCTGAGGATAATGAAATTGTGCACAGCGAAGGAACAATCCCTGAATTAGGCCCTGATGCTATTGCCCATTGGGATATCGCTACCAAATATAATATCATTGATTTTGAAACAGGCGTAAAAATCACTGGTGCAGGATTTCCAATATATAAAGGAAAAGGTGCAAGACTGCAGCGCGCACTAATTAATTTTTTCCTGGAGAATGCAATAGAAAGCGGGTATGAAGAATGTCAGCCACCGTTTGTTGTAAATGAAGATTCTGCATATGGCACAGGACAGCTGCCTGACAAGGAAGCACAAATGTATCATGTTGGACTTGATAATTTATATCTTATTCCTACGGCAGAAGTGCCTGTGACAAACATTTACAGGGATATGATTTTAAAAGCTGATGACCTGCCGGTTAAGAATACTGCTTACTCTGCCTGTTTCAGAAGGGAAGCCGGGTCGTACGGAAAAGATGTCAGGGGTTTGAACAGATTGCACCAGTTTGATAAAGTGGAGATAGTGCAGATTACGCATCCTGAAAAATCCTATGAAACGCTTGAGCAAATGAAAGATTACGTTGCCGGCTTGCTTCGTAAACTTGAACTTCCTTTCCGAATTGTAAAACTTTGTGGCGGCGACATGAGCTTCGCTTCAGCATGGACTTATGATTTTGAAGTTTTTTCGGCAGCTCAGAAAAAATGGCTGGAAGTAAGTTCAGTTTCTAATTTCGAAACTTTTCAATCGAACAGGCTTAAACTGCGTTTTAAATCATCAGAAGGAAAGCCTCAGCTTGCACATACGTTAAATGGAAGTGCACTTGCTTTGCCAAGAATTGTAGCTGCTTTGCTCGAGAATAATCAAAAGGAAAATGGAATTAAAATACCTAAAGCATTAATAGCTTATACAGGATTTGAATTCATAAATTAAAATTAGTTGAAATGAAAAATTTTATTTATTTATTATTAATTGCAGCTATTGGTTTCACAGCCTGCACGAGTAACAAGCATGTAAAAGAAATCAAAGCTGTAGATAGTTTATATACGGTGGTCGACAGCATTGAAAAAATATTGTCAGGAATTGATACAAATAAAATCAGGCTGACCTACAAGGAATATTCCGAAAACATTTCATTGCTTAAAAGTAATTTCAAAGATAAGAAAGAAGATTCTGTGTGGTCGGTGATGACAACCTATGGAATTATAAAAAAACCATTGAAAAGTTTTATCAATGATTTCCCTGGATTTTACAGCGAAATTGAATTTTCAAGGCATCAGCTCGACAGCCTGAAAATTGATATTAACAGCGATAATATTAAAGCCGATAAAATTACTGAATATACTAAAACAGAAGCTGAAGCCGTTTATAGTCTGAGGCAGCAGGTTGAAATTTCGGTGAACACAACCAGAGAAAGGTTGAAACTTTTTGATTCTTTAAATCCAAAGGTCATAAAAGTAATAGAAAAACTGAAGAAAGAAGGCAAGGGAACTTCTTCATCTGAGGCTTCTGAAGAAGAAGAGGACGATTGATGCAGTGAATAATACTTTATGGAAATATGGTCTTGCAATCATAATCCTGATATTTTGTTTCAGGGGAAATTCCATTGCACAGACCGACACCACCGATGATGCATTAGCAGCACAATATTTTCAGAATAAAGAATACGATAAAGCCGAAGTTCTATATGAGCGGCTGTTTAATAAAAAACAGGAGTACGTTTATTACTCACCTTACCTGGAATGCCTGATACAGCAGAAGGAATTTAAGAAGGCCGAAAAGATTATTAAAAAGCAGATCAAGGTGCATCCGCTAATTCCTCAGTACGGCGTGGATCTTGGCTATCTTTATCTTTCGCAACCAGATGAATCAGCTGCGAAGACTCAATTCGAACTGATGATTAAAAATGCACAAAAGGACAAGCAATACATCATTGATCTTGCAAATGCGTTTCTGATACGGAATGAAACAAATTACGCGATTCAGACATATCTGAAAGCCCGTAAAGCCGCCAGCAGCTTATATCCATTCAGTCTCGAACTTGCTGAAATCTATAACGGGCAAAAGCAATATGAAAAAATGATGGATGAATACATAGGCCTTATTGAATATAGTTCATCATATCTTGACGAGGTTGAGGGTTTGCTACAGGATATTATTGCGGACGACATTGATGGCAAGAAAGGAACTGCACTAAAAAATATTTTACTCCTCAGAATAAAAGAAAAACCGGAAGAAACTTTTTATTCCGAAATGCTATTGTGGTACTCTACCCAGATAAAAGATTTCGAAACAGCTTTCATACAGGCAAAAGCCATAGACCGCAGAAACAAGGAAGATGGAAAAAGAGTTTTTTCTATTGCACGGCTTGCAAGTTCCAATGGTTTTTATGATGTGGCCATTAGTGCATATCAGTATATAATTGATAAAGGTTCGGATAACTATTATTTCCTGAATAGTGAAATAGAAATTCTCGATGTAAAATATTTAAAAATTACAAGCACCACTACTTATACAAAAGTTGACCTGGTTTCGCTTGAAAAAGATTATAAAACCGCATTGACAGAGCTTGGAAAATCATCATCATCCATAACGCTGATGATAAATCTTGCGCATTTGCAGGCATTCTATCTCGACAGTTCTGCTGCAGCAATCAAGCTGCTTTATGAAGCCCTTGAAATTAAAACAGCTAAGCCTGCAAGTCTTGCCAAATGCAAGATTGAACTTGCTGACATTTTGCTTATGACTGGTGAAATATGGGATGCAACCTTGCTGTATTCGCAGGTGGATAAGGATTTCAAGGATGAACCAATTGGAGCCGAAGCAAAATTCAAAAACGCAAAACTGTCATATTACATTGGCGAATTTGAATGGGCCAAAGCACAGCTTGATGTTTTAAAAGCGGCTACTTCAAAGTTAATAGCCAATGATGCAATGGCGCTTTCCCTTCTTATCAGCGACAATTCGGATATGGACAGTACTTACCAGGCACTGCTTATTTATTCGCGTGCCGACCTGCTAGAATTCAGAAATAAAAATGATGAAGCCCTGCAAACACTTGATTCATTGTTTTCAAAATATAAATACCATTCATTGTTTGATGAAGCGTATTATAAAAAAGCAGAGATTTACATTAAAAAAGGATTGAACGATTCTGCCGTGGTATATTACAAAAAGATTATGACTGATTATACTTATGATATTCTTGGAGATGATGCCACATACAAACTTGCGGTTATGTACGAAGATGTTTACAAGGACAAACAGAAGGCAATGGATACTTACGAGAAGTTAATGACTACTTATCCCGGAAGTACCTTTGTGGTTGAAGCAAGAAAAAAATACAGGGCTTTGCGCGGAGATGTCTTGAATTAAAAATTGATTTAATTTAAACTATAAACCGTTCTTCACACATTTAAATTCTTTGATCATGAAAAAAAACATTTTGTTCTTTGCTGCCCTTCTTTCATTCTGTTCAGTCTTTGCACAGAAAAGCGAATATCCTACCCTACGCGGTTTCTGGATGTTTGACTACACTTCCTATGCATCTCCAAAAGAAAAAGAGAAAATTTCAAACGCGAAAATTATTGGATACAATGAAACTTTAACCAATGACAAAAAAACGTATTTGTGGCAGACAATCAGCTATGATGCCAAAGGAAATAGTACTGCAGTTACCTACAGGAACAGCAAAGGAAAAATTAATGACCAATATCTTTATACCTATAATTCGGATAATAAAGTGATATGCAGTACCCGGAAGAATAATAAAGGAATTGAATTGAATAAAGTAATCACTTCGTATGATAAACTGGGAAATATTTCTGAGGAGATTAACTATTATAAGGGAAAAGAAATATCAAAAACCAATTCAACATATGATTCATTAAGAATTCTGGAAAGTTATTTCTATAAAAAGGGAAGCAAGGATTTTACACGGAAATGGGTGTACACTTACTATCCCGATAAATCAAAAAAGTCATCTGTAATTTATGACGCAAAAGGAAAAGTACTTTACACCTGGAATTATGAATGCAAACCTGAAGGCGAACTTGCAAGCAAACATAAGGATACGACAGAGGTCTGCAAAAATGAGGAGATTGATAAGGATGGCAATAAAATAACAACTTCAAGAAGGTTCAACGAAAAGGGCAAACCGTATAAGGTTGTTTACAAAAAGAACAAAAACAACCAGATGCTGGAGTATTCAGTTTATCATGAGAATAATCAGCTGAGTTCATATTACAAATACACTGACGAAGGCAAAATGGAGGAATATGGCATTTACAATGAAAAAGGAAGGGAAATCTTTAAAACTATTTATTCATACGATGCTAATAATAACCAGACCGGGATTACATCATTTAAGAAAGGCAGTATGACTTACAAATGGACCTATAGCTACAATACAATGAATTTTGTTGAGAAAATGGATTTATATAAAAAGGGTGGTGAGTTGCAGAGTTCATATAAATACGATTATCTTTATTCAAATTAGAAACTGCTTTTACACGGATTTATAAAAAAATTTCAATGCATGATGTAAGACCCAAGAAACACCTGGGACAACATTTTTTGAAGGACGATAATATTGCAAAGAAAATTGTTCTGTCGTTGCACGACAATTGCAATGTGCTTGAAATAGGCCCCGGCACAGGGATTCTTACAAAACATCTTCTTGAGATACCTGAAATAAAACTTAAATTAATTGAAGTTGATAAAGAATCGGTCGATTTTCTCTTGCTTCAATTTCCAGGTATAAAAGATAAAATAGTATTTGCTGATTTTCTACGGTATGACCTTCAAAATTTATTCAGCGATAGCTTCAGCGTGATAGGAAATTTTCCTTACAACATTTCAACACAAATACTTTTTAAAGTTTTGGAATACCGCAACCAGGTTACCGAAGTGGTTGGGATGTTTCAGAAAGAAGTTGCCGAGCGGATTGCATCAGGTCCTGGAAAAAAAGTATATGGTATTCTTAGTGTCCTGATGCAGGCATTTTACACCATTGAATATTTATTTACTGTAAATGAAAATGTTTTTGTTCCGCCACCCAAAGTTAAATCAGCTGTAATCCGTTTCACGCGAAACAATGTAAAATCATTGGATTGTGATGAAAAACTTTTTTTCTCAGTTGTAAAAACCGCATTCAATCAGCGCAGAAAAACTTTGCGTAATGCTCTTTCATCCTTCCGGTTTGTCCCCAACCCAGGCATTGTCGAGTTACTAACCAAAAGGGCAGAGCAACTGCATGTGCAGGATTTTATTATTCTGACAAACAATGTTGAAAGGTAACCGCTTAATTAAAATGCCGTATTTCAAAGTTGGAAAAACAAACTGTACATCAACGCCAAATTCAGCGCAGTGACAACTGTTCCGATAAAAATTAAAATAAAAGTTGTTCTTCCTGTATTCGCGTATTTTCCCATTACTTTTTTTGATGATGTCAGATAGATCTGAAGGAAAATTGTAAAAGGGAGCTGGATACTCAGGATCATCTGTGAAAATATCAATCCCTTGAAAGGGTCTCCAATAAGGAGAATCAGCAGTAAGGCCGGAAGATATGTTATGCCAACACCAAGTCTTGTGTGGTTGTCTTTAATATTATAGGGTTCATTATAAAGTCCGGCAAATATGCTGCCTCCCGCAATTCCTGCTGTGACACTTGATGCAATCCCTGCAAGAAGCAATGCAATGGCAAATACTACTGCTGCTGCATTTCCAAGCATGGGGTGCATCATTTCTTCTGCCTGTTGAAGTTCGGTAACCTGAATTTTGTGGCTGAAAAAAGTGGCAGCGGCAATTAAAATCATAGCACTGTTTATGGCCCATCCGATAATCATGGAAATTAAAGTATCGGCAAATTCATAATCCAGTTGTTTCTTAATTATTTTATCATCCTCAAGGTTCCATTGTCTGCTCTGAATTATCTCGGAATGAAGGAAAAGATTGTGTGGCATCACAACTGCACCAAGAACACTCATGATAATTAAAATAGAACCTTGCGGAAATGATGGCTGTATCCAGCTTGTGGCAGCTTCACCCCATGGAATATCGACCAGTGTAAGCTCATAAATAAATGATATGCCGATGATGGAAACAAATCCTATGATCCATTTTTCCATGCGTTTGTAGGAATTCGAATAAAGCAGAATTGTAACCAGCACTGTAACCATTATCGCACCTAATTTTATAGGAATATGAAATAACATATTCAGCGCGATGGCACCTCCGAGAATTTCTGCAAGGGCCGTTGAAATGGACGCCATCACTGCTGTTGACAGAATTGGTTTCGAAACCCATTTCTTTGTATAGATTGTTGCAGCTTCGGATAAACAAAGTCCGGTAGCAATTCCCAGGTGGGCAACATTGTGCTGAAGAACAATCAGCATAATGGTCGACAAGGTAATTACCCATAATAATGTATATCCAAAATCGGCGCCGGCTGCTATATTGGAAGCCCAGTTTCCGGGATCAATAAATCCGACAGTAACTAAAAGCCCCGGACCAATGTATTTCAGGATTTCCCTTGCCCCGAAAATTGGTTTGTGATCTTTTTTTAATATGTCATTAAAGAAGTTTGCCATATCAGCTAATATGCAAATATACTTCAAAATAATTTTAAAAAATATTTTGCCATGTCAAAAATAGTTTATATCATTGTGATATCAAAACAATATTAAAACACAACTATATGAAAAATGAAAAAATTTTTAATCCGGCATCAGGTTATGTTGGATTGTTTGTAGGCCTGATATTTATGTTATCAGTTTTTCTCATGCCTGCCTTGCAGGATGAACCGCTGCTGTTATTGCTAAGCGGATTTCTGTGCTTCATTGGATTTATCTGTCTCCTTGGATTACGTGTTGTTGATCCGAATGTAAGTGTGGTTCTTACTCTTTTTGGTAAATATGTAGGAACTATCAGGAAAAATGGCTTTGCCTGGATGAATCCTTTATATGTTAAGAAAAAAATCTCTTTGCGTGCACGTAATCTTGACAGTTCTCCTCTAAAAGTAAATGATAAAATGGGGAATCCTATTATGATAGGAATGGTGCTTGTTTGGCGCGTGGAGGATACTTACAAGGCGGCGTTTGAAGTTGATAATTTTGAATATTTCGTAAAAATTCAGAGCGAGGCGGCTATCCGAAAACTTGCAGGTGAATTCGCATATGATAATATGGAAGACTCTAAAGCTGAAGTTACATTGCGCTCAGGAGGCGAAGAGGTGAATAAATTTCTTGTAAATGAATTGCACGACAGGCTTGCAATTGCCGGTATTAATGTGTTTGAGGCCAGGATTAATTATCTTGCATATGCTTCTGAAATTGCAGGTGCAATGCTTCAGCGCCAGCAGGCTTCGGCAATAGTTTCTGCCCGTTTTAAAATTGTGGAAGGTGCTGTTGGAATGGTTGAACTGGCATTACAGGAACTTTCCCGTAAAGGTATTATTGAACTGGATGATGAAAAGAAAGCTGCAATGGTCAGCAATCTTATGGTAGTATTATGTTCTGAGCGCGCAGCAACGCCTGTAGTAAATTCAGGAACGCTTAACCAATAAGTATCATGTCAGAAAAAAAACCTTTTGTCCTGCGTATCGACAGGGAGGTGATGAGTGCCATTGAAAAATGGGCGGCAGATGAGTTCCGCAGTGTAAACGGACAACTGGAGTGGATGCTGAGCAAATCATTGAAAGATGCAGGTCGTTTAAAGAAAAACAAAAATCAGGATGGAAAAAGGCAGTCACAATCCTGAGATATTTATCATTGTCAATCCTCATGCTGGTCTTGGCAAGGCAAATAAAGACTGGTCTGTTATTTCAAAATTGCTGGAAAAGGCAGACCTCGCTTTTACTTTTGAATTTACACAATACAGGCAGAATGCAAAAGAACTTGCTGTTCGTGCAATAGAAAATGGTTGCAGGAACCTTATAGCAGTGGGTGGAGACGGAACACTCAATGAAATTGTAAATGGAATAATGGAACAAAAAATTTGTTCCTCAACAGATATTATTCTTGGGGTGATTCCTGTCGGCACAGGAAACGACTGGGGAAAAATGTATGAAATTCCTGACGATTATGAAGGTGCAGTGGACGTGATCAGAAGGAGTAATTATTTTATTCAGGATGCCGGAAAGGTGATGTTTTTTAACGATGGGAAAAAGCAACATCGCTACTTTGCAAATATTGCCGGCATTGGGTTTGATGCCGTTGTGGTAAATAAAACAAACAAGCAGAAAGAAAATAATAAAGGACGAAAGTTTCTTTATTTGTACAACCTTTTTACATCTTTATTTTCGTCTGCTTACTCAAATGCAGAAATTTTAATGGATGATAAAAAAATTAATTCATCTGTTTTTAGCATGAATGTGGGTATATGTAAATACAGTGGTGGTGGCATGATGCAGGTTCCTGGAGCGATTGCTGATGACGGACTTTTTGATATCACACTGATAAGGAAGATTGGTAAATTTGAAGTAATCAGAAATGTGAAGAATCTTTATGACGGCTCTTTTATAAGAAATCCGAAGGTTTCTACTTCCCGGGCAAAACACATTATAATAAATGCTGACCCTGCCGTCTTTCTTGAAGTGGATGGTGAATCGCTTGGCACAACGCCTCTGGAATTTGAAATAATTCCTTCAAGTCTCAAAATTATCACTGGCTGTTAAAATATTTTGTGCAGATTTTTGATAAGTATCGAATGCACTTTGTGAAATTTTGCAGAAGCATTGATTTTACGTAATTTCGTATCGTATTATTATGACATGAACGGACTGATAAATAAAAAAATACTTTTTCTTGATTCAATACATCCACGCCTCACAGAGATACTTGAACAGGAAGGATTTGTGTGTGATATTATTACTCATGCAAGCAGGGAAGAAGTGTTATCCGCTATTCATGCGTATGATGGAGTGATTGTTCGCAGCAGGATTCGAATGGATAAAGAACTTATTGATAAGGCTTCAAATCTTAAATTCATTGGCAGGGTTGGTGCAGGTATGGAAAGCATTGATGCTGCATATGCTGAAAATAAAGGTATCCGTTGCTTTAATTCGCCTGAAGGAAACAGGGATGCCGTGGGCGAACATTCAGTGGGAATGCTGCTTGCGTTGATGAACAATTTTTTAAAAGCTGACAAACAAACACGTGCGGGAGAATGGAAACGCGAGGAAAATCGCGGTGTTGAAATAAAAGGAAAAACAATTGGTATTATTGGCTACGGAAATATGGGGAGTGCATTTGCCCGGAAACTAAAGGGTTTCGATGTAAATGTAATTGCGTATGATAAATACAAATTTAATTTTTCAGATGAATTTGTGGAAGAGGTTTCAATGGAAGAACTCTTTGAAAGTGCTGATATCATTAGCTTACATGTGCCCCTCACAGAAGAAACGCGTAATTTAGTTAATAAAGAATTTATTAATAAAGTCAGAAAGAAATTCTGGCTGATCAATACATCCCGTGGCCCTGTAGTGAAAACAGACGACCTGGTTGATGCATTAAAATCAGAAAAAATAAAAGGAGCTGCATTAGATGTAATAGAGTATGAAGAAACATCTTTTGAAAATCTGAACACTAAAAAACTTCCTGCTTCCTGGGAATATCTTGTAAGTTCTGACAAAGTAATTCTTACACCACACATTGCTGGCTGGACTAAGGAATCGAATATTAAATTAGCTGAAGTTCTTGCAGAGAAGATTGTTGATTATGCGAGAACTTTATGAAATAATGAATTAAAAATTTATTTTTGTTTAGAAAATAATATTGATTATGAAACCTGGAAAAAAAATTTTTGATGGAAAAACACTGGCTATTCTAACCGGTGGCGGTGATACCCCTGCGCTTAATTCGAGCATTGAATCAATCCGCAACCGGGCGTCAATGCTGGGTTATAAAGTATATGGTGTAAGAAAAGGTTGGAAAGGCCTGTTGGGCGATGGGGATATTATAAATCTTACACATCATCCGTATGATGGATGGTATGGAGGAACTGCCTTGCTTTCAAGCCGCACGAATCCATTTCCTACAAAGAAAAATCCTGAGAACCGTGTTCCCCAGATTTTAAATAATCTGAAGCGCTATAAAATTGATGTGCTTGTTTCCATTGGCGGCGATGATACCAATGGTGCTGCAAAACGACTTTATGAAACCGAGGGTATTCCTGTAATCGGCTTCCCGAAGACTATTGATAATGACTTACGCACGCGAACCATACATACTTACCAGGGAAATGAAATTGAAGCAGTGTTGTGCCCCGGATTCCCTTCAGCAGTAAAAGGTATTATGGAATTTTCGAACAGGATGCGTACCACTTGCGAATCGCACCAGCGTATTTGCGTGCTCGAAGTAATGGGGCGCGATGCAGGCTGGCTAACGGGTGGAGCATATTATGGCGGTGCTGAAATATCGCTGATTCCTGAAGTTGAAATAACCAAAGAACGAAAAGAAGTCTTCTTTGAAAAAGTAAAAGAAGCATACATGAACTCACCGAAAAAAGCTATTGTTGTTGCTGTGTCCGAAGGTGTGCGCTGGTATGATGCAGCCAAAGATAAAGTTGATGTTGTGTATGCAAGTTCAGAACTTGATGAATACGGTCATCCACGGTTTGGTGGTATCAGCGGAATTATTGCATCGGAAATAAATCAGCGGCTAGGCGTTGAGGCAAGGGCGCAGATTACAGGATATTATCCTCGTTCAGGCAAATGCCAGGAGTATGACCGCAGGCTGACTACCACGTTGGCAGATAAAGTTGCAGATCTTCTGTTACGCGAGGAATATGGTCAAATGCCTGTGATGAATAAAATTGTTAAGCATATGGAACTGGAAGAATTCAATACATCAACCATTGATATGGGTTCCATTGGAAACAGGCCTCTTCAGGAAGTTTATTATGATATGGATAAATATACCTTCACCGATGCTTACAGTGATTTCCTATCACATATTCTGGATAAGCCAGGGGTGGATGAATTTAAATACGATTTTCCGGTGGTATTGCCACAATAAAAAATTTCTGTTTTGAAAATTAATAACCTCTGAATGTAAAATATTCAGGGGTTTTTTATTTGTAAACAATGGCAAATACTTTAATTTATTGGAGAGGGCTATCAATTATTTATTTCTGTCCAGCAGTTATACTTTTATGAATTATGTTGTTTCAGAGAATATTCTTTTAAAAAAACATTAGCTTATTGTTTTTTTCTTAATTTTAGCATGAATAATAAGTGATTACATCGACATATATAAAGGTTTTCAATAAAAGTTCCATTTAGAAAACAAATGAAAATTATGAAAAAATTTACATTCGTAATTCTGTTTACACTGGCATTTCTTTTTTCAAATGCACAGGTACCACAGAGTTTCAATTATCAGGCAGTAGCAAGGAATGCATCAGGAAATATTCTTGCAAATCAAATGCTGGGTGTTCGAATTTCTATTCTGCAAGGTTCTGCAAGTGGAACGCTGGTGTATCAGGAAACACAGAAGCCTGTTACAAATCAATTTGGTTTATTTTCAATTGCAGTAGGCCAGGGCCTTGTCATAAGCGGTACATTCAGCAGTATAAACTGGAGTACTGGCGCTTACTGGATGCAGGTTGAAATGGATCCTATTGGTGGAAATGCATATGTGCCCATGGGTTCAAGTCAGTTGCTTAGCGTTCCTTATGCATTGTATGCTGAGACTTCTGGAACGTCAGGCGTGACAGGCCCGACAGGTCCTCAGGGAAATACAGGAATAACTGGCGCAACAGGCCCTACAGGTAATACGGGTTTGACCGGATCAGCGGGAGCTATCGGAGCAATTGGCCCACAGGGAGTTCAGGGAAACACAGGAATGACGGGCGCGACAGGCCCTACAGGTAATACAGGTTTAACCGGAACAGCGGGAGCCATCGGAGCAACAGGTCCGCAAGGAGTACAAGGAAATACAGGATTGACAGGCGCAACAGGCCCTATGGGTAATACGGGTTTAACCGGAACAGCGGGAGCCATCGGAGCCACAGGTCCGCAAGGAGTACAGGGAAATACAGGATTGACAGGCGCAACAGGCCCTACAGGTAATACGGGTTTAACCGGAACAGCGGGAGCCATCGGAGCCACAGGTCCGCAAGGAGTACAAGGAAACACAGGAATAACAGGCGCAATAGGCCCTACAGGTAATACAGGTTTAACCGGATCCGCCGGAGCTATTGGTGCCACAGGTCCTCAGGGAGTACAGGGAAATACAGGAATAACGGGCGCGACAGGCCCTACAGGTAATACAGGTTTAACCGGAACAGCGGGAGCCATCGGAGCAACAGGTCCGCAAGGAGTACAAGGAAATACAGGAATAACTGGCGCAACAGGCCCTACAGGTAATACGGGTTTGACCGGATCAGCGGGAGCTATCGGAGCAATTGGCCCACAGGGAGTTCAGGGAAACACAGGAATGACGGGCGCGACAGGCCCTACAGGTAATACAGGTTTAACCGGAACAGCGGGAGCCATCGGAGCAACAGGTCCGCAAGGAGTACAAGGAAATACAGGATTGACAGGCGCAACAGGCCCTATGGGTAATACGGGTTTAACCGGAACAGCGGGAGCCATCGGAGCCACAGGTCCGCAAGGAGTACAGGGAAATACAGGATTGACGGGCGCAACAGGCCCTACAGGTGCTACTGGCGCTGATGGTGCACTGAATGCATGGGCATTACTTGGAAATACCGGAACAATTGATGGAACAAATTTTATTGGAACAACAGATAATGTAGCATTCAATATTAAGGTAAATAATCAGAAAGCCGGGCGAATTGATCCAGCTGGGCCAACATTCATTGGTTTTCAGGCAGGAAATGTTAATACTGATTCATACAATACTGGATTCGGTTATCAGGCACTTTTTTCCAATACTACAGGGTATCGCAATACCGCCAGTGGATTGATGGCGCTTTATAATAATAATACAGGATATAGCAATTCCGCCTATGGAATATATTCACTTAGATACAATACAACGGGTTTTGGCAATACTGCTAATGGCGATGGTGCACTTTTTCTCAATACAACAGGTTCCGAAAATACTGCTAATGGTGCGTCTTCGCTTTATGCAAATACAAATGGCAATCAAAATACGGCAAATGGTAATCAGGCACTTTGGAATAATGTAGCTGGAAATAATGGAGTGGCAATTGGTTATAACTCTCAGTTTTATGCGAACAATACAACAACAGCTTGGGATAATACGAACACTTCACTTGGATATCAATCTCTTCGAGGCTCTACGAATGCTGCAGCAAATACTGGTAATGCAAATACTGCTGTCGGATATCAGACTTTACTCGCTAATTCTACGGGATACAATAATACGGCGCTAGGCATGCTGGCTCTAAATAGCAATACTACCGCATACAGCAATACGGCACTAGGTCGCTATGCATTAAAGAATACAAGTACAGGCTCGCAAAATACAGCTGTCGGTCAGAGTTCGATGTACAGCAATACTTCCGGCTATTTGAATACTGCAATTGGTGATGGTTCTTTATTGAACAACTTGGATGGATATTCCAACACGAGTGTTGGAACAAGCTGTTTGTATAATAATATTTCAGGTAGCAATAACACCTCTTTGGGTTTTGAATCGGGCTTTAATAACTCCGGATCATCAAGCGTTTTTGTTGGTTATCAATCAGGATATAATAATACATCTTTAGGAAGTAACTTTGTCGGATATCAGTCTGGTTATTCGAATACGACTGGGATAAGGAATACAAGTTTAGGATACCAGGCACTTTATTCAAATGCTGTCAAGGATAATAACACTGCTGTTGGGTATCAATCGCTTTATACCAATACTGGCGGGGCTTTCAATACGGCCTTAGGTAATTATTCACTTAAAGCTAATACCAGCGGCGAATGGAATACTTCATTAGGCGCAGACGCTATGCAAATAAATATAACAGGTTCATATGATGCAGCTATCGGTGGCCTTGCTCTTGGAAACAATACCACCGGAAGCGAGAACACATCAACTGGTCATGAATCTATGCTTCTCAATTCAACAGGTTCAGATAATTCCGCCTACGGAACGCATGCATTGAAAGGCAATACAACTGGTAATTATAATACAGGCATTGGTGTAGAATCTGGTTTTTCTGCAAATGGTTCCAATAGTGTGTTTGTCGGTTACCAATCCGGGTATCATAACACGGCCACAGGGAGCAGCTTTGTCGGCTATCAATCGGGTTATTCAAATACAAGCGGAACAGAAAATGCCGGTATGGGCTATCAATCGCTTTATACTAATACTACTGGTATACATAATACAGCTCTCGGATATCAGGCACTCTATGCAAATACAACGGCTAGTTATAACACTGCCATTGGATATCTGGCACTCAAAAACACATCAGATCCTGCCGCTGGGTATAGCACGGCAGTTGGATGCGGAGCGCTTTCAGGGAATGTTAGCGGTTCATGGAATACAGCGGTCGGACATTATGCCCTTGGCTTAAACACATCAGGTCATGGGAACACTGCAATCGGACCTATGGCTAATTATTCCAATTCAACAGGTATTGACAACATATCCCATGGAAACCAGTCATTATACAATAATACAACCGGAAGTTATAATACTTCTATTGGTAATTTTGCTGGTCATGAAAATATTTCCGGATCATCAAATGTTTTCCTGGGTTATAAGGCTGGCTATTTTGAAACTGGCTCTAACAAGTTGTATATTGCGAATAGCGATGTAAATCCACCATTGATCTATGGTGATTTTTCAACAGGTTTTGTAGGCCTTGGCACCACCGCTCCAAATGAGAAATTTGTTGTTACAGCCCCAAGCGTAGCTGATGTTAAAATTGAACTTAATGCGAATGGTGATCAGTATGCAGGCATCCGATTAAAAAATAACCAGCATTCTTATATTTTACAGGTAGTACAATCTGCAAATAACCCAGGAGGCCGTTTAAGACTTTATGATGAAAGTGCATTAACAGAAAGGTTATCTGTTTTAACTAATGGCAATGTCGGCATAGGAACAACAAATCCTGGTGCTAAACTTGAAGTAAATGGTACTGTCAAGATTACTGATGGTACACAAGGTGCAAACAAAGTGCTTACTTCAGATGCAACAGGTTTGGCATCATGGTCAGCAGTAACTGCATCAGGAGTGGGTGCATGGTCAACATCTGGTAATACAGGAACTGTTGCCGGAACCAATTTTATTGGAACTACAGATGCAATTGATCTTGTTATCAAAACAAATAGTTCTGAAAAAATGAGAGTTACTGATGCAGGAAGACTTGGTATAGGAACAACAAGTCCTACGCAAACGCTGGATGTTCAGAGTGGAAATATCAATACTTCCGGAAGCCTCATGACTGGCGGAACAGCGCGGGTTGATGCTTCAGGGAATTTAACTAACATAGGCAATATTACAGCTACCGGTGCATCAACTTACACATCCGGTGCTGGTTCGACACTTGCGCTGCAAGGCGGTAACAGCGGCAGTGCAATGGGTGGTGCAATAAATCTTACTGCAGGAACAAGTGGCACAAACATAGCCGGTGCAAATGTTTCATTGAATGGAGGACCCGGTGGGTGGAATGGCTCGGGTGGTGCTATTACTCTGACAGGCGGAACAGGCGGAGAGAGCGGTGGCAGCGGTGCGTATATAACAGTAAATGGCGGTGGCCCGAATTATGGACCTGGGGGAAATCTTTTGCTTAGCAGCGGACTTGAATCTGCGGGTAACTACTGGGATCCTGGCCATAACGGTGCTGTTATTTTTGCGATAAATGGCACGGAATATATGCGCGTTGACGGCGACAGGACTGGATACCAGGGTTACGTGGGAATTGGAACATCAACTCCAACTCAGAAATTAGAAGTTTCTGGTTCAATTAAAATGATTGACGGGAACCAGGGAACTGGTAAAGTACTTGGTGATGATGGTTCTGGAACTGGTGTAGCAAAATGGATAAGTACTGCAAGTTTGGTCGGGCCCACTGGTCCTACGGGTCCTACAGGTGCTACTGGGAATACAGGATTAACAGGTGCTACCGGTGCCACTGGCCCAACAGGTGCAGCAGGACTTCTTTCAATTGGTACAGCAGCCGGCAATACTACCTATTGGAATGGATCGCAATGGATTCTTAATAGCAGCAATCTTTACAATAATGGAGCAAATATAGGTATTGGGACATCATCACCGGCTGCAAGTGCCGAACTTGATGTTAGCAGCACTACTAAAGGCTTTTTGCCACCCCGTATGACCGAGGCTCAAAGAAGCGCATTAACACCGGTTGCAGGTTTAATGATTTACAATACAACTACAAATAAACCCAATTATTATGATGGTACGCAATGGAGAAATTTTGATGGGACATTTTCTTACCTGATTGGTGATGTTTATCAAGGAGGAATATTAGCATATATTTTACAGGTTGGCGATCCGGGTTATGATGCAAGTGTACCACATGGAATAATAGCAGCGCCAACCGACCAGAGTACAGGTATTCAATGGTACAATGGCAGCTATACAACAACAGGTGCATCCGGAACTGCTTTAGGAACGGGAAATGCAAATACAAATGCTATTATCGCCAGCCAGGGAGCAGGAAGTTATGCCGCACAGATATGTAAATCATTATCAACGGGTGGCTACAGCGACTGGTATTTACCCAGTAAAGATGAATTAAACAAGTTATACCTGAATAAAACCGCTATTGGATTTTCATATTATGGGTACTTTTGGAGTTCAACAGAAGCCAGCTTGAACAATGCCTGGTGTCAGTGCCTTATGGATGGAAACCAATACAGCAGTTCCAATAAGAACACCAATATATATTATGTTCGCGCAATTCGGGCTTTTTAAAAATTTAATTAAATAATAAAAATAGAAAGGCTGAGAAATTTCTCAGCCTTTCTATTTCCATTTCATATATCTTTGTCCCGTGAAATCAGAAGAGCTTCTGTCGTATTACCGGCAGGATGCAAGGACAGGACAGTTAAAAGATATAATCAGGAACTTCCCGAAATCACGCATTCAGCTTAAAGGCCTCGCCGGATCGTCCGGTGCTGTTGTGGGAGCGGCGGTTTTTGAAGGGAATCCATTTGCCCATTTGTTTATACTTCCCGATAAAGAATCTGCTGCTTATTTTCTGAATGACCTTGAAAATATTTTCGAAGAACAACAACTTCCTTCCGAAAAAAAACGAATTCTTTTTTATCCCACTTCCTACAAAAAAGCCTACGAAATTGAGAATACCGATAACGCAAATGTTTTATTGCGCACCGATATTCTGAACCGCTTGTCGGGCGGTAGAAAGAAAAACATCATGGTTACCTACCCTGAAGCGCTTTCTGAAAAAGTTGTAACACGTGCCTATTTAAATAAAAATACATTTAAACTAAAAACCGGGGAGCAGGTAAATCTCGAATTCATTATGGAGTTCCTTGCTGAGTATGGTTTTGAGCGCGTTGATTTTGTGGTGGAACCTGGACAGTTTACATTGCGCGGTGGAATTATTGATGTATTTTCCTATTCAAATGATTATCCTTACCGTATCGAATTTACTGGCAATGTAATTGAATCATTGCGGACCTTCGATCCCGAAACGCAGCTGTCAGTGAGCAAATTGGCCAATATTAGTTTACTGCCCGATGTGCAGGATCGCGCAATTTTAGAAAAAAGAGAATCAATTTTGTCGTTATTTCCGGAAGATACAATCGTCTGGATTGATGATCTGGCCTATACTTCCGAGAAGATCAATAAAGAATATGAAAAAGCGGAGACTGCTTTTCACGAATTAAGCAAAGAAATAAATCATGTTGAGCCTTCGGAATTATTTTTAAAAGGAGAAGACCTTTTAGAACAAATTCTTGGTTTTACAACTATCGAATTTGGAAGGCATTTTATTCTTGAAACACAGCATGAACTCCAATTCAATTGCGCAGCGCAGCCTTTGTTCAGTAAAAATTTTGAAATGCTGATTTCAAATTTGCAAGAGAATTCAATAAATGGATATAAAAATTTTATTCTCGCTGAAAGTTCGAAACAGGTGGAACGCATCTATACAATTTTTGATGATTTGCAAAAAAACAGGAACCTTACTTCTCCTATTGAATTTACACCATCGCAGTTTACACTGAATGAAGGATTCATTGACCGCAACCTGAAACTGGCAATGTATACCGATCACCAGATATTTGAGCGCTATCACCGCTTCCGTTTGAAAGATCGTTTTGCCAGCAAGGAAACTGTCACAATGAAGGAATTGTACGATCTGAAACCGGGCGATTTTATAACCCATATTGATCATGGCGTCGGGAAGTTTGCAGGCCTTGAAAAAATTGATATTAACGGCAAGGAACAGGAAGCAATAAGGCTGGTGTATAAAGACAGCGATCTGTTGTACATTAGTATTCACAGCCTGCACAGAATTTCAAAATATGTTGGAAAAGATGGAGCAGAGCCTACTCTCAACCGTCTTGGATCGAATGCATGGAGCAATCTGAAAAAGAAAACCAAGCAACGTGTAAAAGATATTGCAAAGGACCTGATAAAACTTTATGCAAAAAGGCGCAGTGAACAGGGTTTTTCATTTGCACCGGATACCTATTTGCAGACAGAACTTGAGGCTTCATTTATTTATGAAGATACTCCTGACCAGGTAAAATCGACCGCTGATGTGAAAAAAGATATGGAAGCTGAATGTCCCATGGACAGGCTCATATGCGGTGATGTGGGTTTTGGAAAAACAGAAATTGCCATACGTGCCGCATTCAAATCAGTGAACGACAGCAAACAGGTGGCAGTGCTTGTACCCACCACCATTCTTGCATTACAACATTATAAAACTTTTTCTGAAAGGCTGAAAGATTTTCCATGCAGGGTGGATTATGTGAACCGCTTTAAATCGGCAAAAGCAATTCATAAAACACTGGATGATCTGAAAGAAGGGAAAGTGGATATTCTTATCGGCACTCACCGGCTCATCAGTAAGGACGTGGAATTTAAAGATCTCGGTCTTTTAATAATTGATGAAGAACAAAAATTCGGCGTGGCTGCAAAAGAAAAATTGAAACAAATGAAAGTGAATGTGGACACGCTTACGCTTACTGCTACGCCTATTCCACGCACACTGCAGTTTTCAATGATGGGTGCTCGCGATCTTTCTATCATCAACACTCCTCCGCCTAACAGGTATCCTATCATTACAGAGCTTCATGTATTTAAGGAAGAAGTGATACGGGATGCAATCATGTATGAGGTTTCACGCGGAGGACAAGTGTTTTTTGTACACAACCGTGTTCAGAATATTGAAGAAATTGCAGGAATGATTCAGCGGCTTTGTCCTGATATACGCATTGGCATAGGCCACGGACAGCTTGACGGGCATAAGCTTGAAGCCATCATGCTCGATTTTATAGAAGGAAATTATGATGTGCTTGTAGCAACCACAATCATTGAATCGGGCCTTGATATTCCGAATGCAAATACAATAATTATTAATAATGCGCAGAATTATGGGTTGAGCGACCTTCACCAGTTACGCGGAAGAGTGGGGCGTACAAACAAAAAAGCATTCTGCTATTTGCTTGCACCACCATTATCAGTTTTGCCGGACGATGCACGTAAAAGGCTTCGTGCTATTGAAGAATTTTCTGAACTGGGAAGCGGTTTTAATATTGCAATGCGTGATCTTGATATACGCGGTGCAGGGAATTTATTAGGAGGTGAACAGAGCGGATTCATTGCTGAGATTGGATTTGAGATGTATCATAAAATTCTTGACGAAGCCATACAGGAATTAAAAGAAACAGACTTTAAAGAATATTTTCATGAAAATGAAAAAACAGAATTTGTAAAAGATTGCCAGATTGAAACTGACCTGGAAATTTTAATTCCCGACAATTATGTGGGAAGCGTTAAAGAAAGATTATCTCTCTACAAAGAGCTTGACAACATTGAAACAGAACAAGGCCTCGATAAATTCCGTGAACACCTGATTGATCGTTTTGGTGCGATTCCTTTGCAGACACAGGAACTGATCAATGCAATCACGCTTAGAAAAAATGCAAGTAAAATCGGTTTCGAAAAGTTGTCGTTGAAAGGAAATAAAATGACTGGATTTTTTATTCCGAATGAAGATTCACCATATTACCAGTCAGAAACATTTACCCGCGTACTTGCCTATGTCCAGGCCAATCAGCGCACTTGCAAAATGAAAGAAGGAAATAATAAATTAACCTTGACATTTGAAAATGTAAAAAGTGTAAGCGAGGCAATTTTACAATTGAATTCTTTAATACCTCTGCAATAATATTCCTGATTAATTAAATCCAATTTTTTTTCTTACAAGTTTCATTAGTTCATCACGTGACTTTCTGAAAGCATCGGGCATGGTAACCCCACCGGGAACACTTTTGAAAAGGACTTTATTATTAAGGGATGAAGTTTTGAATGAAAGTATAAAAGTATAATACCTGTCAGTTTCTGCAGGATTTCCAATAATAGTGTCGAGTTTTTTGAAATTATATTTTTCGATTTTATTTGTAAGGGAATCGATATCAGCTTCTGTAAGTGAAACTTCTTTTGTTTTCAGCGCTTCCTTTGTCCAGCAGGGTTTTTGCTGCATCCATTGCGAGCAGTCACCTTTTTCATCTTTAAAGTATGTGTATGAAAGTTTACCTTCTTTTATTGCAACTTCCTCGTATGTTGACTCAGTTGTATGATAATAATAGGACTCAAATTTCATGTAATCATAGTTAGCAAACGTTTGCTGTGAAGTGACAGTGTTGTCAGCTAGTTGCCTTGCAAGTTTCTTTTTATTGCAGCAACCACTGATTGCTAACATTATCATTCCTGCAAAAAGTAAGGTTTCTGTTTTCATGCTAAATTATTTTACTTCAGACAAATTTATTGAATTGCATTATATAAAAAAAAGCCAGAGAATATCTCCGGCTTTTTTTATATAAATTTTAATAATTAGTTAGGTGTTCCTTTGCCTAATACATTTGTAATTTCCCAGGTAGCAGAGCTGCTTGCGGTAGATGTATACTTTAACGCAATGTGAACATTTGATCCTGTTGCAGCAGATAAATCAATATTTCCAGATGGAGTTGTTGCCCAGCCTCCGGCGGATAAAGCAAATCCTGTAAGCTGAGTCCAAGTTCCAGTGGAAGGAGCTCCACTTACGTAATCAGTAGAATACCATAGTGTCAGTGAACCATCACCGGCGGCTCCATAATTCATAGTTGAAGAGAATGACAACATTGGACTGGAATAATGCGTCAGGTCAATTGATGAAGAGATTAACCAATCCTCATCTGCATGGTTTGTTCCTCCGCTGTATCCAGTTATTGTTGCGCCATAAGAAGTAATTGCCCAGACTTCTGCGCCAGTTACACTATATGGTGCAAAACTTCCGAATGTGGTTGTGAACGGCTCTGATAAAAATAATGGAGATACACCACCAAAACCAACAAGGTCGTTCGTGTCTCTGACAATTAGCTGCCATGTTCCATTAAAAATACTTAATATCCCTGTAACAGAGCCATAACCGCTTGGTACAAGTTTGCCAGCAAAGTTTGCATAATTACTTGTACGAATTACAAGGGTATTCCCGTTTTTGTCAAGAATGGTACGGTTTGTAGCTGTGGCTGTAGACACTCCAAATACCTGGCCCACATCACTGCCCATAAAATATACGCTGTCTAACTTTACAAGGGAATTGCGGTTTGCAGATGTAAATCCCGGTATAGTCATAAGAGAAGGTACTGGAGCTGCGCCGGGGAAACCGTCGAGGAACAGATGATCATTAATAAAGGCAGCGGGTATACGACCAATGGTTTTATTGTAAATATATCCAAGTTCTGGTGCACCGCCATAATTTCCAATATACAAACCTTTACATTTTACAAGAATTTTCTGACCAATTCGGTAATTAGTATAAAGACCAGGGGCATCAAGTGCTATATCGATTGCTCCAGAAGCATCCTGAATATATAGATTTTTATAAATATTTCCTGATTCATCATTGCCTACAACAGTGCCTTCAATAATTATGTCCTTAGTGATAATTCCAAAAGGTACTGTAGTATCAGATACGGGAATTGCAGAAAACGAATCAGAAAGTTGATTCAGGACAGCAATATTCGAGTTTGATGAAAAGTCCACAGTCGGTGCTGTGATTTCAGGAGCATCAAATTTTTCTTTTACACAACTATTCAGGAATATTATACCTGTAAGGCCGAATATTAGAGTCAATATTTTTGTGATTTTATTCATATCGTTTATTATTTATATTGTTAGCGTTTATGCATATTTTCACTTACTGCCAAAACCTTTTACATCATTCAGGTCCCTGATATACAATTGCCATGTACCGCTAAAGTTGCTTAAAATCCCAACTATAGAACCAGTGCCACCGGGTACAGGAGTTGCGGCAAAAGTAGCAAAGCTGCTGGTGCGCAAAACAACCTGATTCCCGACCTGATCAATGAGTGTGCGGTTTGTAGTAGCGGTAGAAATAGAATAAGGTTGGCCAACATCAGTCGATAAAAAATGAACACTGTCAAGTTTTACAAGAGTGCATAATGCTGCAGTTGAAAATGTAGGAATAGTAATAAGTTTTGGCACCGGTGGGTTTTGAGGAAAGCTGTCAATGAATAAATGACCATCGATCAGAGGATCGGGTATACGTCCAATAACACCGGCATTATCATAACCAAGTTCCATGGTTCCGCCATAGTTACCAAGATATAAACCTTTGCATTTAATAAAAACCATTTGTCCTATTTTATAATTTAGGTAAAGAGTTTTCCTGTCAAGTGCTATATTTACTCCAGCAGAATCATCCTCAATATAAATTGATTTATAAATGTTCCCTGATTCATCATTTCCAACCACAACACCTTTGATAACAATATCAGATTTAATTATACCAAATCCTGAAGCCAGTGAATCAACATAGAATTTGTTAAACTGAGCCAGGGTCATGGTTGCAGGAAAGCCTGCGCGGGGTGTGATTACAGGAGGAGTGTCGAAGTCGCCTTTCACGCAACCTCCAAGAAATGCAGTTCCTGAAACAAGTAAAAGAACTGCTAATATTTTGCTGATTTTATTCATATCTTTTTTCATTTCGTTTTGATGAATTATATTCTTACAGATAAAGTTAAGAAAAATGTTCTGCCAAGTCCATAAAAATATTTAGGTGTAAATTTATTGATGTTCTTGGTTGCATAATCGAAACGCATTTGCTCATAACCATTGGTGATAAGATCCTGGTTGTTCAGAATATTGTTCACGCTGAAGTTAATGTTGATGAAAGCTTTCTTATAAGTAATAGATTTACCAAGTGAAGCATCAAGTGTAAATCCACCGTCAAGTTTCTGCTGCTTGGTTATTTTTGAAATCATAGTATCGCCAATTCCTAAGCCAGAGATAGCTTCTTCAGTCCTTCTTTCAGGATTAAAGTCAAGATACATTTTATCAAAATAATTCAGGTTTGCATTAAAGTACCAGAATTTAGGACCGGCATATTTTATTCCGAATGAATAAGCATTCTGTGGAGTTCCGCTTACATAAAAATTCTTTTGGTACACAGTTTCCGTAATATCCGGAACAGAACCGTTTTCGTATGATACAGTAGCCGTAGGCTCTGAAGTGTAACGGTAATTTCCGATAGCTGCTACACCAACAAGGCTGATAGCTGTTGTTGCTTTTACTTCTGCTCCAAGTTCAAGTCCCTGCATTGTTTTATCAATCCCGGTCATGGTCATGTTTACGAAAGTTGCATAATCATCATGGTAAAAACTGATAACCCTTGAACCGTTTGAGAACATGGTCTGGTATGCAGTTAACCGAACATTTACTTTCTGTGTTTTGAAAATATAACTGATATCGCCCGATGCCGTTTTCTGACTTCCTATACCGGGAGTCAGAGTGTTTTTAATATCAGGGGAAACAAATGAATTGGATGCATATGGAGCTTCGGTGATATATCCTAAGTTTGCGACAACATAATTATGTCCGTTTATTTTATAGGTTGCCCCGGCTTTAATACCATAATTTGTATAGTTGCTTTTTTCAGAGTCACCATATGAATTATTAGGATTACGGCCGTTTCTCATAAGTCCTTCTCTCCAGAATGTAGTATGATTAACATTTGCTGCAACAAAATATTCTATTTTATTATAGCTGAATTCAGCCTGTCCCCAAAGTAATCCGGTGTTCTGGAAAATATTATAATTGTATCCATAGATATCACCGGCTTTTACATGTCTGTTCGGATTATTCATGTCATTCTGCATTGAATCTAGGTTGCCATGATAATCCTGTACGGCAAACTGATCAATATCTACCCAATAGTCACCACCAAGCATATCCAGAATAGTTTTAAAATGGTGTCCTGTATACTTGCTAAGTTCAAGTCCGCCGGTTATTATCAGGTGTTCGCTTTTCTGATAATTCCATAAAGAATTCAGCATGATCTGTGAATGGTCAGCTCTTTTTTCTTCAACTACATAATTTGCCTGTGCTCCGGTGGCACTTGCAAGTTTGTTTACTAGGTATAAATGATCCCAGTTAATTTGTTGTGTGTTTACATCATTTTGCCATGCACTTGTAAGTGCTGCCACTACATCAGGATCTGGAGTTACTGCTAAATTTGCGTTAGTCTGATAACTGGGTAAATACCTGTAATAATCAGGACGGGGATCCGGTGCATTATACCAGTTTAATCCGGAAGTTGAGTTTTTCCCAAAAGAATAAGCAAGGGAATTAGTAACTTTTATTTTTGAATTTAAGTTCCAGAAATCATTGAGGATAATCATTGGCTCATTAAAATTTTTCACTTTGGCATTGCGCTTATCAGCACCATTGTTCTGGTATCCCCAGTTCGGGTTATAATAATGTGTACCTGTAAGCTCTGCAGCTTCAGCAGTTGTACCAGCCTGCATTCCTCGTTTTGTAGGTGAAGCATAAACAGTCAATGCTAAACTATGTTTGTCGTTTAATTTTTTTTCTGCTGAACCAAAATAAGCCCATGCATCATAAAACACTCCGTCAACATAACTTTCATTTCCCCATCTGCGTGAACCGCTTACAGTGAAAGCCCAGTTATTCTTCATCAACCCGGTTGAATAGGTATACATAATACGGTTGGTGTAAGATTTATTGGATAGTGAATACGATAACTTGTTTTGCTTTCTCTGAAGTGATGCGCGTGTAATAATGTTGGTTGTACCACCAACAGCACCGAATGAAAATCTTGCAGCAGCAAGACCATTAATCACTTCTTTGTTACGCATTGCATCATTCAGTCCACCCCATTCTGACCAAGAAGGACGGCCATTTTCAGGATCGTTCACCTGAACACCGCTCATGTAAACACTTGAGTTATCAGAATCATACCCGCGTATACGGAAGTATGCAGCACCTAAGCTAAATCCTGCTGTGTTTACAAATACATCACTTGTAGAATGCAAAAGCCCTGAAATATTCTGGCCTTTATTTTCATCTTCGAAGTCCAGTGCAGAAACATCAACTGTCGCAATCCCCGATCCTTCAGCGTTGGCAGCTGTTGATTTCATATTGAAAGCGCCAAGTTTTGTTTCAGGACCTGCAACGTCAACTGTTGACGTTTGTGCTTCATAGCCATCAATAGTCACTGTAACGCTTGATTTTCCTGTAGCAATGTTGTTAAATTCGAAGTAACCATCGTTGTTTGTTTTCACTTCGGTACTTCCTATCTTAACTGATGCGCCTGAAACAGCTTTACCTGTTTCGGAATCGAATACTGTGCCCGATACCTTGGCATTCTGTGCCTGCAAGGCGATTGCAGCAGTCAGAAACACAAATAAAAATAATAATCTCCTCATTTCGTATATTTTAGTTTAAAAATTTTTCGAGAAAAGTACGCAAAGGTAAAATTTTAAAAGTTAGAATGATAAATTATTTTCAATTAATTTGTTAAACACCGCAATAAAAGGCGGAAAAAAAATACTAATACAAATAATAATTATCTTTGCAAATATTTTGACACCATGAAAAGAATTTTATTGCAGGCAACAATTTTTTTTGTTGCATTTTTTATCGGGATACAGTTCGTATCCGCGCAGGAGAAACCATACAAGGTAGCATGTATTGCCTTTTATAATACTGAAAACTTTTACGATACAATTGATAATCCGGCTACACTTGATGATGAATTTACTCCAACTGGTTTGGATAAATGGAATACCTTAAGATATAACACCAAGCTCGAACACCTCTCTGAGGTAATTTCTAAAATAGGTGATGAGTATGTAAAAGGTGGACCTGTAGTAATTGGACTTAGTGAAATTGAAGACAGCGCAGTCCTTGTTGACCTTGTGAAACAGCCATTACTGAAAGCTTCCAATTACGGAATAGTTGAGTATGATTCTCCCGACAGAAGAGGTGTTGATGTTGCATTGTTGTATCAGAAAGATCATTTTACTCTTATACATAGCCGGCCTGTTCCTTTAAAAATAGTCGGCAAGCCCGATTTTAAATCGCGCGACCAGCTTGTAGTTTATGGTAAGTTCGATGGCGAACCCATGTATTTTATAGTGAATCACTGGCCTTCCAGAAGAGGCGGAGAAAAACGGAGTGCTGGCCTTCGCAATGCTGCAGCAGATCTTACAAAATCAATTGTCGATTCAATTCAGAAAATTGATTCAACTTCGAAGATCATTATTATGGGCGACCTGAATGATGATCCTGTTAACAACAGCCTGGTAAAACATTTAAAAGCAAAAAGTGAAGTGAAGGAAACCGGCACCAAAGATTTATATAATCCTTCATACAACCTGTTCAAAAAAGAAGGCGTTGGAAGTCTTGCATACCGCGATAACTGGAACCTCTTCGATCAGATAATTGTTTCAGGAACATTACTTGGAGATGATAAATCAACTTATAAATTTTACAAATCAAAAATATTTAACAGGAATTTTCTTGTACAAAAAGAAGGTGCCTTTGCCGGTTATCCATTCCGTACTTATGTTGGATCTACATGGCAGGGCGGATATTCTGACCACTTCCCCGCATATATTTTCCTGGTAAAAGAAGCAAAATAAATTTTGAATAATTGTTGTATTACGATCCATTATCTTCACATAATGGATCGTTTTTTTTATTGCTTTATGAATTTTTCAGAAGTAACTTTTCCTTGCTTGTCAATTATTGATACTAAGTAAACTCCCTTTGGAATACCAGCAATATCAATGCTTGCATCGGATGCTGAAATAGTTTTCCGCAAAATTATTTTTCCAACAATATCCGAAATTTTCACTGTTGTTTCATTTGTGATATTTCCAAAATTTAAATTTTCACTTGCAGGATTTGGATAAATTATAACATTATAGCTTTCACCGCTGAAGTCTGCAACCCCTGTGGTGGTCATGCTTCCGGCTTTCATGCCATTACCAAAACTTGTAACCCAGATTTCATTCTGATTATACGGATTAAAGAAAACTCGTTCCGGTTGCCTGAAAGGATAACTGTTTACGAGCGTCCATGTTGGTGTTGCAAGATTCATGTCGCTGCTTACCCATAGTCCCTGCGTTTCAGTTGTAAGAAAAGCCTGTGTAAGATTCTGTGGATTGAAAGTGATTGATTCAACCCTGTCGAATTGCGTTCCTGTGAGCTTTGTCCATGAAGTTCCGCGATTGGTGGTTCTATACAATCCTCCGAGACCGTTCGGTGCTCCGCCCCAGCCGCTGTATACACAAACGTACCAGGTGTTCTGTGAAGTATCATTCGGATCAATTACAATATCTTTTGTCCAGTAATCCATACCCGCATGGCTTACATCGGCCCATGAACTCAGCGTTGGGTCATAAATGAAAACACCTGAACTGGCCGTAAATGTTCCGCCTGAATTTCTTCTTCCTGAAAAAGTGCATACAACTTTTCCATCATTAAGCACTATAATGTTTGACGGGTGTCCTTCTGTTCTCGGTGGATTTGGAAGTTTTGTCCATGTGGATGAAGCCAGGTTATTTAAATCACTGGTAACATAAATTCCTCCCTGCTGCGAACCCTGTGTTCCGCCAAAATGTATTACCGAAGCATACATTTTATTTGAATTGTTAGGATCAATGGCAAGCCAGTAAACGGGATGACTAAAGGTGTGCAGCGTGGTCCATGTTGATCCGTTGTTTGTTGAATAAACAATTTTTCCATTAGCATCACTTGCATCCAGTTGCGCATCTGCAAGCCGTGTGCTTTGATACATGTCATGAATATTGGAGCAGGCCCCGTACATATTTCCGTTATTTCCTTTTGTCATCCAGTAAAGTGAATTCACCGAAAAGCCGCTGTAAGTGAATCCCCAGGTGTTTCCTGCATCTGTACTTCGAATGCCACCAATATCGCTGAAACACCCTATCATGTTGTTTGCATCCTGCCAGTAAGCTTTCCAGCAGGTAGTGTTTTCCAGTCCGATACTGTGATAGGTTTGCTTCGTTGGAGTGGCAGACCCTGCGGGATGCTGGTCAGTGGAATCAACATAAGCCTGCCTCCAGTTTGTACCTCCGTCGGTAGTAACTTCAACATTGCTGAAAGAGCCGAACATCGCCACATTTGAATTGTACGGTGCCACGGTTATTCCGAAACAGGCCTCGCTCCAGCTCCAGTTTTTATCGCCGTTATAACCTTCCCAGCCGGTGATAATGTTTGCATTATTTGTAGTATTAAAAACTTTCGACCAGCTGTTTCCTCCTGTTGCAGACTTAATAACCATAGGTGCTCCGAGGCTTCCGTCGCTGCCTCCGAGATACATGGTATTGATGTCGTTCCATGCCATGCCTGCGTACATTATGTAATCAGTTGAAAAGTTTATGCCTGTCGATTTTGATGTCCATGTTCCGCTTGCATTGTCCATTACAAACACTCCTTTCGCGAAACCATAGTAATCATATGGCATTACACCATTATACACATCGCCGCTGTTTGCCGTGATACATACAAAACGGGTATTGCTTCCGTTCTTTGCACCCGCAAAACTCCATATCACCTGTCCCGCAGTTATACCGCTTGTGGTCATCACACTAAAGGAAGTTCCTCCGTTTGTAGAATAAATAATTCCTTCATTGGTTCCTATATAAATATTATTTCCATCCCACAACACTCCGCCCATTATTAATCCTACTCCCATATCAGTTGCATGGCGCACAAGTGAGAATGACGTTCCACCATCGTTCGAAAACACAATGTCGCCGTAAGCCCCTATTAACAGTTGATTCGGGTTGTTATAGTTTGCACTCATTTTGTAAACTGCATCATATGTTGCAACACTGTAACCTGCAATCTGATTCCAGGTATTGCCGCCATCGGTTGTTTTTACAGGGTATCCGGTGTTTCCGTCATTGAATGTACAGTAGGCTATATTTGCGTTATTTGTAAATTCATAAGTGGAGGTATTGAATACCTGCAATTTTGTAAAGGGTACCTGTGAGTAGGAATGGCCTGCATTCGTGCTGTGAAAGAGTTCGCTCATGTCGCAGCTCACATAAAATTCATTTTGGTTCGCCGGATTTATTGTTGGAAAAAATAATGCTCCACCTCCGCCAATGCCTTTGGGCGTAAAGGAAGTTTGAGCAGAGCCCATCACGTTTAAAGCCAGGAGCAATATGTTGATCACGATTTTTTTCATACACGTGGTTTTAATTATTTTAACATGAGTTCGATATATGATATATATTATATAATTGAACTACTATATTTTAGTGTCCCGATAGCTATCGGGATTCGTGCCTTTGTGTTTTCGTGGCTGAAAAAAATAGCCACTAAAGCACTAAAACACAAAATAGCACAAATCATTTTTACTTAAATAGTCAAATCTTAAAGTTGTTTACGTTGAATGTAGGTTATTTAATAAATGTCAGCTGATAATAAGACGAGTTATATAAAAACAGGTTGCCATTTTATTTTCAGCACCTAAAATGTGAAAACAAAAAAATAGCTGCTCCCCTAGAAGAACAGCTATTTCTAATTGTAATTTCTAATTTATTCTTTTGTGAATTTTTTTGCAGCAATTATTTCATTTTTATTCTGCAGTGTAATAATGTAAACACCCGTTGTTAAATTTCCAAGGTTAATTTTTACATCATCTCCGTTAATAGCTATTTCCTTAACTGTTTCACCAACCAGGTTTGATATTTTTACAGAAGTTGCTCCGTAAGTATTTGATACGAAAAGAAAATCTGTTGTTGGGTTTGGATACACATTTACATTTGCCGAGGTTGATGACAGTTCGTTAATACCTAAATGAACCTGTACATCGTTTGCATCTCTTGGTTCAATGAAATCAATACTGAATGTCAGGTAAACAACTCCTGTTACATCATAGTGTGTTGCAAGAGTGGGAACATAATGAAACATAAGGTCGTCAATGTTGGCAGAATCTCCTGAAAATACCTGCCATTCACCGTAACTTGCAACATGATTAGTATTTGAACATGGAGCATCGGAAATTGTTACAAGAACTCCTTCGTAAGCCTCGCCTACTGTAGTATCAGCAATATTGACTCCGGTAATAGTAGTTGGTGCGGGTAATGTATTACCTGACGAAACTACTGTAAAGCCTGTTATAGCTGTAAATTCCGTATAACCATAAAATTCTTTTACAGTTCCTGTTAAAGTTACATTATCACCAATAACAGGATGGTGTAAATTATCATATACATAAATACCATTCCACATTCCGGTAACATCCTGTATAAAATAGCCTGCAGGAGCCACGGCTGTTACAATTCCACTTGTGGTTGTAAGCGTATTTATAAAAGGTGAATTGGCTGGAGTTGCTGTAGAATATTGAATATCATGAATAGTTTGTGCATTTGGCAGTGTAAGGTCAACTGTAAAATTTACTGTATCTGCTTTATTTGGAGTTAATGCCACGTTATTGGTATCAACCAGTTGAAGAATTACCTGGTGAACTCCTGCAGCAAGACCTGTAAGGTTTATAGGCAATACAGTATATTGTGACTGCACGGAACCTCCGTCAACAGTATAATTAATATGTCCGTCAATTCCTGTTCCCGGATTTCCAACTACAAATTCACTTACATTAAATGCCACCGGAACGTCAGCTGAATATTGTGTTGACCCTTCTACAGGAGTGTAAATTGAAATAGTGGGATCAGGAGTTCCCGGTCTTGTAATTAAGATATCATCTATTTGTAAATGGTCAATGTCAGCATTCGTATTTTTAACAGCAAAAATAAATTCTGCTTTTGCAGTATCTGTAGCTGCTGTTACTGTAGCTGTTTGCTGTGCCCAGGTTGAAGAGTTTATTGTTGTGTAAGTTGAATTATAATAATAACCACTTCCTGTTGACCGGCCATCAAATAAACCCACTTTAATATCACCATGTCCTCTTACCCAATAAGTAACTGTATAAACGGTACCATTGGTAACAGTGTGTGGCTGGGTGGTGAATCTCTTAAGACTGGTGGTGGTGTTTTCAAGTTTACAAGCCTGTGTAGGACTGTGTGCGCTCACAGTATAAGGATTTATGTTTGCAGCCAGGAGGTTTGTTTTCGCCCCTACCATACCCACAGGAACATTGCCGTTCCATGTTTCGAAGTCATTGCTTACAATAGTAACCTGTGCTTTTACTGCAAAGCAGAAAAGTGTAAGGATACTGATAATTGATAAAGTAATAATTTTTTTCATAATGTTATTTTTAATTTTTGGTTAAACAATTTATAAAAGGATCACAAAGGTACGAAAATTACAAATTTGTTCTCATAAAAAAACCTCCGGAATTTCCGGAGGTTTTTTTAAATATCATTTAGTAAAATTATTCTTTAGAGAATTTCTTGGTAAGAACAACTCCGCTTTTGTCAATAAGAGTAACAAAATAAATACCATTCGACAAATTGCTTACGTTTAATTCAGTGCTGTTGCTGTTCACTTTTACAGTGTTTACAGTTTCACCAAGAATATTGGAAATACGTATCATCTCTATTCCATCTATATTATTCAAATAAAGATTTGAAGAAACAGGGTTAGGATAAATATTTACAGAAGTCTTATTAAATTCGCTGATGCCATTATGGATAGAAACATCACTTACATCTCTTGGCTCAACACGCACTACACCGCCGTATGCTAAATAAACAACGCCTGTAATATCGTAATGTGATCCAACAACAGCAGAGGTATATTTGTAAAGTAAACCACCTGTTTTGGTGCTATCACCATTATAAACTACCCATTCACCGTATAAAGCAGCGCCTGAAGCATCAACACAAGGCATATCGCTTAATGAAACAAGAACGCCTTCAAGTTCTTCTGTGGTTGAGTTAGCTTTGGTTACAGCGTAAGCAGGATGTATTGTATTACCTGATGAAACCTTGGTAACATTTGAAATACCACCTAATTCAGTATAAGTAAGGTATTCGCTTACTGTTCCTGAAATAATGATTGAATCACCGGGTACAATACCAGCAGCAGCAATATGTGCAGAGTCGTAAACATAAATACCGTTCCATGGTCCTGAAGCATCCTGCAGGAATAAACCTTTATTGTATTTTGCACTTACAATACCTCCAGTAATAACTGGCTGCCCGCTTAGTGGGGAAGCATAAGGAGCCGCAGTTGCATATTGAATATCATGAATTGAAACAGTTTGTACTGTTCCTGAGGTAACAGTTACATCATCAATCACAAAATCTGAAGATGCACCTGCATCAATAATAAATTCAGCAACATTTGTAGTTGTATCAGGAACCAAAGTTTGTGTTACTTGTGTCCATGTACTTGTGACTGATATATAAGGATTGTAAGTCAGGTAACCATATCCAAGATTAGCTTTTCCTGTGAACATACCAGTTCTGCACTGTCCTGCTGTTCCTCTTACCCAAAATGAAACTACGTAAGCTGTTCCACTTGTAACGGATGTACCAACAGTTGTAAAACGTTTGTGCGTAGTTGCTGTGTTTGTTAAACCACAGGCATTAACTCCGCCATGCACATTGGTCGTAACTTTAGTAATTGTTAAACCTGAAGTTGCAGTTTTTGTGCCGCCCCATCCGTCAGGATTGGCTGCTGTCCATGATTCAAAACCACCATTTGTAATTTGGGCATTAGATACTAATGCTGCAAAAACAAACATTAATGCAAAAAGTAAAATTGTTTTTTTCATATTGTTAAATTTTTAATTAGGTCAAAAAAGGAACGCAAAGATACAAAAGATATTGAGACGGTTATGTTTTTTAACAATTATTTAAAAAGCGAGGAAACTTTTGCTTTTCCGCTTGTTACATTTCCGGAGCACATTAATTTTAAGCCCTACATATATATCAGCTCCCGACAGGCGATGCCCTATCAATGCACCCAGCTTGTCGGTTCCCACAAACAAAAAATTATTCAGGCGGAAGGCAAGCCCAATGCGTGGCCAAAGATACTGGTACATTATAATAGGCATGGCAACACCAAACCTTCGTAATTCGTAATGTGGTGTAATTGCAATGGTGTTGGCCCTGTCAACGCCCGGCAGCCCGAAATGCGGAATGCGCTGCACCCATGTTGCATTAACAAATACATTGTATCCAACGTTGTAATCAAACTGCACACTGGCTGCCCAGGGAGTGAGCATTGTAAAATTGGTACCGGTAACAGTTGGAACAGGGTTGCCATCAAAATGCTGGCTCAATGTGGAATCAAATCCTCCAAGGTCGTCAATTTTCAGGTTTGAAAAATTAAACCAGTAATTGGATTTGTTGTCAATTGAAAATGTCTGTGCCTTCTCTTTAAAACGCACATAACCTATATCAATAAGCGAAATACCAAGTTTCCAGTTGTACTGAAGCTCAAGTTTTTTATTACAGAAATTGGGGCACTGGTAACTGTTCTTAAGCGTTTTCTTTTCAAAGGTTACTCCTATATCCATTGAAATTCCTTTACCCGTTGAGGTCAGAAATTTACCATCTTCCTGGTTTAATGCATACCCATATTTTGCATCAACATTTTTAAAAAAAAGATCTGAGTCATTAGGTACGTATAGTGTTGATTTCTTATGCAGCAAATAGGCACCGGCAAAGGCATTGAGATGTTTAAGGGTTACCCCTGCTTTGATGGTCATATCCCTGTCCTTTATTATTTCTCTTGCCACCGAAATTCCTATTTCGTCCCATACCATTCCATTAAGCCTGAATTTAGGCACATCAATATCAATGTTCTGAAGAGGATCATAGGTGAGTCCTTCAAAGGCAAGCTTGGCGCAGGTCTTATGCAATCGTGTTAACGACACTGCGGCCCTACCGTCAGTAATAACTCCAAATGTCCATTTCTTAAAATTGAACATCAGTGAGGGGCCCTGTATAAGCGTGTTTTCATAAATGTTTTTTCTCCAGTTATTTTTTTCCTTGTTCTCCAGCATATATTTCGAACTCTTGCCCTGGTAGCGGTCCCATGCATTGTTTACAACAAGTTTTGTGTTGCCGTTATCTGCAACATAATCCGGAACATTTGTCTGGAAAACATAAACGTAATTGTTGTCAAGATATGAATGCAATGTCACAATATTAAAATCCCAGCGGTAAGGAGAACTTGCTATAAAGGCCGGATTCAGCCAGCTACCGGTAATACCGGCATACATACTGTTGCTGATGCCATAGCGTTCCTGTGAAAATGTCCTTGCTGAAATCAGGAACAAAATACCGCACAATATGATAGAAGCCTTTTTCAATTAGAGTGATTCAGTAAATTTTTTTTAAAAGGAATGTAAAATTAGATTATTTTGACACACAATAGCAAGGTCCGTAAAAAATGATTTGTTTTATTTTCGAAGCAATTGTCCACTGAATCATAATTTGTATATTTGCTCCCGCATAAAAAATTAAAGTTTATCCAATGAAAAAGAAAGATTATTTAAAAGACACTATCGAGCATATCGATATAAAAAAATACAATGTTGTTCCTATGGTGGATGCCATGAAAAATATGGCTTTCCAGGCCAGGAACCTTTCGCGCGGAGCTGAAATTTTCGATATGATGCAGCAGGACAAAGATTGTGCAGTGTTTCTTACCCTTGCAGGATCGCTGATTTCTGCCGGACTTAAAATGGTTATCGTCGACATGATAAAAAACAATATGGTCGATGGAATTGTGTCTACCGGTGCAAATATTGTGGACCAGGATTTCTTTGAAGCATTGGGATATAAACATTATAAAGGAACCCCTTTTGTAAATGATGCCGATTTACGCGAACTGAGTATCGACAGGATTTACGATACCTATATTGATGAAGACGAACTCAGAATTTGTGATGAAACTATTGGAATTATCGCTAATAGTCTTGATCCCAAGCCTTACTCATCACGTGAGTTTATTGTGGAAATGGGAAAATATCTTGATGAAGATCCAAAATATGCAGCATTCAGGGAGGATTCAATAGTTTACCAGTGCTACAAAAAAGGAATTCCGATTTTTGTTCCCGCATTTTCCGATTGTTCAGCAGGATTCGGTTTGGTGCATCATCAGTGGAACAACCCGGGCAAACAGGTAAGCATTGATTCGGCCAGAGATTTTCTTGAAATAACCAAGATTAAAATTAAAAATAAATCAACGGGTATTTTTATGATCGGTGGTGGTGTCCCGAAAAATTTTGTTCAGGATATAGTTGTTGCTGCCGAAGTTCTTGAATATGATGTCCCCATGCACAAATACGCAATTCAGATTACAGTTGCCGATGAACGTGATGGTGCTTTATCAGGCTCTACACTTAAAGAAGCAAGCTCCTGGGGAAAAGTTGATACAACATATGAGCAGATGGTTTTTTCAGAAGCTACCATTGCAATGCCTTTGATTGTCGCGTATTCATACCACAAAGGGAGTTACAAAGTGCGTGCAGAAAAGCGATTCAACGATATTTTGTCGGAAGTTGCTGTTGCAAAATAGTACTGCACAATTTTAATTATGGTTCTGCGTTTTTTAAACTCAGCAGGTAGTTTTTAATTTTATATTGATTTATTTTTTTATTTTTACAACATATTTGCAGCATTAGTGTCCGACAGCCTTGTCATTATACCAACTTATAAAGAGCGCGAGAATATCGAAAGGATAATCCGCAAAGTATTCTCTTTGCCTAAAGAGTTTGATATTCTCATAATTGAGGATAATTCTCCGGACGGCACTGCCGATATTGTGCGCAACCTGATGAAAGAATTCGGCAACAGGCTTTTTATGGAAGAAAGGAAAGGAAAGCTTGGCCTGGGAACTGCATATATTCATGGATTCAAATGGGCACTCACAAAGGAGTATCAGTATATTTTTGAGATGGATGCTGATTTTTCACATAATCCCGAGGACCTTTTAAAATTGTATGATGCCTGTGCCAATAATGGCGCCGATGTGGCAATAGGTTCGCGTTATATTAACGGCGTGAATGTGGTAAACTGGCCAATGGGCCGCGTACTTATGTCGTATTATGCTTCTGCGTATGTTCGTTTTGTAACAAGGATGAAAATCAGGGATACTACAGCCGGATTTAAATGCTATCGCAGGGAAGTGCTGAAATCAATACGTTTTGACAAGATCAGGTTTACAGGTTATGCATTTCAGATTGAAATGAAATTCACCGCATGGAAACTTAAATTTAATATTGTGGAAGTTCCTATCATCTTTACCGATCGCACCGAAGGTACATCGAAAATGAGTAAAGGAATTTTTAAGGAAGCAATTTTCGGAGTTATGTCGATGCGCCTGAGAAGCCTTTTTAAAAAATACAAAAGACTTGATGCTTGAATTTTAAAATAGTTTGAGCAAGGTATGGTGAAAGCCATACCTTTTTAGTTTATTTCAAATTTTGATTAATGAGAACAGTCATAATAAACGCAAACATTGTTAACGAAGGCCGAATCCTTAAAGGAACCGTCATTGTTGATGGATCCATAATAAGCGAAGTTCTCGAAAATACCGATTATAATAAAACCGGTGAAGAAAATTATATTGATGCTGAAGGGAAATATTTATTGCCCGGAGTAATCGACGACCAGGTACATTTCAGGGAACCAGGTTTAACGTATAAAGCAGATATTTATACTGAAGCAAAAGCAGGAATAGCCGGAGGTGTGACCTCTTTCATGGAAATGCCTAACACCGTTCCGAATGCTGTAACGATTGATATTCTCGAAGAAAAATACAAACTGGCTTCGGAAAAATCGCTTGCAAATTTTTCATTTTATATAGGCGCAACAAACGAAAATATCGAAGAACTTAAAAAAATTGATAATAGCAAAGTATGCGGTATTAAAGTCTTCATGGGCTCTTCCACAGGCAATATGCTAGTTGATAACGACGAAGCGCTGCAGAGAATATTTTCCCTGAACAGCCTGGTAGCCGTGCATTGCGAAGATGAAAAAACAATAAAGGAAAATATTGAAAAATACAAATTACAATATGGTGATAATATTCCTTTAGCTCTGCATCCTGTGATTCGAAGTGAGGAGGCCTGTTTTAAATCTTCATCGCATGCAGTAAATCTTGCGCACAAATATGGCACTCGCCTGCATTTGCTTCACCTTTCATCGGCCAAAGAAATGCAATTGCTTGAAAATAGGTTGCCCTTGTCGAAGAAAAAAATTACAGCTGAAGTTTGTGTGCATCATCTTTGGTTTTCGGATGAGGATTATGAAAAAAAGGGAACACTTATTAAATGGAATCCGGCAATCAAATCTGCTGCTGATCGTAGTGCCTTATGGGAAGCCTTGCTCGACAACCGCATTGATGTAGTTGCCACCGATCACGCCCCGCATACAATTGAGGAAAAAAATAATTCATATTTAAAGTCACCCTCAGGAGGGCCTTTACTTCAGCATTCGCTCGTTGCCATGCTTGAATTTTATCATCAGAAAAAAATATCTCTTGAAACAATTGTAAATAAAATGGCACATGCACCGGCCGAATGTTTCGGTGTTGAAAAGCGAGGCTACATCCGGAAAGGATATTTTGCTGACCTTGTGCTAACCGACTTGAATGCCCCATGGACAGTGGATAAATCAAATATCATTTCCAAATGCAAGTGGTCGCCTTTTGAAGGAACCACATTTAAATCCAGCGTTACGCATACTTTTGTGAATGGAAATTTAATTTATAACAACGGAATATTTGATGAAACAATCAAAGGCATGCGACTCACGTTTCACAAAGAATAACTAATTTTGCACAAATGAAATTCCGGATTTTAATAGTTATTCTTATCCTTGTTGCGGCATATTCCTGTAGTAGGAAGAAGGCTGTTAAAGAAAAAGCAGTTGTTTCAGCCGACATTGTTTCAGCAGATGAAATGAAAAGTATCCTGGTGGATGTATTTCTTGCCGAAGGTGCAGTAGGCGTTGACGATGTTTATCACCATGATGTTAGGTATTATACCTGCCATTATTATAATTATATTCTGAAAAAGCACAATGTTACAGCTGATCAATTCCAGAAAAGTTTTGATTATTATGCCTCCGAGCTGGACGTCATGGAAAAAATAATGACTGATGTTATAGACGACCTGAGCCAGAAACAGAGCCAGGTGCGGAATGAATAGCGAGTAATTTTCGACCGGTTAAAATTCTTCTTTCCTTTTCACATAATAATTATGCAATTGTCAATCCGAATCCCGATATCGTGGATTAGCATTCTATCCTGCGAATATTGTATTATAAGTATTATTTACTGTAAACCGCGGTGCAGGTATCTTTATCGGCACCATCATCAGCTATGTAGTTCCAGTTGATCTTGGTGTTATTGCTGGCAATGCTCCCGTCGCCCTTAATAGTAACACTGCTGAGGGTCTGGCTGGGAATAGAAACATTGGATCCGGCAACAACTCCGTAAACTTTCTGACTTGTTCCCAGCTGGTAAAAATTTGCAATCAGTATCTGTGAACTGTTGCTTGGATTATTGCTGATTGTAACAGTAAAAGATGAAGCTCCGTTCAGATGGCTGCTTTCATTACATAACCATGATCCAACAAATTTATCACGTGGATCGGTATTATCGGGAGTGCTGGGGTCGTTAGGATTACATGCAAATAAAAAACTTGCGAAAATTGCTGCAATTATTGAGGTTCGGAAAATCTTTTTCATGATACTATGTTTAAAACCTGCCGGGTATTCACAATATTTATGCCACCCTTGTATGGCAAAGTTAAAAAATATTCCCTGAACATTCAAAAGAATAATGTGCCAATCTAATTTGTGCTTCAACATTTTTAATAATTTTGCAATTCTATATTCCGATAACGATGTCAATAAAAGTCAGTCATATTACCAAGATCTACGGTGAACAAAAAGCACTGGATGATGTTTCTTTCACGGTCAATGCAGGCGAAATAGTAGGTTTGGTAGGGCCTAACGGCGCTGGTAAATCCACTATGATGAAAATCATAACTTGTTACCTGCCTCAGAATGCCGGTGAAGTTTCCGTTTGCGGGTTTGACGTTGTAGAGCAATCTATCGAAGTAAGGAAAAAGGTGGGTTACCTCCCTGAACACAATCCGCTTTACCTGGATATGTATGTGGTGGAATACCTTGAATTCATTGCAGGAATTCACAAACTCGGAAAAGCAACGAAAGCGCGTATTGCCGAAATGATCGAGATGACCGGACTGGAAGTGGAAAGAAAAAAGAAAATCGGTGCATTATCAAGAGGCTATCGTCAAAGGGTTGGACTTGCACAGGCACTTATTCATGATCCTGAAGTGCTCATCCTCGACGAACCTACATCCGGGCTTGATCCCAACCAGATAGTGGATATCCGCAACCTTATCAAAAAAGTGGGCAGACAAAAAACAGTTCTCTTTTCAACGCATATCATGCAGGAAGTTGAAGCGGTTTGCGACAAGGTTATTGTTATTGACAAGGGAAAAATTGTTGCGAATAAATCGACGCTGGAAATGCACCAGTACAATACTACCTATCAGGTAATAAGTGTTGAGTTCGATTCCAAAGTCAACAAAAATTTACTTAAGGAAATCATGGGAGTAATTGAAGCTACAAATACCAGGGGAAATTACTGGAGTATAAAAGCCGGTATGGAAAACGATATCAGGCCTGAAATTTTTAAGTTTGCAGTAAAGCATAATATTACTGTACTTTCAATGAATATTGAAGAGCAGAGCCTTGAAGAAACATTTCACCAGCTTACAAAAAAATAAATGATTTGCATTGTATAAGTTAATTAATTAATTTTGCTGACTCTTTGTGGAAAGATTTGATTGATTGCAACCACTTGAAAAAATGCTAAAACAACAGTTTTAGACCTTCTCTCAAGCACTTCCCCAAAGATTTAATAATGAATTTTATATTAAATCTAAAATTTATAAATCTAAAATCTAAATTCAAAATGGGATATTTATTTACATCAGAATCCGTATCTGAAGGGCATCCCGATAAAGTTGCCGACCAGATATCAGATGCATTACTTGATGCATTTCTTGCAGCAGACCCCGATTCAAAAGTAGCCTGCGAAACACTTGTAACAACAGGTTTGATCGTATGCAGCGGTGAAGTGCGTACAAATGGGTATATCGACATTCAGAAAACAGCAAGGTCTGTTGCTGAAAGAATAGGGTATACCAATGCCGATTATAAATTTGAAGCAGAATCATGCGGAGTGATTTCTACTATTCATGAGCAATCCGACGACATTTTTATGGGTGTTGACCGCGGTGATATCGAGAACCAGGGAGCCGGCGACCAGGGAATGATGTTCGGTTATGCCTGCAGGGAAATGGATAATTTTATGCCATTGCCTATTGAACTTGCACATATTCTTTTACAGGAACTTGCTGCTATCAGGAAAGAAGGCAAGGTTATGAAATATCTGCGCCCCGACTCAAAATCGCAGGTTACCGTTGAATACAGCGATGATGGAAAACCACTAAGAATTGATACAATCGTTATTTCAACACAGCATGATGAATTTGTAAAACCAAAGGATGCATCAGCCGCTGCAATTCATAAGGCCGATAAGGCAATGCAGGATAAGATAAAAGAAGATGTCAAGAAAATTTTATTCCCGCGCGTATTAAAAACCTTACCTGCAAAAATTAAAAAGTTTTTCAACGATAAAATTACCTTGCATGTGAATCCTACCGGCAAGTTTGTTATTGGCGGACCTCATGGCGATACCGGACTTACCGGCAGAAAAATTATCGTTGATACATATGGCGGTAAAGGTGCACACGGTGGTGGTGCTTTCTCTGGAAAAGATCCTTCAAAAGTTGACAGGTCAGCTGCATATGCTACGCGCCACGTTGCGAAGAACCTTGTAGCTGCTGGTGTTGCCGATGAAATACTTGTACAGGTTGCTTATGCCATTGGTGTGGCAAAACCCGTTGGCCTTTATGTAAACACATATGGTACATGCAAAATAAAAGATGCAAAAGGTAAGATCCTTACCGATGGTGAAATTTCAAAACGCATTGAAAGTATTTTTGATATGCGTCCGGGTGCCATCATTAAAAGATTCGGATTAAAAAATCCTATCTTTCTGGAAACAGCTACCTATGGACACTTTGGAAGGGATATCTTCAAAAGAAAAGTTATGATGGGTGGAAACGGCAAACAGACCTTGAAAGAAGTTGAATTCTTTGGCTGGGAAAAACTTGATTACGTTGATAAGATTAAAAAGGAATTCAAAATAAAATAAAATAAAAAAGCCCCGAAATTTTCGGGGCTTTTTTATTTAATGCTTTACAATAAGTTTTCGTGTAAGTACCATTTTATTATCAGCATAAAAGCTGTAAAAGTAAATTCCTTCATTCAGGTTACTCGTATTTACTGTGAGTGTGCCATTAAGATCAGTGATTTCAGTTTCCTTTACTTTTGATCCAAGCAAATCGCATAATACAAATTTTGCAGTGCTTGTGTTTTGTGTAAATGAATAATTAAAAGTTGTTTGATCAGCTGCCGGATTCGGAAAAGGATTTGAAATTTCAGTTTGTGCAATTGTGTTTTCGTTTATGCCAGCCGGCGTTCCATTAAAATGCACTATAACCCACGCTGAATCATTCAGATCGCCTATATTGAAGAATACGTAAGTTACAATACTTTCACCGAGATGCCCTTTTGGTTTATATTCAATAGAACCCGAAGTATCAGTTGCATTTGGTGCTAAAATGGATTGTGTTGGAGATGTAAAAACTGAAGAAAGGAAGCACTGTCCTGCAAAACACATGTTGCTTGATGTTCCGGGTATCAGGCTCGTTTCAATTTTTTTTGTTTTTACTGTAACATTTGCTCCTGAAATATTTTTAACATCAATTTCCTGTTTCATAAGTGTTCCGGTAATTGTATCACCCCACACATAGAAGCTTGTACCATTGGCCACAGAACCCGATACATCCGACAGTTGAAGGCTTTGTGCCATTGTACTTGATGCATAAAGAAATGCACATAAAATGAAGAGGGATAAATTTTTTCTCATAACGTTTCAAATTAAGGTATACAAATGTAAAGATTTTATGAAAACAAATCAAAAAACACAACTTTTCAGAAAAGTAAATAATGCAATTTTAAAGCATAATTTTCAAACGATGATTTAGCCTGAATTCTGAGATATTTTTTGTCCTATTATTTAATTTTTGAAAAAAAGTTTATAATTTTTATTTTTCTGTTAATACAACTTTTCTGTCAACTTATACTACTTTACAATAAAATTAAAATATCGAAATACATAGATAACTAAATTTATGAATACAAAAATACTAAAACGATTTAAAAAAATTGTTTTTTCACTATATTTTATTTTATTTTGTAGGATAATCTTGTAAAGTTCCTTGTAAAAAGTAAAAATTTTGTCAATATATATTGACGTATAACATTGTGAATACTAATATTGACTTCCAGCCTGCATTTGTTAAATAAGCATACTGATTGAAATAAAAATAATATATTTGTATTACTAAACTAAAAAACAGAACCTATGAAAAAAATCTTACTCGTAATGTGTTTGGCGGTATCGATGATATTGCTCGTTAATCAAGGGAAAGCTCAGTTAGCAGCCGGCAGTTATGCCAAGGATATTTCAATGACAGACTACCTTGGTACGGCTTATGATCTTTATACTTATACAAATGCAGGGAAACCAGTTATTGTTGATGTTTCAGCCGTATGGTGCGGACCATGCTGGGCTTATCATACTTCAGGTGCTTTAGAAAGTTATTATGGTTCTTATGGCCCAACTGGCGACAACTCCTCAATGGTTTTCTGGATTGAAGGTGACCAGAATCCCGTTGCCTGTTTACAGGGAACAGGTTGCAGTACCCAGGGTGACTGGACCTCAGGAACAACTTTCCCAATGTTCCTTACTGTTGCACCAAATACTGCACAGGTTGTTACTGATTATTCTATTGCTTATTTTCCTACAATATATTTAATTTGTCCTGACAGAAAAGTGACTGAAGCTGGTCAGCAGACAGCTGCTAATCTGCATACTGCTGCTCTTGGATGTCCTGCTCTTAGCACTAATACATTAGATGCAGCTGTATGGAAAGCCGCAAAACCAATTGGTTCTTATTGCACAACTTCTGTAACTCCGGAATTTACTCTTCAGAATTATGGTACCTCCGCTTTAACATCATGCTCAATAGTTGTAAAACTTGACGGCGCAACACAAAGCACTACTCCATGGACAGGTTCTCTTGCACAGTATGAAATTGCCAGCGTTACTATTCCTGCTGTTACGGGTATTGCTGATGGTACACATACAATGACTTTTGAAATTCAGAGTCCAAATGGCGGAACTGATCAGAATACAGCAAACAATACAATTACTAACACATTCTCTGTATTTTCTAACGGAGCAAATGTTACTGTTCAAACCAAAACCGATAATTATCCAAGCGAAAATTACTGGGAAATAAAAGATGGATCAACTGTTATTGCTACCGAAGGTCCTTATGCTGCAGGGCAGACAACTTACAATAGTTCTGTATGCCTTGAAAAAGACCATTGTTACACTCTTTGGTTATATGATACATATGGTGATGGTATGTCGTATGGCGGTGTATCCGGATCTATAAAAGTTATTTATAACGGAGTAACAGTTGCTACCCTTCTTGGAGGAAGCTCATGGACAACTTCAACTTCTGCACCTTTCTGTACTACTACAGGGATTGATGAAATTGAATCATTGTCATCATTCAATGTATATCCTAATCCTTTCAGCAACACAACCAACGTTGAGTTTTCTTTAACACAGCCTGAAAAAATATCAATAGATGTTTATAATTTATTAGGTGAAAAAGTTACCTCCGTTGCAGAAGCAACTTACGGAATAGGTTCTCATACAGCTACTATTAATGCTGACAACCTGAGCCAGGGTGTTTATTACATGACTGCAATTATTGGCGGACAAAAACTGACACAGAAATTATCTGTAGTCAAATAAAATCTCTTTCATTTGAAAAAGTCAGCAATATGGAACGGCTTTTGTTCATCGTATTGCTGACTTTTTAATATCTTTACTATGAAATAGCCATGAGCAAAATAGTTCTCAACACTGAAAATGATCATTCATGGCGTATTCCATGTGACCTTTAAAAATAACAAAATATTCACATGAAAAAAATAATTCTGTTTATCAGCATTTTCGCTTTAGTTTCCACTGCTGTCTTTTCGCAGGATACCACAAAAGCAAATTCATTCACCACATTTAAATTGCCATCGATAGATATCAAAACCATTGATGGCGCTACTTTTAATACGTCACAATTTACAAATAACGGAAAGCCTATCATTATCAGTTTCTGGGCCACCTGGTGCACCAACTGCATAAAGGAATTAAAAGCAATCCAGGAAGTATACAGCGATTGGCAAGATACAACGGGGGTAAAGCTTATAGCAGTTTCAATTGACGATGCAAAAACAGTTGACAAAGTGAAACCTTTTGTTAATGGCAAGAGCTGGGATTATGAAATATTTCTGGATCCAAACAGGGATTTTTCGCGCGCAATGAATGTGGTGATGCCGCCTTATACCTATGTGATAGATGGAAAAGGAAATGTTGTATGGCGCCATATTTCGTTTACCGATGGCGACGAAGAAATCCTGTATAAAGTGATCAAGCAGGTTGCTGCCGGACAGGAAATAACTGAATAAATAGTACACTAAGTCACTAAGAACACTTAGAGTCACTAATAAAAAAATAGGTACTTAGTGTTTCATAGTGTACTGTGTGTCTAAGTGGTAAAAAAACATTTTGGCAATCATCAGCAAGATTATTAAACACAACTTAAAAAGTCAAATGAAAATATTTTCTTCCTGCAAAATTCTTCTACTGTTTTGCATGATTCCTTTTTTATCCAGGTCACAGAGCATATTAGGTTCTGGACAGGTTCATGGAAGTTTTCAGCTGGATGCCCAGTATTATATTGCTGATTCACTGATTGGCGCTCCTGATGTACCGGAAAAAGTGCTGGAGAATGCCTTCGCAAATATTCTTTATACCAATGGTGATTTCTCTGCGGGTTTGCGTTATGAAAGCTACGAGAATGTGATGCAGGGATATGACCCGCGTAATAAGGGAAATGGACTGCCTTACCGTTTTGCATCCTATAAATCCGATGAACTGCAGGTGACAATAGGAAATTTTTATGAACAGTTCGGAAATGGTCTATTACTAAGGACTTACCAGGACTGGAACCTGGGAATTGATAATTCCCTGGATGGTATAAACCTGCTATATACACCTGTAAAAGGAATCACACTGAAAGGCGTGATTGGCAATCAGCGTTTTTTCTTTGATAAAGGAGATGGTATTGTGCGTGGCGCTGATGGCGAGTTTTACCTGAATGATATTTTTAAAGCACTCGCTACAAAAAAAACAAAGATTACATTGGGCGGAAGTTTTGTAAGCAAGTACCAGAAGGATATGGACCCGATATATAATCTTCCGCAAAACGTGGGAGCCATGGCAGGCCGTATCAATCTTGTTTCCGGAAAAATAAATTTTGTGAGCGAATATGCTTATAAAATAAATGATCCTTCCGCAGTGAACAATTATATTTATAAGCCCGGTGAAGCATTGTTTGTATCAACAACATTTTCACAGAAAGGGCTGGGTATTTCTCTTTCCGGAAAAAGAATTGACAATATGAATTTCCGCTCCGACAGAAGTGTGACTGGAAATGCACTTATCATGAATTTTCTTCCGGCATTGACAAAACAACATTCCTATACCCTTTCAGCCATGTATCCTTATTCCACCCAACCAAACGGTGAAATGGGCGCTCAGCTTGAAATAACGTATACTATAAAAAAGAATACAATGCTTGGCGGTAAATATGGCACCGATGTTTCGTTTAATTATTCAAGGGCCACAGCTATCGACCGGGTGCAGGTAAATGATACTACCGCCATAATGGAAAGCGGGACATTAGGCTATACTTCCAGCTTTTTTAAACCAGGGAAACAATTGTATTACGATGATTTCAGTATTGAAGTTGAAAAAAAGTTCAGTAAAAAATTAAGAGCAGTTTTCAGTTATTTATATCAGTCATACAATAAACAGGTGGTGGAAGGCCATTTAACCGAGCAGGGATTTTCCATGGTGTATGCGCACATAGGAATTGTGGATCTTACATACAAGCTGAAGGATAAAAAATCCGTTCAGTTGGAACTTCAGCATTTAATGACCAAAGAGGATAAAGGCAACTGGGCAATGGCAATGGTTCAATATACCATAGCACCAAAATGGTTTTTTGCTTTGGGTGACCTTTATAATTACGGCAATGAAGTAACGGATCAGCAGATTCATTATTATAATGTTTCAGCGGGATTTATAAAAAATACCAACAGGATTTCTGTTACATACGGAAAACAGAGAGAAGGCATATTGTGTGTTGGAGGTGTATGCCGCTTTGTTCCTGCATCGAATGGAATTACACTGACTGTTATCAGTAGTTTTTAATTTATGATATTAAATAAGTAAATATAAAAGAGTGGTCGGGCTGAGGAGTTCCGATTACTAGCGGAACGTCTCGAAGTCTGACACCCGTTAGTCCCACTTCGAGACGAGGCTTAGCCTCTCCTCTGTGTGACCTTGGATTTAGTCGAGTCTGTGAAAATAATCTTAGTGACTATGAAAAAATATTTTAACATAATTCTGATAATTCCCTTGTTCCTGCTGCTTTTTATAAGCGCATGCGACAAGATAGAACCACCATATAAATCTGCAGATACTGATATCACTGATACCTTGCCAAAGCGCAAATTCTTACTTGAAGAATTTACGGGACATACCTGCCCCAATTGCCCGCAGGGAGCTGTTGTTGCACAGCAATTGAAAAGTCTTTATGGTGAAAGGCTGGTAATATTTTCAATCCATTACGCTGATTTCGCAGAACCGGGTACAGGTGAATTTGCAAATGATTTTCGTTCTGCTACCGGCACTGAAATTGGTAATTTCTTTTCTCCTCAGGCTTTCCCCTCTGGCCTGGTATGTCGCACGGGATGGACATCTTCTCAGAACCTTGCTGTACTTGATAAAGATGCATGGGGAGCCAAAATGGAATCGCTGAAAAATATTGCTCCGCTTGCTTCAATAGAATTGACAAACACTTATGAATCTTCAACCCGCACAGTAAATACTTCTTTGGAAGTCGATGCACTCCAGAATATGTCAGGCACATATAAAATTGCTGCGTATATTACAGAGGACAGTATCGTAGCTGCCCAGGTTACTCAAAATGATGTGAATTATCCTGACAATATTATTCATAATTATGTGCATCGCCATGTTCTGAGAGGAGCCATGAACAGCACATGGGGCGATACGCTGGTTTCAGGAAATGCAACAACAGGCGATCAGTTTTATAAAAATTACTCAACAATTCTGAATGCAGGATGGAATGAAAATCATTGTTATGTTGTAGCTTTTATATACGATGTAACCAATTACGAAATAATTCAGGTAGAAGAAAAAAGAGTTAAATAAATTTTCTGAAAATAGTATTGAAATCCACTGCAACCGCAGTGGATTTCTTTGTTACCTCACAACTTCATTCGCGTTATAAAAATTTTATACATTAGCTGTGAAATATAGATGACAACCATAGTCAAATCGAATTAATTATCTGATAATATATTCACATGAGTAAATTAGCCAAAACAAAATTCGGGATTCATTTTCTGCTGGAAAGCCGATGGAGTCCAAGAGCATTTCGTGATGATGCAGTTGAAAAAGATAAACTGCTGCGTATTTTTGAAGCGGCACAATGGTCGCCTTCATGTTCGAATGAACAGCCATGGCGCTTTATTGTTGGTGAGAAAGGAAATGAAACTTACGATAAAATTTTTGACAGCCTTGCCGATGGTAATAAACGCTGGGCAGGTAATGCTCCGGTTCTCATAGTCAGTTTTTCAAAAAAATATTTCGAACGAAATCATAAGGACAATTTTCATTTCATGTATGATACCGGTCAGTCGGTTGCCTACCTCACGTTTCAGGCTATGCACGAAGGTTTGTATGTACACCAGATGGCAGGTTTTCATTTTGAAAAAATTAAAAATTATTTTAATGTTCCTGAAGAATATTACATTGTAACTGTAATTGCTATGGGATATCTTGGAAAGCCTGAATCGCTTGAAGAAGACCTGAAGATACGGGAAATGGAGGATAGAACCAGGAAAGAAACCAAGGAAATTTTCTTTTCAGGCACATTTGGAAACAGTTGGGAAATGGAATAAATTATATATTTGTTGTACGAACTTTAATTTTTTTAAAAATGAAAAGAAATACATGTTTAAATTTTATAGCATTGATTGTAACAGGAATAATTTCTGTTTTAATGTTCAATGGTTGTGGTTCAACCAATAAAAACGAAAAGACCGTGAAAGAATTTGACGATTTTATTAAAGCCTTTGAAGCGAAGTATATTCCTTTGTTTAAGGCAACTAATCTCGCATCATGGAACGCCAACATCAGCGGCAAAGATGAAGATTATAAATTATCAGCCGACAAAGAATTGGAGCTGACTAAACTTTTTTCTGATAAAAGTGATTTTGAAAAACTGAAAAATTTTAAGGAATCAGGTGCTATTACTGATACACTGAAAGCAAGAGAACTCTTGATATTATACAATGATTTTCTCGGCAACCAGATCGATACAGCCAAGATGAAAGCCATGATTGATATGGAAAGTGAAATTGAGAAAAAGTTCAACACCTTCAGGGCAGAGATAGGTGGCAAGCAATATACCGATAATGAGATTGAAAGAATCCTTAAAAAATCAACTGATTCCGATTCGTTGAAAGAAGCATGGCTTGCCACAAAAAAAGCCGGAAAGAATGTTGAAAAGGATGTGATAAAACTTGTGAAGCTGAGAAATGCCGCAGCCAAAGAACTTGGCTATTCTAATTTCCATGAAATGAAACTAAAGCTTAGCGAGCAGGATCCAAAGGAGATTGAAAAATTGTTCGATGAACTTGACAGCCTTACAAAAGATGGCTTTGCAAAACTGAAAGATGAAATGGATGAATATTTTGCAAAGCATTATAAAATTAAAAAAGAAGACCTGATGCCATGGCACTACCAGGACAGGTTCTTCCAGGAAGCTCCGAAAATATACAATGTTGATCTTGATAAATATTTCAAAGGAAAAGATCTTGTAAAAATTACTAAAGATTATTACAAAAGTATTGGCCTTGATATTTCTGATTTAATTAGTAAGAGCGACCTCAAAGAAAAGAAAGGAAAAAACCAGCATGCATTCTGTTCCGATATGGACAACGAAGGTGATGTAAGAGTGTTGTGTAACGTTGTTGACAATGAATACTGGATGAACACTCTCATGCACGAATTCGGTCACGCTAATTATGATAAATATATTGACCGTTCACTTCCCTTCCTGTTAAGAGATCCTGCGCATACTTTTACAACCGAAGCTATTGCTGAATTGTTCGGAAGATTTTCATCCAATCCTCAATGGCTTAAGGATGTTGGTGTAATTGATGATAAGGAGAAAAAGGAAATTGAAGAAAATGTAAACAAGAATTTACGATTGCAGATGATTGTCTTCAGCCGCTGGTCGCAGGTGATGTACCGGTTTGAAAAATCACTGTATGAAAATCCTGACCAGGATTTGAATAAACTTTGGTGGGATCTTGTTGAAAGATACCAGTTGCTGAAAAAGCCTGCAGGCAGGAACGAACCGGACTGGGCTTCGAAAATTCACATTGCTGCTTATCCCTGCTACTACCATAATTATTTGCTTGGTGAATTGCTTGCATCGCAATTGCATTATTATATTACCAAGAATATACTGAAATCGGATGATTATGTAAACCAGAGTTACGTGGGCAAACCAGAAGTTGGGAAATTCTTTATTGATAAAGTTTTTATGCCAGGTGCAAAATATTATTGGGATGATATGATCCTGAAAGCAACCGGTGAAAAACTCACTGCAAAATATTATGCTAAACAGTTTGTAAATTAAAAAATAAACTGAAATAATATTAGGCTGCCCATAGGGCAGCCTTTTTTATGATAAATATTTTGCTGCAATCGGCATTCTTCTGCCCATGCCAAAAGCTTTTGGGGAAACTCTTAAGATTGGTGGTGTTTGATATCGCTTCCATTCATTGGTGTTAACAAGTTTCAGCACTTTATGCACGGTTGCTTCATCGTATCCCTGGACAATGATTTCCTCGGGACCATTGCACATTTCAATGTAATTAAATAATATTTTATCAAGAATTTCATATTCAGGTAACGAGTCCTGATCCTTCTGGTTTGGCCGCAGTTCGGCCGATGGCGGTTTTTCAATAGAATTTGTTGGAATAATTTCTTTGTCCTTATTGATGAATTTTGCGAGTTCATACACCTGTGTTTTATACACATCACCAAGAACAGAAATTCCCCCGCACATATCGCCGTACAAGGTTCCGTAACCTACTGCCGCTTCGCTTTTATTGGATGTGTTCAGCAAAATATATCCGAATTTATTCGACAGTGCCATCAGGATTACAGCACGCACACGTGCCTGTATATTTTCTTCCGCAATATTGAAAGGCGTTTCAGCGAATGAGGGTTTCAACGTTTCTTCAAATGCATGAAAAGCTGTTTCAATGGGAATGGTTTCGTAAGGAACATTTATATTCTCAGCAAGTGCTTCAGCATCCTTTACTGAATGATCCGATGAAAAGCGTGAAGGAAGAAGAACCGCTTTCACATTTTCAGATCCCAACGCTTTTGCAGCAAGTACGCAGGTTACGGCCGAATCAATACCGCCCGATAATCCAAGGATCGCTTTTGTAAAACCAAGTTTCTGAAAATAATTTTTTATTCCCATTACAAGTGCATCATGAATCAGTTCGATTTCAGATTTCGGATTTACAATTTCAGATTTCGGATTTGAAGAAATGATTTCAGAATTTTTTAATTCGTCATTCGACATTCGTAAATCGTAAATTGCAAAATCTTCTTCAAAATAATTCAGTTCTTCAACAATGTTTCCTTTGCTGTCAATAGCCATTGAGCCCCCATCGAAAAGTAGTTCTGTCTGCGCTCCAACATGGTTCACATAGAATACAGGTTTGTGGTATTGCTTAATATTTGCCAGTAAAATTTTTTTTCTGATTTCTGCCTGCTTGTAATGAAATGGCGAAGCTGCAATATTGATAATGAATTCAGGCTTTTGCTTATTTAGTTCATCCATTGGATTGATCCTGTAAAGCGGATCGTCAGAAATATTCCACAGGTCTTCGCAAATTGTAACAGCTATTTTTTTTCCTTTAAAATCGATAGTTTCAAAATTATGATTTGGTTCAAAATAACGGTACTCATCAAACACATCATAATTCGGGAGCAGTGTTTTGTGCCTTACAGCGGCCACTTTCCCGTTTTCAAGAAAGTATGCAGAATTGTAAAGCCGCTTCCCTTTTATCTCCGGGTTAAAACTGGGAGCTCCCACGATAGCAGCAATGCCGTTACATTCCGAAGCTATAACATTAATGCTGTCGATGCATTTTAAAATGAAATGATCAAATTCCAGAAAATCGCGCGGAGGATAACCGCTTATGGCAAGCTCTGAAAATACAACAAGGTCGGCCTGTTGCGATTTAGCTTTTTGAATGCAGTCCAGAATTTTTTTAGTATTGCTTTCAAAATTTCCGATATGATAATTAAGCTGTGCTAATGCTATTTTCATGTGGTCATATTCTTGTTTTTATAAGGTCACATGGAATACGCCATAAATAATCATTCGCGCTTAAATGAAATTATTTTCTTATGGCTATTTCATACTACAAAGTAAATAAAAAATCCCGACTTTTCCGAGCCGGGATTATAAAGATTGACAGATGTTCTAAAACAATACTCCAACTGTAAAAGCCACATAATTGAATACGGAGTTTTGTTCTAAAGCAGTAAACTTTTTATTATACAAAGTTTTTGAATTTTTACGAAGTGCGTTGGTAAACCCGTTGTTATAATTTACTGAAAACACAAGCGAGGTAGATCCTGAAAGATTATATTCGGCACCTAAGCCAACATTAAGAGCAAGGCGCAGAAAATTAATATCTTTTGTAATATCAACATCGTTGCGGGTTGTGGCTGTACCATTTAAATTCACATTATCGTTAGCCATTGCCTGCCATTTAAAGGAAACGTCAAAACCAAACTGTCCGAAGTAGGTCATTGCACCTAACTGATTTGTTTTAAGTTTTAACAGCAGCGGTAAATTAACATAACGCAAACGGTAATTTCTCTCCTGAAGTAAAAAAGTGTCTGTTCGGGTTGGTGTAACGTCTTCGTTCTGTACCAGATAAAATGTACTGTCGGGGGATTTTGGGAAACCTATTTTTCCGCCGGCATTTAATATTTCAAGCCCGGTTGAAAATGCATAATTTTTTGAAAATCCAAATTCGGTAATCAGGCCATAGCCAAATCCTAGCTTAGAGCCATTGTTCGTAAACTTTTTATCTTTAGGCATGAACCATGACAGGGCAGGAGATGCTTTTAATCCGAAATGGAAAGCTTTGTATTCACTATCCTGTGCAAATAAAGATTTGCTGATAAAAATCATTACAATTAGAATGGGTAATACTGCTGACTTTTTCATATTTTTGATTTTTGATTTATGAAACTTAATGCAAGTATACTAAAAAATTTTTATCTATGAAAAAAACTTTCCTGTCGCTGACAATTATCTTTTTTCTTTTGATCTCTATTTCATGCAATAAATGCAATAAAGAAAAATCAGGAGTCCCGAAAATTGAGATTGCAGCAACCGACAGCGTAAAGGTTAATATCCACAGGTATGAGAAAGCTTTGTTTACTGTGGATATTAAAAACCTGAGGGGAGGACTAAAAAAACTTCTGCCTGAATATGCTTTTTTTATTCCGGATAGTGCTTTAAACGATTCTTCCAGCCTGCTCCAGATGAAGCAATATCTTACCGATCCTTTTATTATAACATTGTATGATGATGTTCTGAAATTGTATCCGGATGTAAAAGACCTTGAAGCTCAGCTGGGCAAAGCATTCACATATTTCAAACATTATTACCCTGAAAAGAAAATGCCTAAAGTCTATACCTGTGTTTCCGGTCTGTATTATGAAGAACCCATCCGGTATGCCGACAGCCTCCTGATTATTTCACTCGATGTGTATATGGGCAGCAATTACAAATATTACAAGGAAATGCTGATCAATGCTCCGCTATACCTCCAACACAGGTTCAGCAGGGAATATATCATGCCCGATTGCATGAGGGCCATTGCGAAAACTATTGTCGACAACAGCAAAGAGAACAAGCAGTTTATTGACTATATTGTTTATGAAGGAAAAATCCTCTATTTTCTTGACGCTACTTTACCTGATACTCCAGATTCGCTGAAGATTTATTATACCAAAAGCCAGATGGACTGGTGCCTGAAAAATGAATCAAATATATGGTCGTACATCATTGATAATAAACTGCTTTATACATCCAGCACATCGCTTATTGCCAAGCTATGCACCGACGGTCCATTTACTTCTGTTTTTTCAAAACAGTCACCACCAAGGACTGGTATCTGGATAGGCTGGCAGATTGTACGTTCGTATATGGAAAATAACAAAAAGGTAACAATGCAACAACTGTTTGAAAACCAGGATGCACAGGGAATATTGACCAAGTCGAAATACAAGCCTAAAAAATAATTTTTTATATGCAAACTTATTTGAATATTTTACGTATGAATACCTAATTGGTACAAAGCGTTAAAATAGTTAGATAAAATTTGGTTTTTTTTAATAAAGTTTGTTTCTTTGTTTATTAATTTGGAAAAATAATACCTGAAACTATGGTCAAATCCAGAAAACTACTCTTTCTCCTGATACTATCATTTGTTGCCTTTTTTGCTCAGGGGCAATATACTATGACAAACAATAATGCTTCGGTTTATTGTGCTGCAGGATCAATGGTATGGATCAATGGTACTTTGCATAATGTGGGAGATTCCCTGTATAATTTAGGAGAAATTCATGTTGCAGGCGAAAATATTGCCGCTAATGAAGGTGATCTTATCAATGATGGAAAAATATCTGGTAATGGAAAATATTTTATTGCCGGACACTGGGTAAATAACAAATTATTTAAATCCGGAACCAGCGAAGTTATACTTGACAATACACCGGGTGGTATTCCTTCAATTGTAACCAACCAGATTATTACAAGTAACAATAATACAACAACTAAATTTTATGATCTAACGCTAACCGGAATTGGCATTAAAGCAATTACCCTGGATGATACTGTAACCCATTATTTAACCCTTAACGACAGGGAACTGGCAGTTGATAATCATACGCTTTTTGTGACAAATACTGATCCATTGGCAGTTCACAGAACTTCAGGATTTGTGAGCAATCTTACCAATGGGTGGTTATCAAGAACAACGGGTGTTATAGGACCATATCTTTTCCCTATGGGTTCAAGCGATGGACCAATGCGTTACAGGCCTGTAGAAATTAAACCTGATACAAATATTTTAAGTCAGTTTGTGGTAGGCTTTTTTAATTACAGTGGCTCCAATGATGGTTTTAATGTGGATTCGATAGATAACTCCATCTGCATGGTGGATTCTTTGTATTACCATAAAATTAACAGGACCTTCGGTGGGGACGGTGACACAGTGGATATTACCATTTATTTTGATCCCATTACTGACGGCTCCTGGAACGGTATGGCTAACTGGCATACGGATAATCTTACAAACGAATGGATGAACATGTGGCCGACCTCCAAACTGTACAGCCCAATGTGGGGAATTAAAAAAACAGCTTGGGCAAATTGGGATAATCAAAACCTTCCTTATGCTTTAATTGCCAGAATTCCTGATCCTGTTCAGATTGACGGACCTCCGGTTGTTTGTATGGGAACCGGACCTGTAACCTATACTGCATGGGCTTCACCTACGGATTCTTATATATGGAACGTAATAGGTGGACATATTGCGGGCGATTCAACTACAAATACTATTCAAGTATTTTGGGATTCTGCAGGAACAGGTACTGTATCTGTACAGGAAATTCAGCAATGGGGATATTGTGTGGGACAGGTATCGCAATTTGGCGTGACCATTTATCCTGAACCTATTGCAAGCTTCATAGTAGTACCTCACGATACCAATCATATTTTTTCATATGACCTGATACATTTTGTTGATATCAGTCAGAACGCAGTACAGTGGAACTGGAGCTTCGGTGACGGATCTTCTTCCACCCAGGAAAGTCCTTATCATGTTTATGACAAACCGGGTACTTACACTGTTTGTCTATCCATTGCAACGGAGAAGGATTGCGTAGACGATACATGTCTTACTGTTGAAGTTGTTGAAGGCCTTGATATACCTAATGTTTTTACACCTAACGGCGATGGTTACAACGATGACTTCAACATTCATGCAAGCGGAATTGCTCAGTATTACCTCCAGGTTTTCAACAGGTGGGGCGTTTTATTATTTGAAAGCAGCAATCCAAATGTGAAGTGGGACGGCAAAACTATGGCAGGTGAAAATTGTGCAGATGGAACATACTATTACATCCTAAGTGCTAAAAGCGACGCAAAGGATTACAGTCAGCACGGATTTGTGACTTTATTAAGAAACTAATAATATAAAATAGCAGGAAAGGCCGCTGGAACAGCGGCCTTTTTTTATAGCGTAAAGTTGAGGTAACAAATAGGAATTTCTTTCTTCAGATAAATAGTCTCATAATATGTTCTGATGGAAAGAATATCATCATTCATTTTACTGCTATGAAGATCTCTTGTAATAAATAATACGGAGTGATTTCTTTCTTTCAGCACCTCAACAGTATATTCAAATAATCCGGCATTATCGGTCTTAAGATGGATGATTCCTTTTGGTTTTATGATTTGAGTATAGCGGTCAAGAAAGGCCGGTGAGGTTAATCGTTTCTTTGTCTTCGGCTTATTTGGCTGGGGATCCGGGAAGGTGATCCAGATTTCTGATACTTCATTTTCACCAAATACAAATGAAATGTTTTCGATTGGTAAACGAATAAAGGCAACATTTTTCAGTCCTTTTTCAATGGAAGTTTTTCCACCTTTCCATAAACGGTCGCCTTTTATATCAATACCAATAAAATTGATATGAGGATATTTTTCAGCAAGGCCAATAGTGTATTCCCCTTTACCACAGCCCAGTTCAAGAATAAGAGGATTCTGATTTTTAAAATATTCTGATGACCATTTTCCTTTTAATGGATAGTTATCATGGATTATCTCATCCAGCTTTGGCTGCACTACATTGCTGAAAGTTTCCAATTCAGCAAACCTGGCTAATTTTCTTTTTTTCACGATGCTGAAAAATTAATGATTAAGTATCCATGCATTTGCATTTTCAGATGATTGTATCTTCAGCAAAGCCTCATCTGCTTCAGCTTTGGTAGCATAGGAATTGTAGCTTACAACGTAAAGTCCTTTATCGTCGAGGAAAAACGCTTTTGAATCATAGCCTTTCAGCTTAAGGGTTTGAACATAGTTGTCAGCATTTTCTTTTATGCGGAAACTTGCTGAAATAATATAAAAACTACCGGTTGTATTCTGAATAGTTTGATTGTTCTGTACAGGATTCTTCTGCAATGAAGTATCAGCATTGATGGTATCTTTAGGAAGATCTGCTTTTTGAATTTCATGCTTCTCCGGAACTTTTTGTTGGGTTTTATTTTCCGGATTTTCTTTTTTATCAGCAGGGTTGAAAAGCTCACTGATTTTAAGATCCTGAATAAAATCCGGTTTAAGAATAAACAATGCCACAGCACTTCCGCCAAGTACAAAAACAATTATTAAAATCCAGATTGCCACTTTCGGTATGCGTCTCTTCTTTGGTAAAGGAATTATATTGACTGCATCAGATTGCAGTGGCGTGGCAGATAAATTCGTTGATGGAATAGCTGAGGGAGCGGCCACACTGCCCATACCAAAAGTTTCCAGGTTGTAATTTGTGCTTGTATCAGTTGTAAAACTAATTCCATTATCAGTGGATTTGGTGAAGGTGCCAACTTTTTGTATGGCTACAATATTGCCTGAATCCAGGGTCTTATTTATATCCTCTACAAAATTTAATATCGTGCTGCATGCTTCGAAGAATGAGATTTTTTCTTTTTCGGAAATATAATTGGCAAGTATACCATCATTGTTTTTTTGTGAAACATCAAAAGAAACTAGTTTTGACGGAGGTAATAATTGATTTGTATTTGCATCAAAAGTTGCTGGCTTGTACTTTAACACAAATGCACCAAAGCCAGGCAGGATAACGGTATCAAACTTAAACAGCAGGTCGCTGATATATTGCTCTGTCATGGAAAATAGTAAATTATTTGTTTGGTTGATTTAATAATTGAATTATTTTAGTTACATCGCCCGGCACATCTACAGAATGACTGGCATGTTCGGTGATTTCAACATGAATAGAATATCCATTTTCAAGCCATCTTAACTGTTCAAGTGATTCCACTTTTTCAAGTGAAGAAGGAGGAAGCAGATGAATTTCATTCAGGACAGATGCCTTATATGCATAAATTCCGATGTGCTGGTAGTATGTATGTTTTTTTAACCACTGCGCCTGATCAAGTCCTCTGAAATAAGGTATTGGCGAGCGGCTGAAATACATTGCTCTTTTATTTTTGTCGCAAACAACTTTCATGACAGTCGGGCTGATAAGATCATCGGTGTTGTCCATTTTCCTTACCAGCGTGGCAATTCCAACATTATTGTTTTTAAAACATGAAGCAACACTTTCAATTTGCTCAGGATTGATAAGGGGTTCATCGCCCTGAATATTAATTATAACATCATCCGTATTGTATTTTCCTTCCTTGTTAATTATCTGAAAAGCCTCTTGACATCTGTCGGTTCCGCACTGGTGGTCGGGTGAAGTCATAATGGCTTTCCCGCCAAATTTATTTACATGATTAAGAATACTAACATCATCAGTTGCAACAAATAAATCGTCAAGAATGCCGGCTTTATTTGCCTGTTCATAAACGCGCTGTATCATTGTTTTGCCTTCGATCACAAATAATGCTTTTCCTGAAAAGCGCGATGAGGCATAGCGTGCGGGGATTATTCCGATAAATTTCATGTGGATTTTATTAGTCGGCTAATTTACAAAAATATCACAAGATGGTTGAAATTGCTTTATCTGCTGCTCTGTTAAACGGCCAGTCATCCAGCTGTTATCAACCGCTGCATTGTATTTTTTATAGAAATCAATAGCAGGTGTGTTCCAGTCGAGCACCTGCCACTGCATGCGTTTAGCGCCTGTTTCCTTGCATTTCATAATCACGGATTCAAATAAAAGCTTTCCGATTTTTTTACCACGGTGTACTTCTTTTACAATGATATCTTCAAGGTAAATGCATTTGCCTTTCCAGGTAGAGTAAGAATAAAAATAAAAAGCCATCCCCAGAATTTCTTTTTCATCTTCAGCAAGAATTATTTCGAATATTGGGTTTGCACCGAAGCCATCTTTTTTTAATTCATCAAGGGTGATGGTTACTTCGTTCGGAGCTTTCTCGAAAGTCGCAAGTTCCTTGATAAGACCAATTACATCCGGAAGATCGGATTGTGCTGCTTTTCTTAATTTAATATCCATATTGAATTGCGATTTCAGATTTCAGAGTTGCGATTTGAAAAAAGGTCTCATTAAAAAAGCTTTCGTAAATCGTTACTCGTAAATCGTATTTATTTAAAGTCCTATCTGGTCAGCGATTTCGCGCATTGCATTTACACTGATTTCTGCAAATTCAGATAAAGGAATTCCAATGATTTCACATTCGCGAATACTGTCTCTTTTTACTGATGCCGCGAAAGCCTTTTCCTTCATGCGTTTCACAATAGAAGAAGATTTTACGGCAGCAATTTTTTTATCAGGATAAACATAGGTTGTTGCCTGAATCAAGCCAGTGATTGTTTCTCCGGCTGCCAGTGCATGATGAAAAATTGTGATGCGAGGACCTACACCCTCAGCATCTTCGTTGTGATGTTTTATTGCATCAATAATATCAGGGTCAAATCCTTTTTCTTCCAGCATTTTTGCAGCAGGAAGTCCATGCACTTTGGGATCGGCGTTTGTAATTTCTACGTCTATATCGTGCAGTAAACCTGCCATTGCCCATTTTTCAGGATCTTCATTCAGCCTGATTGCAAGTGCGCGCATCACTGCTTCTGAAGCAAGACTATGCCAGATGGTGCGTTCGTTTTTAATGTGTTCTTTTAAAAATGTTAATGCCTCTTCGCGAGTTTTTAAAATGCTCATATTATAAATGAAATTGAGGTTTAATATATGTTGATATTGTCTTTACAAATTTAAATGTTTTATAATTTCCACGACCTTTAGGTCGTGGCTAAAGAAAAGAAAAACACTGGGCTTTAGCCCAAATGATTATACTCATTAATAAATTCATCATATTCCATTTCAAATGTTTTTTTCTTATGATGTTCTTCTTGTGTATCAATATAAATACGAACTTTTTCTAAGTCATTCCCTTTTACTGAAAATACGGCATATTCTTCCTGCCACTCAAACTTGGTTTTTGTAAGTTTTTCTTTATTAATCCAAAAGGAAGATTCCCCTTTTAGAAGCATAATCGTTTTACTAATAGTCTGTTCAACACCAAGTGAAACAAGAATGTGAATATGGTTGCCAACACAATTCATTCGATCAATAAAAATTCCTTTATTTAAAGAATTCTTTTTAATATAATCGAGAAGGATTGGTTTAAGTTCTTTTGTAATTAAGAGTTCTCTGTTCTTTGTTGTCCAGATTATGTGGATATAAACATTTATAAAAGGCATATAAACTTTTGTTTTGGCTTAAGCCAATTCTTGGATTGAATACTATGCCACGACCTGAAGGTCGTGGTAATTACATCATATTTTTTAATGTGCGTCAATATCATGATGCATCAGGATAAGATGATTCAGCACTTTGGTAATTTCAGTCATATATTCGGTAACTGCTTTCACGCTGCCTGGTAATGTAAAAACCATTGTTTTATTTATGATCCCTGCAACGGAGCGACTGATAAGCGCATTTGATTTTTCTGCTCCGTACTTCATTCGAATGAAATCCATTATGCCCGGAATTTCCTTATGCAGCAAAGGTTTTACAACATCAACGGTAATGTCTTTTGAACCAATGCCGGTTCCTCCTGTTGTAAAAATAAAATCAAAATCATTATCAACCAATTCTGAAAAAGCATCCTTCAGCATTTCATCATTATCAGGAATCAATTTTATTGTGGTTTCATATTTTCTGTTGGTGATATCAAAATGTTTTTCGATCAATTCTTTAATCTGTGGGCCACTGCGGTCGGTGTATTCACCACGGCTGGCGCGGTCGCTGAGGGTGATGACAGCAATTTTAAAAATCTTCGGTATATAAATTATTTCCTCACCTGCTTTTATTTCGCCCTGTTTAATTACGCGGCAGAAGATTCCTTCCTTTGGCATTACACAATTACCAACCTCTTTGAAAATAGCGCATTTGGCGCCATGGCACTCCTTACCAATTTGGGTAACTTCCAGTACTACATTTCCAATTTTAAAACGATCGAGTATGTTCGATTTGTAAAGTTCATAACCAAGCGTGGTAATGTTTTCAGCAAATTCGCCAAAATTTATTTTTCTTTTGGCATCAATTGAAGATTTCTCAATGCTTTCCGCACCAAGCATACTAACCTGTCGGTGCCAGTTGCCTGCATGTGCATCATCCTGTACGCCTTTGTCGTCAATGATAATACTTTTTACCGGATGTTTAATCTTGCCTTTTTTTTCAGAAATGTTTGTTGATAGAACTGTAATCATAAATTTTCTATTTGCGTTTTAATAATCGTTTTCTTTTTTCATTCTTTCTCCTTGATGAGAAAGAAACAAAGAATCAAGACAAAACGAAGCTTCTTCGCGCTCTTTCATATTGCAAGAATTCTAAACAAAGAAACATCCTCTTGCAGAGACTGCTTTGTAAGAATTCTATGCAATCTTCAATTCACGCCGTCCCTGACCCCGCCGTTTTGTATGGCCTTCGCACTTTTATTTCTAGTTTTGTAATTTGATATTCTTATTTTTTTATAAAGTGTTTATTTGTCAAAATCAGTTATTGAAAATTCAGCAATTACTTCTGCCGGAATGCGTTTGTTATAATTGATTAGCTTTTTTCCAAGCCTTACTATTACCATATTTTGTTGTGGAAGAACAATGATATATTGTCCAAGAATTCCGCGTGCATAAAAGAATTGCTCACCAAATGCTTTAGCCTGCCACCAGGAATATCCATATTGTTCATTGATATTTCCGCTTTTTAATTTTGCAGGCTTTGTGGATTCCTTAATATAGGATTCCGAAACGATTTGTTTATCATTGAATTTCCCTTTGTGCAATGCAAGCAATCCGATTCTTGAGAAATCACGTGCATTTGAATTGAAGCAACAATATGCTTTTTCAAGACCATCTTTTTTGTCAATGCTCCATAGTGCATCATGCTTTGCGCCCAAGGGCTTCCATAGTTTTTCAGAAGCATATTCACTAATTGTTTTGCCGGTAGCTTTCTGAAGAATGTATGCAAGCACAAGCTGGTTGGCACTTTGATAATTGAAGCGATAACCCGGTTCTTCAATCACTTTGAGATTTTTTATAATATCCATAAGGTCATTGCCGAAATATGCTTTGGCAGTAAGACAGAAAGGATTGTAGTAACTCTCATTCCAGTCAAAGCCTGATGTCATGGTAAGTAAATCACGGATTGTAAGTTTTGCATTTAATCCATCCTTGTATTCAGGAATAAAATCTGAAACATTTTGGTTTACACTTTTAATTTTCCCTTCATCTATAGCAATCCCGACCAGCACGCTCACAATACTTTTTGCAACAGAAAAGGATCCGGAGTAAGAGTCGGCGCTGTAATCGTCCCAATACTCTTCGTACACAACAGAATCGTTTTTTAAAACAAGAAAAGCGACAGTTTTAAATTTTTCGAGAATTTGTTTAAATGTTGCATCAGGTTTCAACTGGTTATAATTTTTTGCATCAGGAATTGGGATGTAAGTACCCGCTGAAACAGTCCTGTTTTCGAAGATCTTATAATCATCTATTGTTGAAGCGTGGTAATAAAATGTTTTATATAAATATGAATTTCCAGTAATGAGAATAGCAATATTTATAATTGCAAGAATTCCAATTATCCAAAATAATATTTTTTTAAATCTACTCATTTAGCAGCGTTGATAAGGGTTGCGAGATATCTGTTTTTGTTTTTTCGATGAGTCTCGTATTACTTATTTCCATTTTTTTATCGACTGCTTTACACATATCATAAACTGTTAGCAGTGCAACACTTACTGCTGTAAGCGCTTCCATCTCAACGCCGGTTTGCCCAATGCATCGTACTTCGCTGTTTACTTCAACAGTGTTTTTTACAATTTTTGCTTTCACATCTATTTTAGTGAGTTGCAGAGGATGACATAATGGTATTAAATCCGGTGTTCGCTTTGCTGCCTGAATCCCTGCAATTTCAGCAATTGTGAGCACATCGCCTTTTTTAATTTCATTTTGCTTTATGAGTTTAATTGTTTCAGCTGAAAGTTTTATAAAACCTGTAGCCCTGGCAATACGCAATTGGTCTGGCTTGTAGCCGACGTCAACCATATTGGCTTTGCCTTTTTTATCGACGTGTGAAAGTTTTTTCATTGGTTTTGCTTCTCAAATTTTAACCACTAAGACACTAAGAACACTAAGTTACACTAAGAAATTTCTATCCTCCGATTTCATTAAATTTATTCAAACTGCTTACGGTTCCGCATTCTGGTTTTAGAGCAATAGCAAGATCAATCGCTTTCTCATAACCGGTTTCGCGAATATTTATTGCAATATCATTAAACAGGCAGGGGCGAAGTTTTCCATCGCTGGACAAACGAAGTCTGTTGCAGAGTTCACAATTTCCACCGCTGCCGCCTTCCACTATTTCAAATTCACCGGTATGAAGATTCATACGATGTATAAAACGAACCTCGAGTCCCATGGTTTCACAAAAAGCTTTTACGCCAATGGCATCAGGCTCTTCAGAAGATTCGTTTACAACACAATTTATTTTGATAGGAGTGAGCCTGGCAGCTTTTGCAGCAACAATTCCTTTAATAACATTTTTCAAGTCACCACCTCTTGTAAGTTCGGAATATCTATCGGGATCCTCGGTGTCAAGGCTTATATTGATTCTGTTCAGGCCCGCTTTAGCCAATGGTTTTGCAAATTCTTCCAGAAGCACACCATTGGTGGTCATCGAAAGATCTTTTATCCCTTTAATATCCGCTAACAATTTAACGAGGTTTACAACTCCCTTTCTTACCAATGGCTCGCCGCCGGTTACACGAACCTTGTCAATTCCTTTTGATACAGCAATTCGCGTGAAATCAACAATTTCTTCCAGTGATAATATATCCTGATGTTGCAGAAGTTTTATACCGCTCTCAGGCATACAATACCGGCACCGCAGGTTGCAGCGATCGGTAATTGAAATCCGCAGATAATTTATTTTCCTGTTAAAATTGTCGTACATGCACCAATTCTCCCCTTTTAATTTCAGTTACACCCAATGGTACAAATATAATTCCATCGGCATTGGTCATAGAGTGAAGATGAGCACTGCCGTGGTATTCAACAAAATTTAGTTTGCCTTCAGTAGAAAATTTTACTGGAACAAACATCAACCTGTCTGCTTTTTTTCTTGAATAGTTTTCATCAAGATGCATAAAAACAGATTTTGGCTGATAGTGATGTCCCATCATTTCAAATATAAGCGGTCGTACGAGCATTTCAAACATAATGTATGATGATACCGGATTTCCTGGTAACCCGAAAACATAATTTTTTCCGTTTGTGCCAAAAACAGTAGGCCGGCCAGGTTTTACATCCAGTTTTTCGAAAAGCAAACGAATATTATTTTTCTTAAGTATTGCAGGCACAAAATCAAAATCGCCCATGGAAACTCCACCAGTCAGCAAAACGATGTCGCACTCGGAAAGAGCTTTGTTTATTATAGTTTCAGTAATTTCAGGATCATCTTTTGCAATTCCATAATATACCGGATTTGCATTTAACCGCTGTACCTGACTGATCAGCTGAAAAGCATTGCTGTTCCTGATCTGTGATGGACCGGGGATTTGATCGGGTTCAACAAGTTCATCACCGGTTGAAATAATGCCCACTTTAATTTTTTTTGAAACCGTAGGAGCATGGCAACCAACAGCTGCGAGGATGGCTATTTGCTGGGGATTCAAATGTTGCCCCTTGTTTAAAACAAGCTCACCTTTATGGACATCTTCAGCTTTGCGGGAAATATTTGGTGGAGTATCTTTTCCGGTGAAACGAATTTTGTTGTTATTTGTTTTTTCTGTTAGTTCAACCATTATCACAACATCAGCTCCTTCTGGAACCGCAGCACCTGTCATGATTTTAGTACATTGATTTTTCCCGACAGTTTTTGTTGGTGATTCCCCGGCTGCTACAATTTCAAGCACTTCAAGTTCATTCTGAAGATCTTCCCTTCGGCAAGCATATCCATCCATTGCTGAACGGTTAAACGGTGGCATGTCCATATCGGAAACAACATCTGCCGCAAGTATTCTGCCCAATGATTCTTCAAGGCTGCATTGCTCACTTCCTGCGGGTTTTGCAGATTCTATAACTATATTATATGCTTCTTCAAACGTAGTCATTGTTAATTTAAGTTTTAATTACCCATTTTCCGGCTTCAATAGAAATGCAGGAAACATCAAAATTACTAAATTCCCGGCCATCCGATTCAATAATAATATCGGCATATTTCATTACATCAGCAGCGGAATTTTTTATCGGCGTAGTTGTATTCCTAATCATGATAAAAACATCCGGAATTAAAGATTTCCGAAGGCTATTGGATTCGCAAACAATGAATGTGTTAGCCAGTTTTCTTTTTAAAAAATCATCATAGGAAGCATCCAGGCTGTTGATATTAGTCTTTATCCAGAACACCTCCGAAGCGCCTGCCGCAAGCATTTTAGACGTATTCTTTTCTGTTGAATTATCGGTATCTTTAAGAACCAAAAAATTTTCTTTCAGATGCTCCTGGTTTTGTCCGTGAAACTGTTCATCGTTGCCATAATAGGTGCTGACCTTTAATCCGGTGATCGGATACTTTTTACTGAATATCTCAATCAAACGGGTCACCAGTTCCGTTTTTCCGGAGTTACGGCCTGTTGCCCCAATCATTATTAATTTCTCAATTCGCTTCATCAACCAGTTAAAATAAAAAGCCTTAACAAAGTTAAGGCTTTTCGGTCAATCGGTAATATCATTTTACATGACAATGAATTTCTTCAGAAAAGTTGTCTGGTCGTTAGAAATTCTTATGAAATAATAACCGGCATTTAAATCTCCGACAAAAATTTGTTGCTGATTCTTGTTCTCAATTCTTCCGGTTTTTATAGTATTTCCGGTGCAGGACATCACTTCATATGTCATATTATTTTTAACTGAACCAGCATTGACAAAAATTTCTGAACTGCATGGATTCGGATATATTTCAATTCCGGGTGATGAAAAATTGTCAGGAACAATCGTAGTTGCAAGAGTCCCTGTGATAAAAAGATTATCAATCTTATCGATACCTGTTGCCAGTACCAGTGCTGGAGTTGCTGCCGTGGATGTATCGGAAGCCATGAGCCATCTCAGAAATACAGAAGGCTGATTGTAACAATCAGAGGGAACAGACAAATCACTGATTACAGCGGTGGTCCAGTCATTGGCGGTTACAATGGTTGATCCGGGCACATCTGCCCATGTTCCCGCAACTCCAACTTTATATTGAATTTTGAAGTCGCGGGGGCCTGGCTTATTTCCGCCAGACTGTTGCAATGAATTTATTTTAATAGCATTGTAACCTGATGTATTGATCTCGATCTGCCAGTACTTGGTATTTGCACCGCCATCCCATCCGGTTGCAGCAGCAGCAAAAGTTGTAAATCCGTTTTTGGAAAAATCAATTGTACTTGTTCCTCCAAGTGTTTTTATTGCCTTGGAAGTATTCTGCGCATTGCTGATGTCGGCAATTGAATCGGCAGTTGAACCGGTAGGAAATGTCCATCCGGCAAGGGTGTCCTGCCCAAATGTAATAGTTGTTGTAAACAACATTAAAAAAATAATTGAATAAATCTTTCCCATAATCGTATGTTTAAATTGTTATCTGTTTCGTCAGGTTTTGATTAACATATCGCTAGTAAAAAAATTAAAACAATACATCCACTTCGGCAAGTATAAAGCGACCCGGAGGCAGCATGTACTTACTGTCGAGATATATTGTGTTCAGGATATTCTCAACGGTTATACTTACATCAACTTTATCGGCAAAACGCTTTGATATTTTTCCATCAAACAAAGCATAAGCATCAACCTTTGTTGTGTTTTCATCATCCACCCATGTAGAACTCTTATACTTGTATGTAATGCTCATGTTAGCAATTTTACTTTTATAAATGAATCCTCCATATACCTGGTGCATGGGAACATCAATCAGGAATTTTCCGGTAAGGTCCTTTGCTACATAACCGGTAACTTCAAACTTTTTTATTGTTGAATGATTGAATGTATATTCTCCAAAAATGGTGAGGTTTTTATTAAAAATATAATTCACTCCTAATTCGGCGCCATACATCTCCACTTTTCCAATATTTTCTCTTTTGATGATGGGCTGTTTCTTTGTTTTGGTTGTATAGATTGAATCACCGGTTCCCACAAAATACTGGAAATCCTTGCCAACGGAATAAAAAATTACAGGCTCAATTGTAAATTGTTTTTTTCTGTCCCATGTAAAACCTGCTTCAACATTGCTGATGTATTCGGGGAGCAGGTAGGGATTTGCAAGTTTAAATCCTTTGTTTACATCACCGGTCCTTACAAGATCACTTAACGTGGATGAGCGAAATCCCCGGGACAGGGAAATGTATGAGGTGAGATTGTTTCGTATGTCAAATAAAATTCCTGCTTTCGGACTTAATGCCTGCCAGTTCTTTTTATCATATGTTTTTAGATAAGGCAGCATGAATTCAGTGGTTGCGGAAGGTTCCTTTATAGAAAGATCGGCATTATAAAAATTAACGTCATCATAACGGGCACCAACAATTGCTTTGATTTTATCTTTGACAATTGGAAAATCATCCTGTATAAAAAGTCCGTAAAAATCCAGGTTGCCAGTGTAACCAATGGTATCAGTAGAAGTATGATAAACATCATTCGAATTAAAATAGCCCAGCTTACTGTCAATACCAGTAGTAATGGTATGTTTCTTTGCTATAGGAAAAGTTACATTGCACCAAACTCCTTTATCATCGGAAAAAGAAGCAGTATTGAATAAAACATAGGTTCCGTTTGATTTCTGACTTTCACGCTGATTGCTGTAATTTTCTGATTTAAAAAATGCAACTGCAGAAATTTTAACATTATCGAAAGTCCCTCTGTATCTGGCTTGGATGAAATGATCCAGGTAAAAATCATAATTTCCATCGGCTTCATAAATCCTTTTTCCCTGGCCTCTTGTTTCATCAGAAAAATCGTATTCAATCTCGAGACTATTATCCTTATTCATTGAATAACCTGTGCGGATCATTGTATTGTATTCTCTCAGGTATGATTTAACATCGGTGCTGTCTCTGATGGAATCTGGCATTAGAATATATCCGTCGCTTTCGCGCATAAATCCATCAATATTCCAGTAAAATCCTTTATCGTTTTTCAGATTGTTAGCACTCAGATTTAATGAACCTCCGCTGGTATTATACGTTCCGTAAAAAACGCCGGCATCACCTTTAAAAGGTTTTGACGGATGCTTGGTAATTATATTCACTACGCCTCCCATTGCATTACTGCCGTATAATGAGGAATTCGGGCCTTTAATCACTTCAACTTTTTTAATGTTTTCAGGTTTCAGCCGGTTCCAGTTGGTTGCACCGCCATCCACAATGCTGATAGGTATTCCATCGATGAGAAGCAAGGTGTGAACATTCCTGTTTAAACCACGCATAGTTACATCACCGGTTTTATAAAAAATTCCGAAGTGGCGCGTAATATTGATACCCGAAACAGAACTAAGGTACTCATCGGCTGTAATGCAGGGTAGATTCTGAAGTTGCTCCTGTGTAATAACGCCAATACTTGCAGGAATATCTTTTACAAGTTTTTCAGTACGTGTGGCAGTTACCACAACTGATGCCATTTCTACAGAACCTGTAATCATCTGAAAATTTTGCACAAGCTGAGACCCGCTGATTTTAATGCTTGCAGAAGTATCACGGTAACCCATGAAAGATACTTTTACTTTGTATTCACCATTTGGAATATTATAGAGAATGTAGTTCCCTTTATTATCGGATGCAGTACTGATATTGAGTTTTTTTATTGAAATGTTTGCTCCTGCTAAAGCTTCTCCGGTTATGCCGTCAGTAACCTGGCCACTAAGCATGCCTTGAGCATCGCATGATTGAAGTCCGATTCTGAAAAGCAGAAAAAGCAATATAAGACAAACTACTTTTTTCATATCAATACGGTTGTATTTTTACCATTATCTCTATTGTGCCACCATCAGTGCCATTCACATTAATTACCTCAAACAAGCCGAATTTTCCTTTGGAAGTTTTGAAAGAATAAATATCGCCTGCAACAAGATTTTTCGCTTTGCGTTTTGATAATGGTTGATTGAATGATGCAATCAGTAAACTATCGTTTGCAATTCCTGAAAAATCGGATGATGTCAATGTTGTTTGCAGATACCTTGTTTCATTACGAACAGTCCAGTTGGTAAGCGTATATTGTCCCGGATACACTGATGCATCAATAGTTGCATTAGGTGAAGCAATAACATTGTTTTCTCCCTGCAGAAAATCGTAGTAGTAGCAAAGTTCTATCGAATCCTGGATTCCGAAAGCGTCAGCAAGATTGTAAATCGAAACATTTTTAATATCAAGAAAACTTCCAACAGTTGTGTTGTTCTGTGCACCAAGTGTTATAGATGGTATTGTGATCACCGGACCATAAGTGGAATTTGAATCGGCGGAAATTAGTATACTTAAACTGGCTGATTTTCCTGCTTTATCACGGACTATGAATGTCCATGTTTCTTTCTGACTCACTCCTTTAACAAGATATTTGTTAATGTCAAAACTGGCTGAATTCAGGCCTGAATCAAGATATGTCTGGGTACTGTCGGTTGTTATTTTGATTAAAAAGTTGGTAATGTTTACATCACCGCTTTCTGCTATGATGCCCACTCTGAACGTACTTCCTATAAGTTCAGTAGTATCGTTATGGACATAGCCGCTGTCAAGCCTGAGCTTTATTGATGGACCGTTAGTAGTTTCCTCTTCTTTGTGACAAGCAGTTATTAAAACAACAACAAGGCAAAAGGCAAGAATGATATGTAGGATTATTTTTTTATACATTTAATCGGTTATGATGTTTCTGACATATCGGTAGCATAATAATTCTAAAACAGTATTATTTACTTTAAATTATTCTTTTCTTTTTTTTGATAAGTGCGAAAGAGCCTGCTGCTAGCAAACCCCCGATAGCTCCAAACATGAAATGTGTGAAAACCGGATAAAGAAATCCTGTAATTAAAGAGCCATAAGGAAATCCTGTAATCACAGTAATAAAAATCCGCGTAACAGGAACCATTGTATATGCCAGCCCGCATATGATTGCAAGGAAAAGCACATTGGGTTGTAGTTTGCGGAAGTTGTAATAAAGCACATCCACAACCAATCCGGGAAATAAATAAATTACAGGTATGAAAGGATCTTTAAATCCCAATGGAAGCAATAACATTGCTGCAGCGCCTATGCTTGAAAGACTCCCAGCATAAGTTTTTTTTGAAATTAGCTTTCCGGAAAAGAGCAATGCCATATAAATTACTCCATAATGCCCTGGCATTTTTAGCGGAGTACGCAGGTACGCATGCATCAAAACACCCACCGCACCAATTGATGCAAGCAAAATAAATTCAGCAACTTGTGTGCTTACATTAATTGGAAATGCTTTTGATATAGTCTTTGGAGACGACTTGCCATCCATAATCACCTTCCTTTTTTTGTTCGACAAAAATAACAATTTTGTTGTTCTTTAACACAGGACGCCACCATTCTGCAAGAAAAATTTCTGTTTCAGGTAAAAGTGGTTCGTTATTCACGGCGAGAATTTCATGAACTCCCGTTTCATTTTTAATATATGAAATACTGAAAGTTCCTATCATTTCACGCATTCCTTTGATCCATAAATAGCGTCCATCATTACCTCCTTTATGCAATCCAACAGCGGCAAGGGAACCAATAATTCCAACTTTAGTTCCGGTATATCCTTCAAGAAAAATACCGGAGTCTTTTGCAATTTGCCGTGCTTCTTCCTGCGTGATAATTTCTTTTTTTGCACGCAGTCCCCACTGCATTATTTTTTCTGAAATATGCTCAAAAGGAGCAACACAGAGTCCGGCATCCGAACCATCAGCACTTTCTTTTAATAGATACGCGGCACAGAATTCTATTAATTCATTTATTTTTTCTGATTCCACTTCAAGGCAGGCTGAACTATTGTGTGAGGTGTAAGGAATCCTTCTGTCAAAAAGTAGCTGATGACGGGTTACTCCCATTAATTTTCCTATGCCTTTTTCAGTAAGCAGCCGGCCCATCTCCCGGGATCGAAATCCTGTTCCCCTGCTTTCAAGGTTGTCGGTATCATCAATGCCAATCAGTATTTTCATTTATATTGATGATATTTCTTTAATAAATTTTTCAAACGACTTTTTGAATGAACTGTCGAAATCATTGTGAAATTTTGCATAGGCTTTGATAAGGTGAATACCCTGATCGGTAAGTACAGAGCTACCACCGGCTTGTCCCCCTCTATGTCGTTCTATCACAGGAATGCCAAGTAAATCCTCAACTTTCTTGAGATCTCCCCAGGCTTTTCTGTAACTGATTTCAAGTTTTACGGCAGCCTTAGAAATGGAACCAACTTCTTCAATGGTCCTTAACAGCAGCCATTTTCCGTCGCCCAAAATACCTTCGCCATTTTTCAGGGAAAGCCACAACTTATAATGCGCCTTGAGTTCGGGGAGTTTCTGTTTCATTTTAAAAGCAGCCTAACTGACAGTTTTGAATTTTTATACCCAGTTCATTGCAAAGCTTACCCACTTCAATGGGTGCAATATTCATGGTGTCTGCAATGCCAAGAGCTTCGGCACAACTTATATATTTTTTATCATCCTTAGTCTTGGTTTTTGCAAGAATAAGTTCACTGGTTTTTTGTTTGTCCATGTTTGTGGTGCGTTATGAAGCATATTACATATCGTAGCAAATGTAATTCACTTTAACTGAAAACACAATAAAAAAGAATTATTTATACAGGCAGAGGTAAGAAGACTCTTCCTTAACAATCAGCTGAAACTTTTTGTCTTTTTCAACAATAAAAGTTTCAAATTGTTTAAACTCTTTCCATTCGCTACTTCCCGGAAGTCGTACAATTAATTTTCCTGAAGTTACGGTCATGTACTCAACGGTGGAAGTGCCGAACTCATATTCACCTATTGCCATAACACCTATGGTTGCTGGTCCTTCAGTCGTGGTGAAAGCAATGGATTTTACCTTGCCATCGAAATATTCGTTTGTCTTGAACATATAAGATTGTTTGTGGTTTGTAGTTGGTTGTTCTTAGTTCTTTGTAGAGAGTTATTAATTAGCAGTTCTCTCGCTTCCTCTTTTTATCTCCGTTATGACTATTCTCCTTTTAAACTGACTGAAAACTGCTGACTGAGGACTGCTAACAATTTCTTACCCTCCGCTTATTAAATGCAGCACATCAACTTTATCGCCATCTTTTATAATTATTTTTTCGTAATCTTCCTTCTTAACTAGAACCTCATTCACTTTAATGACAAGCATTTTGAACGTAAATTTTTTTACATTCAGTAATTGCTGAACATTCATTTCATCCCCGCTTAATTCTTCGTTATTGTTGTTAAGTATAATTTTCATTTTATTCAAATTTTCAATTATTCAATAATATTTCCATCACCACATTAGCTTCCATATTGGCGACAATGCCTACCCTGGGAGCCAATGGTGGCATGCTTTCCGAAACTTCTTTTGTTGAATCACCACAAATATAAAGTTTGCCTGTTTGATGCACTTTTAATGAATTAGAATCTCCCCATCCGGCAAGACCCATACCTGAGACTAATGGTTTATCAGGCATTTCGGAAAGGACAGTTTCAATAATCATTTTTTTCATTTCAGCAAGATCGAAGGCTTCAACAATTACATCACAGTCTTTATAAAATTTAAGAATATCTGCCGGTTTCAGTTTACAATCATGCGCTTCAACTAATACTGAAGGATTGATCCTGTTGATGTTTTCCCTTAACGCATATGCTTTTTTCTGGCCAATCTGATCATAAAAAAAATACTGCCGATTAAGATTGCTTTCAACAATTATATCAAAATCGGCGATGATAAGTTTGCCGATTCCTACGCGCGCAAGGGCTACAGCGCAGTTGGAGCCAAGTCCGCCACAACCGGCAATTCCTATGCATTTGGTTTTAAGAATTGTTTTATAGTCTGACATGAAGTATAATTTCATGGCAAAAATAATAAAGAAAAAGGAAGAAACTGTAATCTGTGCTTATTTCATATACGGATACTTATAATCTGTGGCAGGTACAAATGTTTCTTTAATTGTCCTCGGACTTGTCCAGCGCAATAAATTTAATGGACCACCGGCTTTATCATTTGTTCCCGAACCGCGCGCTCCGCCAAAGGGTTGCAGTCCAACCATTGCTCCGGTAGGTTTGTCATTGATATAAAAATTTCCGGCGGCATACCGAAGTATTTTGCAAGCCTGAATATAAGCATATCGATCTTTTGAAAAAATTGCTCCGGTCAGCGCATATGGTGAAGTCTCATCACAAATATGCAAGGTCTTTTCATAATCTTTGTCATCATATACATAAATGGTCATCACAGGTCCGAAAATTTCTTCCTGCATGGTGATGAATTTCGGATCGGTTGTTTGAATTATCGTTGGCCTGATAAAATATCCAACGGATTTGTCTCCTGTTCCTCCGGCAAGAATTTCAGCATCCTTCGAATTTTTAGCAATATCAATATACTTCATAATATTGTCGAATGATTTTTCATCAATCACTGCATTCATAAAGTTTGAGAAATCTTTTACATCACCCACTTTAATTTCTTCAGCCATAGCAATAACTCGATCCTTCACTTCGTTCCAAAGTGATTTCGGAACATATGCTCTTGAGGCTGCAGAACATTTTTGTCCCTGGTATTCAAAAGAACCACGAATAATGGCGGTTGCCACTTCCTGTGCATCGGCCGACTGATGTACAAAAATAAAATCTTTTCCACCTGTTTCCCCAACTATTCGCGGATAGGATTTATAGGTTTCCAGATTTTCTCCAATGGTTCTCCATAATGAATTGAAAGTCGCATTTGACCCGGTAAAGTGAATACCTCCAAGATCTTTGTGTTGCATTGCAATATTGCCAATAAGTGCGCCACTTCCAGGAACAAAATTTATAATTCCATCAGGTAATCCTGCTTCCTGGAAAATTTTCATCAGGTAATAATTTGATAACAGCGCAGTTGATGCGGGCTTCCATACTGTAGTATTACCCATTAAAACAACGGACATATTCAGGTTGGAAGCAATAGCAGTGAAATTAAATGGACTTACAGTCAGAATAAATCCTTCCAGTGGACGATATTCCATTCTGTTCAGCTGATCAAAACCTGATTTTGGTTGATTCGCATAAATTTCAGAAGCAAAATACGCATTGTAACGAAGATAATCGATCACTTCACAGGCTGCATCAATTTCTGCCTGGTAAACGCTTTTGCCCTGACCAAGCATGGTTGCTGCATCAATTTTAAATCGATATTTAAGTGCTAATAAATCAGCTGCCTTTAAAGTAATAGAGGCTCTTTCAACCCATGACAATTCAATCCATTGCTTTTTTGCTTTATTAGCTGCATCAATAGCCAGTTTCACTTCTTTCTCCGTGGCCATATGATACGTTGCGAGTACATGCTTGTGATTATGTGGCATGGTTACCTTGGCCGTATTACCGGTCCTGATCTCTTTCCCGTCAATAATAAGCGGTATTTCTATTTCAGTATTTGATTGCTTTTCAAGTTCATTTAAAACCTTTGCTCTTGATTCGCAACTTGATGAGAAATCATATATTTTTTCGTTCTTCGGTTCGTCGAATTTAAAAACAGTATTATTCATAATATGTTGGTTTAAAAATTTCCACAAATTTACAATTTTTTATCGATATGCACAATAAAACATAACGAAAAAGTTTTTCAAGGTTTATCACTAAAAAGTCGAAAACATAGCGCTATTCTTGAATTACAAATCTTTAGTATATAATCCATTCTCATCTTTTTTAAATCCAAATTTTCTGAGATAATTAATATAACTCATATTATTTCCTTCAGCAATTATTTTTGTATAACCATCGCTGATGAATTTTTTTCTAAGATTGAAGTATACATATTTTCCATTTTTGAAGTCCTTGTACTCTGGTATAACATAATCCAAACCTACTACAAGAACATTTTCTTTTTCCCTGTGAGCCAGATATAATCCTGCAACCGACATGTTTCTCAGTATAAAAAAACTCACAGAATTCATATCTGGATTATACGAAAAACCCGGGCAAATTTTCTGTATCCTTTCATTATGAAACTGTACAAATCTTTTCAGGTATTCACTTTCCGCATTAACCTCAAGTATTTCAAATATCTCTTTTTTTGTATAGATAATAATTAAGTAATATATATCAACTGATAAAATAATTCCATTAAGTACACCAACAGGGTAAGCATTAATCACAAATCCATAAATAGAAAAAAGCAAGGCACCAATCAAGTTGGTCCATCTGAATTTGACTATTGAATTCATCATCATTGAAACTGCAATTATTACAGATGCAATGTACCCGATCAATTGTAAAAAATTCATCTCCATAAATCAAAAATTGATAATTAAAACAATTAGCTTGCGAAGGTCTTTTTTGCTTTGTTATCCTTCAGGGATTTTTCTGCTTCTGAAAAAAGCGAATCAATAGAATTTGTTTCAGCATTTAATTCTACAATACCCTCCGAAAATGAAATAGTATGAACGCTGAATCCGGCGATACTGTTGAATTTAAAGTTACAGCATATTTCCCTGAATTTTTTAATTTTATTTTCTGCTTGTTCAAATTCAGTATTTGGAAACACAATTACAAACTCATCACCCAATCGGAAACGCGCAATCAGTGCATCTTCATAGAAAGTATTACAAAGTAATGCTGCGAATTCCTTCAGCACTGCATCACCTAATTTATAGCCGTGTAAGTTAAAATTTCTAAAATTATCAATGTCAAGAATAGCTACAGAAAAAGGTGTTTCCTGCTTGAAAAGTTTCTCAATATTCCTGCATAATCCGCGGTAATTCAACAGCAGGGTCATCTGGTCAGTTTCAGATAATCTCCTGAAATAAGTACTCCGTTTTGCAAAGTATAATGCAATTCCGGTTAGAGCAAAAATAAAAAATATACAGATGTAAATTACTGTACTGTCACACATTTATTACCTTTTTATTTTCGGAAAAAAATTATTTTTTCCTGTTTCTGAGCGGGTAATCTTTCTTCTGCAAATAATCGTAGCGAAGATTTCGTCCCGGCTGATAACACAATGCAATGATAGAATCCTGGGCTTCCTTAATAGTACTGTATTCTGCAAAGTCAAGTGTCCGGATAATTGCTTCAAACACCCTGATTGCGCCAGAATGGTCAGCAAGTAAAACTCTTTTTCCAAGATTTTTATTCAGTAAATCCACGAATGCATAAGCAATGCGCCAGTCGGCTTCAATAAGTGTTTCCCCTTCCGGATAGTGGTAGAAACGGTTCTTGAACATTTTTGCAACTTTGTTTTGAATTTCAGGTGTGGGATCTTGTCCGCCGCTGTATATTTTTATGGCAGCTTCTGTAATTTCTTTTTTGTTCCTGAATGTAAGCGCACCGTATTTTTGCGAATTGATACCAAAAATTGCATTGAAAGTTATGTTTGTATAACCGGCTTCCTGCAGGAAATATCTTGCTGTTTGTTCAGTATTCTCCGATTCACTTCCATACACCTGGATAGGTGTATCTTTCGACCATGACCATAACGGATAACCGCTTTTGTCAAGAATATCTACGGCTACTTTAAAATCTTTTCCTAATTCTTTTGCTGTGGCAATTCCTTCATCTTTTAAGAAATTGCTTAGTATCCCGGGTATTCGGCGATTGCTGACCCATGTATCCCAATAACCTGAACCCACAAATTCCGGATTTTCTCCTCCTGATTCATGTATTGATTTCCCATGCCTGATTAGTATAACCTGTGCCTGATTCAAGGGAACGTAGGCCTGAGGAAACATCGGAATTGCTTTTCCGTTAGGCAGCCAGATAATAGCTTCCTGCATTGACAGGCCGCTTCCGTCATCAAGAATTCTTCCTACTGTTCTTCTGCTGCCATCTGGATTTGTAGCCATATCATCAGCCAGAATAAGTTTTGTACGGTATCTTGACATTGATGAACCATACGAAGGAATATTCTGAGGACAAAGCATATCGCTGAATTTGCTGATGCTGAATATCTGCAGAAGCAACCTTCTGAAACTGTCGTTTTTTATTAATCCGTTCCAGGCAAGGTAGAGAAGATGAGGATCCCCTTTGGAAATCTGGTGTTTTATAAATTCATATTTACTTTTAATATAGTTTTGCGGATTAAGATCTATTTCAAAATTTTTCAGGAAAAAATAGATATCCTTACTTAAAATTTTCAGATTATTAATAAAATCAATGGTTACGTCGTTTTCAGAAAGCTTAAGTTTATCACCATAAACAAGTTTTAGAAATGCCACATCTTCCTTCACACTTTTTTCGGTATGGCAGTTATGGAACTCAGCATGCTCGCGGAGAGCAATGCTTCTTGAAATTACAATTTTCTTTTCTTTTTTTTCGCCAATGGGTTTTACAGAATCCTTCTCGCTGTTAACCTTTTCATCATCTGTTTTCATATTCGGTACAATTCAATTTATAAATACATTTATTATATTAATCTTGAGGTGTGCAAAGTTAATTATGTTTTCGTTTTAGATAATTAAAATATGATTAAATTTTACTTCCTTGATTTTGTTTTTGATCCTTGCAAAAAAATATTGCTTCGAAGCAGGAATAATATTTTTATATTATTTTTTGTTTCCCCCCGATATGCACGGATTTTCATATAGAGAAAAGTTTAAGGTGAATGCAAATGGATTGATGTAATTTTATATTTTTGTATCGTTAACGAATTAACAAAAAAGGAGATTTTATATGAAGAATGTACAGGAAATGAAATCCAAACATGTATTACTGAAAGAATACAAATATCAGAGTGCCCCGATTGATAAGGGTTACAACAACAGAACCTTATACATTAACCTTTCTGATAAAACCATCATGGAAAAGCCTGTTTCGGCCCAGATGAAAGAAAAATTTATTGGTGGTAAAGGTTTTGGATTAAGGCTGTTGTGGGATGGTACAAAACCAGATACCAAATGGAATGATCCCGAAAATGAAATTGTAATTTCTCCGGGACCAATTGCCGGTATAACCCAGTATTCAGGAACTGGAAAATCGTTGGTTGTTGCAATATCTCCCCAGACAGATATTGTTATCGACAGCAATGTTGGCGGCTATTTTGGCCCCTTCATGAAATTTTCGGGTTTTGATGCGCTTGAGTTACAGGGAAAAGCTGAAAAAGATGTAATTATTTTGATTGACGGTGTAAACGGTCGTATCACAATTGAAGAAGCTTCTGAGGAATCTATTGACAGTCATTTGCTGGCAGAGGAACTTACTGAAATGTATGCCAACGATGAAAAGGATAAAATGAATATTGGTGTTGTTTCAGCAGGAATGGCAGCGCAAAACAGCCTTATTGGTATGCTGAATTTTAGTTTCTGGGATCCAAGAAGAAAAGGAATTCGTCTTAAACAGGCCGGCCGTGGCGGTATTGGAACTGTGCTCAGAGATAAAAAAGTTAAAGCTATCGTTTGTAAATATTCAGGTGTAAAGGGAAACCTGAATAATGTGGTAAACTTAGAAGCTATTGCTGAACGCGGTAAACGTTTCAATAAAGAAATGCGCGAGCTTGACGATTCACAATGTGAAATGCGTACAAAAGGCACTGCCCATCTTGTTGAAGTAATGAACGATTATGATCTGCTTCCCACGCATAACTTTAAATTCGGAAGTCATGCAAAGGCAGGCGGTCTTCATTCTGAAATATGGAAATCGAAATTTACCCAGGGTTTGCCGGATGGCTGCTGGATAGGATGCACCATGGCCTGTGCAAAAGCAGTGGATAATTTTGAACTGAAAACTGGTCCCTACAAAGGAACAAAAGTAACTGTTGACGGACCGGAATACGAAACAGCCGGAAGTCTTGGTTCCTGCGTGGGTGTTTTCGAAGCCGACCATGTAATTGAATGTAATTTCTATTGCGATACCTATGGAATATGCACCATCACTTATGGAACGCTCACAGCATTCATTATGGAATGTTATGAAAACGGAATTCTGAATAAAGAAAGAACAGGCGGACTTGAATTGAATTTTGGCAACTGGGAAGCCATGATGGAGATGTTGCACCAGATGGCAAGAGGCGAAGGCTTTGGCAAAATAGCCGGAACAGGCGTTCGTAAGATGAAAGCATTATTTGCCAAGAATGGTTGGGGTGATGCAGGTTTTATGCAGGATATCGGAATGGAAAATAAAGGTCTTGAATATTCGCAATACATTTCCAAGGAATCGCTTGCACAGCAAGGCGGATATGCTATGACAAATAAAGGTCCTCAGCACGATGAAGCATGGCTGATATTTATGGATATGGTAAATAACCAGATCCCTACATTCGAGAAAAAAGCTGAAGCATTGCATTATTTCCCTATGTTCCGTACATGGTTCGGGTTAATGGGATTATGTAAACTGCCCTGGAACGACGTGGAGCCAGCTGACAATAAACAAACTGCCGAACCTGCAAAAGTTCCCGAACATGTGGATAATTATCTAACTATATTCACCGCCGTTACTGGTATTCCTATTGATAATAAAGAGCTGATCCGCCAGTCGGAAAGGGTTTATAATTTCCAGAGAATATTTAATATCCGTCGTGGATATGGCTTGCGCAAACATGATGCACAACCTTACCGTGCCTGCGGTCCTGTTACCAATGAGGAATATGAATCACGGCAGGAACGCTACGACAAGCAGATGAAAGAACTTATCGGTATTGATCCTGAAGGAAAAACCACTACTGAAAAAGTTGCCATTACCCGCGCATATCGTGAAGATCGCTATGAACAGCTGCTTGACGCTGTTTACAACAGAAGAGGCTGGACCAAGAATGGAGTTCCAACTATTGAACATCTGAAAGAAATAGGAATGGATCTGCCCGAATTAATTGAAGTGATAACGCCTTTGCTGTAAAGGGAAATTCTGAAAGGCTGCTCTCAACGAGTGGCCTTTTTTTTAAATATTTTATCAATATTCTATTGACCGAAAACTCAAATACTCAAATTTGTCCGAATTGCGAAAATATCCTCAGAAGCAAGGATAAATACTGCCCTGTCTGCGGACAAAAGAAGCTTGATGGTCATGATTTTTCTGTTAAGCACTTTCTAATTGAATCGTTTGGCGATTTATTTCATTTCGAATCAAAATTAATTAATTCGCTTAAACCTGTTATATTTAAACCGGGATTCCTGACGATTGAATACATGAAGGGCAGGCGCAACAAGTATTTTCAGCCGTTCAAGATGTTTCTTTTTATCAGTGTTTTTTTCTTTATTCTAAGCAGTTTTAATTTAAGCCGTTTTCACAGAACCGATTATAATGGTAAAGAAGTAAAAACCCAACCCCTGATTTCCATTACAATTGATTCAACCACTGCCAGTACCGACAGTATTCGCAAATTACCATTGGACAGCCTTCGCAGCCTTATCAACAATAACGGCATTGAGAAATTAATGGGAGATGACGGGACATGGTTCGAAAGATACATGTTTAAACTCGCAATGAAGATGAGGGTTTCAGGAGAGGAAAAAGTTATGGAGGAATTTTATCATTATATTTCTAAACTTATCTTTCTACTCATTCCGTTATTTGCATTGCTGCTGAAGCTGATTTATATCAGGAGAAAAAAAACATATTATGAGCATCTTGTTTTCTCACTGCATTTTCATTCTTTCATATTCCTGTTATACATAGTTGCAGAAATAGCATCTGCCGTAACTTTTGCACCACAAAGTTTTATTCCGATTTTTTTATTGGTTTATTTATTCTTCGCGCTTAAAAAAGTGTACACTCAAAAAACAGGAAAGACTTTGCTGAAGACTATACTGCTGCTTTTTAGTTATTCAGTAATTGTCGGAATCTTCTTTGTCCTTACAACAGTTTTTATGCTGGAAATGTTGTAAAATTCCAAAATATGCCGTCATTCATTTTAAAATTCATTTTGATTACTCCCTGCAGTGTACATCTATTGTTAATAAAGTAACATTTCATTACAAACCTACGTATACACACCTTTAAAAAATATTTTTTTAATTACCTTCGCTGCTAAATAATGAATAGAAAATTTTTACCTGCAATTATGAAAGACTTCGAAACCTTATTAAATCCTAATCCTTTGTCGGTTTACCTTGACAAACCTGCACATGAATTTACAAAAGCCGACATCATAAAATACATTGAGAACAATGGCATTGAAATGGTTAATTTCAGGTATGTGGGTGGCGACAGGAGGTTGAAGACACTTAATTTTGTTATCAACAGCAAAAAGCACCTGGATGGTTTCCTTTCATCGGGTGAACGCGTGGATGGTTCGAGCCTGTTTTCTCATATTGAAGCCGGATCCAGCGATTTGTACGTAGTTCCACGATTCAGGTCAGCTTTTTTGAATCCGTTTTCTGAAGTACCAACACTTGATGTTTTATGTTCTTATTTTAATAAAGATGGTCTGCCATTAACAAGTTCTCCTGAATATATATTGCGCAAAGCCCAGCAAACCCTGATAAAACAGACTGGTCTTTCTTTTGAAGCCATGGGCGAACTGGAATATTATATTATCAGCGAAGACGAAGGAATATATCCCGGCCGCGACCAGAAAGGATATCACGAATCGCTACCATTCACCAAATGGGAAAAACTGCGTGCTGAAGCAATGCAGGCCATAGCAAGAACAGGTGGACTTATTAAATATGGTCATTCAGAAGTTGGTAATTTCCAGATTGAAAATACTGTTTACGAACAAAACGAAATAGAATTTCTTCCCACCGATGTTGAGGATGCTGCCGATCAACTGGTAATTGCAAAATGGATACTTCGAATGGTTGCATATAAATATGGAGTAACAATAAGTTTTGCACCTAAAATTACAGTTGGAAAAGCAGGAAGCGGACTTCATATTCATACCCGGTTAATGAAGAATGGCAAGAATATGATGGTAGAAAACGGGCAGTTATCGAACATAGCCAAACGGGCCATTGCCGGATATCTGCAATTGGCGCCGTCGCTAACTGCATTCGGAAATACAATTCCTACTTCATATTTTCGATTGGTACCACACCAGGAAGCTCCGACTAATATTTGCTGGGGCGACAGGAACCGTTCTGTGCTGGTTCGTGTTCCATTGGGCTGGACAGGCAATGTAAATATGCTGAAAGGTGCGAATCCACTTGAACCTACTGATTCAACGGATTATTCGGATAAACAGACAGTGGAATTCCGCTGTCCTGATGGCTCTGCAGATATTTATCTGTTGCTTGCAGGCCTTACTGTGGCTGCTCGGCATGGACTTGAAATGGACAATGCGCTGGAGTTTGCCCAGAAATCATATGTGGGTGTGAATATTTTTAAAGATGAGTATAAAGAAATTTGCAAAAATCTTGCGCATCTCCCTGTATCATGCTCTGAATCGGCTGAATGCCTGAAAAGCCAGGAAGATTTTTATAAAAAATATGATGTGTTTACTCCTGATTTAATCAATGGAATGGTGAAAGAACTTAAGAATTATAATGATAAAGGTTTAAGAGAAAAGATATCCGGAAACTATGGCGAACTAATAGAGCTGGTAAATAATTTCCTTCACTGTTAAGTAAAAAAAATAAAAAAAAAGCCTCCAAACAGGAGGCTTTTTTTTATGAAATAATTATTTTCTTATAACACGACTTTCCATCAAGTTCAACTTTCATAATATATATTCCAGGGTTGCAGTTTGTAAGATCTACAGTATTAAAGTAATCACCTGAAAATTCTTTGTTTTTGGAAATTTGCTTTACCATGTTTCCTGCAATATCAAACAACTGGATACTAATCAAGGCAGGCTTTTCATTAAACAGTGATACCGAAGTGTAGGTGCTGGCCGGATTGGGATATACCTGCAGATTGATTGCTGTTGCAAATGCTTCTTCGTTCAGCCCTGCATTATTTACGCCCCTGGTGAGTGAAGAGAGATAGGTCTTATCGCTGCTTGTAGAAGTGCCGGCAACAAAGGCTCCGTAAAATGTTACAGATTTAGGTGTGGCTGTTGGTGCAAGCCACTGAAATGTCCATGTTTTTGTGTTTCCTGAACCGGTAGTGCCAGCAGCACGGTGCGTAATAAACTTATTATCGTTCGATCCTGTTGTACTTACCAGTTTTGTTTCGGTAGTATTGGTTACAATAAGCATTCCCTGCATTTGCCCAAGCGGATTTCCTGAAGTGAGCTGAGGCGAAATTTCGAAACCAAAATTATTTGTGCTTGCATCAGTTGCTGTAGCCGTTATGGTATAGGTGTTTCCGGGAGTATATCCTGCTGAAGGAATATCGGAAGTAATCCATCCGGTTACCGTGGTTGGCGAACCATTATGGCATGCGGTGCAGTTGGCTCCATCTCCGGGCGATCCGGTGTGCGTGGCTGGTGCACCTGAACTGTTCGAGCGAACCATATTGCACGTAAAGTTATATGCTAAAAAGCATAATCCGATAATGAAAAAGGAAAGCGTAATTTTTTTTATCATATGCAAAAGTTTTAAAATGAATGACTAAAGTAGGAATTTTTTTGATGTTCTGTATAAATTTAAATTTTTAATTACTTTTGATTTTTAGAGCTATGCTTTTTAAAAATATCATCGGTCAGGATCACATCAAAGCACGATTAATCCGTTCAGTAAAAGAAAATCGGGTAAGTCATGCACAGCTATTTCTTGGCTCTGAAGGAAGTGGAAAGCTTGCACTTGCTATTGCTTATGCACAATATGTTTCCTGCGAAAACAAACAGGAAGATGATTCCTGCGGGGTATGTAGGTCGTGTGTGAAATTTGAAAAACTTGCGCATCCCGATCTTCATTTTCTTTACCCGATATCAGCCACGAAAGATAAGCCGCTTAGTGCAAATTACCTTTCTGAATGGAGATCACTTCTTATCGAAAATAAGTGTTATGTTGCTTTGACCGACTGGTACGATGCAATAGGGATGGAAAATAAGCAGGGCCTTATCAATGCTAATGACTGCAATGAAGTAATCAAAACCCTTTCGCTGAAAGCCTACGAATCGGAATACAAAATAATGATCATCTGGATGATCGAGAAATTATTTCATGCAGCAGCTCCCAAACTTTTAAAAATTCTTGAGGAACCGCCCGACAAAACACTTTTCATCCTCATAAGCGAAAACCATGAACAGGTTATCAGCACTATACTTTCAAGGACACAAATAATTAAAGTTCCCCGTATTCAGAATAAAGATTTAATGAATGCTTTGGTGCATAATTACGAGCTTTCGCCGAAAAAAGCCAACGAAATAATACGAGTTGTGGAAGGAAATTATATTGAGGCTTCTTTAATGGCGGGCACTCCAACGGATGATATTCATTTTAACCTGCTACGCGACTGGATGCGATTGTGTTACCGCGATTCGGTGACCGAATTAGTTGAGTGGGTTGAAAAATTTTCAAAAGCCGGAAGGGAAAAACAAAAAAGTTTCCTGCTGAATGCTATCAGGGTATTCAGGGAGAGTATGCTGATCAATGCTGGAGAGCAGGAACTAATAAAAGCCGAAGGTGAAGAACTTAAATTCGCAACCGATTTTTCTCCATTTATAAATTCTAATAATACAATACAGATTATACAGGAGTTTAACGAAGCCATATTTCATATTGAGCGTAACGCGCATCCCAAGATCCTTTTCCTTGATCTTTCCCTGAAAATGACAGAATTAATAAAAATCAAAGCTTAATCTCTGAAATTTATTAAATTTGCACCTTATTATAAACTAAGGAATGTATATACTTAAGATTGAGATATTTTAACAGAATAGTTTTGATGTAACATATCCTATTTCTGAAGTTCAACAAAATCAATAAATAAAATCGGATAACATTATGGGCAGCAGCGGACATTTGTCAAGAGGATGTGTCAGTTTTCCGAAACCTATGCATAAAAACGAGACAGTTTTTAAACATGGCTGTAATAAGCTTGATGTTTTCGACTGGCTCCAGGACATACCTCCTACCGCCGATCAACTGAAAACTCATGATTGTGTTGAAGTAAGATTCAAAAACAGCAGAAAAGATTTTTTCAGGTTAAGCGCAGGTGTTGAAGTTGCTGTGGGTGATATAATCGCCGTTGAGGCATCGCCCGGTCATGACATAGGAATCGTAACACTTTCAGGCGACCTGGTATGGTACCAGATGCGCAAGAAAAAAGTAAATTCAAAATCGGAAGAAATAAAAAAGGTTTATCGCAAAGCGAAACCTTCTGATATCGAGAAATGGGTATCTGCAATTGAGCAGGAACAAATTACCATGTTCAAGGCCAGGAAAATTGCTTCTGATCTGAAACTTGAAATGAAGATAAGTGATGTGGAATACCAGGGCGATAAAACAAAAGCCATTTTTTATTACACAGCCGATGAACGCGTCGATTTTCGCGAACTGATAAAAATTCTTGCTGAAGAATTTATGATCAGAATAGAAATGCGGCAGATTGGCGTAAGGCAGGAATCGAGCCGGCTTGGAGGAATCGGTTCCTGTGGAAGGGAACTTTGTTGTTCAACATGGCTCACGCAATTCAAATCGGTATCAACCAATTCAGCCCGCATGCAGCAGTTGTCACTGAATCCGCAGAAACTGGCCGGACAATGCAGCAAGCTGAAATGCTGCCTGAATTATGAGTATGATACATACCTTGATGCTATTAAAGGATTTCCCAGTACTGAAATTATTCTCAGAACAAAAGCAGGAAATGCAAAACATCAGAAAACAGATATTTTCCGCGGTGTTATGTGGTATTCCTATGACTCCAATCCTGATTTTTTTATTCCTGTTTCAGTTGAAAAAGTGAAGGATGTGATTGAGAAAAATGCAAAAAATATAATTCCTGAAGAACTTGAAGCACTAAGGCTCAAAGAAGAAGAAAAGAAAATTGATTTTGAAAATGTGGTCGGCCAGGATGATATCACACGATTTGATGATGTAAAAAAATGATTTCTACTAAAGGTCTGAAATATCTGCTGTTTTTTGCAGTCATAGCTCTGACTGCTGTTTCCTGCGATTCCAACAGGATATATGATAAGTTCAAGGATATTCCCGATGGCATCTGGAACAGAACAGAACCAATAAAATTTGATGTGCAGATCGATGACACTGTTTCATACAATATGGTTTTTGTGAATGTCAGGAATTCCGGTGACTACGGCTTCAGCAATCTTTATCTTTTCATGCGTACGATTTATCCTAACGGAAAAATTTCAAAAGACACTATCGATTGCCTTCTTGCTGATGACAAGGGAAAATGGCTTGGTTCAGGGCTTGGTGACTTAAAGGATTGCCGGTATTTGCTGAAGAAAGGAGTTCGCTTCCACCAGACAGGAGTTTACACATTCGAGCTGGAACAGGCCATGCGCATGGACAAACTCGAGGGAATTAAAAGCGTAGGTGTAAGAATTGAAAAAATGAAATAAGCCCGGTTCAATAAATGAGCAAAGAAAATACCAATGAAGGCACACAGAATTTCCGTAAGTATATACGGAATTTTTGGATAGTTTACGGTGCATCCGTGCTACTTGTCCTTTTTCTTTTTATACTTACTTCCTATGGCGGTCTTGGCTTCATGCCCACTTTTGAAGAACTTGAAAATCCCAAAAGCAATCTTGCTTCTGAAATATATTCTGCCGACCAGGTGCTGCTTGGCAAATATTATATTGAAAACAGAACTGTAAGCCACTACAGTGAATTGTCACCACATGTTATCAATGCGCTAATTGCGACTGAAGATGCGCGATTCACAGAACATTCGGGAATTGATTTCCGGAGTCTTGGCAGGGTGCTGATGGGTGTTCTGACATTTAACAGGGGCGCTGGTGGCGGAAGCACCATCACACAGCAGCTTGCAAAAAATCTTTTTCCACGCCAGGAAAATCCAAATATTTTTTCCCTGGTGTTCCGTAAATTCAAGGAATGGATTATTGCAGTAAAACTTGAGCGTAATTATACGAAAGAAGAAATTCTTGCTATGTACCTCAATACTGTTGATTTTGGATGCCAGTCGTTCGGAATAAAATCGGCAGCAAAAACATATTTCAACAAAACACCTGCAGAACTGAATACTGAAGAATCTGCGCTGCTTGTTGGAATGTTACAGGCTCCATCAAAATTCAATCCTATACGAAATCCTGAACATGCCAAAGCGCGCCGGGAGGTGGTACTGGGGCAAATGAAGAAATATAATTACCTCACTCAAAAACAGTACGACTCCCTGAGAGTATTGAAAATTGATATGTCGAAGTATAAGTTGCAGGATCAGAACTCAGGAATTGCAACCTATTTCAGGGAGTATTTACGGCAGATTCTTACCCAATGGTGCACTACACATTTTAAAGCCGATGGAAAAACACCATATAATCTCTATAAGGACGGATTACGGATTTATACCACCATTAATTCGAAGATGCAGAAATATGCTGAAGATGCCATGCAGGAATATCTCGGCAAAACATTGCAGCCCGAATTCTACCAGGCATGGAAAGGCGTAAAGCGCGCTCCATATGATTACACATTTAAAGATGCCGATATTACTGCATTGCTGGAAACATCAATGAAACGTTCTGACCGGTATATAAAACTCAAAGCACAGGGAGTTTCGGATGAATTGATTAAAAAGGATTTTGAAACGCCTACACACATGATGATTTTTTCATGGAAAGGAGAGCACGATACTGTAATGACACCCATGGATTCAATCAGGTATTGCAAATGGTTTTTGCAATCAGGTTTGATGTCGATGGAGCCTCAAACCGGCTATGTCAGGGCTTATGTGGGTGGTTTTGATTACAGGTATTTTAAATACGATCATGTTTCGTCAAGCAAGCGGCAGGTTGGATCTTCGTTCAAACCATTCCTCTATGCACTTGCTATGCAGGAAGGAGAATTTTCGCCTTGCACAAAAGTTCCGAATGTACCAGTAACCTTTGATATGCCTGACGGAACCAAGTGGACCCCGAAAAATGCAGGCAGCGCCAAATCGGAACATGAAGGAGAAATGATTACATTGAAATGGGCGCTTGCCAATTCAGTAAACTATATTTCGGCTTACCTTATGAAACGTTATTCGCCATATGCCGTTGTGAAGATTGTAAGGAAAATGGGCATTAAGAGCGATCTTCCACCGGTATATTCACTTTGCTTAGGAACCGCTGATTTAAGCGTTTATGAAATGACTGGAGCATACAGTACGTTTGCAAACAAAGGGGTTTATGTTGAACCAATTTTTATAACCAGAATTGAAGATAAAAACGGAAATATACTTGAGACTTTCAGTCCGAAAACAGAAGAAGCTGTGAGTGAGGAAACCGCCTACCTGATGATAGTGCTGATGAAAGGTGTTGTTGAAGCAGGAACAGGTGTAAGCATTCGTTATACATATAAACTCACAAATCCAATAGCCGGTAAAACAGGAACCACACAGAACCAGAGCGACGGCTGGTTCATGGGAGTTACTCCATATCTGGTGACTGGAGTTTGGGTTGGCTGTGAGGATCGCAGCATCCATTTCAGAAGTATAACACAAGGGCAGGGCGCCCATATGGCACTTCCTATCTGGGCAACATATATGCAGAAAGTTTATGCTGATAAATCCCTTGGTATAAAGAAAGATGATTTTGAGAAACCCGCAAAAGCATTATCGGTTGAAATTGATTGTGGTAAATACGAAAAAAATCACAAGAACGATAATAAAGATCCGTTTAAAGAAGGATTATAAACCAAGCCATCATCAATGATCTCTGATAAATTGTTAAGTATTGTTGTTCCCTGTTTTAATGAAGAACAAAACCTGGAACATTTGTATAATGCGCTTGTCAGTGTTCTTAAGAATATCAGCCATAGCTATGAAATTATTTTTGCTGATGACGGAAGCAGGGATCATACTTTTGAAGTTGTAAAAAAACTTGCTGCATCCGATAGTCATGTTTGCGGTGTTTCGCTCTCAAGGAATTTTGGTCACCAGGTGGCAATTATGGCAGGCATGAAGCATAGCAAAGGAGATATTGTTGTGATGATGGATGCCGATCTGCAGCATCCGCCTGAAGTAATTCCACAACTTATTGCTGAATATGAAAAAGGTTTCGATATTGTAAATACCAGGCGCCTTGCTACGCAAGGCGTAGGAGTGATGAAGAAAATTTCATCCTCTTTATTTTATCGTTTACTGAATTTTTTATCGAATGTAAGAATAGAACCATCATCTGCCGATTTCCGTCTGATGACGCGCAAAGCAGTGGATGCATTTCTTCAACTGGAAGAGAAAGACAGGTTCACACGAGGACTCATCAGCTGGATGGGATTTGAACAATCAGTTGTTGAATATACTGCAGCCACAAGGTTTGAAGGACGTTCAAAATACACATTAAAAAAAGTGTTCCATTTTGGAATGGATGGTATCACGTCATTTTCAACTAAGCCATTGCGAATTTCTTTTTATACGGGTTTACTAATTTTCTTTATCGGACTTGTTTATTCACTATATGCCATCATTCAGAATATTCGAGGCCAAACAGTTGCCGGCTGGACCTCTATTCTAGTTTCGGTATTGATTATTGGTGGTATTCAACTGCTGAGTATCGGAATAATTGGCGAATATATAGCACGCATTTTCAATGAAACAAAAGCAAGGCCGCTGTATTTTATAAAAGATAAAACATCTATTTAAAATTGAAATTAAAGTGAGTGTTGCTAATTGATAACTCAGGTTATGGGAGGTGCTTTATTTTTGTGAATTGTTAAGTATTTGAGTTTTTGTAGCAAGTAAATTCAGCTTCAATAAAATACTAAACAGGTAAAACTGGCCGCACATCAAAAAAAATCATAAGGCCATTTCAGAAAAGTCTTGCATTTTATTTTTTATTCCGATTCTTTAGGTTCGTAAAGATCAATTGAAAGATCATCCATATAAAAAACTTTTGACCCGCGTAGCCAGAAATAAACAGATAATTTATCGTTAGGGTTTCTTACCTCTGGTGTAAGATAAACACCGCTAACCTTATTCCATTCGTTCACTTTTAAATTTTGTTTTTCAAGATCGACCGTATAATATTTGTAATTCCAATCCTTGTGGAGAAAAGTTATTACAAGGGATGCTGGGTTCTGTTTAAAATCTAAAGTTGGGTAAACCCATGCAGTGACTTTAATCCAAGCATAATCTTGATTTGTAAGAGCGCTATAGGATTTTTTAAATGCGGGCGAAAAACTTTTACTGCTGTCTAATTTTATAGAATATTTTCCGGAATAGTGAACAGTGGAATCCATGAAATCTTTGTAGTCCGAATCACTTGGGTCATCATAATTAAACTTTGCAATATTTGTATGATTGAACTGCGAAACATCCGGTAATGTTTCAATTCCATCATATGACCTAGATACCAGAAGTAATTTCTGATCTTCAGGATTAACGGAAGTACGCAAAAAAGTTTTGAAATAATAAGCACGTGTCATTCTTGATGTTGCAAGAATTCCATGATTGATCTGCCATGTCTGGAAAAAATTCAGAAATATAAAAAACGAAAAAATTGCAATGATTATACTCTTCCAGAATAATTTTCCTTCAACAATTCTTTGTATAAAAAATCCGAAAGGGATTGCCATTATTGCCAGTGACTGAACCAATGCTCTCTGTCCGAAACTGTCGGCATACCACCAGCACGACCAGCTGGATACAACATATATGTTTAAAATGAAAAAGATAAATAATGACCAGAAAATTTCTTTCTTCATTTTATATAAATTATAAAATCCAATAGTAGCGAACAACATAATTGGTGTATAGATATACCAGCCCTTACGGAAACTAAAGAGAACTTCCTTTATGTAAGGATGGAAAAACTCGAAACCTTCGCCTGGGTTATTATAACTCATGTAAAGATATTTTCCTATTATCCATTTCCAGTATATAAATTGCGGAAGAGCAATCAGAAATATAATTACAGCAAATACAAAGATTTGTTTCCAATATTTTAATAATAACCGAAACTTGTCGGTCAGCGTTTGTTTATTGTAAACGCCCCACAGAATTGGAATTGCAAGGCAGACAAATTCCGACGGACGGCTCAGAATAGCCAGCCCGGCAGTAATTGCAACACCAATAATAAATTTGATTTTGAAAGTTTCGTGCCAGCGAATCACATAATAAATCATCATGCAATACAGCGTGAATAAATATACGTGCGACATTGCATTTGAGAAAACTACATTATGATAATAATTTGTACCCAGTATTAAAAGGATCATTACGAAAAATGTTACTTTTTCACTAAAGAATTTAATAAGGATTTTTCTTAAAAAATATATGCCAATAAGTGTGTATGCAAGGCCGCCATAAAAAATTGAAAGTTGGTAAGGTTTTGAAAAACCATCTAAAGGGTATCCTCCCACCCATGCAAAAAAATGTCCGATTAAAAATGATGGCAGATACAAAATTGCCATCCCCATAGAATATTTATCTAGCCATAAATTTCCATTTACCTGGTATGCCTGGTAGAAAGTAGCGGTGCTGTGATATTTTTCAATAAGTGCATATACAACATTCACATTCTTCATTCCTAAATCATGGTAAATAAATGTCATTGGCAGGTAGAGATAATAACCAAACACATCCCATGATAAAATATTATTGGGTATATTTATAAAGACTATTACCGCTATGAAAAATCCAAGGAGCAGGGCTCCTGTTTTTGAGAGTGTGAGGTTTTTAATTGCTTTCATCTAAATAGATTAAAAAAATATTCTTTATTTTTCTGAAGTATATACAAAATCGAATTTACAAACAGGTATCAATTAAAATCTAAAACTACAAAATTACAATGAATCCTTCCTTTTAAGCAGCCAGCAATTATTATCATATTTAATAATAGGCTCAAACTTTGATTCAAGCATTTTGTAATCCTCGGCGAGGATATAATAATATTCAGCATTGGTATTAATGTCCATTGATTTATCGTATTCTTTTAAATCAAGCCAGGGAGTTTTGTCGGTGCATTTATAAAAAGAAAAAGAAGGATGAAAAAGCCAGTTTGTTTTTAACTTTAACTGCTGCCCGTTACTTTGAGTTTTTAAATAAGCGATCACATTTAAATTATTTTCATCAAACCACCATTCGCGGACATTATTGCGTTTAAGCGTAGTTGATAAATGGAAAATACAGATGAATGAAATACATGATGCCAGAATAATTTTAAGGTTCCTTCCTTTTAATTTTGAGAACACTCCTATTGAAGTAACCAGCACTATTATAAACAGTGGATAAAAAAACAAAGCGGTCCGTCCTGTAAGATTGGGTGTACGCATTAAGATGCACTGTAGTATATTTACACCGGCTGTAAGGAGAATAATCAAGGTAGATACAAATATCGGGATGGTGAGACTTTTTAACTGAAAATGGGAAGCTTTATATTTTATGAAAATATAAATTGTATTTACTATCAACACACCAATTACCAAATAAGTAGTAGTGTTAATCATTTGAAAAAGTTTGTATTTGGAACCGTAAAAGGTGTGTATTATCAAGGGTATCAGCGTTTCTTTTATAAATCCTGCTGAGTTCCAGAACTGAAACTGATTTGTACTTTGCATTTTAAAAATGGGATGGGCAATCAATGCCACATACATTATGCATGAAATAAAAATGATAAGTGTGGGCTGAAGAAGCTTTCCCTGCTTAATTCTGAACAATACGAAAAAATAAAAACAGCCAAGTATGGTGGTTGCTCCCCAAAAAACAAGCAGCGTGAAATTTGCATATGACGCCAATATTGAAAAAATAAAAGCCAGCCAGATATGTTTATTTTTAAATTCTGTATAACCGGAAATTAAAAAACTGACCGATAAGGTGCAGATAGCGCACGATATTCCGTAACCCCTGCATAAACTGAAAAAATCAATAAGGTAAGGATTTGCAATAAACAGTAATGCCGCCGGAATAAAATAAATGGAATCCTTCTTTAATACAGTCTTGTTAATTCTGAATATTGCAAACGCATATACCAGGAACGACAATACATTTGGCATTCGCACGGCCCATTGCTCCTTGCCAAATAATAATATAAACCCTTTTGTTATGATTGTATTTAAAAGATGATTGTTTGGCGAATCATCAGGATACATCATTATTTGCCAGACGTTAAAATTATTATAAATGCAAGTGGTCGGATATTCATCATGCGTCATTGGAATATGTAAAGCTTTATATAATATAAAAGCAAAGGCAGCTAAAAATATGACAATGAATGTTAAATAGTTGAATTTTTTCATACAGACCGGAATTATGGATTAATCAATCAAACATTAATCAGGCGGCTTATTTGATTAAAAAATTAACGGTTAAACATATTAATGATCACTTAATTGGAGAATTTAAATAATGAAAATTATTTATAAATTATGGTGAATAATTCTGTATCGCCTATGCTATCTTTGTTAGCAATAAGTGTCTGTTTTATTTTTCGATTACAACTGATATATTTGTTGTTTGATGCTTTCAATGCAATAGTGCCGCCCTTTTGTTTCTCTATTTTAAAAGTTTCCCATTCACCTGCAATATTTCTATCTGCTATCAGGATGTTTCCTTTTGTTTTGTCTACACAAATGAATTTGCCATTATAGGCTTTAATATTAACTTTATCATCGGGTCTTTCGATTAATTTAAAAGTTTCCCATTCGGCGGCATTTTCTCTGTCGCCAACCAATGTCTGATCCTGAAAGCCATCACTACATACAAATTTTCCTGTTGAATTTACTTTTAGTTGGATGGTTTTTGCAGGAATTTTATTTACAGTATCGGATTCAAAACAAATTAATATTTTTTCTTTATTAAGGTTTTCTTCAGCAATCCACTTTTTCAAGGAAGAAATATCCATAGAGATTAGAAAATCACAGATAGCGCTTATGCACGTTGAGGAGTAACCATTAATTGTTGGTTTATTTACTAGTTGTGAAGCAAGCATAGCGTCAATATTAAAGATGCCAATTCCATCAGCATTGTCGGGACAAAAAGCAAATGCATCATATTTTGACAAGTCATATTTTACTAATTTGTTAACAATATTAGAAATTCTTTGTTGATTTTCGGCTTTACTGAAAGTTACCATTTCTTTTGAATTTATAAATTGATCAGCAAGCATGAAAACGAAAACCAAAGCAATAATCCATGTTTTTCCTTTGAGATAGTTTATTAGCATGGATATTGCATAAGTAACAAAAAACCCAAAAAAGAAAAGTTGAATATTTATAATTCTGGCAATGTCATTAAGTGATTTGAATCCGGGAATCAGCCATATAATTTTGTATAAAGTAACATCTCCAACTTTTAAAGTAAATATTATCAAAAGGAATAATGTAATAATGACAATTTTAATATCTTTTAATATCCTTTTCCAGAAGACTATCAAAGCGGTCAGACTCAACCAGGGAATCGCTCCTACAAATAATCGGATATTGAAACATGCCGGCAAGTCATCACCGATATTTCCAAGGAATTTCCACAATGGACTACCTCCATTTGCATAAAAATATGATTTGATGTGAGGCATTGATTCGGTGAAAGGACGCATGCCAATTATTTTCGACATGTCATAGTATGGCTTCATCATAGGATATAGCAGTAATATGCTCAGAATAATGATCCCGATAAATTGCAGAGCAAACCGTATTTTTTTTAATTGTAAAAATGTGCTTTTATATTGAATGACTGAATAGACTATAAGCATTATAAGCATGCCCAGAAACAATAAGAAGCCCAGGTATATACCGCAGTAAAATTGGTATACTAATGATAGTAAAGCAAACAGAAAATATTTTAAATTGTATGTTCTGAAAAAAACAATTATAAAATAGAAAGCAAATGGAATTATGAAGCGTGGTAATACCTGTACGTGATTATATTGTCCGACAAGAACAATTGAAAAAGCAAATATATAGGCCCCTATGGCTGAAGCGAAAACATTATTTGATAATTTATTGAATACATAAAGTGCTCCGGCAAAATTAAAAATCATCATTGTTATGATCCAACATTGATAGGCCGTTTCCCTGTCAAGACCGGTAAGCCTGAACATACTGTATAATGGGAGTGTTCCCATCAGGTTATCGGACATGGCAATTACATTTTCTATGGGAAACATGAATGGGGCTGACCAAAAAGTATGTACTTTTCCTGTTAAATACATGTATCCATGCTCCAGTATGTAATTATTGAAGCGGGCATCTATCAAATCACCTGGTATTCTGCTGAAATCAAATCCTATTAATCCACCGGCATGGATAATCAAACCACAAACTAAAACTAGGATAACAAAGAATACTTGAATTTTAAATACTCTAGTCATAGCTTATATTTAAACACTATATGGTCCGGGAAAAAATGTTCGATGCGCTTTGTAATTAGTTTTATAAATAAATCATGTAGATGCAATATGTGAAAAAACCAGAACTTCAAAAAGAAGATTCAGAATTGACGGGTTTATTTATAAATAACCGTAAATAATTCCCAGTCCCCTACTGTATCTCTGTTGGCGATGAGTTCACCTTTTAATTTCTGATCGCAGCTGACATATTTATTGTTTGAAGCCTTGAATGCAACTTTGTTGTCCTTCTCAGTTATCATTGTGAATGATTCCCATTCTTCCACAGCTTCACGATCGGCTATGAGTATGCCATCTTTTTTCAGGTCAGCACAAACATATTTTCCATTATAGGCCTTTAATGCAATTTTGTCCCCTCCTTTTTTAATCAGCGTAAAGCTTTCCCATTCGGCAGCATTATCTCTGTCGCCAACCAGTTTCTGGTTCTGATGGCCATCACTGCACACAAATTTTCCGCTGGCATTTGCCTTGATATTTACTTTTTTCTCATTACTGTTTTTAACTGAAGTGGAATCTTGTCCATTAGTCTGTCCTGATTTTGGAGATTCGCTGCAGCCAAAGGCAAACATCGATACTGCGATGACAAAAAATAGTAATCTTTTCATATACTTTTATGTTTGATTGTTACAAAAATAATTTTTTAATTGATAATACCGGCGATTTTTTTTTACTTTAATCCACGAAATAATAACTTTGCCTTTAATTATTTCTGTAAAAGGAAACATACAATAGCAACTGATTTTAGATAAACTATTCATTTGCAAATTTCAGGTAATTAAATTGAACAATTTTTAAAATCGAAATAATTTAAAATTACAGTAATGCTGATAAAAAAGGACCCGTTGATAAAATGGCTTTTGTTCATTAGCTATTTCATTTTTTCTGCATTCGTAAATATAATACCGGCATTATACAACAGGTATCCGTTATTCTATTCTGACAGTGCTTTGTATATTGATTCTTCAATGCTTTTCGGGAACCTTAAACCCGGTGAAACAATTCCATTCCTATCAGGAATTGGATATGCGTTTTTCATAAGGGCCATAACCTGGAAAACAACGCTATGGCTTGTTGTATATGCACAAGCCATCATTTTGAATGTCTTAATATATTTTACAATAAAGGTTTTATTGCCAAATAAAAATGCTTTAAAATATCATTTCCTGCTAATTTTTATACTCAGCATCTGCACTAGCATGGGGTGGACAGTGAGCCAGCTGATGCCTGATATTTTTACTTCGTATTTAATATTATCCTTATTTCTTTTTTACACTATTGAAAAACAAAAATGGATTTCATATGTTTTGCTTTCGGTGCTAATTCTTATCTCACTTATGTGTCATATGAGCCATATAAGTATTACCATTTTGTTTGTAATTGCGCTCACTCTTTTATTCCTTCTGAAAAGAGAATATAAAACCATTCGCAAAGTATACCTGATAAAAACAGTTGTTATACTGGGATTGGTTTTTATTTCAATTTTTACGTTGAAAGAAATTAATAAAAAATATTACAATGAATATTCATTGAGTCCGAAAGGATATGTATGGTTCTTTGCAAGACTCATTGATACAGGTTTTATGCAGGAATACCTTACGGAAAAGTGTCCGGAAAAATCATACGAGATTTGTAACTATAAGGATAGCCTTCCCAATAATTCACAGACTTTTTTGTGGGATGAAGGAAGTGTCTATTATAAAACTGGGGGCTGGAATGTTGATCATAATGAATATTCTAAAATTATAAATGATGTGCTTACCTCTCCCAAATACCTTAGTTTATTTGGGTATTCATGTTGTACAAATTTTTTGAAACAAATGGTAAGTTTTAAAATAGGAGATAAATTAACAAACGAATATAACTGGCAATCTGTGCAATATCAGTTAGCAGTGAAAAATTATAATAGGAATGAGTTTAAAAATGATTTTCAGCTATCGGAACAGATGTTCGGAACCTTAAAATTTGAAACCATTAATATCGTCAATTATATTATGATATTTTTCTCCTCGCTGGTAATCTTATTTGTATTTTATCGTCGGAAACTTAACCGAAACCTGCACCTGTTTTCATTTATTATTATTTGTGGAATAATTTTTAATGCTGGTGTAATTTCTAACCTTTCGGCTGTTACTGACAGGTATCAGTCACGCATAATGTGGATGCTACCGTTCCTTGCAATTTTTTATTTTTTTATTTTTATATATCCTTCGCTGCATAAAATATTTAACAATTTACTGAAGATTAAAGCTTAAATAAAACAATTATTCTTATCAATTAATATATGCCATGAATGTACTGACGATTATTATCCCCGTTTACAATGAAGAAGCAACAATTCATAAATTACTCGATCTTGTACTTCAGGTAAGTCTTCCGGAAGGCATAAAAAAAGAGTTAATTATTGTGAACGATTGTTCCAGGGATAATACAAAATCTGTTCTTGAAAAATATATTCAGGAGAACTCTGCGCACGATATCAAACTTTTTTCGCATGAAGTAAATAAAGGCAAGGGCGCGGCAATACACACAGGTATTGATGTGGCGACCGGTGATTATATTATTATCCAGGATGCCGATCTTGAATACGATCCGAATGAATATAATATTTTACTGAAACCAATTCTTGATGGATTTGCTGATGTTGTTTTTGGTACAAGGTTCATGGGCGGAAACCCACACCGGGTGCTGTTCTTCTGGCACACCATCGGAAACCGCCTGTTAACTTTTTGCTCAAATATTTTCACAAATCTGAATTTAACAGATATGGAAACCTGTTATAAACTTTTTAAAGCTGAATATCTTAAGAAGATTTATTTTAAAGAAAACAGGTTTGGTTTTGAGCCGGAAGTAACGGCAAAAATTTCAAGATTTCCTAAAATCCGGATTTATGAAGTAGGCATTTCATATTATGGCAGAACGTATGAGGAAGGGAAAAAAATCAGCTGGAAGGATGGCTTCCGCGCCATATGGTGCATTTTTAAGTACAATATATTTTCACGGAAGTACTTGAGGGAAAAATAATTGGCAAATTATTTTTTATTGTTTTCGCTTAGGGATCAAACTACTTTTAAAAAATAAAAGCATTCCAAAAGCAAGTAGTGATGCAATTGAAATTGCCAATGCGAAAATAACAGTAGAATTATAATACCTGAATTCAACAATACTTTCGCCAGATGGAATCTTTACGCACATCAGCCCTTTATTGAATTGCATTATTGGTGAATCTTTTTCATTTATTGTCACTGTCCAACCGGTATAAAAATATTGCTGCAATGCCAGTATTTGCGGTGCTTTCGAGGACACAGTCATTTTAATATCTGAAGGACTGAATGATGTTATTATTGCTGTATCGCCCTTGCTGCCTGAAAAATCCTTGGTGCTGACTTCAGAGAAGTTTTCTTTTTTCAGGTAAATATTTTTGTGAAAAAACGTTTTATGGTTCTCGTGTATTTTCATTGAATCTTCCGGAAATACCTTGCTGGTAAGATAAGCCAGCGGGTTCGATAACGAACTTCTGAAAACTCCCAGCACAGAATCGGTCATGTAATCGTAGCCTTCAAATTTGAAAGAAGTAAAACCATCCCATGCAACTTGTTTGTGAAAGATGCTCATATTCTTCCAGAATAAGCCGGAGCCAAGGCATGTGTCATTATTTAAAATGATATTGCGTGAAGATGGGATGGGAAAATCTTTTGGAAAAGTAGATGCATGAATGGCAATGGTGTTTGTTTTTGAGGTATGGTCATAAGTTGTGTATGGCTCATTCAGCCAGGAAGCAAAAAGTAAATCGCAAACGGAAATAAGAATAATATAATTAATACGTATTTTCTTGTCAGAATATTTTCTGAAAATCAGAAACAGCAGCAATAAAAAACAAATCTGTACTGTCGACTGGAATGCAATATGCTGCCAGATACTTGACGTATTTGTAGCAATCCAGATATCGTGATGCACGAATTCCATCATAGATAAATATCCCCTTGTTCTGGAATAAATAATTACAGCAAGCAGGGAAGAAGCAATAGCGAAGATCAGGATATTGAAATATTTTTTTTTGATTTTTTCAGAATTCTGAAAAACTTCAAGCGCAAATCCTGCACTTATTATAAAACCTATAATTGTAAAAAGCCTGAAAAGACTCGGGAAGCGAAACATTCCCATCATTGGAAAATAATCCCACAAAAATTTCCGCAAGGGCAGGTAGGCGCCAAATGCAGCGCACAAACTAATTATTCCGAACCACAGGAAAAGCCTGACTATACCGGTTTTCTTCAGGAACAATGAATAAATAAAAAATAAAAAAATCACCAGTCCGAAATAAATATTCGTCATTGAAGGATCGGTCTTGAAAAACTCAGGATCCTTTATGGATGCGTATGGCAGGATTATGGAAATAAGTGACTGAGGCGAGAAGGGGCAAAACAATGCTGTGCTGAGCGGGATTTTATATCCACGTGTTATGAATGCTGAAACAGAAAATACTGATACCAGCACCACAGCGCTGAAAAGCAATGTTGAAACGAAAAAAAATAAATTTTGTCTGCAAAGTATGATTACACTTTTCCATTCTTTCTTCCTAATTTTTGGAATGATATAAAACAACAAAAATGCAGCGAGAAGGTAAAAGAGAATCATTGTAAATGCGGGATAGCCGCCCGAAATAAGCATGAACATGAAAAATGCCGCTATCAAGGCATCGATTATTTTATTGCTTTCAGAAAGCCGAATGTAATATGAAATTATAAAAGGTATCCACGCTGCCCCGACAATAATCATATAATGCTGTGAATTTCCGATGAACAGTCCGGAGAACATGTATGCAACGGCCATTAAGAATGAACTGTTTTTTGAAAATTTTAGCCTTCTGCCAAGAAGGTACATTCCGAGACTTGCAATATAAATGTGAAGCAGAAATTCTGTTTCAAGCGAATATATTGTGTATCCGCTGAAATACCCGAATAGCCAGGTAAACGGATACCATATCCCCACCTGCGGGTCGGCATGTATTGGATACCCCAGCGTTTGATAAGGGTTCCACATGGGAAGAAGATGATGCTGCAAACATTCTCCGGCAAAATATTTCCACGGATAAGTGCAATCAATAATATCAAATTTTAAAGGATGGATGAAAAAGCTTACCTGCCAGAAACCTATAATTGCCAATAGAAGAAGCAGGCAATGATGGAAATATTTAAAAGTACTGATTTTATAAAATAAATTTTTCACGGACTCTTTTAATTAAAAACTTCTTCCAGCACAAGATGCGATTTTAAAGATTGAAAACCGTTCAGGTGAATGCGGTAATAATCAAGAATTTTATCAAGCAGATCTTTTCTTGCTGTTCCCGGAATGCCTTGCACGGGCCTGTCGTCATAGGATGCGCTCACCAAATTAAAAAAGTATCCGCTTAATTCTTTGGAAATGTAATAAGGATGCTCTGGAATATTTTCCTGGAAACAACCGTCATAAAGATTAAAAATATTGTTTTCGCAATAATTTAACTGTGGGAAAAATCCAAGATGCAATGTAAGTTCAACCAGGAAAGAAATATGAAATTCTCCTGTTCTTCCGTCTGTAATATCGAGCAATTCAATTTTTGATTTCAGAAAATGAAACAATGATTCATTCTGTTCTTCCTCTCGAATGGCCTTATACAGCACCTCCGCAATAAATACAGCGATGGAACTTTTTTTGATGTCGTACGGAATTTGAGAGAACTGATTGCATTGCGTAATTTCTTTGATCGTCTGAAGGCCCTGTTGTTTCTTATGCATTACGATCATGTCGAGAATTGCCAGGGGCTGAAAAATTCCAGCCTTCATTCCGTTTTTTTTATTTTTTGAAGGACGAACAAGGTATGATACAATGCCGAAGGATTCGGTATAAATTTTTACAATGATGCTGGTCTCGGAGTATTTCAGCGAATGCAGTACGATTCCCTTTGTTTTCTCCAGCATTGCAGGAAAAATTAGTTAATGAACATTATTTTTGTGACCAGTGTTTCTGATCCGTCAGCATTAGAACAGAAAACAAGATAAATACCTGTCTGCGCTTTTTCTCCGCTGAAATTTTTTCCGTTCCAGGTGGCTTCACCACCTTCGGCAACTGTCTTGTAGATGAGTGTGCCGGTAATGTCAGTAATTTTTATGTCTGCATTGGCCACCAATCCTTTGATTGCTATGTAGCCATCATAGTTTTCGCGGACAGGATTCGGATACACTGTAACATCAGTATACACTTCTTCGCCTTTGGTAGCATCACTTTTATAGGAAATGATTCCTTTATCTGTGCCAAAAAATACTTCACCGGTTTTGCCGTCGATAGCTATACTGCTTATTGTATTTGAAAGCAAAGGGCAATTATCTTCAGTAAAATTTAAAATTTGTTTTGTGCCGTCGGCCGACATCAGGAATACACCTGCGCGTTCGGTGCCGATCCATTTTCTGTTGGCGCCATCAACGGCAATGCAGGTAACCACTTCCGATTGAAGCAGCGGCTGAATAAATCCGCCCTGGTCAACAAGTATTTGCTGTGCATCAAAATTGCTTCCGGAAAAAACATTTTCGGGCGAATAAAAAACGGCAACTCCTTTATCCGTTCCCACCCAGATTTCGCCGTCAAGGTCAACAGCAATACTGTATACATTGTTGCTTGGCAAGGCACCGTTTCCGGTGGCATTGGTTATCTTTTTTATCTTGTCATCGGCGGTGTTGCTAAGAGTGTTGTTATCGTTAAATACAGCAAGCCCCACATTCCTGGGTAACACTATCCATTTTTGATTGAATTTGTCTATGACTAAATCTCCAACTGCATTATCTTTAGTGAGGTAACCGCTGAAGTCATAAGATTTCCAGACACCTGACGGGGTCCTTACATTTAATGCAGTATTTGTTGAAGAATTTGAATTTGTTACCCACATATTTCCGTCGCTGTCGAAAACAATGCCGCCAACTCTGCATCTGTAAAGGCCTGATAGTGTATCTGCAAGGCTACTGGTGCCTCTAAGTGTGCTGTTCTTTTCGTTGTAAATATGGGTCAATGACTGGTTGTCGAACTGAAACAATCCGCCACTCCATGTGCCTATGAAAGCCTGGCTTGGATTTGCAGGATTCACTTGGGTGCATACCACATCATATATTGAATCCAGAACTGGAACATTTCCGGAATTATAAGTTGTCCATTGTTCATTTATGAAAGTATAGAAGCCATCATGATTGTATAAGTTATTCCATGTTCCGTCATAGCCCCCGGATACAGCCCAAAGATTGCTTCCTTCAACAGACATGTCAACTACTTTGTTGGAAAGAGGGCCATTAGGTTGTACAGAAAGATAATTCCATATATTCCATCCTTTCACAAGTCCAATATAATTATCAGCGATCCACATTGAATTGTCTTCATCAATTACAGCATCCCGCGGACTAGGAACACCGGGGTTATATGTCCATACTTTCTCAATTTCGGTACCGTTTGTATCATAAACAAAAATGTCGGCGGTATTCACAACTACCAATTCATTATTGAATGTACGGATGTTGCATTTTGTTGAAGGGTAATCGGCATGAAAATATTGCCAGACACCGCCAGCATATTGGAAGGTTGTATCGGAATTATTTGCTTCACTTGAATAATTTGCATAAAGTGTATCATTGAAATAGCAAATGCAATTGTATTTCGAATCAGGGTGCGCCATTTCAGCATGATGCTGCCACGACACGTAATTTGAAAGATTTGGATCATTAATATTTGCATCAAAAATTCCATCTTCGGTGGCGGCATAAAGCTTGGTTCCGTCAGTGGTCATATCATAAACCTGGATATGAGCACCTCCCAGGCCAATGTAATAAGTGTCTTTGATTTCTTTTTTCTGGACATCGAGAACCACTATACCAAAACCACAGGATAAATAGGCATAATTACCGACAAACAAAATATTATTTATGGATTTGATGCCCGGAATTGGCTTATTTTTAATGTCGGGCATATTTGTGGCCGTGTTATTTTCAATCAGGTCGATGTTGCCATCAGTATAGGCAACCACAAGCACTTTAAGCCCCTTATGGTATGCAACCCTGCTCACACCAATATCGGACAATGAATTTACTTTTGTAAGGCGCTGAAGACTGTTATCGTTTTTGTCGAATGAAAAAACGGCAAACTTTGTTGCGCAGTATACGATTCCATCACCTTCAGTAACGGAGATACAACTGTTCCATGGCAGATGAGCGCGCCATTCGCCAATACCTATTCCCTGCGAGAAAACATTTGCTGTTACGCAGAAAATAAAAACCAATGAAAACAGTATATGGGCTGATTTCTTCATGATACTTTTCTATTGCAATATTACGAACTTTCGTTTTTATAAACTAAAAATCACTTAAATTATTGTATAATGCTGTGATGTGGTGGCAATTTATTATTTTTGCACAAGCCTTGCAAAATTAGGTATTCATAATTCGCAAATCGTAAGACACAATATCTGAAATTATAATGGCCCCGTAGTTCAGCTGAATACCCGCCTGACCGATGTCAGTCGGGCAGGGAACGTCAGATTCCGGTTTTTGAAAATGAAAATATATTTTATTTACGCAATAAGAAGTATTAAATTTGGAAGAATGTATGTGGGAATGACCATAGATTTGGGTAGGAGATTAAAGTAGCATAACTCTGGAAGAACAAGATCTAATAGGGCATACAGACCATTTGAGATTGTTTATGTTGAAGAAAAGACATCTAGGGAAGAAGCAAGAGATCGAGAAAAATATTTAAAATCTGCAGCAGGAAAGAAGTATATTGCAAAAAAAATGGCCCCGTAGTTCAGCTGAATAGAACGTCAGATTCCGGTTCTGAAAGTCGGGGGTTTGAATCCCTCCGGGGTCACCCAATGGGACAATTCTGTTTTTTCACAGAATTGTCCTTTTTCATTTCTGCCGAAAGGCTTGTTGATACTGCGAATAAATTCAGCAATTTTGTTAATTTGGAAGGTTCGAACTTTATTTTCTGAAAATTGGAGACTTCCCTGAAATATCGAACCTATAATCTTCTGCTTCACGTCCAGCGAGGCTTTCGAATAATGGTACGGCAGTTTTCCCAAAAAAGAAAAGCTTGTTATCAATTGTTCATAAACATCCTTGCTCAATTGAACCATATTCTTTTTCTTATCAGTTAATTCTCGCAATTGGCTGTCATACCGCTGTTTGGCTGAATTATAATCCCCGATGCCTATCTGATTGTCAGCAAGCCTATCTTGCAAATTTGCAATCCTTACCTGCAATTTAGAAATTTCCGAATCAATATTCTTTGCATTTTCTTTTCTTCCGTTTTCACTATCCTGTAAAAGGTCTTTTAAAACAGATTCATAAAAATTCCTGATTTCTTCTTTTGGCTGTATTTCATATAAAAGATCATGAAATTTTTCATTCAAAACAGGAGCTTGTACTCTCTCTCCGCACCCTTTTGTGCAATGGTAATAGAAATACCTTCCCCCATGTCCCTTTGAAGCACTACCTGTAAGCTTATTGCCGCATCTGGGACATTTCAAAAAGCCACGAAGCGGAAGTTCAGGTTTAGCTCTATGAATTTTTGCAAGATTATTCTTGGCTTTTTTACCTTCAAGTATATCCTGAACTGTGTAAAATAATTCCTCATCTATTATAGGTTCGTGGATGGCTTTAACAATGCTTTCATCTTCTGTCTTTGTTGCACTCAATTTTATTTTGCCTACATATACAGGACTTCTAAGCAAACGGGAAAAGTTGTTTTTGCTGCATACAAAACCTTCTTTGTTTAGTTTCTTTCTTATAGAATCCTGTGACACTTCACCAGATGATATCGCTTCAAATGCCTGCTTGATATATTCAGCTTCTATTTTATTTGGTACAATGATCGGCCTGTTATTTTCATCCCGCTTATTATCATATCCTTTCGGAGCTTTTACTATCCATCTGCCTTCTTTCTTTGCCCGTCTCATTCCTACGCTGACATTCATTGATCTGCGATCATTTTCAACTTCCGGTGAGGCAAGAAAGAGTGCCAGCATCAATTTACTTTCAGGAATTGATAAGTCAAGCGGTTGCTCTATTGCCTGTGCTTCTATATCCAAATGTTTAAGCATTTTAAGCATTTCATAGGACTCGGTCGCATTTCTTGAAAACCTGTCCCATTTAATAAAAAGCAACAAATCAACCTTGTTCTTATTTTGTTTTAGATACTCCACAAGTTTTTTAAAAGCTGGTCTTTCAAAACTTTTTGCCGAATGATCATCCCGATAATGTTCAACTACTTCAATATTGTGAATTAAACAATATGCTTTCAGTTTTTCATACTGATCATTTAAACTGTATCCTCTGATTGCTTGTTCGTCAGTCGATACTCTTGTATACAGAATCGCTTTTTTGTTCATTTTCTTTGAGTGTTTCTTTAATATACTGAACATTTATACTTGCCAGCTTATATAGGTAATCCCTTATTGCCAGCACTTCTTCATCGGTATATGTTCTGTTGTCGTCTTTAAGTTTTTCTTTGCATTCTTTTAGTGTTAACATTATTCAAGCAGTAACTGAACATCTCTGAAGTTTTCAATAAATGTTCATTGCGACCTTTTGCCTGATTATTACAGTATAATTGTTTATTTATTTTCTCCAGCATTACAATTTCTTTTTTGTGGTAATATTAGAAACTACAATATTTCCATTCTCTGTTTTCATACTTATATCCTGATAACCTCCGTTAAGCAAGACTTCAGATAATCGTGCTTCTGCATGTACCTTTCGTTCCTTGGTCACTTCAAGCATGTATGGCTTTTGTTCCTTGAATCGAATAGTTATGGATTTTGCCTTTCCCTCTCGCACAAGGGATAATATATGCGACTCATTCTCATTAAGAATATTATTGTTTCTGATAAAATTGAAGTTGGATTTGTTTAAAATAAATTTTCTAAAATATTTCATCAGTGAAATAGTAATATAGGATTCAGTATCAAATTTTATATCCCTTTTTAATTTCTCGTATATCTCATCGTTTCTCTCACTTTCCATTATTGGAATCACATTACCATTAACATCTATCAGCAATTTAATTTCATCACGAAAAAGGATGAAGTTGTTGATTAAAATATTCATTATTGTTGTGTAGACAGGTTCTGTCTGTTTCGCTGAAGCATCAAGATCAACCCTGATTGATTCGATAAATTGCTTTTTTGAATTTTCATCTTTTATCCGAATATTATTCATCTTTTTCAGAATTTTATCTTTTTCTTTTTGTTGCATATTGCGGAAGTAACCTGAATAATCGAGTGATTTTAACAGAATCATCCGAATATCTTTTATCTTTTTAAGAGAAAAACCAAATTCCCGTAATTCTTTAACTACATTGAACCAGATAAGTTCAGTAAAATTAAACCGGTAAGTGCTGTTTTCTATGCGCAATTTCAAAGGCATCAACCCCTTTTCATTCCAGTGATTCATTATTCTTGAACTTACTCCGATGTCCTGAATAACAAAATCCTGGGAAAAATTTAAGTCAACAGTTTTTGCCAAAGCATCCATCAGGGACATGGCATCAGCTGGTTCAAGTAATGTGTCGAGGTAAAATTTCATAGACTTATTTTATTTAAACATTCCTACTTTACATAATAGTGCTTCAAAGATAATACATTTTACAGTCATGTAACATAAATTTCAAAACAAATTATTAACAAAACAATATGTAACCATATTACTGCAAGGGTTTCGGGGAATTGCATTTGATTAATGCACAATAAGATTGTTTATGCTATTATAAGAGATATTATAGTAATTTATTGCATCATTTCGCCCACTTTGGTAACTTTTTGCACAACCATTATTTTATGCTACTGTAATTTTGCTTCTTAATTCAATAACGATTCAAAAATTCTTTCGACTGAATAAATCGTTACCAACAAAAAAAACGATGTTGTTAATAAAATCAAAGTGCAAATTATTGAAAAATAGTGAATAAAAACCGCAATTAGCAGGACTTACAGAATGTTGATGTAAATTTGTATAAACACTTTTATAATGCCCGGAAAAGTAAAAACTCTGAAACAAATTGCACTCAAATATGGAGTGCCCCGAAACACACTTAAGAAGTGGATTACTCCTATTGAAACAAACCTGAAATTAGGAAAACGCCGCATTTTGCTGGAATGGCAGATTGCTGGAATTTATCAGTTCCTTGACAAGCCAGACGGGCTTCTGTCAGACTGAAATACTACTCTACCTAAATATGATTGTTATAATATTTAAAAGTGATCAGAAAAAAATGCAAAAACAAATTCTATGAAAACAAGAACATTTGAAGTACCTGCGGATTCAATGGTTGAGTTTGCAGAACTCCTTGACGAAAGCAATTTGAGCAACACCATTCATGGAACAAATGAAGATGATGAAATAATAATAGACGTTCACTACGAATCAGGTGAACGACAGGCCGTATTCAAGATAATGGAATTGCTTGGTCCAGAGGATGACGATTGATTCATTGTTATTGTGTTCAGCGCAACAGCATTGCTGTTGCTTTTTTTAAATTTTAAATCTTTGAGTTATGAAAACATCTATCCGCATTGAAGTTCCAGACAGTTTGTATGAACAACTTATATTCAAACAGGAAAAGCAAAGGCAATCTTCCGGGCACAAGCCTTCACTAGCTTCGTTGATCCTTGATTTCTGCAAGGACGGGCTTGTTGGTAAAAAATCACCTGACGAAAATGTTCATCCCGAACAAAATAATATTCAAAAAAATGTTCGCCGTGAACAAAAAAATGTTCAGAATAATGTTCATGCGGAACAAAATGCAAATATTTTAATGCCGGATGCAAGCATTGAAAAGCGGCTAAAACATTGGGAAGAGCATCTTTCCCGTTGGGAAACATCGCTTCGTGAAAAAGAAGCATTATTGAAAGAAAAGGAAGATGATCTGTTTGAACAAAAGGAAGAAGTGTTCCAAATGAAGGTTGATCTTCTTGAACATAAAGACAAGTTCCGGCAGGAAACATTAGCTGGCCCGGATAAAATCATTGAGAACCGAATGATGTCTTATGATCTTGACCACAAAAATAAGAAGATAGCTGAACTTGAAGAATCACTCAGGGAAGCAAAACTCAATTACCACAAAGCCCAAAAACTTGCTGAATCACAAAAAGAGAAAGATAACACCTCTACCATCTGGGATGATATAAAAAAATACTGGCCTGCAATTCTTGCCGGACTTGGAATTATAGGAGCATATCTTGTAAATAGAAAAAAGGATAAAACAAAATTAGACCCTCATCTGGGAAAAATTGCTGAAATTCTTGAACAGCTTGATCCAAAAGGCAAAGAATCATTAGGGAAAGCAATGTTGGACTTTGTTGAAAATTTTAAAAAAGAAAAATCTAATGAAAAGAAAAATGATCAATGAAATGTTCGGGATGAACAATTTCATGTTCAATTTTGATAAGATTCTTATTTCTGGATTTTTTTTGATAGTAGATGTTTGATATTTGAGCTTGTGAGAAATAGTGTAGGCATCTTTCTTTATCTATTTTATTGTAGGCGGAACTTAAATCAACATTATTTAATTGAAAGATTAATCTTAACTGTTTTGTCAGAATTTCTTGAATTATATACATGTGAGTTGAACTAACCATAATGTAAATTTAATATCGAATGAATTTATTTAAGGAAAAATTAATTATGACGATACGATAAAGAAATATTCGCTTTCTAATTTTGAAATCTGTTAAAACAAATGAAAATGATATGAGAAAATTTCAATTAAACGATAGCATAGTAATTGCAGTCCAGAAAAATAAAAAATCAACTTCAGAATTAAGTCTTTTCTCGGGTGATGAATCTATTGGGCAGATGCATTATCATATAGATTCAGATAATCTTGCCGGGGCAATTCTTGAGAATAATGTCTGGATATTTGAAAGGATCGGTAAAGGATATCATACTTCACTGATCACAGTTAAAAATGTTTATCAGGATAATCCACATTTCAAGATATTTGTGGATCTCAAAGGAACCTCAACGGAATTGAAATTAAGTAATGGCGGGAAAGCGAGTTTCAGGAATGTATGTTTCTGGAAAAACAGATGGGCTTGGGTTGACACAGAAACAAACGAAGAAATCATAGACTTCAATATTAAATTATCTTCAAGCAGAAGGGGTGTTTCTAATATTTCTCCTAATTACCTTAATGATAGAAAAGTCCCTATAATGTGCCTGCTTGGCTGGTTTATTCTCCATTCAATGGATATTAATGAGAAAAAGAATCAGGATATAATCCAATCAATGAATTTTTAATTTTGATTTCTGCTTTAACCTTCCGTTGGATCAGAGGAATTTCAAATTATTTAATAATATACTGTTTAAAACAGTAATCGAAAAACCCCTGAATATATTCAGTAATATACGCATTGAAATTTTTATGTTAACATTTAAGTGAAGTAAGATTAACGAAACCTTCTTATTGCCTTAACACGCCCTGCAAGGCATTGAAGTAATTTTGTAGCGTAATCCTAAGTTTAGTTTTGGTTCTTTCGCATTTTTTTTTAAGTTGAACACCCTTGATGATTGTCTTTACTGCCATCCCATAGACAATACTGAAACCAGCTTGAAAAATTGCACTTCGCTGCAAATCTTATATTCAAAGTGTTAATTTTTAAAATATGAAAATAATATTTTTAATTCAATCTGGTGAAAATCTTCTTAAGCTGCGTCCACAACAGTTTTTATATTTCTTTAAAACACATATTGCTTTTTTGGTTGGCTTCTTTGCCATGATGGCAATGAGTTTGAATGGGTGGGGTCAAATACAAATTTCAGAAGGTTTTGAAAGTGGTTTACCTACTTCATATGGATCAACAACCTCTTTTTCCCTAAGCTCTGGAACTTGGACAGGACAAGCAAATGGAGTAATCAGGGGAACAGTAGGAATTCATTCCGGTTCTTATACGTGCCAGTTAAGAAGCCAAACAGGAGCACAAATTACTTCACCAAATATTGCAACTGGAGGAGTTTCTACAGTTACATTTTGGGCTTCAGTTAGCACGGGAAGTGGTTCATCAGTGCAGGTTAATTATTCCACCGATGGTGGGTCAACGTGGACTCCTGCAACTGGTTCTCCTTTTTCATTATCAACTACTGTAACTCAAAAGACAGCAACTGTTAATTCAAATAGCAATAATATTCTTGTACAATTTTACAGAACTAATTCAACAGTTTATTTGGACGATATAACGATAAATGCCATTCCATGCACCTCGCCTTCTGCCCCAACAGCCGCAACTCATGCGCCTTCTCAAACTCAAATAGCATGGAACTGGAATACTGTAAGCGGGTCCACGGGTTATAAATACAGCACAACCAATAATTATTCAGGAGCTATTGATAACGGAACAAATACAACATTTACACAAACAGGTTTAAATTGTGGCACAGCATATATGTTGTATGTCTGGGCTTATAATGCCTGTGGCAATTCTGCAAGCAGCACTGCTCTTACACAAACTACTGCAGCATGCAGTGGTTCCCCAACGTTAACGGTTTCTCCAACTTCACTTACAGGTTTTAATTATATTGTCGGTTCTGGGCCTTCAACCGAGCAAACCTTAACTGTTAGTGGTTCTAATTTAACAAATAATATTAGCATAGTTGCATCTTCAAATTATGAAATTTCAAAAACATCTGGTACAGGATATACGACTCCATTAGCATTGACGCCATCAGGTGGTTCTGTTTCTTCTACAACAATATATGTCCGCCTAAAAGCGGGATTGACTGCAGGAAATTATAATAGCGAAATTATTACAGCTTCTTCAACCGGAGCTTCGAGCCAAACAGTTATTTGCAGCGGAAGTGTTAGTGCTGTTGCTGGTCCGGTTTACCTAATTGATGAAGAATTCAACGCTACAACAAGTGTTGCAACTTTGCCTAGCGGATGGTCATCATCTGGAACATGGATTTCCTCTAGCAACACTGTTTACAATAGAAGAGCTAATTGTTTAAAATTAACAGCAAATGGTACACTTACAACTCCAACTTTTGCAAATGGAGATTTGTTAAGTTTTTGGTTAAAGAATGTATCAGGAAATCAAAGTGGAAATTTAGAAATTCAGATATTAAACGGATACTGGTCTACAATTGCAACAATAACAAATATTTCAAACATTCCTCAAACATATTTTTATACAATTGCAACAGGTGTAACTCAAATACGATTTAATTTTACGGATGGCGGTGATGATGTATATTTAGATGATGTGATGGTTAGAGCAGCAGGGAAGTGCGGAGTACCAGCATTAATTGCCAGAATACTTGTTAATTCATGTGGTAATACACAAGAAGGCACAAATGAATTGGTTGCGGTGAAAACTGGCAATACCAGTATTGATATAACTAAGATGTTTATTACTTTTCCATCTGTAGCGAGTGGCGGATATAGTTTTGGTTCGGGATGCACTATGACTTTTACGACTAATCCTACTTATACTGCAGCAATTAATTCTCTTGCTGGCGCAACTGTAGCTATTGAACCACCAGGTGGAATTGTACCCGCAAATTCAAACTTAGTAATATTTACAGGCGCTTTACCTGATTTTACTTATGATTTCAGTAATTCCAGCGGCACTATTTATTATGTTGTATATTGTAATAATTCAGATGTGTCAGGACGTTTTAGTAATAAGCCAAGTTCTGGTACAACAAGAAGTTTCGCGATATTTGATAAATCAACAGGTTGTTATGATCAGGTTTTATACAATAGTTCTATTCCCGATGTGGATGGAGAGCAAGCAATTTATGATTTGACTACCCGCTCATTAACTTATGATAATAATGGATGTACAAAAGTTTTACCTATTGAATTAATTGGATTTAATGCAGTTTGCAGCAAAAATGATGTTCAAATTAAATGGACTACTTCTTCAGAAACCAATAATGATTATTTTACTCTCGAAAAAAGTACTGATCTGAATACTTGGGAATATGTCTCTACCATTAAAGGTGCGGGCAACAGCAATGAAATAATTTCATATTCTTATACTGATAATTCTGTTCTACACCAGAAACTTTATTATCGGTTAAGGCAAACTGACTTTGATGGTGCTTCAGAAACTTTCGATCCGGTAGGAGTTTTATGCAATGACAGTCAATCCGATTATTTTACTTTATATCCCAATCCGGCGATGAATCAGGTAATGTGTTCAATTTATGCAACAGAAGAGTCAAGTGCTATTATTGAAATCACTAATTATTTAGGACAACTTGTGTACAGCCAACCTTACGGTTTAATTAATGGATCCAATAATTTTAATCTTGATGTTTCCCAATACCAGAGCGGTGTTTATAATATAATTATCCATTTGGAAGAAGGATCCATCATAAAAACAAAGAATCTGGTAGTGCAAAAATAAATTTATGCAAACTTCATAAACATTAAACAAAGATTCATTTGAGGAAAATCAAAAAATGAAAATTGATTTGCTCACTTAATATTTCTTTATTTTTTTTCTTTCAAACCTTTTTATAATTATCCATAATTTCCCAATGTTAACCGAACTACAATTACTGTATTTCCAGTATCTTTTTCTTTAACAATAACATATTACTTGGGTAACATTTAAGAAAAAAAACCACAATACTTTTGTCGTGCCATTAAATTTTAAAAGCACGAACAATGAAAAACATTTTTACTTTTTTATTCATTTCCTTCATCTCAATAAGTGCCTTTTCTCAGGGCGGAACATGGTATAATGGAGATTTACACTCACATAGTACCTACAGTGATGGTACATCATCTGTTCATGATATTATATCTAATGCTGAAAGTAAAGGATTTACTTTTTATGTATTGACGGATCATGATAATACGTATACTTCCAGTCCTGGGAGTCTTTTGCACTGGGCAGATACTGCTTATCACAGCAGCAAAATGATATTGCTATATGGAGATGAATGGACTACCAATAATGGCCATGCCTGTATCTGGAACAGTTCCCCGTATATATATGATTCAATTTTTATTTCCAATACATTGAATGATCCGGCACTTGCTGCGAAACTGGTGAAATCACAAGGAGGTATATTTTCAATAAATCATCCTCTAAATCAGGCGTTATTATGGCAGTATAATTACGATTTCGATTTTCATAGTATGGAAATTCTTAATGGGCCAATATCTTATTTGCTAAGTAATAATGATAATGTTATTACAGATACGTGGGAGCCTTTATTATTGTCGGGGAAAACAATCACTGCTGTGGGTGGTAGTGATATGCACCATCTCGATGATTGGTTTCCTTCTATATATCCAAATCTAGGATCGCCCACAACCTGGGTTTATTCTACTCAATCCACTCCGGTTGGTATTATAAATGGCCTGAAAAATGGTCATGTTTGTATTAGTAATTCTCCAACCGAACCACATCTGGAATTCTTTGCAGATACAAGTCAAAATGATTCCTATGATTTTATGATGGGTGATCAAATTTTAGACACAAATTCAGTTATAAAATTTAAAGTAAATCTTCTGGGGGTGGGAAGTAATTTAACTTTTAATGTGATCAAGAATGGAAGTTTGCTCTATGCACAGCCATTATCTATTTCTTCATTAAATCCAACTGTGGTATTTTCTGATATACCGGGTCAAAGATCATATTATCGTATTGAATTATTAGCAAACAATAACCCTATATCGTGGACAAATCCTATTTATTTTGGATATAATATGGAAACACATATTATTCCTACGGTACTTTCAGATTATAGCACTGTAATAAATCAGGCAGATATATTTCCTAACCCCGCCAGCGATTTTATTTTTATTAGAAACAGAACAAATGAACCTATAGGAATAAATATAATTAATGTTTATGGAGAAGTAGTTTCTGCTTTTCAATCAAACGATGATTTAACGAAAGTAGAATTACGAAATTTAAATAAAGGTATATATTTTATAAAAATATTTAATTTCAGATTTGATGGCACTTTTAAGGTAATTAAACAATAAGGCATAATTAATATTTTATAGCATTTCTAAAAAGTTGTAATTAATTTAAACGTTTGGACGCTAGTGTTAATTATTGACTAATTAATTCTTATGTAGAATTTTGCATGGAACACTAATAATTAGTAATTTGCAAACAACTTCACACATATGAATTTGTCAATTATTCCATCTGATCAAATTGAGGAGATTATCGCTAAAAGCATGTTGAATAGCTATGCTAATCAATTTTACATGCATTTCAGATTGTATAAAAAATCTAAAGATCAAGAGGCGCTTCATCAATTAAGGGTTTATTCGCGACGATTATCTGCAGTTTTGAATTTATTAAAAAATGTAATTCCTGTTGAAAAGAGGAAAGAATGGAATAAAGAAATAAAACGATTTCTTAATTCACTCAATCAGCCTCGTGATATAGATGTTCAAATTGTCTATTTAAAAAATATATTAAAGGAAAATGATGAATGTCAAATTATTTCCGAAGAAATTATTAAACATCTCCAAAAGCAAAACCATAGACTTGAAAAGAAAGTAGTCAGAGCTTTTAAAAGAATTCATAATAGAAAAACTGTTGGTGATATTATTGAGTTCAGTGCACAGCCTGATGAAAGAAAACATATCCAGCTTACTCCTCCTAGTAGTAAAATACTGAGCGCTCAATGTAAAAAAAGACTTAATCCTTTTCTGCAGAAATTTACTCACTATAGAAACGACATTGTTGATCCCCGTAAAGTAAATGAACTTCATGAATGCAGGCTGTTGATGAAAAAGATTAGGTACACGATTGAAATACTGAAACCATTTTTTCCTTCGCTTAAAAAGCATTTAAAGTTTGCAGAGGATTTGCAGTCTATCCTCGGCGAAATACACGATTGTGATATATGGATAGAATTTCTTGATGGTTTCCCTGAAACTTTATCAATTAAAAGAAATAAATATTCAAAAGAAGAAAGTAAAAAATTAGTAAGCGAATTGAAAAAACTCAGAGCATTGCGTGTTGAAGAAAGGATAGTGAAACACAAGCAACTTGTTGTATTCCTTGATAAGAACAATAGTTCAGTTTTTGAAAAGCAATTGCTGAAAAGTATTTAAACGAATATGTGTTTTATAAGCATGAATTCACAGGAATTTATCAGGCCAGGAACTATTGTAAGATATGGTTACTATCAATGTCATTCAACTGATAAGCCCGTCTTGAAGTCGTTAAAATATTTCATCTTTAAAAATAGTTTTTAGTTCATGCGAATTATACATTAGTTTTCTGCATAGAAATATACGTTGAAAGTACCACTTAATATTAGATGTATAAGGGTTTTCGACAGTACCAACTTCTTCCACTTCCTTGAAATACTTTAACCAATGGCTTTTATCCCATTCCGGATCGGCAATTACAATAACTGTAATATTGTTTGCAAATTCAGGAACCCAATTGTAACATGAGCCATGAAATGAAAAAGCATGCGGTAAACCCAGTTTTTTACCGAGTAAATTTATTCCACTGGCTTGCGAGTAATGTCTTCCCCAAATCAGGCAATTCTTTTGTTCCTCAACAGGTAGATTTCTGTATGTGTTACAGACTGATTTAAGAATCTGGTCCCAGATTCCTTTTGAATAATAATTTTCAAGATCAATAGGAATCTTATTATCGCTGTTTTTATTAAAATTATATAAACTGATGTATTTATCCAAAGGCAGAACAGGCATTCCTTTTGGCAAAATAATAATTCCAAATAAACCAAGAATTGATAAATAGCCTATTAAAACCCATTTTCGTTTTTTCAGTTGATGCTCAAAATATACAGCGCCAAAGGGCAATAAACCCAGTATTATTGGGAAATAGTAATACATCTTACCTTTCGCAATAAACAAAAACAGGAAAGCGAACAGAAGTGAATAAATGACCAATCTGTATTTTTTTAAGCAGGGATTGAAAGGAACTACAAACAGTGCAGCAATCCAGAAGACAGAAGCAAAAGGGTTCAAAGTCAGAACCAGTGTTTTTAGCTCCCCTGATCTGGAAGCAGTGACCAATTGTGTATCATAGAGTTTTGAAAAATGATAAATAACAGGTAGCCCATTATTTATTTGCCACAAAATATTCGGTAGAATAATGATAAAAAAAAGAATGAATGACATCCATAAGGCTTTCTTTTTAAGAATATTTTGTTGAAAAATAAAGATTGAAAAAATGAATCCAACGATAAGCAACAAAATGCTGTATTTAGTTAAAAAACCTAGGGCAGCAACTACCCCAAGCATTATCAGGTATTTGTTTTGCGGACTATTGCAATAAGTAATAAGATAGTAAATGCAAACAACCCAGGCCAGTTGTTCGAACAAAACAGGCAAGAACAGGGATTGTGAAGCACCAAAACCAGGAGAAAATAAAATACACGACAGTGTAATCAATACAGCCAGCCATTTTCCGCCCAGCTTAATAGTAATTAACCCACAAACAACTATAATTACTGCAGTAGCAAAGTGTACAGCAAGATGATTAATCAGATAAGAATCGGACTGAAATAAATTTTGAATAAATGCCATATAGGCAATCGTGGGAGCAAAGTCCATGTATCCAAAAGCAAGATGGTTGCCTGCATCAATATGCAATAATTCATCGCCAAGAAAACCCGAATTTGAATCTGCAATCAAATGAAGAATCAAATTAATTATTAAAATAATGGCAATAACAATATATTCAATTTTATATTTTGGGTCTGCCATTTTATTAAAATTGTTGCATGATTCTATGTTGGTATATGCACAATGGTCAACAACAGCTATTGTTCGTATGGTTTCTTTAAATGTGTTGGTTGTATTTCATTCTTCGCTTTGTATTTAACCCTTGTAACTTGGCGTTGTGAGCAGACAGCTCTTATGCATGCGTGCTTTTTTATTAATTTCTAACCGCAAATTTCTTTTACCTTTTCTATGAAGTTAACATATAGATCATTAATCTCACCTTTAAAATTCTCATCATTCAAATGCGTTTTCAAAAATGCATCAGTGTCTTCTTTTTTATCATCAGGCAAAACAAGGCCGACAGGAAATGCCTGGCAATTTACAACTTTCCTATTCATAATACTTTCAACTTCTTTGAATACCAATCCGTGTCCGAATTTTTCATCTTTCTTTGCAATGGTGCTGCCGCAACAAGTAACAAAAATCAATGAATTGATTTCATTATGATATTTTTTTGCGAAGCTACGAAGTGGCGGAATAAACTTCCCCATCCAGATTGGTCCACATAAAATTATTCTGTCGTACTCTTTAATATTATGCTTCAGTTTTTTTATTCCTAAATGTATATTCATCAGAAAAAAAAGAAAAACATTTAAGCGTGGTTTTATTTCTTCTATTTCGCATGATAAACTTTTTGAAATTTTTTTGGCCAGATATTTATTACTTCCTTTTCTTGAATAATAAACTACAATTGTTTTCTTCATTTCGATTGTATTGAATAATTTGTTCTTAACATTTCTTTGCGGGATTTTGTTCCTTTAATTAAGAGCCATAGTACCATTGATAATTCAGCAATACTTGAAGTCATTGCAACCAGTATATTTGTTTTGTCATGAAATTCGGGAAACAAAATAAAAACGGAAACATCAATCAAGTAAGATATTCCTCCGGCAATTAAAAGAATTCCCAGGATTTTCGGAATAAATCCTGATTTGTAAACCAATTGTCCGAATGGAATGAGCCAAAGCCCCCAAAAAATACCAATCAAAACAATTCCATTCTGATATATCTGGAGTTTTGACATAGCCAATTCCTGTATTTTTATTTGATCAAAAGACGTCATATACTTATTTTGTAGCAACTCCAAGGCTTCACATTGATTGAAGATAATATAAAATCCAACAGGAACTGAAACAATCACCAAAGCAAGTAAACTTCTTGACAAGTTTTTATTTACATTTTCAAATAGTTTGTATAAGGTCAATGCTAAAAATATAAATACGATTTGGCTAGCAAAACAATTAAAAATACCAAAGCGAAATAAGAATTCATTACTTAAAATATTCTTTGCAGTTTCAGCAATATCGCCTGGAACTATTAATTTGCCGGGGATTGCTATAATACCAATTGCGGCTGTAACAGCATTGATCAGATATAATAATCCTGCAATACGGGCTGTCTTTTTTAGATTTCTGTTCATGGGTATAAAATTCATTATTACTGCTGATTATTAAATAACCTGATTTTTCCATTTCAATGCGAACCAAATAATGAAAATTGTTGTTGCTATTTCAAATATACTGCAAAACAAATAGTATTTTGTTGGAGCACCTGCAAACAGTGTCGCAGCTTGAACCAAAGTCATAATAATGCCTGCAATTATATTTGCCCAGCGGTTTGTTTTGTAATTCAATACCCTTGACAACAAAACCATCGCAATTGGTATTTCCATTAAGATTGCTGAATATAAAAGGAAATCTTCATTCATGCTCATGCCATTAACAATTCCAGTAAAGTACTGCTTTAATAAATTAGCATCCATTAAACCCATGACATCGCAATAAAGGTAATTCAATGTTGCGAATATCCATAAAGTTGATAAAATTGCTTTTCTGTCTGTTTTCATATTTTATACTTTTAATTTCTGGATCATGGTTTTCACGCCCTCTGCAGGTAATGTGGCTGATATCCCAAAACGTTTCTCGAATTTGCTGCTGTCGAAAATGTAATCCTGCTCATTTTGATAAAGCATTTCAGGAAATTCACTCATAATGGGAATGAAAACGCCCAGCATACGCAGCATCCATACCGGTACACGCTGCACTTTAGCTTCGGTGTTAAAATCTTTTGCAATTAAATTTATCCAGTCCAATGTCGTTAGTTTCTCTTTTGTTGTGGGAACATGCCATACCTGGTTAAATGCATCGGGTGAGTTACCAAGCAAAGCGGTGGCTTTTGCTGCATCCGGAGTATACGTGTAAGTGTGGATTTTATTAATATCACCCATTACCTGGGCTTTTTTACCCTTCATCAGGTTTTTAGTGACCGTTATTGTCAGGGCGCTATTAATATTGCCTGGGCCATAAAAATCAGCCGATCTTGCAATCAGCGCCGTCAGTTCTTTTTTCGCTACCGCTTCCATGATCATTTCATGCAATTGCAATCTGACTAATCCTTTTTTACTAGGAGGTTGCAATGGTGCATCTTCAGTCATAAAAGGGATGGCTGATTTTGCATACATATATACATTATCAAAGAAAACAAGTTTAGCGTTATGCTTTTTACAGGCCTCTATCACTGCCTTCATAAAGGGCGGCCATTGCTGCTGCCACAAGCGCAGGTTATAGGTAAACCCTATGGTTACATAAACCACTGTGCTGCCTTCAATTGCTTTATCAATCCGGCTGAAGTCGTTTAAATCAGATGGAAACAATTCATCTGTTTCATTCACTTTTTTGGGATTTCTGCTGACAAGCCGAATCTCGTTGGTAAAATTTTTTAATTCTTTGGCTAATGGTATTCCTATACCACCACCTGAACCTAAAATTGTTTGTTTCATTTTATTTTAATTTTATTACTGTTTCTTAAGTTGCATTTTTATTATTTTCATTTTGAAAGAAATTAAAAATGACTTGGATGTTTAGAGTAAAATTGCTTAAGATCATCTGTCAGTTTCAAATAATCCGGATAGGCATCATAAAAACTGCGGGCATTTTTTCTGAAATTTTTCCAGTCGAGGACTATTGCCTCCTGTTTACAGCTTTTTTCACAGAAATAGCAACGCGAACAATTTCCGGTGAAAACAGGTTTTTTATTAACCAGGATGATTGCGTTTTCAGGACAATTTTTTTCACAGGTTCCACATCCTATGCACTTCTCCGGGTCAACATTGAAGGCAGGGCTGATCTTATTGACCATCCATTTGAACATAAATCGTTTTTTTCTTTTCCAGAATTTAGGAGCCTTTTCCGGCCTGCCAATGAAATTTTGTTTCCCGTTTTTCCAACTCGCATATTTTATTACCTGAAATTCCCCAAACTGTTTTGCTTTCATTTCTTCGTAAGCATCCGGAAACTGCACTGCAAGACGCGGCCATTCCATATATCCCTGAAATGAACCGAACCCCAGAAACCCGGAATAGTCCAGAAGTTTCCAACCCTTCTTCCTAAGAATATTGTCAGCATCTCTAAACGTTGTGCCTAGTACAACAGCATATGTGGCAAAAAGAAAATAAGGTTTTTCATTGACAACCGGAAATTTCTTAAACCAGTCCCTGATAAAAAAAGGAAGTTGATAGAAAAAAACCGGAGAGCCTATTCCAATCAAATCACAATCATTGAGTACTTGCTCTGGCTGGGCATCTTTGATATCCATCCAGTTTACCAATTCAACTTCTGCACCCTTATTGGTTAAGCCTTCTGCTATTGAGTTGGCTATTTGGCGGGTATTTTTTGTTTGGGAAAAATAAATAATTTTAGCTTTCATATATTTGACGAGTATTATAAGCGAAAAAGGATAATATCTCTGACTAAATTATAACGTTTTAAAAAATCAATTTACCTTTATTACAACATTGCCTTTTTTATGCCCAGTATCAACATATCGATGTGCTTCAACAATTTGATCGAAATTATAGATTCTGTCAATGACAGGCATTAGCTTTTCTTCTTCAATAATTTTTTTCAGGTAATTCAAATTTTCCGCACTCGGGGTAAATGATCCGCCAATAAATTTTATGCTTCTTCCCATTGACAACCATTTTATTTTTGCGCTCACCGCTGGTGTGGCAACAGCATGAATATATTTTCCATTTTTCTTCAGCGATCGAATACAAGCAGAAACAGTGCATTTGCCAACTGTGTCATAAACTATATCATAGGTTTCACTGCTTTTGGAAAAGTCTTCTTTTGTATAATCAATCACCCGATCTGCACCAAGAGATTTTACCAAATTTAAATTTGAAGTACTGCACACGCCCGTAACTACTGCACCAAAATATTTTGCAAGTTGAACTGCGCTTGTACCAAGACTTCCGGATGCTCCATATATGAGAATTTTTTGTTCAGGTTTAATTTCGGCTTTTCTTAAAAAGTGCAGGGATGTATAGCCGCCCCAGGGAATTGCAGCAGCTTCTTCAAATGTCAGGTTCGTTGGTTTGATTGCAATGTAACCATTCTCAGGCATACAGATATATTCAGTATAAGCACCGAAGTTATGCCCTGTGCCGGCAAAAACCTGATCGCCTTTCTTAAAAAGTCTAACATTTTTACCAACGTATTCAATTTCTCCGGCAAATACACTTCCCAATATTTCTTTTTTTGGTTTTCTTAAGCCAAGAGCTAATCGTGCCGGAAGCCAAAATGAGAGAGGAACCTTAAATCCGCGAATCCTGCAGTCGCCTACCGTTACTGCTGTGACAGCTATTTTCACAAGTACTTCGTTGTCGCGAGGAACCGGCTTATCAACTTCTTTTATTTGCAAAACTTCAGGCGCGCCATATTTTGTGCAGACAATAGCTTTCATCTCAAGTATTCATCAATGGTTATTTACTTTTTTTTGATTCTTTTGCAAAAGGGTAATTTATTTTTACTGCCATGATAATTTTCGCAGGCAGCACAGTTCTTATGTCGCTTGCATTTGAGCTTTGGACAAGGGCAATCAATTTTAATTTTATCCACTTGATTTTCCATTAAAATTGTACATTGGATTAACTGGCAAAATGCATGAATGCCTCTGAAATAAAATAAACTGCGGCTCCAATCAGGCCTAAGCTATATTTAGCTTTTAAAGAAGCATTTTTGTTTAACTCTTTTTTTATTTTGTTCTCTTTTCCGATTTTATTATAATTTGTTGTTACCATTGCTTGAATGGCCTCACTGCTAAGTTTGCATTGTAATATTTTTCATCTCCGGTTACTTCTTTGCCAATCCAGTCGGGCATTTCAAATTCTTCAGATTCACTGCTTAATTCAATTTCCGCAACGATAAGTCCTGAATTGTCTTCAAGAAATTCATCAACATCCCATATTTTGTTATGGAATTCAATTTTGTATCTGAACTTTGACAGGTCTGAAATAGAAAATTTATCAAGAAGTTGTTTGGCTTCATCTCGTGGAATTTCATATTCAAATTCCTGCCTTGTGGCGCCGACTGAAATTCCTTTGATAGTCAGGAATCCTTTAGTATCTGTTTCTCGCACCCGGATTGTTTTAAAAGAATCGGAACATAAATAACCCTGTCGGAAGAATTCTTTCTCAGGCTTATCAGTTAAATTCCAATTAGCCTTTTTTACAAGAAATTTTCTTTCTATTTCAATTCCCATTTGTGCATAGATTAGTGAGATATAAAAACTAATTATTAATCTAATTTCAATCGTGCAATTTGTCTTTACAGCTATAATAAATAACTTATTTGGGAAGTTTTCAAGTCATTTGTTTTATTATTTGCAATATGAGTAATTAATTTTTAGACAGGTCAATTGATCTTACTTAATTCTTTTTTGAACTATTTAGCGAAATGCAGAAATGCCTCATACACCAGGAATACCGGCCAGATTATAGCTTTTAAAAACCCAAGAACTCCGATCCAGAATCCTGTGGCCTGTGAAATGAAGTAAATTGCAGCACCTATAAACCCCAAGCCATAGATGGCTCCTGAAGTTGGATTTTTTTGATTTTTCATAATTCATCCTTTAGTAATTTTTGATTTTTGCGTATTTCCAAAACCTTGGAAATAAAAGTGAAACGGTATTTTTATAATCAGTATATGTTTTACCAAATTTATCAGATAAATAGTTGTCTTCTTCTTTGATCAATAACCGAAAAAATATATACATAGCAAAAGGAATTGAAAGTAATATCCATGAATTGAAAAATAAAACAATGCCGGGAACGATAAAGATGATCCATGCTGAATACAGCGGATTACGGCACACAGAATAAGGACCATCCACACATAAATGATCAGTTCTGTAAGCTCTGTTTACTGCAAATATTGATATGAGAAGAAATGAAAGGCCACAGGCAATTAATACGGAACTCAGTATGAAAAGAAACAGGGGTGGGGCAATATTGATTTTAAAAACATCGGAATAATAATTATTTATTGTAATTAGAAAAAAAGAATAAAGTACAGTCAAAGCAGCCAATTTACTGCCTATTCCAATAATTGACATTTTCCCTTTTCTGTTATTCATTAACTATTTATCAAGTTTTATTTGTAAGTAAAACTGTTCTGCTAAAAAATACCTTTGGATTTCCAATGATTTCAAATTTATATTTTTCAGTAATACGAATCATCTCTGCAAATGATTTTTTTGAAACATGAAATTTAGGTTCGATAATCAATAACTTTCCGTCAGGATTTAAAATTGATTTTAATTCTTCAAACAGTCGCTCATGATCTGGTACTTCGTGGACCATGTAGAAAGCCAGAATGAAATCAAATGTTTCATTAACTCCGATTTTATTTTCTTCACATTTATGCAGTTCTATTCTTTTTTCTAATTCGGTACCCTTTATTTTGTTTATGACTTTATTCAGCATTCCTTGCTGAAGATCAGCAGCAATAACTTTACCTGTATTCCCTAGCATCTTTGCTATTTCAAGTGTAAAGAAACCCGGGCCGCAACCTAAATCCAGAATAGTCATTCCGCTCCTGATATAGGTTTTTAATATTTTCTGTGGATTCTGTAAGGATCTCCGTAGCGAATTATCAAGTCCTCCAGCAATTTCAACAGGACAAATTTTGTTATTTGTTGTTTGCATTATGTAAAGATATTAATTATTTTATTTTAGATTTCTTTAATTAAAGTTAATTTTCAAAATTCAATTTTATAACTCAGGATTGGCAGAATTACAACGACTTTAGTCATTTTTATTTCTCCGGTTTTATAATAATAATCATACCCGCTATTCATTGGTGAGCCCAGAGCATTTTTAATTTGCAATGCCCATATACTTGAATGTTTTTTCTTGTTTGTTTGATATGTTATTGTAAAGTCAAGATTATAGGAACCTGGCATCTGATCCTGGAATGCTTTGGTGTCATCATAAATAACTGAATGCGCCTGTAAGGATTCATTCATTAATACCGGGCTAGTTCGTTCACCACCCATAAAATTAAATTTAATATTTGTTCCAAAAATTTTATTTTTATTCAAATAGAACTCTTTTCCGAATAACAGGTTAACCACATAACCCTTATTGAACCTGGTATTGCGCCATATTCCATCACCACCTATATATTTTGAATCAAATAGCGAAGTTGTAATTAAATAGTAAAAACTTTTATGTAAAAAGCGTTCAAGAGTAAAATCAATTCCGTAATTTTTGCCCTTGCTATTATTTATCAGTGCATTCCTGAATGTCCAGTCCTGTGTAAAATTTATCATGGAGTATGAACTGTCTTTAATGCCGGGAATATCATACAAATACTGGTAGTAGGGCTCAATTCTAAGTTTCAGATTTTCGTTTATGAGCCAGTCATAACCGAGAACAAATTGCAATGAATGCGACAACCCGAGATTTTTATTCGGGTATTTTATTTCTCCGTTGTCATTTAAGTTTATGAAATAGATTTTTAATTCATCCAGCTGACTGTGCTTCCCAAATCCAAGACTTAATGATTGTGTCGGTCGAAAATCCCATTTGAAGCTTATACGCGGATCTACTGAGTGATCTTTATTCAGGAAAAAATACATGGTATTAATACCTGTGAACATAGTAAAATTCTGGGTAATGTCATATTTCGACTGTGCAAAATATTCCAGGTAAGTACCGGTTCCATTTCCTTTAACGAAATTCTGAAAGGTTGAGGGAATGTCGTTAACCATGCTGTTCAAATTTAATTTGTAGAACAAAGTATGGTAATAAATACCTGATCGCAACGTGAACTGCTCATTAACCTTGTGATTAATAAATGAACTAAAAATAATCTTGCTTGAATTATCTTCGAATAGCCAGTAAGGCCTTGGCACCATGCTGTCATCAAATTTTTTTGCATCCATCTTATTAATGGTTCCTGTGCCTGCAAGCGTTGTGCTTATATATGTTTGCTTTCCCAATAGCAATTTATTTGAAATTCCCGCAGCTCCCATTTTAAGATGCCAGTTGAAATACACTCTGTCATATGGTATTTCCCAATTTGAGGAATCTTTTACCTGAGGTTTTGGAAAATTATCGTTTGATCCTATTCCCCAAACAGAAAAATTTCCATGCTTATTGGGAAAATTTAGTTTAAAGCAAATGTCCTGGTAGTCAGGGATGCCCATATTTTTTGGCAACAAAGTTTTGATCAATCCGAATGAAGAGTAACGGTAATTAAATAAGTATGATGCTTTGCAACCTTTTTTAAAAGGTCCTTCAGATGCCAGATCTATCCCCAATACACCTGCCTGTATAGTATGCTCTCTTTTTTCACTGTTACCTGTTCGTAATTTCATATCGAAAACACCTGCAATAGCATTGCCGTATTCTGCTGGAAATGCGCCTGTATAAAAATCGGAATTGGCAAGCATCTGGCTGCTGAATACAGTAACGATCCCACCACCTGCAACATCGGCTCCGGCAAAGTGATTCGGGTTTGGAATGTCAACGCCTTCCAACCTCCATGATACACCCTTTGCTGAATTACCCCTAATCACTATACCATTATCTGTAATGCCGCTCATAGCAACGCCTGCAAAAGATGAAGCCAGTCGGGCAGGATCGTCCAGACCTCCTGCATACCTGCGAGTTTCTTCAACTGTAAATGAACGGGCACTCACAGAAGCCATTGTATTTAATGGTTTATCCTTTTCGGAATTTCCTGTTACTGTTACTTCTTTCATTTGTTTTATGGATTGTTTAAGCCCATTATTTATTACAACCTCTTTCCCTGAAGTCACCAGGATTTCAGAAATAGTTGCTGATTCATAACCCATGTAGCTTATTTTGATGGCATATCGGCCAATAGGAACTTTTTCTATTTTGTAATTCCCATTCAAATCAGTGGTAGTTCCCATGATTGGGTTTGTTTCCAAAATTACAATAGAAGCTCCTATTAGCGGAGCATTTGACTCATTGTCGACAATAGTTCCTTTTATAGTTTGGGTAATTTCCTGCGCGTTAATGATGGCAGGAAAGATTAAAACAAAAGAGAAAATCGCAAGTAGGTGTTTTTTCATAGCTGACATTTTTTATAAAAGACAATTATTATAATTAATGGTTGCACTCATATCAATTGTGTATGATATTCAGCAGCAAACATACAGCTGTGCTTTAATTCATGAAATTGAAAATCTTTAATTATCCGCTCAACCCCGATGAGCAAAGGGATAAACCTGTTTAAGGAATTAAAAAAAGTTTTGAAAAAATATATTACCAAACAGGTAATTGGTGCGCTTGTTTTTTTACAAGTAAATATATAGATGGAAATTGCTAATAGTTATGGGAGCATACTATTCATAGAACGTTTAAATAATTTGCTTAACAAAATTCCGGTAATAATTAAAGTGATGAAATTAATAGTGATAATAGCTACTTCGAACCGGTATTCACGCATTATTCCATAGAGAAGAGAATAGATTATAAGAGAGGCGACAGCTAGTGAAAAACTTGTAATAAATACCCAGTGCATTGTTTTTTCAGTTTTGATCTTTTTTGAAAAAACCGGCACTGCAAACAGGAATGCCAGGCTCATCATGATATATCCAATTTCTTCAAGAGCGATAAATATTCCATGCGGATTATACTGGCACAATATTGCTATGCCATCAGATTCGCCATTGATAAGGCTTGGCTGTATTACGGTAACCTGAATATAATAATCTATAATTATTGCAGAAGCCGAAATCAAAGAGAAGGCCAGGGCAATCATGCTAAATGTCTTTTTTTCAGTTGAAGCATAATAATGAACAGATACCATCAATACAACGAAACAAATCATCATCAACATGGCGGGATACATCCAGAAATAATCCCGCGGAAAACGGGAAATGATACCTAAATATGGGTATTCAACACACAATCCTGTACAATTTGGACCAGATACAGGTGGTGTAAAAAATGCAATACCTAATGTTAAAGAAGTTAAAATACTCATTATTATTGAAGAGTAATAGCCCAATTTGTTTGCATTAATGTGTTCACTCATAAGATGAATTTAAAAATGATTTGAAATTTTGTTTTTGAAATGCTGTCAAAAATTTGTACAATTTTATACGAACAGCGAATTTACCTGATTTTATTTAAACATTCGCGAAAGCTAAAGGATCGAGATGAATTTCATAAATATAAAAAAAGGGATGTTATGACTTTATGTAACACCCCTCAATATCTAGGAACCTAAATTAATTTATAAATTCAAATTAAAATAAGTTCCGTTAACAAAACCAAAATTATATTGATTGTACTTGTTTTTTTAATTATCTTTCTTGAAACCTTCATTAAAATAAAATCCTTTATTAGTTTTTTGATGAAGCAAAAATATTGAAAGCCATTGTCATTAAGGTTAAGCGAAAATTATTTATTTGTTATTAATTTTCTGTTTACTTATTTAAATAAAATTATTATTCAATATCTTCAAAATATTCCTTGCGTTTTTAAATATCAATATTCCTTTACTATTTGATAATATTCCTTTAATGTAGAGTACACATTAAATGTTTTTTTTTGTAACGGAAAATAATTTGTAATTAAGCTCTATTGCCATGCAGAAAATAAAACACAATATCATTATTATAGATAATCTTAATAAAGCTCTTGCACAGATTGAAGAGTATTTCGTGAAAGAAGGGTATAGCGTATCAACTTTTTATAGTGGAAAAGATGCAATTAAGAAATCTCTTGAAATAAATCCTCAGATTTTGATTTTGAATCTTGACCTTCCAGACACTGATGGAATAAGCGTTTGTAAAGAGTTAAGGAAAAATGATGATTTATCTGATTTGATAATAATATGTGTCGGCGAGCATTCTGCAAATTATATTCAAATGCTTGTTTACGAGTCGGGCGCTGACGATTATATAGTTTGGCCGACACAATCGGAGTTGTTAAAAATGAGGCATAAATTTTTGTTACGGAGAAGGAAGAAAGAATTGCTTGACAATGTTAGTGAAAGGGTTTCTGTTTTTTCAAATTTAGTGATCGATAAGAAAAAGAGGCTTGTCATTATTAATAACATTAATAAACCGTTTTCAAAAAAAGAATTTGACTTACTGGTACTTTTATCTTCAAAGCCCGAGGTAGTGTTTCCCCGCGATAAAATATTCAAACAGATTTGGTCAAACTCTTATGTAAAAAATGACAGAACAATAGATGTTCATATAAGAAAAATACGAGAGAAAATTGGAGAGAATTTTATTGTTACTGTAAAGGGAGTTGGCTATAAATTCAGCAATAATTAGCATTCTGGAACTTTATGCTTGCTTTAATAATTTAATAATACGAAAATGTTATTAATTTTTGGAAAATAATAGATGAAAAATAATCAAAATTTTGAATGGACTTTTCAGGAACAGCTTATTCATGAACTATCCGATTTCCAATTTGAACAGAAAGAAAAGTTTCCTGCGGATGATAATATTAAAATAGACCTGCATTGTCATGATCATAATAGTAATGTTCCCGATGAACTGTTGGGAAGAATATTGAATGTCCCGGAAACCTGGCTGAAAACCGAGCGGCTTATTAAATCGCTCAGAAAAAGCGAGTGCGATGTTATTACAATTACTAACCATAATAATGCGCGTTCATGTTTTGAATTATTGGAAAAAGGAATTGATGTATTGGTAGGAGCTGAGTTTAGCTGCACAGTGCCGGATTATAATATTGGAATACATGTATTGACCTATGGTTTTAATGAAAAGCAGGAAAGGGAACTCAACAAACTAAGAAAAAATATTTATGCTTTCCGTGAATACACAGCAGAACACAATATTCCTGTCATCTGGGCACATCCGCTTTATCATTATAGTTCAGATAAATTGCCTTCCCTTGAGTTCTTCAATAAAATGGCTTTAGTTTTCGATTGTTTTGAGGTTATTAACGGGCAGCGCGATACCTGGCAGAATATGCTTGTAAAAGTCTGGCTGGAAGGTTTAACCCCCGAAAAAATAAATGAAATATCAAAAAAAACCGGAATCAGGGCAGATCAGTATTGCAGGAATCCTTACAAAAAATCAATGTCCGGAGGATCGGACAGTCATATGGGAATTTTCGCAGGGCAAACTGGATCAATTCTTCATGTACCTAATTTAACTAAAAAATTGAAGACCACTGCGCCTTCACTTCTTGCTCTTGAAGCGATCAGGCGAGGGAATATTATGCCTTATGGTTCGCATCAGAATAACGAAAAGCTGATGATTACTTTTCTTGATTATGTTTGTCAGATTGCACTTTACGGAAATGATCCGGGATTGCTTAGGATACTATTGCATAAAGGTACAACTAAGGATAAGATGATAGCGCTGCTCATTTCAAATGCTTTTGCCGAACTGAGACATCACAAGGTTACCATGAATTTCATTGAATTATTTCATAACAGTTTTGCAGGCAAATCGCCTGGATTTGCAAAAAGATTTTTTGTGTCGCGCGATTATAAACATGTTTTTGATGACGCAATGGATATTTCCAAGATACGCGCGAACGGATCAAATAATACCGTTGAGGATTATAAGAAATCAATTTACTCAATAAACAACAGGTTAAATTCAATCTTATTCGGACGTCTCGATAAAAAAATACATAAGCTCAAACGCGATGGAAAACTTTCAAATATCAATTTTTCAAAAATCCTTGAAAAACTTGAAATGCCTAGTGAAATTAGGACATACATCGACAAAGACAATAAGAACAAAAATAAAGATAAAAAAATAAGCAATCCTGATCTGACTGAATTTCTTGATGGACTTTCATTTCCCTTTCTTGCATCATCACTTATTCTTGCATCAAATTTCATAAGTGCAAAGGTGATGTACAATGACCGTCCGTTACTGGAGGAATTTTCTAAACAGCTGGGCCATCTTCAGAATCCAAAGAGAATGTTATGGCTTACCGATACTTTTGAAGATAATAATGGTGTTTCAATGGTTCTGAAGGCTATGCATGCGGAAATAAAAGAACATAATTTACCTATCGACATTATTGTGTGCAGCAACACTCTTCAGCCCGATGATAATCTAATTGTTCTGAAACCTCTTGCAGAATTCACCCTGCCAATTTATGAACAACAACCCGTGCGTGTTCCTAATTTTCTGGATATACATAAAATTTTCCAGGATGGAGGATATGATCGTGTTATATGTTCAACCGAAGGAATCATGGGGCTTGCATCAATATATCTGAAAAACGCTTTTAATGTAAAAGCACACTTTTTTGTTCACACCGATTGGATAGTATTTGTGAAAAAAGTTTTAAATATAGATCAGTCAAATCATAATAGATTTCGCCGTCTCCTCAGGGCTTATTATAAAAACTTCGACAGCCTTTTTGTCCTGAATACCGACCAGCAAAAATGGCTAACCGGAAGAGAAATGGGGTTTGAAACGACAAAGGTGCATCTTACGGCGCATTGGGCGGATGCATATTTTTCTATAAAAGCAGCAGTCAAAAAAGGAACGTTTAATATTACTGAAGATTCACCGGTTATTTTATTTGCAGGAAGGCTGAGTAAGGAAAAGGGTGTGATGGAATTGCCTGAAATATTTATGAAGGTTAAAAAATATATACCTGAAGTAAAATTAGTAATTGCAGGAACAGGTCCTGCAGAGTCCGACATTCGTGAGGCTTTGCCAGATGCAGTTTTTTTGGGATGGGTCAATCACGAAGATCTGCCTTTTATTTATTCTGCAGCTGACCTTCTGATCCTGCCATCAAAATTTGATACTTTTAGTTGTGTTGTTCTTGAATCCCTGAGTTGTGGATTACCGGTAATTGCATATAAAACTAAAGGTCCAAAGGATATTATTCAGAATGGAAAATGCGGATTTATAGTTTCAAACAAAAATGAAATGTGCGAAAAAATAATTGGTTTTCTTAAGGATCCGAAATTACAGAAAGCCTTCAGACGGCAAGCGCTTAAGAGGTCAAAAGATTATAATAAAGATAAAATTATGAAACAGTTTTTGCATGATGTTGATTTATCTGAATACGCAAATAATTACAATTAATTTAAAGAACTAAATCTTATATTCATTGAAATTTTTTTTTGAATATAATTCTAAATTTTTCAAAACTCACCTGCCATCTTTTTTAATCATGTTTGGTGTCATAACAATTAATTTTTGGTTCCCTTCTTCTTGAATGAATTTTATATATGACTTTGAATGGTAAAAATATTTGGTGGAAGAATGGAGTAATTTATCATATTTATCCGCTAAGTTTTTACGATTCAAATGGTGATGGTTTTGGAGATATTCAGGGGATTATTCAAAAGCTTGATTACCTTTCAAAACTTGGTGTTGATGCAATATGGCTTTCGCCGGTTTATACTTCTCCACTTATTGATTTTGGTTATGATGTTTCGAATTTCCGTGAAATAGATCCAGTATTCGGAACTCTTGTTGATTTTAAAAAATTATTGCTAGAATCTCATAATAGGAATATTCGTGTAATTATGGACATGATAATGAACCATACATCCAGTTTGCATCCCTGGTTTATGGAATCTAAATCAACCATGTATGATAATCCTAAAAGAAACTGGTATATATGGGCTGATCCCAGAAATGGACGCAGACCAAATAATTGGAAGTCTGTTTTGGGTGGAAGCGCATGGGAGTATGATGCTTCAACCAGGCAATATTATCTTCACACATTTCTAAAAGAACAACCCGATTTGAATTGGCGGAATGTAGAGATGCAGAAAACATTTTTCGCTGAAATAGAATACTGGCTGAAACTTGGTGTTGATGGCTTCAGGTTTGATGCAATAAACATGATTGTAAAAGATGATCAACTCCCGAATAATCCGCCTTTATTAGGATTCTTTAATACTCAAAAAAAATGGGCTACGCGAAATCAACCTGGTTCTCTTGATATAATAAAATTGCTGAGAAAAATTCTTGACAAATATGAAAGCACCGTCAGCATAGGAGAAATTTATACACTGCCTCCCGGTGATCCACTGCTGGCGGCAAGCTACCTGGGAAATGGAAGTGATATGCTGCACATGACTTTTGATTTTTCATTATTATTCCGGTGGTGGAGTGCTCGAAGATATTTTAAATGCATTAAGAACTGGTATAACAGCATACCGGAAAACGGCTGGCCAAGCATAGTTCTGTCAAATCATGATTTGAGTAGAAGTATCAACAGGCTTGGCATCGGATTTCATAAAAAAGAAAAAGCAAAGGTTGCCGCAGTTCTTTTGCTCACGTTGAAAGGTACGCCATTTATATATTACGGAGAGGAACTTGGAATGATGAATTCAGGAATTCCAAAAATTAAATTAAAAGATCCAATTGGAAAAAAATTCTGGCCCTTCTATCGCGGAAGAGATCATGCAAGGACTCCTATGCAATGGAATTCGCAAGCTAACGGAGGCTTTACTGCAGGAGTTCCCTGGCTTCCATTAAACCAGGACTATACTGAAAATAATTTTGAGAATCAGGACGCAGATGAAAAATCAATTTATCATATCTATAAATCGCTCATAAATCTGAGGAAAGAATATAAATCGCTAAATGCTGGTGAGTGGAAACCTTTAATTGATGGAAGGAGAGGAGTGGTGGCATATTCCAGGGATTATGAGGCTGAGAGAATTACAGTGTTTCTTAATTTTACCTCCCGGTATAAAAAAATAAATCTTAATAATGATGTATTGAAACTATTATTTTCAACGCATATATTTATACCAGGAACTACCTTCGTAAATAGCATAAAATTATTCCCTTTCCAAGCGGTTGTGCTTAAAAATATTTAATCGTAAAGGAAGTCATTACCTTCCTGCAAGCTTTTCTTTGGAAACAATGATTTAACAATTACATATTCTAAAGATATTGTTGTTTTAATTTTTACTTCATACTCAAAATATATTTTTACAAAAAAAATATTTGAGCATGAAAGATAATATTGAAATTAAGAAAAACGCAACAGCATCGTATAATAAAGAAGAAGATTTAATTCTTAAAAGAAAAGAAACAATAAAAGCCCTTCTTAATAAGGAATGTATTGAAAAAGGTTCGCTTGTTCCATATTTCGAGTTGCCTGATATTAAAGGCAATATTTTTAAAATTCGAAATTTTATAGGAGCAAAAAGTTTTGTCATTTTCTTCTATGAGAAAAACAATAATCCATTATCAATTGAACAAGTCTGTTGCTTCAGGAATAAAAGTATTTTCTTTCAGAATACAGATACCATGGTTATTGGCATAAATACGGAAACATGTGAAAACAATCAAGAATTTGCACAAAAACATAATTTGAATTTATTATTGCTGTCGGATATTGATAATGAAGTCAGGAATTTATTTGAAGAAGATACTTTCTATTATGACTATTCTCAAGTAAGATCAACTTACGTTGTGGATATGTTCGGATATGTTATACATGTCGTAAAATCAATTGACCAGATTCACAGGCATATTGAAGAATCTATTGAAATGCTGATAGAAGAATTTTAATTTTACTTTACAATAGATATACTTCTCTTAATTGAAAGATAAAATCTGCAAATTGTGTTAACCTTAATTTAGGAATTTGATAATGGTGGATTAATCAATATTGAATTTGCAATGTGGAATTTTGCAGCTAATCAATTTGTTTTTTTTATGAAAAATAAAAGGACTCATCAACAAGTTATATTAAAAAGTTTCACTTTTTCCTTATTATTTTTTATAAGCATCTTGATATTGAGTTTACCTGCAAATGCGCAGGATTCTAACATTGTTAAATACAACGATAGTCTGGCTTTAGAAAATGTTTTAGTCGAAAAATATTATGTTGCTGATTCAAGCGGAAGCATTCTTCCAAAACACTCAATAGTCTACAGAATTTATATTGACATGAAACCAGGTTATACACTTCAGGCTGTCTACGGTGACAAAAAGCATGAATTAGTAATTAAAACTTCAACTAAATTTTATAATGATAAAATTTGTTCTGCAGAAACAGGATTCAATGTTGACATTAAAAAAATTCAAATAAATGCTGTTGCATTTGATTCATGGATTACAATGGGCGCTGCAGCACGCGGTTATACTGGAATCCCCTTATCAGAAGATAACTCTGAGCGTTTCTCTTTTCTGGACAGTAACATATCATTTAAAAAGAAAGATGGCCTGACTAAAGGGGTTCTTCCTGACTTTACAACATTTAACCTCGATTTAAAGTTTTTCAATAATGACAGCAGTGCAACCAAATTTTCGACTGATAATGGCGGATGGGCTGCTCTCGGAGGAATTAAGGGACCTACGCCAGAAAATAAGGTTCTGATAGCTCAACTTACAACAACCGGATTATTGTCATTTAAAATAAATGTTCAGATTGGAACTCCATCAGGTGCTTCTGTAAAATTTGTTTACGATAATCCGGGTGATTCAGAAATAAAAAATTCGAAACTTAAATTCAATTAAATATGAAAACAACATTACTCAGAAGATTAGTTATAGGATTAACCTTAATGCTTCCTATTGTATACGTTAATGCACAAAACGGACTTGAGCAAGTTATAGTAGAAAAATATTATGTATCTAATTCGGCTGATGCAACAACAAGTATAGGTGTTTTACCTGTAGGTTCCGTTACTTATAGAATATATGCTGACCTGCTTCCCGGTTATACTTTCCAGGCGGCTTATGGAAATGCAACACATACGCTTTTTATTAATTCAACTACTTCGTTTTTTAATAATGAAGACAGGGGAAACACAACTCCTACCTATACAAAGACGCAAGCAAAAAATAATACAGTAATGCTTGATTCATGGCTTTCAGCCGGAGCCGCATGTTCCGGGAATTTCGGAATTCTCAAATCCGAAGATAATAGTGTCGCAACCATTGTAAATGCTGATGGAATTTTGGCAAATGCTGATCCTTCTGCTGGCATTCCTTTAACAACACAAGATGGTATTATTACAGTTGCAGGCAGAACTCCTGGCTCTGTTGGAACAATTGGAATTGATACACCTGTTTCTATTCTAAATGCAACAAGTCAGGTCGGCAATTCTTTTTCTACATCAAATGGCAGTTGGTATTGTTTAGGTGGTGCAGTTGGCCCCGATTCTACAATTAACAAAGTATTAATTGCTCAAATAACTACAGATGGTGTACTTTCCTTCGAACTCAACATTCAAATTGGCACGCCTGTAGCAGGAGTTTCCGAGTATTATGTGGCAAACAATCCAGCAATGTATAATGGACAAATGGAATTGTCAATACCAAGTTTAACTTATAATAGTACAACTGTATCCGTTGAAAACACAAGTGTGTTGAGCCCTGAAATAAAAATATTTCCGAATCCAGCAAAGGATATTTTAACTCTTGATATTAATAATTTAGATTTAAACGCTTCCAATTATTATACTATTTATGATATGATTGGTAGAGTTTTGTTGACTAAAAAAATTCAATCATCTTCAGTGAATTCCATTGAGAATATTGATATTAGTTCATTAGCAAGAGGAATGTATGTTATGGAAGTTTCATTAAATGAAACTAAATCATCAAGAAAAATCATTAAAAATTAATGTACATCACTTTAGTGTTTTTTATAAATAAATACTTAATCGAATTCAAAAGAATTTTAACACTCATGAAATTATTTCTATTATTTTTTATTCTTAATATAATATTCCTTTCTGATACTATTGGACAGTGTGTTGCAAGAGGTAAGGTAACCGATAAGAATGGAGAAGCATTGATAGGAGTTGCTGTATATCCCAAATCAAATATGTCAGCAGGAGTTATTACTGATTTGAACGGTGATTATTCTTTAAAGTTGAATCATTCTGGTTCGGAAATTATTGAAGTAAGTTATGTGGGGTATAAAATAATTGATGATACAGTTAAATGTATCAGTGGGGTATTAATAAATAATTATTTATTAGAATCTTCGGTTCAGTCTATAAAAACACTTGTTGTAAAAGGGAAAGCAACTAAAAACAATGATGCGCAGCTCGAAATGATTAAGGTAAGATCAACAAGTACTATTGATTATATTTCTGCCGAGACCATCAAAAAAACTGGTGATGCTAATGTTGCATCTGCGGTTTCACGTATTACGGGTGTTTCATCAAATAGTGGTGGATTGATTACAGTGCGTGGTATTGGCGATCGTTATCTTAAAACAACGATCAACGGTTCCCGAATTCCTACGTTGGATCCTTTTACCAATAACATAAAATTAGATTTGTTTCCCTCCAGCTTAATAGATAATATTATTATTACAAAAACGGCAAGCCCAGATTTGCCGGGTGATTGGGCGGGTGCGTATATTTCAGTAGAAACAAAAGATTATCCTGATACGCTTTCTGTAAATTTAGAAACGTCATTTGGTTATAATCAGCAGACATCTTTCAAAGATATTGTATCTTCTCAAAAAAGTTCTACAGATTGGTTGGGATACGATAATGGATTTCGCGATCAGGATCATAATCAATTCGTCAATTTTAATGGAAACCCGACGGCGTATCAGGAAATGGTAGCATTAGGTTTAGGAAATTATTATAATTCCATTGGTGTTACTTCATCTACTTCATGGAATGATACATATTACAAATTGGGACTGATCCAATTAGGACTATTAGGTCCGGCGCAGATGAATGATCCTGCTGCATTTCAAAATGCCAATGAAACGTATAATACTTTGGATTACAAAGGACATGCTTTTGATTTAATCAACGCAGAGGCCGTTAAATCAGAAAAAATGTTTCCAAATAACTGGAATACGGTTACAAAAAAAGCTCCGCTTAATAATTCCCAAATTTTTAGTATTGGAAATCAGACAATGCTTTTTGGAAAACCATTGGGATTCCTTTTTGGTTTTAGATATGCGAGTTCTATTCAGGATGATCCAAATTCTGTTGTAAATAAAATTTCTTCGTCAACTATTTACAGCAATGAGGGAATCCCATTAACCTACGACCATAGTATTTATCAGGAAACAAGTAAAGAAACAAACGGATGGAGTGGCTTGGTAAAATTAGCATACAAAATGAATTCAAATAACAGTGTTTCGTTGCTGTTTATGCCGAATTTTACAGGTGTAAATAATGTTAGAAGCGGACTTTACCAGTATACTTCAGCAAATGAGATTCAAAATGATATTATGAAGTCTCAGTTTTATGAGTCCCGTAAACAAATAGTTTATCAATTAAAGTCCGAACATTATTTGCCATTTCGAAAAATTAAAATAGAATGCAACGCTTCATATACCAGAGGTAAAAGCGATGCTCCCGATTTTAAAATTGTAAGATTTAGTTCTGACACAACCAAACTCAATAATCCAATATTTGACAATTCAGCTTATGGACTGGGCCGGTCTTTCAGATATTTGAAAGAAAATATTCTTGATACAAGAATATCTGCTGAAATACCTCTTTATAATAGACCGGAATTAGTAAGAAAATTAAAAATCGGGGCTGCATTTCTTAATAATAATTTAGAAAACAAACATTACTTCTATCAATTATTATCTGGCAAAGGAATAGAGCAGATAACTGCAGCTAATCCCAATTCAGATCCTTATGGCCAGGACAGATTTGACATCGTTACGGTAATTGATCCTAGTACAGGCTTGCCTTATCGTTCAGTACAGGAATTTTATTACAGAGAACCAGCATTGCCTTCGGAGAAGTATTTTGGACGAAGCAACATAGTTGCCGGATTTGCAATGATAGATTATTCAATAATTCCTTCATTAAGATTTTCAGGAGGATTAAGAGCTGAAAAAGCATTTATATATACTGATTGCTTTTTGTTCGATTCGCTGGGACTGGCAGCAGATGATGGGAGAAGAATCTTCATAGATGGAGGAAGTGTAGGAAAAATTCTTGTAAATCCGGGAGAACTCAATAAACTAAGTATACTGCCAAGTGCGAATCTAATTTATAAACTTAATCATAATGAAGAAGCTCCGGTAAATTTAAGATTCAATTTCAGTAAAACTGTGGCCCGTCCAAGTATAAGAGAACTTTCGGATAATGGTTTTTTTGATTATGAATTAAACAGTGGCGTTCAAGGTAATTCCAAACTTAAAATAGTTCAGGTTAATAATTTTGATTTGAGATTTGAGTCATATTTTAAATCGGAAGATAATATTTCTGTTAGCATTTTCTACAAAACGTTAAAACATCATATTGAGTTAATGCACTTCGATACAAAATATATGTGGATTAATAATGATAATAAATCCTGGCTTGAAGGAATAGAAATTGAAGGCAAAAAAAAGATTTATACCTGGCTTGAATTGCGTGCAAATATTACTCTTATAAAATCAGTAACTAAAATAAAAGGTGGATGGTACTCCTATGGTAGCTTTGGAAATATTGCATATTACGGTGCTGAAGATTTTAACAGACCATTGTTTGGACAGGCACCTTATGTTATAAATTCAATGTTGTCATATAATTCTAAAAAATTGGGATTCGTTGCTAGTGTTAACTATAACGTACAAGGCTCACGTTTGGTAATTCTTGGTCCTAATTCTACCATACCCGATATATATGAGCTTCCCAGGCATTTGATTGATTTAAAATTAGCAAAAAAAATAGGCAGGCATTTGAACCTGAGTCTTAAAGTGCTCGATGTTTTAAATTCTCCTATTCTCAGATCATATTCATTAGTGAGCAGTAGTAATTATTTCAAGAATTTATGGAACGATGTTACACGTAAGAATAAATATATTCTTACATACGATAAATATAGATATGGTACCAATTATATTATTTCATTAGCCTATAAACTTTAACTAATAAATCAAATAAAAAATGAAACATATAATTTTTATTCTGACATTAATTCTTACTACTTGTCTGCAAGCTCAGGATGTATTAAAAAAAGTGATAGTGGAGACTTATTATGTTTCTGATGCAAATGATGCAACAGATACTACTGGTGGCACACTCGAAAATGGTTCTAAAACATACAGGGTTTATGTTCAGTTAAAGAAGGGATACAAACTTAGTGCAATATATGGGGATGCAAATCATGCGCTGAAAATTTCCAGTACTGCTAATTTTTTTAATAATATCGATCGTGGCAAGACTTTTGGCAAAGACATAGTTAAAAGTTTTCTTTCTAATAATACAGCAGCACTTGACACCTGGATAACAATAGGACAATCCACCACAAAAAAAAATGGAATAACATATTTTGGTGTTTTAAAATCAATGGACAATGACGGTTCTTTTATTGGTGGTTCAAACAATGATGGAGGCAGTGCGGCGAATCCAGAAGGCCTGCTTACAAACAATGATCCTGCGGCTGGTATCCCATTAACAACTGAAGACGGACTGGATACAATGATGAATGTTCCGGGCAATTGGTTAAACAATGGTTTTATAGATTTGATATCAGGTGTGGATTCAACTATTTTTGGATCAGCTAAACCAGGCTCAGAGTATATAAGTAATAATGCTCTACTGAAAAACTCAGGTGTATCAGGCATTGACCCAGACAGCAATCAGGTACTGGTTGCTCAACTGACAACAAAAGGTGAACTATCTTTTGAATTGAATATTGAAGTTTTAAGCCCTGATGGCACACCAATAAAATTTGTTGCAAAAAGGAATATCGATTCGCTTGATGTAGCATTTTCAGGATGGCTCAAATATCCTTTCAATTGCGGCTGTAAGGATCCAAAATATTTAGAATACAATCCCGACTATGCTTATTCTGCAAAAGATTCATGCAAAACATTAATTGTTATAGGATGTATGGATCCGGATGCATGTAATTACGATCCAAATGCAAATTACAGCATACAATCATTATGCTGTTATCCGGGGATGTGCGCTGATAGGGATATCAGCCTTGTTTGCCCGGATCTGGGAGTCTCCCCATTGAAAATAAAACTCTATCCAAATCCTGCGACAGAAACATTAGGAATTAATATAGAAAATAATAGCTCTGAAGTAAATACTGTCTCAATTTATAATCTGTATGGAATTAAATTTTCGGAGAATAATTTAAATAATAGTTCATTAAATTTTTCTCAGGAAATTAATATATCATCATTAATGAGTGGTATTTATTACCTGCAAATTAAGAATCTGGATGGAGAAAAAATTACTAAATTTTTTGTAAAGGATTGATATTATTTTATAAAACGAACATAAAATAAGTTAAACATAAAATTTATTTTCGAAATGAATTCAATAAAAGCGATTACAATACTGCAATCAGGATTATTTATTTTCTGTCTGATTTTTTTTATTTTCCTGACCAGTTGTAAAAAAGAAAATAACACAAAATCTCTTGAATACGGCACTGTGGTGGATATTGACGGTAATGTTTACAAAACTGTTAAGATAGGGAGCCAATTCTGGATGGCAGAGAATCTTAAAGTTACAAAATATAATAATGGTGATTCTATTACTGATGCAGAATCAAATAATATTTGGGATACTATAACGTCGGGCGCATTTTGTCACAACCCAAACAGTGATTCATTGGGATTGATTTATAATTTTCATTGTGTAAACGATGCCAGGAATATTGCGCCTGCCGGCTGGCATGTTCCTTCCGATGATGATTGGAAAACATTGGAAATGTATCTTGGAATGAGTGCAACAGAAGCGGACAAAGTCAATTGGAGAGGAACAAAAGAAGGAAACAAACTTAAAGTGGAAGGAAGTTATACGTTTAATGGATGGAAGGTTAGTTCAGATGTGTATAATGTATGGGGAACCAATGAAAGTGGTTTTTTAGCTGTTGGAGCGGGTTGCAGGATGTTTACCGGCGAATGGAGCGACCTTGAAGTTGGCTCTGCTGCTTTTTGGTGGTCGTCAACAAAACATAATGACGATATATGGTATCGTTATTTGGATTATAATAAACCCAACATATTTAGATTTTACGGATCGGCAAATTATGGATTCACCATACGATGTGTTAAAGATTAATTTGTAATATTAAACAATAAAAAATGAAAAATATAATTAGAAAAGAATTACTAAGCATAGTTTGCATACTTTGCGGTCTTTTTGCACAAGGACAAAATGGTTTGGAAAATATTATTGTTGAAAAATATTATATTTCGGATGCGGCGGATTCTGCAGCAAGTATAGGCAATCTTCCTGTGGGTTCAGTAACATACAGAATTTATGCAGACATGCTACCGGGTTATAGTTTTCAATCAGCTTACGGTAATACAAATCATCCACTTTTTATTAATACAACAACTTCTTTCTTCAATAATGAAGACAGAGGATCAACCACTCCGACTTACACAAAATCTCAGGCTAAGAATAATACGGTGATGCTTGATTCATGGCTGTCGGCAGGAGCTGCATGCGTGGGAAACTTTGGGATTCTTAAATCAGAAGATGATGGAGTAGCAACTATTTTAAACGCTGACGGAATATTAGCAAACACTGATCCTTCAGCAGGTATTCCATTAAATACTCAGGATGGTATAATTACTGTTTCTGGCAGAACGCCTGGTGTTGTGGGAACTATCGGAGTTGATTCAGCAATTGCCGTTTTCGATGCAACCAGCCAGGTCGGTAATTCTTTTTCAACAACAAATGGTGCATGGTATTGCTTAGGAGGTGCATCAGGACCTGATACCATCAGCAACAAAGTATTAATAGCTCAAATTACTACTGATGGTATTCTCTCATTTGAACTCAATATTCAAATAGGTACTCCTGTCACGGGAACTTCCGAATATTATGTTGCAAATAATCCTTCATTGTATAATGGCCAGATGGAAATAACAATTCCAAGCCTCACATATACATCTCCGGTTGATACAATCACTGATACTACTTCTATTGAAACAAATGAATTCAAATCTAATATAATTTCAATTTTTCCTAATCCATCGAATGGAATATATACTTTAAATATTGCATCTTCAAATTACGAAACACAGAATGACAATTACTATAAGGTTTATGACTTAATTGGAAATGTTATATTGTTTAAACGAATTGAAATGTTTTCAAAAATCACTGATGAAAAAATTGATTTGAGCTCCTGTACAAGCGGAATTTATTTTGCTGAGGTTGCAATTGATGGTGTGCAGAGAATGATTAAATTAATTAAAAATAAATAGATTTCATAAAGATTTTCTTACTGAATTAAAATAAACAAAAGATTAAATTTAATGCAAAACGGGATAGCTGAAGCTATCCCGTTTTGTTTTAAAAAGGTATTTTCAATCATTATAAATTCCAATAATAAAAATACAATTCATTTCCTGAATTCATTTCAATTGATATGAATTTATACATTATGAGTACACTCAGGGGTAAAAATATGAATCCAAAGATTCTTCAATTTAAACTTGGTTAAAATTTCTTTACAATTAGTTTGCATTCTCGAAAATCCCTTAACATTCCTTTTACAAAAAGAACTTGAAAGCATAATGCATTTTTCAGTTACAGTTAATATTGGCCCGATACATTTGTGCCATCATCAATTGAGGTGAAATTATAAACTAAATTATAAGTAAAAAAATTATTAATTAAAAAAACAAATCATGAAAAAGAGAACTCTATCAAAAATTGTTGCAAGTGCAGCTATTGCAGCGATTTCAGTAACAACAAGCTTTGCCCAGCTTAACCTTGGTGCGGATTGTGGATGTCCTGCTGTTGGTTCAAGACCAACAAAAAATCTTTCCACTTTGACAGATGGCAACCAGGAATTAATTGCAAACAAAACATTGACATGCGATACAACTTGGATAATAGATCAGAAAATTTATGTGCCTAATGGAAAAACCCTGACAATTATGCCCGGCACTCTGATCAAAGGTGTTTACGTGGTAGATCCGAATAATGCTTCAGCATTAATTATTGAAAGAGGTGGGAAGATTAATGCCCGCGGAACAGCAAATTGCCCTATTGTTATGACTGGAAATGCTGATCCTATGGATGGCACATATTCAATGACCAACGTAGGTGATTGGGGCGGATTAGTTATTGCCGGTATCGCAAATAATAATTTAATTGTCGGAAATTCATTATGTGTTGGTATTGCAGGAGTTGGAAAAATGGAAGGATTTTCTGCAGCTGATGCAACTTCAAGAGTATATTTTGGTGCTGGTGTTGGTGACCCTGCCGGATTTACAACTCCTGATGACAATGATAATTCAGGTGTTTTGCAATATGTGTCTGTAAGGCATGCCGGAGCATTGATCGGAAGCAGTTCAGCAGGTAATGAGCTTAATGGAATCTCATTGTATTCTGTAGGTCGCGGAACAACTATTGATCATTGTGAAACTGTTGCAGCAGCCGATGATAATTTCGAATTTTTCGGTGGAACTGTTGATGTAAAATATTTATCGGTATTATATGGTGATGATGATTTCTATGATTATGATCTTGGCTATTCTGGAAGAATGCAGTTTTTATTTGGAATTGCAGGAGATACAGTAACAGGATTGCACACAACTGATAATGGTTTTGAATGTGATGCTGACGATAACTCAAAAGCTCCAACTTTAAGGTCGCATCCACTTGTTTATAACTGTACATTAATTGGCAACGGTCATATCAATCCATCAGCTGATAATACCGGACCTGCTGCTATACAAGCAAAGGAGTTAACCGAAGGTGAATTTTATAACAATGTATTTGTAAATTTCCGTTCAGGATTACACCTTGCTACCAGTCGTTCCAATAGCACAAACAAAGGTGATGCTTATGATAACTGGACTGATAATACAGGCGATGTATACCTTACTTCAAACGGAGGTAAAGCAATATATCATTCTTTAAAAGTTAAGAACAATACCTTTATTGGTGCAATGAAATTAGTTACCGGACCTAGCATGCCTGACTCTATTAAATCAGGATATATGACTTTAAAAAGGTTGACTAAAGGAAAGAATCCAGCTTATTTTGCATATGGTTTAGCACCAAGCGCATCAGATACAGTGCAGTTCTTGACTACCGATAAAAATGCTTATGTTCCTTCAGTTTACGGTATTGATTATACATGGTCATGGAATGCCGGTCACACTGGATTTACAAATACGTATTGCGCAGTTCCTTTTGCTAATATTTCAACTGATGTAACTGCTCCGAATGATGGGTGGTTTTCAGCGGTTAAATACAGAGGCGCATTTGATGCAACGCAACAGAGCTGGTTATCCGCAGCAAACGGATTTACCGCTCCTTTCCAGAGATTGCAGGATGCCAATCGCACTGACATAAATCAGGATGGTGTTACAGACATCAATGATTTTCTTCTTCTGTCAGGAAAATTTGGTGTTGTAGATTCTAAATAAATAATTTTCGCAATTTTTAATTATTACCAAACATGAAAATTAAAATAAACATAAAAAAAATATTGTTATGTTTCAGCTTTGTTTTGCTTTGCACGTTTGTAAAGAGTCAGGGGCTTGAAAACATCGTTGTGGAAAAATACTATGTTGCCAATGCGGCTGACGCCGCAGGTAGCGTAGGCACTCTTCCTGTTGGCTCAGTTACATACAGAATTTATGTTGACATGCTACCGGGTTATAAATTACAAAATGTATATGGCACAGCAACTCATCCGCTTAAACTTACAACAACCACAACTTTCTTTAATAATGAAGATTATGGTTCTGTAACAGGAACAGTGTCTAATACCAATTTGGGGAAAAATACAGTTATGCTTGATTCCTGGGTTTCAGTTGGCGGCGCTGGTGCTGCAAAGTATGGAGTTCTAAAATCAGCAGATACTGACGGATCTATTGCTCATACACTACTTCAAAACAATGTTCCCGCAATGGGAATTCCATTAACTTCTGAAGATGGTATGATGCCCGGAACACCTAAAACTCCTGATTTCCTCGGAGACGCTGGTACTGCTTTATCTATTCTTGGTGCAACCAGTCAGGCGGGAAACTCTGTTGTTATAAGTGGTGGAGCCTGGTATAAATTAGGTGGTGTATCTGGGATAGATTCTGCAACTACTAATCGCATTCTGATAGCGCAGATTACCACTGATGGTATTTTTCATTATGAGTTGAACATTCAGATAGGTACACCTGTTTCAGGAGTTTCGGAAAATTATGTAACAAGCAATCCTGTTTCCGGGGAGCTTACCTTAGCAAGTCTTAAAGGAACTCTTGGCACTCCAAATGTGCTGCCAACTGTTAGTATTACAGCTCCTGTAACGGGTGCTACTCCAAAAACTGGCGATATTGTTGTTGTCACAGCAAATGCATCCGACCTTTGGGGTACTGACAGTACAGCTGGTTCAGTTACTTCTGTACAATTTTTTGATGGTGCGACCTTGATTGGAACTATTGCAAATCCTGGCCCTTACACCGTAAACTGGACCGCTGGAAGCATTGGTGCTCATACATTAACAGCAAAAGCCACCGATAACGAAGGTGGGCAAACTACTTCTGCCGCTGTATTCGTAAGTGTTCTTGCAAATGTGCTACCAACTGTTACAATTTCTACTGATTCGCTTTCTCCTGTTAATCAGGGATCAGTTGTCACTATTACCGCTGCTCCAGCTGATGCTGACGGTACAATCAGCAAAGTGGATTTCTATAACGGTACCACTTTAATGGGTACAAGATTATCAGCACCCTGGACACAAGTATGGACAACCACAGCTTCAGGCATATTTACATTGACGGCAAAAGCTACTGATAATAACAACGGTATAGCAACTTCAGCACCTATTTTATTCACAGTGAAGGATACATCTGGAGCAGCTTATGAAGTACGCTCAGACAGTATTGCTTGTTCAGAAGGTTTGTTCTATGTTCCTGTATATAAAATCAACACAGCACTGAATAACGGAACAGGATTTGATGCCACCATGAAATTTGATGGCAGTAAAGTTATACCAACAGGATTAGTAATTGTAAATAGCGAATTGATTACTGACAGTTTGTGGACATCTTACAATGTTCATGTTTCAAACGACAGCATGAATATTTCAATTTACTTAAATTCTTCGGCTCCTGCAGGTACAACATTTGATGGTTTAGGAAAGTTGTTCAGCGTTGAGTTTGCAAGAACTCCAAGTTTTGCAGCTATTGATACCGTTACATTTGATGTTCCATTTATGATGGAAAGTTATGATTCTGCAACTGCAATCAGAATTGTGAAATCAGGTGATTATAGCTCATACAAAGAAACCAATTTCACTGGCAACCTTAAATTCTGGTCAAGCAATGCACCTATAGTTTATGACGCATCAAACCCAACCACTCATTTAATTACCGATATTTATGGCAATCTTCATCCTGCCACCAATGCTGTTCAACCTAACACTCTGGGTGTATTCAATTATGATATTACCAATGGTGATACCATTTCTATAAAGAAAGACATCAATGATACCACAACTGTAATGCCTGTTATTAATGGTTACGATGCTTATTTTGTACAGAAAGTGCTTGTAAACGATCCTAACTACATTCCAAGTGTTTACCAGATTATTGCAATGGATGTTAACATGGATCATGTAGTAAGCGCAGGTGACCTTTCTCAACTCAACCAGAGAACAGTAAAAACAATTGGCGAATTCACACAGGTATGGAATTATAGTACTGCAGTACCCTCAAAAGACTGGTTATTTGTTCCTCAAACATTAGTTCAGACAGATTTGAGCTACAGAAGATCGAATACTTATCCTTTAAGTGATGGGGTTGGTTATTCGAAATTTAAAGTTCCAAGCGTGCCTTTAAGTTTAGCTTTACCGTATGTTGATACTACTTCAACCTGTCCTGAATTAGGAACAGAAACATACAAAGGAATACTTTTAGGAGATGTGAATGGAAGCTATGCAACCGTGAACCCATCGAATATGAAGGAATCAGTAAACAAAGTTATTTTCAATTTGTCCAATGCAACTGTAAGTGGCAACTTTATTGATGTTCCTGTTAGCATTCTTTCAAATGTAGATGTTAATGCTTTCGACTTTTCTGCGAAGCTTAACAACCTATCATTTGTATCCGTTGCAGATAACACAAATTCACTGAACATGCTGACGAACGTAGCAGCAGACAATACTTTACTGTTTACGTCAAGCAGTTTGACAAATTATGTTGAGTCACCTGTTACTGTTCGTTTCAGCTCTTCAAATGGAACTATCAGCAGTGCTGATTTAGCAAACATGAATGCTTATGTAAACGGTGATGCTGCTGAAGTTTTATTCAGTGCAACAGGCATCAATGAAAACATCAGCAATCAGGTTGTTAATGTTTATCCTAATCCTGCAAATGATGTGTTGAATGTTTTGGTATCTGAAAACGCTACTGTTCAATTATTGGATTTAAGCGGAAAACAGGTTCTCTCGACAATAAATGCTTTTGCAAATCAGATACAGGTTATGGATGTTAAGAATCTTTCTGAAGGAGTTTATATCATGAAGATTTCAAATGAAAAATCCTTATCAATAAAGAAAGTTGTGCTTTCCAAATAATACGATTACCCTTTCTTCTAAAAGCCTCCAATCATGGAGGCTTTTTTTATTATAAAGCTTTTTTTTAATGTAATATTAACATCAGGGTAATGTTAAAAGACCCAAATTTTAGGACTTTTACGGAATGAATTTTTCAGGATGAAAGAAATAGTAAAAGCATTAATCTTAATTTTTACAATATATATTCTTTTCGTTGGAAATGATAGCGAAATCAAGGCCGGAAACATAATTGAAAATAATGTTCCGGTAAATTCAGATTATGAATTTTCTTTAGGCAAATCATTAAATGCTTATGAAATAACCGGCGTTAATTTAATTTCTCAAACAGATTCAAAAAAGAAATTTTTTGTTGACATGCGCGATACAGTTTATTTTGATTTATCGAATGCTGTTATTGCAAATGGATTTATTGACATTCCAGTTTTTATTATTGTATTTGATACAATACACTCGCTTGATTTTTCTCTGAAATATAATCACTCATCGCTATTGTATGATTCAATTGTAGAACACGTATCTTATATGAGCGGAGTTAACTCATACGAGAACCCTTCTGATTCAACACTGAGATTTACTTCATACAGCTTTACAGATTATGAATCGATGATTCCTTTAGTTTCTGTGCGTTTTAAACTGCTTTCTTCTCTAATTATTAATTCGGACTTATATTCTTTAATAGCCTATTTAAATGGAGAACCTGTCCCTGTTAAAGTGATCAATGCAACTATGTTTTTAAATTTTGCAGATAGAAATCCACTATGCGTGGGCACCCATGATGGAAATATAAATTTATCGGTATTGGGCGGAAGCCCGCCATATTCCTATTTGTGGTCAAATTCAGATACAACAAACAGTATTGACTTTCTTCAGGCAGGTACATATTATGTTACCGTGACTGATCAGAACGGTTATATAAAAACAGATTCCATTGTTTTAACTGATCCTTCCTTATCTTTTGCTGCAACAAACCCAACATGTTCAAACCTTGGTGATGGCAGTATAAACCTTACTATTATTGGTGGTGCTGCTCCATATCAATTTAATTGGTCAAATTCTGATACCACTCAAAACATACAATATCTTGCTGAAGGAATTTATTCTGTAACTGTTACAGACTCTGTTGGATGCATACTAACAGGTTCTCAGTTTTTACTGGACACATTAGACATGGTATTGTCAAATAATATTAACAGCCCAACGTGTGTCGGTTTTCAGAATGGAAGCATTGAAGTATTGGTAACCGCAGGTTATCCGCCTTATTCTTTTCAATGGTCAAATTCATCCACTTCAAATATTATTGACAGCCTTGCATCGGGAACCTATTCACTTACGATCTCTGATCAGCAAGGATGCATGCGCACAGAGAATATAAGTGTTGATAATCCTCCGGCTATTATGACACTGCTTAGCACTAATAATTTATCTTGCTCGAACATAAATGATGGTGAAGTTTCACTATTTATCACAGGTGGCAGCCCCCCTTATAGTTATTTATGGTCCAATTTCCAATCAACTCAGAATATCGACAGCTTAACAGCAGGCACATATGCAGTTACAGTTACAGATATCAAAGGATGTTCTGTAATTGACTCTGCGGTTATTGATAATTCCGCTGAGATGCAAATTAATTTTAACAAATCTGATGTAACATGCTATAACTCTCATGATGGTGCTGTTCAACTTAATATTCAGAATGGAATGCCTCCTTTTATTTATACCTGGTCTAATGGTGAAGCGACTCAAACAATAAATAATTTATCACCAGGAACATATGTTGTAACCGTTTCACAGACGAATCAATGTCAGAAAACTGATACTGTGAAGATTTATGGTGCTGCAGAAATAAATGTTTTAATTCAGAAAAAAGATCCTAGTTGCCCTATCAGCAATGATGGTGCAGTGCAGGCATTTGTTACAGGAGGTCATGCGCCTTATACTTATACATGGTCAAATACGCAGTATTCAGATACAATTTCAAATTTGGGAAAAGGTACTTATACTCTCACAATTACTGATGCGAATAATTGTATTGCTTTTGATTCTGTTGAATTAAGGCCTGCAGGAGAAAATTGCCTCGAAATATTTTCCGGATTTTCACCAAATGGGGATGGTATAAATGATGTGTGGAATATTGGAAATATTGAAGAATATCCTGATTGCACTGTGAAAATCTTTAATCAATGGGGTGAAAGTATTTTTATTTCTACCGGGTATGCTGATCCATGGGATGGCAGATATAACGGCAATCTGTTACCCTCAGCTGCTTATTATTATATCATCGATCTGAACAATGGACAAAAGTATACGGGATCCGTATGTATTTTAAAATAATTATGAAAACTAAAACGGGAATATTAATTTTTCTTTTTACTGTCGGAACCTTATGCAATGTTTTTTGTCAGCAGATATTTATATCAAGTCAGGCAAATTTTAATAAATATATTTATAATCCTGCTGTAGCCGGAACGGATTCAATACCTCTGATTAATCTTTCATACAGGCAATTGTGGTCGGGCTTTGCTGACGCTCCAAAAGAGGAATTAATAAGTTTTCATTTGCCACTTGCAATTAACACAGGGGCTGGAGCCAAGGTATTTAAAACTTCAGCAGGACCAATTTCAAAAACTGCTTTGGAATTAACATATTCTTACCGGGTTAATTTAGACTTTGATAACACAAAGCTCTCCTTTGGATTATCAGCCTTGCTTTATCAGTATTCGATCGACAAAAACAAAATTAAGCTTGAGGATACTAACGATGAAGTTTTATTGAAAAGTTCCCAGGACCTGATAGTCCCTGATGCTAATTTTGGCGTATACCTTTATAATGAAAAATACTATGCAGGAATTGCCGTTCATCAATTATTCAACAGAAAAGTTCAAATGTTGAACAACCTTAATTTAGAGCAGCGACAGGTAAGACATTATTTTTTGAATGCAGGGTATATTTACAATTATGATCCAAATATTGATTTAGAACCTTCCATAAATTTCAAGTCGATTGAAGCCGGAGTTTATCAGGCTGATTTTAATTTGTTATGTACTTATCGAGATAACTTTTCTATTGGAATGGGATATAGAACAAACGATGCAATAATAATTTTGATGAATACGAATATTAATCATGTGTCTTTTGGCTATTCGTACGATCTGTCCCTGAATTCAATTGGAAAATTCAGTCGTGGTTCACATGAAATTATGGCAACTTACAGAATCCGATAATAAAAAAGTTTTAAAATTAGCGAAAGTTGTCACACCTGAAGAAAGCAATGTGCTGAGGATAGGTTTGAAAATTAATTATTTTTCTTTTAACAAAGCCTGTTTGCTATCCTTGAGCTCTTTTTCCTGTTCCTTGCTCACTGCAGGATATTCGAGTTTTAAGGATTCCATGGTTTTAACAATTATTTTAGAAATCATTAATCGTGCATACCATTTTTTGTCAGAAGGAATAATATACCATGGCGAAAGCTTTGTGCTTGTTTCTTTAATTGCTTCCTGATAACAGTGCATATATTCTTTCCAGTATTTACGCTCAGTTAAATCATTAGCAGAGAATTTCCAGTTCTTGGATTTGTCATTGATACGGTCAAGTAACCTCTGTTTCTGTTCTTCTTTGGAAATATGCAAAAAGAACTTTAATATTATTGTTCCGTTTTCATGCAGATATTGCTCATAATCCCGAATTTGACGGAAGCGATCCTTCCAAATATTTTTTGTAATTAATTCATTTGGTATTTGCTCATTCTTTAAAAGATCATGCACACGCACAACTAAAACTTCTTCATAATAAGAGCGATTAAATATGCCTATACGCCCTCGTTCAGGAAGATTTTTAGAAGCCCTCCACAAATAATCATGATCAAGTTCTTCAGCAGATGGCTGTTTGAAACTGTGCACATGAGAAGCTTGAGGATTCAGTCCCGACATAACATGACTTATTGCCCCATCTTTTCCTGCTGTGTCCATCGCCTGAAAAATTATAAGTAAAGAATACTTGTCCTGTGCATACAATTTGCTTTGAAGCTCAGCCATGCGCAAAACGTTTTCTGCAATCTGTTCATCGGCTTTATCCTTTGCAACAAGCTTCCCTGATGGCTTTGTCTTTATTTCAGAAAGCTTTAAATTTAAATTGCTTTCAATTTTATAATTGTTGAAATCCATATGTTGTTTTTATTTTATTAATTATAACCATTTACTATGCTTGTGCAAGTAATTTTATCAGTTTTTCGCATCCGCCGTTTTTTACAAATTCTGAATGCTCGTTAATCGTTTTAAATTTTTGTCCAGATATTTTATGACAAAGAATTTCAGAATCAGTAGCGCTGTAAAATAAATTAAGTAAATTTTTTGCATCCTGGTTTTTAATATAGGGTGGGGTTTTCCCCGGATTTTTTCTGCACCATGCAAGTATTTTCAACCATAATGCAGCACTCAGTGCTCCACATGCATTGCCGCTCAAACCAAGACCTCCGGCAAATCCTGCAACCGTTATCATTTCTTCATCACTGGCTCCCATTTTTTTTGCAACTTCCGACGCACAGCTTAACGGATGCGATTGTGTCTCGGTTTGTTCTTGTGATAATCCTTCATTTGCAGCCTGGATAGCTTCCGGTGCCCATTTTTTTGCGAGATTAAAACAAGGGCTGTTTACAACACCTCCCAGAATAGTTTTAAGACCGAGTTTGAACATACCATATCTACTGGTTAAATCGCAATGTGTAAATTCACGGCAATTAACTGTTTTTGTTCTGTCGGAAAAGGATTTCAAAATGCTCTGGGTCGCTGTAATTGCAGATGCAATGGCCTGATCACTGATATTATTTCTGCGATATGATTCTGCACCTATTGCCAGTGAAGCGCCCCAGAGCATTCCGCACTGATGCCCGGTATTCATAAATCCACCGGCAAGCAGATCAGATGCATTCTCCTCCGATTCTTTTGGAAATCCGTATTGTCGGTTTAGCAAATAAAAAAAAGTATGAGAGCAGGTACCACATTTCCGAAATACCTTTTTTGTGTCAGATAAGATTGTTTTTGTCTCTTCCATTTTTTTATCTGCATTTTTAATTTCTACAGATGTATTTTTACAATAAAAAAAATGATAATATTATTTTGTCAGAAAAAGCAATTTAGAAGTTATCTGATTTTAGTTCTCATTTCAAATCTATTTAAATTTGCTCGACATACGAGTTATATTATTGACAGGATTGCCAACTAACTGGTGGTAGAGACTTCTTATTAAACCATCAACCAAGCCAAACTTTGGAACATATATATCTTGAATGTTCGCCCATCGCATTACACTGCTGTATATTTGTAAAGCCGGCAGAATCACGTCAGCACGATCTTCACGCAGATTATATTTTATCATCCTTTCTTCAACAGTCATTTTCTCAAGAGTATTATAATATTCCTTTAAAATTTCTGATGTCAGAGGCTTATCTTGTTTTACTTTTGATAAACTCGAAATTTTATTGATATTGCCACCTGAACCAATTCCCACGAGGTTATTATAATCAGATGTAGTACTTTTAACAAACTCTTTTAAACGCTGCCATTCCTTGTCTTTTACTTTATTTTTTAGCATTCTTACAGTGCCCACATCAAATGATTCCTCATACATAGACTGGCTGTTGTCAAATAAAGTGAGTTCTGTGCTTCCACCGCCCACATCAATGTAAAGGTAAGCATGCTCTTTGTCGAGAATATTTTCAATATGGTTTTCAAAAATAGTATCCGCTTCTTCTTTACCACTGATAACTTTTATTTTAATTCCAGTTTGTTGCCTGGCTTTCGCAATTATTTCTTCAGAATTGGAAGCATCTCTCATTGCCGATGTGGCGCAGGCTATGTAATGCCTTACATTATGCACCTTCATCAAATATTTATAAGCGTTAAGGGTGCTGATAATATCTTCTTCCTTTTTATCTGAAATATATCCCTGTTCAAATACATCGAATCCAAGCCTCAGTGGTACCCTAACTAAATTTAGTTTTATGAATTCAGGATGGCCTTTTTTGTTCTCCAACACATAACATATCAATAAGCGCGCAGCATTACTTCCAATATCAATTGCAGCTAATCGTAAATTATCAGTTCCACTAAGCATTATGCGTCAGTTTTAGAAAGTATTTTGAGACAATGTAATCATGCAAAAGTACTTGATTTTATTGTAAGTTTCTGACATTTTATTATCGAAAAAAATCACTTTTTTAAAAATATTCGAACCATGGATCATACCTTCTCATTTTAACAGGTAACAGTTGTATTATTAAAAACTTAACTTGACAATACAGATTTAATGTTATTACTTTGCAAATAATCTAATTTAAAATTTAAAAAAATGGCAGAAACTAAAAAAGTAAAAAGCACAAAAAAAGCAGATATGGAATTGAGAATATTCAGCGTTGAAATGGCTGTGCATCTTGGAGCAAATTATAGTATTGCAAAAGTTGATGAAATTTACAAGTACCTAAAAACTGGTATTGTAGCTAAAACTACTGTTATCAATAAGAAATAGTTTTAAAAAACTGTAGTTTTCGCTTTTCGTACTGCCTTAAGGTTAATTTTTCAAGGAATTAGTTTTTCTTTATTGATAAAACTGATTCCTTTTTTATTTGAAATTATAGTAAACAATACATAAGTCCATCAGAACGTTTTATTTTTAGAACAACGGAACAATTGTTTTTTTTATTTCTGAATCTGGTTAAAATATTTGAATGTTTCCATTTGCGAACGATAGCGGCTATGGCCTGTTTGAGCTTTTTTGTAGCTGTTATAATTTTCAATTGAAAGCACACGTGATTTAACATTATCCTTCAATTGCAAATTCAGAATATCGATCAGCTCTTGTTGAAGATTTTTATCCAGTACAGGGCAGGCAATTTCAATTCGATAATCAAAATTTCGTATCATCCAGTCAGCCGAAGTCAGGTAAACTAAGGGATCCCCATCATTTGCAAAAACAATAACTCTCGAATGTTCCAAATACCTGTCCACAATACTTATAATTTCAATATTGTCACTGATTCCTGAAACCCCAGATTTTAAAAGGCAGGAACCACGTATAATCATTTTAATTTTTACACCGGCAATGCTTGCTTTTAAAAGTTTCTGACTAATAACAGGGTCAACCAGGCTGTTTAATTTTAAAATGATCCATGCATCTTTTCCTTTTCTTGAATTTGAAATTTCTTTATTAATGCACCTGATAAAATGATCTCTCATATTATAAGGGGAAACCACTAATGTTTTAAATTGAGGAAAAGCAAAATTGCTTTCGAGAAGTTTAAATATTTTGTCTGCTTCTTCCGTAATTAATGGATTAGTTGTCAGCAAATGTGTATCAGCGTAAATACTTGCAGTATCCTCATTGAAGTTGCCAGTTCCCAGGCTTGTATATAAAACTTTATTATTGCCTTCAATTCGTTTTATAAGAATTAATTTAGCATGTACTTTTAATCCGGGCATTCCGTGGATTACTTTAACGCCTTCTTCAAATAATTTTTGTGACCATCGAATGTTAGCCTGTTCATCAAATCGGGCTTGCAACTCAAGGCATACAGTAACAGATTTTCCATTTCTTGCTGCATTGATAAGTGCATTAATTATGTTTGATTCTTTTGCCAGGCGATATAGGGTTATTCTTATTGACAGGACCTTTGGGTCCATGGAAGCCTCGCGGAGGATATTTAAAATATGATCAAATGGCTGGTAAGGAAAATGAAGAAGAATATCCGTCTTTTTTAAAATTTTAAAAATAGATGTTTTTTCAGAAAGTAATTTATTATAAATCGGTTCAATGTGCTTGTATAACAAATTTGAATTCCCTATTTTTGGAAAGTTAATAAAGTCCTTAAAATTATGATATTTGCCTCCGGGTACAAGGTTGTCCTTATTCGTAACATTGAAAATTTTCATCAGGACTTTTAGAAGATTCTCCGGTATGGTTTTATCATAAATAAATCTTACAGGTTGTCCAGTAATCCTTTGTTTAAGACTTTCCGAAATTGTTTCCATGAAACTTTTTGAAATGTCATTATCAAAATCAAGTTCTGCATCACGCGTAAATTTTATTATATATGCGGGTCCCGCAGTGAATCCCATGATACTGAATACATCATCAAGGCAATAGCGAATAACATCTTCAAGTAGAATAATATTTGTTGAATCGCTAGTTTTGGGAAGTATAAAAAAGCGTGAAATAATATCCGTTGGGACTTTGATGAGGGCATATTCTTGTTTAGCTTTCTTTTTTCGTTTGTTTTTAAGTATTACAGCAAGGTATATTGATTTGTCTTTTAATGCAGCGTCTTTATTTAAATTCCTTATCATGATAGGAAATAAATTAGGAAGCACTTTCTCATTGAAATACTTTCGTACAAACTTGCCTTGTGATATGCTCAGTTGTTTCTCATCTTTGATAAAAATTTTTTGTTTGGCCAGTTCGGTAAGAATTTCATTATAAGTTGCAACAAAATTCTTTTGCTGCTGTAAAACAATTGAATTTATTTCTTTGAGAATTTTCTTAGGGCTAAAACCATCATATTCGGTTTTCCCACCGCCTAATGTCACAAGGCGGTTCAATACAGCCACTCTTACACGAAAAAACTCATCAAGATTATTGGAAAAAATTCCAAGGAATTTAATGCGTTCAATTAATGGAGTGCCTTTATCCATTGCTTCCTGCAAAACTCGCTGATTGAAATACAGCCAGCTAATATCGCGGTTAATGTACACTGATGCTTCTTGTTTGCTAGTCATAAGCATAAAAAATAAGATAAAACAAAACTAAGGAATAAAACGCTACTTATTCTGTTGCATATATTCGATAGTAAAAAATATAATTATAAATCGAAAAGTACTCTTACCACTATTCATTCATAATTTTTCTACTCGTAAAATTAGGTGAATATATTGTTAAACACTTTAAGAAAAGGTTAATAATAGGCTATGTTAACATTAAATCATAGTAAAAATAGATATTAATCTAGGCGAGGAAAATAGATTAATCCTAATTTTTGGTATTGAATCACTTATTTGAAAATATTATAGTAATATTACATCTCGCAAGCGTAAAATTGAATAATTTTTTAGAATTCTGGGAGAGAATAAATATTGTAAATAATTGATTATAATACAACATATTTCTAATATTTACTTAATTTTGCAAGATTGAAAATTATACTTAAATCTTTAAGAAAAAG